>Ga0265338_10000080_pt1 | contig 177012 bp, 204 predicted proteins | sample 42126metaG_FD_193579 | JGI IMG/M metagenome (GOLD analysis project Ga0265338, IMG submission 193579) | Rhizosphere microbial communities from Carex aquatilis grown in University of Washington, Seatle, WA, United States - 4-21-26 metaG | ecosystem: Host-associated > Plants > Roots >... | reverse complement strand
CGAGTATTATCGCAAGCAGACCTTTGTGTCTGATCAGGTCGTGTGTATTCATGGCATTACTTGCTCAAAGTGAATATAAAGAATTGTGGCACTTTGTGCAGTAACAAGGTTATCTGTACCGGATACGATTTTTTGTGTTTGATATACACACTGGTATGATAAAATTAAAGAAATTATTTTGATTCTCACCAATTGATTTTCTTTGATTGCCTACAAAATACCATATTAGAATTCTTTATACTATGGAAAAAAGGAGCAACTATTGATGCCATTTGATATAGATCAAACTATGCTTGTCTATCTTGGTATGATCACTGCTGGAATATTCATTTTTCCATTCTGGTCTGATACTCCATATCTTTACCAGATCATAGGTACTGCACTTTGTGGAGTAGGTGGATTCTTGGTTTATAATAAATCAAGAAAACCCTAATGAGTATTTTGAAATTTTGACTGGGATCTTAATTTTTCTGTCAGTTTACTAAATATCTCGTTATGGCTTACATCTGTAAAATTGACGGTTCCTCCTTCGCGGCTGATCTGTTTCTCGAATTTTTCTTTTATGGCAAATGTGATTGATGAATAATGAATTCTGCCTTTGAGTTTCTCTTGCACTATGGCATCTGTATCTGGAAATGTAGCAAAATGAAACGATACTCCTCTTGCCCAGAATATGGTGGGTATGCCGCCTCCTGCCGACCTTGCACTAGCAATTATCTGAGTTAACCAATCCTCAAATCTTAATTCTAGTACCTCGTGGATTACAAGTTGATTCCACGGTTCAATTATTATCTCCAAGTCTTGATAACAAATCGCGCTCAAGTTTTATTTAAAGAGCCATGAATCAGTTCTAGAAATTGAGCGATCTGGATAAATTGTGACCTCTGAAAGATGGATTTAAATACTATGCAAGTTTTTTGGTGGTTAGGTAATTTAGATATGCAAGATTGGAGTCAAGCGGGCGTATACATACCATTGATGGTTGGATTAATACCAGGATTCATTTACTGGTGTGTAATTACCGCAAAGAAACACAAGTAGATTAACCAAATCTTTATCTTCTTTTTATAATTTTTATCTCTTAACGCAAGTTTAGTAGAACCTTCTAAACTATGTTGTGTAGATTATGATATGCTGTATATGATTAATCCCCTTTTGGAACTATTAGCATGAAAACCGTTCTACTTTCAAGTTTTTTGATTATAGTATTACTTACAACAAATCTTGCTTGGGCTGATCTTCCACCCTCGACAAGTCTTGGTGTCGAAGTACTCCAGACAGAATATTCTAACAAGGCAAGTGATGGTACTACTGTGGTATATGGTGAGATTCAAAATGACCTCAATTCTCCTGTTAATACCGTTACAATTGGAGTTACATTCATGGATAGTAACTCAAATCAGGTTGAATACAAAACTGGTACAACTCTATTACAGGTAATCCAGCCTGGTGGAAAAGCTCCTTTCATGATATCGTCTACAAAAGCGGATCCATCTATTGTCCAAGTCCAAGTAAAAGTTGCAGGATTTCAATCTTCATCTGAAAAGCAGCAAGTCTTGCAAGTTTCTCCTGGTTCTCTTCAAATCTCTGATACATTACTCATTTCTGGTAATATAACAAATAGCGGAGCGCAACAATCTACCAATACAAAACTCTACTTGATATCGTATGATGCCTTTCAACGAGTAGTTGCAATAGGAGTATCTGATCCAATCTCTATTGGTTCTGGAACAACTTCTCAGTTCAGTATCACTTCTGATTTCAACACTAGGGCACAATCTTACATGATAATTGCAGAATCTGATAATTATCAATCAAAACCAATTCCTGTGAATGGTGTACAGATTACACTACCTGTAATTGTAAGTAACACTACAGTAACTAATCCTAATGGCATTTCGTATTCTACGGTTCCAGTAAATGCATCTGTAAAAATAACCAGTGATGCAAAATATCTTCTCAATTCTACCCAGTCGTTTGTCTATTATGTTCAGGTAAAACAATTCAATGGAAAAGTAGCATTCATAGGAAAATCAGATGGTCTATTTCTTGGTGCAGGAGATCAAACTGTATCAGTAGACTGGAAACCGAATTTGGCAGGATCCTATTTTGTTGAGACATATGTGTGGAATTATGATTCTGTTCCACTCTCTTCATCAGTACCATCAATCAACGTAGTACTTGTTAAATGACAAGGCAGTAAATACAAAATATCATGACTAGATTCAAACTTGTGGCGTTGGGCGGTACATTTGATATTATTCATAAAGGACATTTAGAACTCTTAAGAAATGGATTTTCAATCTCATCCAAAGTTATCATTGGTCTAACCAGTGATGAGCTTGCAAGGAAGAAAGGAAAAACTCCAATCCATGATTACTCTGAAAGATATCAAGCACTAGAGGATGCAATAAAAGAAAATTTTCCAAACTCCCGGTATACCATAAGCAAACTTGACAATGATTTTGGTCCTGCAGTATTGGAGCAAGAGGTAGAAGCATTGGTAGTAAGTGACGAGACTTCATCAAAAGGCAACGATCTGAACAAATTACGGGCAGAAAGACATTCTCCTCCAGTTACAGTGATTGTTGTCCCAATGGCTCTTGCCAAGGATGGTACTCGTATCTCTACAACACGAATAAAAAACTCTGAGATTGATGCTGACGGAAATATACTTTGACAAACAACTTTTCAATCTTTGAGTAGGTTCCCTAAAACTCTAAAATGTCTAGTAAGACATTGAAAGAATTAACAGACAGGATGTTTAGCAAAATGTCTTCTGATATCACAGGTCTAAAGGAAGGCCTTGATCCTGAAAATATTGCTCTCTGGTACAATAAAGTGATTGGAGAAGCAAAGGAGATGGCTCCACCGTGGCTTGTAGATAAAATTGGTGTAAAACAAGATCCTATTCTTTATCTAAAATTTAATCTCGACATATCAAAACGAGCCGTTCGATACCTCATGATGGCAATATCAAATAATCTCGATGACATGCCATATACAACTCAGCTATATTTTCTCAAGGTACAGGAACTGGTAGGTCAAGAAATGGACAAGTCTCTTGTCTAAAGTCATTCTTTTGTTATTTCAACAATATCTTCGCAAATTTTAATCTCTTTAATTTTATTTACCCCATCAATTACAGATTGGATAAAATCTGCAAAAGATTCTGCCTGTAATTTATCTTTGAAAAGTATGCTGTGTGCGGATTTGTCTTTTAGAGATATCACTATCTCGTTTTCAATTATCTCTAAAATTCCATTAATGAAAACCTCCTTGTCTTCTCTTATGTATATCAAGCTGCCAAGTTTTTGTGCTTCATAAACATCTGCACATGTGATATCTATTTTCATTCTAGTCAAACATGAACTTGTCTACTTGATCTTTTGCTTTTTCTCTTTGTTTCTTGAACTCTGTCAGGAAAGGTTTTGTAGCATCTTTTAGGTTGCCCTTGCATTCTCCACACAGTAATTGTCCGCTCTTGCACTTTCTTGCCCTCTCATCTGATTCCTTTTCGGTATCAAAGAAGTATCTCAGATACCAAAATACTGGGCATATGCTAAAGTTTGCACCAAGTTTTCTTTGAAGCTCAACAGTGGGCTGGCCGCCAGTAAATGTGCTTGAGATCTTTTTGTCTATTGTTTTATCATCGTCTGTAGTAAATATTGCAGTCTCTGGAATTGAAGAAGACATTTTTCCTTGCATACCAAGCCCGGGCAAAAATTTAGAATGGATCTGGGCAGGTTTTGGATATCCCATCTTTTCAGCAATGTCTCTTGTTACTCTCCAATATGGATCCTGGTCTATTGCTGCAGGTATGAGAACAGGGGTTGGACGTCCTTCAATTATTGATGGTAAAAAACATGGGGCTGCTTGTATTGGCGGAAATCCAATCATGCCAATGTTTGTAGAATTTTCAAATCCAAAAACTGCCTTGACCGTAGAATATGTAATTCTTTTTGCTATCTCAAGTGATATGGGATAAATTCGCTTGATGTCTTTAGTATCAATTAGGATCTTTGTCTTTTTTGGATCAAATCCGATAGCAATTATATCTAGAATGTTTTCCTGTGTAAACTTTGATACATCATCCATTGTTTTTCCATCGCTATAGAGAAACTTTTCATCATCAGTCAATTGAAATATCAAATTGACATCAAATTTTTCTTGAAGATATTTTGTAAAAATCCATGGTAAAAGATGTCCCATGTGAATTTTTCCAGATGGGCCTCTTCCGGTATAAAGATAAAACTTGTTTCCTTTTTCATATTCTGTCAAAATCTTGTCCAAATCTCTGTGGCTGAAAAAATAGCCCAACTTTAACATTGGATGCACTTCGCCAGTTATTTTTTCTATACGTGCTTCTAATTCTGGGGAAATTTTCTCAGTGCCAAACTTCTGCATGAGTTTATCATAGTCAATATCCCCTTCCACGCTCCAAGGAGTTACTGTAAACTCTTCAGATGACATTCACGATTCAGTTAGGTTAAGGTTTAAAAAGTCTTTTTGGCTTTTTGTGATAATGTCTCAAGTTCTGCATCCAATTGAGCAAAAAATTCTCAAGACTCTGGCCGAAAAGAAAAACCTGACACCAGAGGAGCTTGCTGATATAACAAAACTTTCTCTCGACCAGATAAGACGTGGCATTGAATGGCTCAAGTTCAAAAATCTAGCTAGTGTAACTGAATCAGAAAAAACAGTTGTAACATTAGGCAAGAGAGGTAGTGAGGCACTTGAAAAGGGATTACCAGAACGACAACTTGTAAATCATCTAAAGTCACTAGATGGGTATTCTTGTGAACTTGATAGTGCGAAAAATTATTTAAAAAATGAATTTGGTCCTGCCATTGCAAATGCAAAGAAGAATGGTTGGGTTGAAATTCATGAGACTAGAATCATGCTAAAAGGATATCATGATATTACCTCTGAAGAGAAAATTATCAAAATTCTATCTAAAACTCCTACAGGAGTATCTGCAGATGAATTCGATGACAAAGATGCACTAGAGTCTTTGAAAAAAAGACCAGAGTTTGTTGCCCTGTCTTCAAAAAAATCTGTCTTGGTTGCTCTTACCGAACAAGGACTAGAGACATCCAAGACTGTACCTGCTGAAATTGATTTTACAAGTATCTCCGAGACTGTATCTGATTCTGAAGTTAAAGTTGCAAGGGCAATAGATGTACAGGCCTCTGCTCCAACTGTATTTGCTGCACGTAGTCATCCATTAAGAGATGTAATTGACGAAGTGCGAGAGATATTTGTCGGATTGGGATTTTCTGAAATAATTGGGGATAACATCCAGTCTAGCTTTTGGAACTTTGATGCTCTCTTTACACCACAGGATCATCCTGCAAGAGAAATGCAGGATACATTTTACCTAAAAGATCTTACCGCAGGTACAATTGCAAAACCTGATCAGATAAAAAAAATCTCACAAGAGCACAAGAGAGGCTGGAATTATGAATGGCAAAACCAAGAAGCAAAGAGGCTTGTTCTTCGAACACATACTACCTGTGTAACAATTCGTGCTCTTGCAGACCAAAAATATGATGAGGCAAGACTATTTTCAATAGGCAAGGTATTTCGAAATGAAAAACTAAGTTACAAACACTTGGCAGAATTTCATCAGGTTGAAGGAGTTGTAACGGGTAAAAATGTCACACTACGAAATCTAATGGGGCTGCAGACGGAATTCTATCACAAGATGGGAATAAAGAAGATAAAATTCTGGCCTACATTTTTCCCGTATACCGAACCATCATTGCAATCCATGATATACAATGAAAAACTTGGAAAATGGGTCGAGTTGTTTGGAATGGGTATGTTCAGACCGGAGGTAACAAAACCACTAGGAATCAAAAATCCTGTACTTGCTTGGGGTGGAGGAATCGAAAGAATTGCAATGCTCAAGTTCGGTCTTACTGATGTACGTGATCTGTATGAAAACAAGTTTGGTTGGTTAAGGAGTGTACCAAAATGCCCGTAGTTACATTATATTTTGACAGAATCAACAAGATTCTGGGAAAGAAAATTCCAAAAGCAAAGATTGTAGACACTTTGCCATTTATTGGATTAGATATTGAAGAGGAGACAAACGATCACATCAATGTAGAATACAGTCCAAACAGACCTGACTATTCTACTGATTATGGTATCATTACGGGTCTTCAAGGACTGCTTGAAATAAAACTTGGAATGCCCAAGTTGAAAATCAAGACTGGAAAGAATGTGATAAAAGCTGATGCATCTGTTTCCAAAGTGCGTCCATATGTAACAGCAATTGAGGCAAGAAATGGCATTCTAAATGATGAAACAATCAGGCAAATAATTACAATGCAAGAAGATCTTCACAACGGACTAGGCAGAAGAAGAAAAAAAGTATCTATTGGAATTCACGACCTTGACAAGATAAAATTTCCATTACATTATAGAGCAGTAACAAAAAACCACGGTTTTGTTCCTCTTGAATCTGATGTATCCATGACAGTCAAAGAAATACTAGAGAAAACGGAAACTGGAAAAAAATATGGTTCCATCTTGGCAGGAAAAGACAAGGTCCCAATCATAATTGATTCTGCTGGAAATACAATATCTTTTCCACCAATAATTAATGGGAAACTTACAGAAGTTTCCAACAAGACTAAGAATTTACTTGTGGAAGTTACTGCAACTGATAAAAATGCTGCAGAAGGAGTGCTTGCAGTTCTTGCAAATGCTTTACAGATAGCTGGATTCCAACTCTTCTCAGTAAAAATAACCGGAGCAAACAATTCTACACCCTTATTGAAACCGCGAGATCTGATACTTGAACCAGAACTGGTAAACAAGACACTTGGAATTGACATATCTGATTCTCTCATGATAAAATCTCTGAAAAAAAGTAGACTGGATGCAAAAATGAAAGGAAAGAGAATTGTTTGCACCATTCCAAGGTATAGGACAGATATTTTTGGAGTAATGGATCTAGTCGAAGAGGTAGCACTTGGATATGGAATTCAAAATCTTGTACCAACAATGCCTGAATCCGTATCTGCAGGAGAAAGAAATGATACCACAAAATCACTTGAAACTATACGCTCACTCATGGTTGGCCTTGGATATACGGAAGTGATGAACTTTGAGCTTACTGGCAAAGAAACATTGTATGAAAAAACCAATCGTGACTCATCTAAAATAATATCTGTTGCAGACTCGAAAAGCCAAGAGCACATAATTCTTCGTGACGTGCTCCTTCCTGGAATGATGGAGGTCTTGTCAAGAAATGTCCACGAATCATATCCTCAAAAGATCTTTGAAATTGGAACTATATTCGAAAAAGATCCTCAGATTCGAGAAGTAGTTCATCTTGCTTGTCTTGATACACACAAGGATGCAAACTTTACAGAAGTAAAATCTGTTCTTCAATCTCTTCTTAAAACTGGTTTTAATCTCTCATGTGATACAATTCCGCAAAAGGAGTCCATGTTCGTTGATGGACGAACTGGAAGTATTGTAGTATCTGGCAAGAAACTTGGAACTATAGGAGAAGTTGATCATACCATTGCTGAGAATTTCAAGCTAAGAACTCTGGTATCCGGATTTGAAATGAAACTCACTGGATTAATATTTGACTAGAAAATAACGACATCGCCCCTAATGCACGCAGACGGACTGGGATGATGAAATATGATTTTTGGTCCACCCAGCCGTGCTACAGGGCACCCCGGTAATAGAACAAGATGAGGATTAAGGCTAATCGTACCAATGACTCTATGTGAGTCAGAACCGGGGAACATTCTTTTTTCTTAAATCTTCTAAAAATATCTACAATCAAAAGAATTCTTGAGATTTTATGCAGAAAAGTGATCCTATTTTCAACTATGATATGATTTTGGATTTATGACTAGAAAACAGATCTATTGATATATTTGCGTTGTATAGGTATACTATGGCAACTGCATATGTGCTAATAAATTGTGAACTTGGCTCTGAAGAATCTATCATCTCACAGCTAAAAGCAATTAACGGAGTCAAAGAAGTTCACGGTACCTTCGGGGCCTACGATATACTGGCCAAGATTGAATCTCCAACAGTAGAAGCATTAAGAGAAATAATCACTTGGAAAATTCGTAAAATAGAGAAGATTCGATCAACTCTAACCCTGATGGGCATCGAAGGTCAAAGCTAAGTCTCTGCGGAGAAATCTTACCCATATTTTTGAACCCTACACGATAGGGTATCTTAATTTTTTATGCAAAGAACTTTTAATCGTGCCATGATTTTTTGATTACATGATTCTTCATTTCATTTTCTTGGTAAAAGAAGAAGATATGGAAAATAGGAAATGGGAATTTGAATATATTACAAAGATGGCACACTTTTACAAGGCTTGGATTGAAAAGACTTTTTCTCAAAATGTTGACATTCAAGTAGATGAGATGGTGGTAAGGTCTGGTGGACGTTTGAGGATTATTGACACACCTACATTGCTTGATGACCATGCAGACAGAGGGAGGGATATTTTTCATTTTTATCTTAGCTATTCTAGGCCGCTCTGGACTGATTGTACTTGTGAGGGATACTTTGCAGAGAATTTTGGCATGGTTCTATGGACCAAGAGTCCAAAAAAAGATGATTTGACATTTCTAATGGAGACTAATTGTCCAAAGGTTTCACACGAGCTTGCGCATGAATTTCTAAGGAAAAAAGGATACAAAAACTACAAAGAATTAGTTCATGATATCTGGGACAAACATCTCTTTGCATCACTGCCCTTTGAGCACTATGATACAGATTACAATCAAACAGAAAAAGATGCACTCTTTGCAACTATAGATACTTCCAGTTTACGATTATAGTATAATCTTCGTTTCTGCTTTGCCCTAAAAGACTATAAGTAAGTGCCTTGGAGTTTTTTTTATGCCAGAATTCGTTTGCCCTGATTGTAGTGCAAAATTATTTCATGAAAATGAAACTACCCTAACTGTGGAAAAACAAGTACATCTAAAATTTTGCCCTGCTAAAAAGAAGAACTAGCACTTGGTAACTGAATATATTCTATCTTGAAAACTAGCTGTCTTGAAATCTATCTTATTTTGTGGATCTTTCTTTCTTGTTGTACTTAGTTTTTCTAATGTGACAAGTGCCTCTCCGTCAAATCCAACGGAGGATCCGAAAACTCCTTCTGAGAGTTGGTTTCCATGCTCTCCTTTTTTGATATCGTCAACCATTTCATAAAATTTTATGGCTTCTCTTTTTGTTGTTGGACCGCCTGAAGATTTGTTGAAACCAACTGCAATGTACATACCGTTATTTTTCACTGCAATGGGTACCTTGTAGACCTTGCCTGATTGACCTGGAATTTTTTCGTTTAACAAAATTTCACACTTGTGGAACATGCTTGAAATGTATGCAAAAAATCGGTAGTTGGCATAAGTGCCGGCTGTATCTTCATGACAATCAACAAAAACCTTGTGCAAAAGTTCAAGAGCAGAATCATTCATGCTTTGCAAACGTTCTTCAATTCTGCCTTTTCTGACCAGATCTGATTTACAGTCTGCAGCAATTTTTTCTAAAATGAAAGGTGGCAGATTATAGTTTTTCAGGGTGGAAACAAAAGTTCCGGTTTTAGAGGCTCCAAATGTTGGGAAATTGCCTCTGCTCAATTCAGTCTACCTCTATGTATTTTTGATATTGTAAAACTCAAACCCCACTCTCCCTAGCATCATTACTAGGTAGCTTTTTCCTTATAACTGTTAGGTCAAATAGAGATCAGATGGTGGGGCCGACCGGAATTGAACCGGCGACACACGGGTCACTACAGCTCCAAACTGTACATCATCCTTGCGTCAGTGAAGCTTGTGAAACCACTGGAGCCCTTAGCGGTGATCATGTGATCTAAACTGTCGCCATACCAGGCTAGGCTACGACCCCACGTAATGAACATAAATGCACTTGAATTTTAATTTACTTGACTTCTGAAGATTTATTGGTGCCATTGTAACTCTTTTTGAGCGTTGGACTGCAAGAAAACTATCAATTATGATTTTCATCTTTTGATAAATTATGTGCAAAACTCAGATCTGAGTAACTTGAGGAGTAAAACTTGGTTCGTCCTATAATCATAATATTGGGAGCAATTCCAGTTCTTGCTGCTCTTTTCATTGTGGTTCCAACCCTTCTGCGACCTGAAATTCCAAATGTTGCAGTCAATTCTGATGATGTTATATCAATAGAATATACCAAAGAACATCTCAAAAAAATATCATTTGGCCTTACACAAAGTATTGGTGCTGATACAGCAGAGGTTCTAACAATCGCAAATGATGGTCAAACTATCTATAGTCTCACAAAAAATGGTTATTCTGAACCTGATAAGCAATACCAGATATCAAAAGATGAGGTCAAAAGACTGACTGCATTGATAAAAGAGACTGGATTTATGGAAATTCCAACAACATCGTATGCAGTAAAAAGTGATCTAAACGAGTATGAAAAATACGAGATGCAAGTTACACTGGATGGCAAGTCGATCACTGTCCAATGGCCTGACCAGAATTCTACTCAGGAATTCATCCCTCCACTGATAACTCAGGTCCAAAACAACATGGATGCCGTGATTGCGGAAATAACAAAATAAATAGCCTAAGAAGCGATCAAATCTCATGATTCCACTTTCTGGTGATTTGGGTAATACCAAAGGAGTAGTAAAGGAAAAGGTAGGATCGTTTGGTACTACACGAGGAACTTCTACCATAAAGCGTGGTTTTGCTCACATGCTCAAAAATGGAGTTGTAATGGATGTTACTACAGTTGAACAAGCCCAAATTGCAGAAGATGCCGGTGCAGTTGCAGTGATGGTTTTAGATAAACTTCCATCTGATGTTAGAAAAGCTGGCGGTGTTGCAAGAACTGCAAGCATTAGAATTATTCAAGAGATTATGGATTCTGTAACAATTCCTGTCATGGCAAAATGTAGGATAGGTCATGTATACGAGGCAATGGTTTTACAAGAAACAAATGTAGACATGATAGATGAATCCGAAGTTTTAACCCCGGCAGATGAAAATCATCACATATGGAAATGGGATTTCACTAGTCCGTTTGTAAATGGTGCACGAAATCTTGGTGAAGCTCTTAGAAGAATAGAAGAAGGCGCAGCAATGATTAGAACAAAAGGAGAACCTGGTACTGGTAATGTCGCAGAAGCAGTTATTCATATTAAAAATGTAAACACCGAATTGAGACGCATAAAATCAATCTATGATGCTGGTGATGAACAAGATTTGATAAGTGTTGCAAGAGAGTTGAAAGTTTCCTACTCTCTTGTAGAAGAGACTGCAAGTCTGGGTAGATTGCCAGTTGTTAATTTTGCAGCTGGTGGAATTTCAACTCCTGCAGATGCTGCATATCTTATGACTTTGGGTTGTGATGGAGTGTTTGTAGGATCTGGAATATTCAAAGCTGATGATGCAAAAGAGAGAGCACAAGCAATAGTTTTGGCAACAACTTTCTGGGAAGATCCAGATAAGGTAAAAGAAGCACAAAAAATGATTGATGAGAGACAATCCATGTTGGGATTGGATACAAAGAATCTTGAGCTTAGAATGCAAGAACGTGGTAGTACAGCATGAGCGGCATCAACATAGGGATTTTGGCAGTTCAGGGAGATGTTGCAGAGAATATGATGGCTGCAAAGATGGCAATTGAGGAATTAGGTATGGAAGGTATTGTGACTGAAGTTAAAACTCCTGAACAAATATCTGATCTTGATGGATTGATAATACCTGGTGGAGAGAGCACTGTGATTGGTACACTTTCTCTAGTAAATGGATCATTGAAAAAAATTAAAGAAAAAATTGCAAGTGGAATGCCTGTATTTGGAATATGTGCAGGAATGATAGTACTCTCAAAAAAGGCAAAAGACAGGGTAGTTGGTGAAATGGATCAACCACTATTGGATTTTCTTGATGTCAAAATAGAACGAAACACATTTGGTCGACAAAAGGATTCATTTGAATCTGAGATATCTATTGATAAAATCGGCATCTCCAAGTTTCCAGGTGTGTTTATTCGTGCACCATCTATTATGGAAGCAGGAAAAGATGTAGAAATATTGTCAAAGTTTAATGAGAAAATAATTGCAGTAAAACAAGGAAATATCATAGGTACTGCATTTCATCCTGAGCTTACCGGGGATATTTCGCTTCACAAATACTTTGTAAGTCTGATTAAAAAGAAGAACTAGAATACCGTTTATATTAAATTCACGTTAGTTGTATGTTGTAATGGAAATAGAGACAACTCCAGAACTGGTTTCCAAAGTTTACAAAAAAATTGAAGATAACATTTCAAAATATCGAAAACTAGTCAACAGACCACTTACTCTGACTGAAAAAATTCTTGTCGGCCATCTTGATGATATTGAAACTGCAAAAGATCTAGAACCCGGTAAAAGCTATTCACTTCTAAGACCGGATAGAGTTGCACTACAAGATGTTACAGGACAAATGGTGATTTTACAATTCATGCAATCAGGTCTCAAACGAAGTACACTTCCAACAACTGTTCACTGTGATCATCTCATTAGAGCTAAAGTTAGTGGAGATGCAGACATTAAAGTTGCACTAGATGAAAACAGCGAGGTATACAAATTTCTTGAATCATCTTCTAGAAAATATGGAATAGGATTCTGGAAACCTGGTGCAGGAATTATTCATCAAGTTGTACTTGAAAACTATGCCTTTCCTGGTGGATTGATGATTGGAACTGATTCCCATACACCAAATGCAGGCGGTCTAGGTATGCTTGCTGTTGGAGTGGGAGGACTAGATGCAACAGAAGTGATGGCGGGATTTCCATGGGAGCTCTTGTATCCTAAAAGAATTGGTATACATCTAAAGGGTGAGCTAAATGGATGGGTTGCTCCAAAAGATATCATATTGTATGTGGCATGGAAGCTTACAGTATCTGGAGGAACAAATGCCATAGTGGAGTACTTTGGTCCTGGTACAAAATCAATTAGTTGTACTGGAAAAGCAACCATAACAAACATGGGTGCAGAAATTGGTGCAACATGTTCTGTATTTCCATATGATGACCGAATGGAAGTCTATCTGAAATCAACTAATCGTGGACAGATTGCAGATCTTGCAAACAATCACAAAGACATTCTTGTTGCAGATCCTGAAGTTGAACAAAATCCAGAAAAATATTTTGATAAAGTAATAGAGATTGATCTATCTACACTAGAACCATACATTGCAGGTCCTCACACGCCAGATCTTGCAAGACCAATATCTGCACTTGCAGAAGATGTAATGAAAAACAAGTATCTTGATAGTATCTCTGTAGCTCTTATCGGCAGTTGCACCAATTCATCTTATGAAGATATGACAAGAGCTGCATCTGTTGCAGAACAAGCAAAATCGCATGGAATGAATGTAAAGATTCCTCTTCTTGTAACTCCTGGTTCAGAACAAATCAGAGCAACAATTGAACGAGACGGCCAGATGCATACTCTAAATGAAATTGGCGCAACCGTACTAGCTAATGCTTGTGGGCCATGTATAGGACAATGGAATAGACCTGAGATAAAATCAGGAGAGCCAAATACTATAGTTACTTCATTTAACCGAAATTTCCCTGGACGTAACGATGGTAGAAGAGAGACAATGGCATTTATGGGTAGTCCTGAGTTGGTTGTAGCTCTTGCTCTTGGTGGACGATTGTCGTTTAATCCTCTAAAAGATACTCTAAAAGGATCTGATGGAAAAGAGTTCAAGTTAGAACCACCGAAAAAAGCACCAGAGGTTCCAACCAAGGGATTTTCAAATATTGGTCAAATCTATGTTCCACCCGCTGCAAATCCTGATGATATTGAAGTTGTCATAAATCCCTCAAGTGGAAGATTACAAAAGTTAGCACCGTTTGCAAAATGGGATGGTAAAGATTTTGTAGACTTGCCACTTTTGCTGAAGGCAAAAGGCAAATGCACAACAGATCACATATCACCTGCAGGTGCATGGTTATCCTTGCGTGGACATATTGATAAAATCAGTGACAACATATTTCTTGGTGCAGTAAATGCATTTACAAACGATGTTGGCAAGGGAAAGAACGAACTAAATGGAAACACAGAATCATTTCCAGTTATAGCAAGACAATACAAGGAGAAAAGTCTCAAATGGATTGTAATAGGTGACAACAATTACGGAGAAGGTAGCAGTAGAGAACATGCTGCCATGTCTCCGAGATATCTTGGATGTGCTGCCGTTATTGCACGAAGTTTTGCGCGTATACATGAAACCAATCTAAAGAAACAAGGAGTACTTGCACTCACCTTTGTTAATTCATCTGATTATGATAAAGTCCAGGAGACTGATAAAATAAGCATACTTGATCTATCTCAAATGCAACCTGGAAAAAATATCAAATGTGTACTAAATCATGCAAACGGGACAAAAGATGAGATTGCACTCAAGCATTCTTACAATGATTTTCAGATAAAATGGTTCCAAGCAGGTTCTGCTTTGAATATATTGCGTGAAAGGGAAGCGCAGACCAACTAAAGAACTAATAGTTTGGATGACGTTATTTTCTATCAATGAGTCACACCTTTGATCCTAATGAACTCTACAATAGAGTAGTACACTATTACATTGACAAAAAGGGCTATTCAAAAGACAAGGCAAATCAAATTGCTCGTAAAGTAGTAGAGAGGGAAAAAAGTAGGTATACGTGTAAAAATGTCAATTGTGGTCATGGACTAGATGATCACATAAGACACAATGAAACCTGCCTTGTTCTTGATTGTGAATGCAGAAAATTTGTCAGTTAGATACTTGTAACAATATCTTTCCAGACTGGTTACTTTTTTCCATCTTTTGATGTGCAAGTTTAACATCTTTTAAATCAAATATGCTATCAATAACAGGCTTGATCTTTTTTAATTTCATAAACTTGTGTAATGCAACAAGCTGTGACCTTGAACCTAGGTATGCTCCAATTATCTGAGCCTCTTTGCTGTAAAACGACCTGATGTTTACCGTTGCTTCTCCTCCGGTTGTGGTTCCACATGCAACCATCCTTCCCTTCACCTTGAGCACTTCGAGGCTGATGGGCCATGTCTTTGCTCCGACATGATCAATTACTGCATCTACTCCTGTCTGCTCTGTAATTTTTAGAACCTCGGATGTTACATCTTTGATACTTCTATCTATGACAAAATCTGCTCCAAGTTTTTTTGCAAATGCATCTTTATTCTTGTCTGATGCAATGGTGATGACCTTCAAACCTTTTGCTTTTGCAAGCAAGATTGCAGCAGAGCCTACTCCACTGTTTGCACCCCAGATCAAAACAGTATCATATTTTTTACATCTTGATTTTTCTAACATGTTCCAAGCTGTAAGGTAAGATACATTGATTGAGGCAGCCTCTTGATCTGAAAACCAATCTGGTTTTTTTATTATATTCTTTTTTGGAACCTGAATAATTTCTGCATAACCTCCCTTGTATTTTCCAAATCCTCCGATAATTCCAAAAGATACTCGCGCAACATTACTGTCAACTGCAGGATATGCTATGACCTTGTCGCCTTTCTTGAAACTTCCAAATTTCTCCACCAGAGTTCCACTGATATCGCAACCAAGAATATGTGGAAATGGTACTGTCTTACCGGGAATTCCATTTCTTACCCAAATATCCAAATGGTTTACTGCACAATAATTTACTTTGACTAGGACATGTCCTTTTTGGGGAACGGGATTTGGAATTTCTTCATATGACAAAACCTCTGGTCCGCCATGTTTTCTGATGATTACAGCCTTCAACTCTTTGTGAGAGATAAAATTATTATTTAAAGAACGCCTCAAATGTGTCTCTAACCGTACAAGAGAAAACTTGTTAAACTATGAATCATGTCACACTGTAATTGACAAAACCAAAAATTCTAGCATTTGCTGGAAGCACTCGTATTGACTCGTTTAATAAAAAATTAGTCAAAATTGCAGCAGATGGTGCAGTGGAAAATGGTGCAGATGTAACTATAATTGATCTTAGGGATTATCCGATGCCACTTTATGATGGCGATCTGGAACAACAACAAGGACTTACTCCTAATGCGCGCAAGCTCAAGGACGTGATGTTATCACACCAGGGTTTTTTGATTTCATCACCAGAGTACAATAGCACTATCTCAGGTGTTCTAAAAAATACAATTGATTGGGTCTCTAGACCAGTTGAAGGTGAAGAACCTTTGGCTTGTTTCAAGGACAGGATTGCAGGAATCATGAGTGCGTCTCCTGGATCTCTTGGAGGTCTTCGTGGATTGGTTCATGTGCGCGCCATTCTTGAAAATATTCGTGTCATTGTAATTCCAGATCAGATTGCAGTAGCAAAAGCCCATGAAGTATTCAATGCTGATGGTACTCTAAAAGAGAAAAAACAAGAAGAACAAGTGAAAAAAATTGGTGCAACTGTTGCCAAGTTGTTAATAAAATTGGCCTGACAAAATTTTCATCAAATCTATATCTCTATTCACCGAAAAAACTTGCTAGTTATTTTGCACTCTGATCCATTTGGATAATTCCAAAAATATTTCCCTCTGTGTCCATACATGTTGCAAAATATCCTACACTTGGAATTGGCATTTTTGGTATTAACACTTGGCCACCGCTTGATTGGATCTTCTTTGTATATTCATCAAGAGAGGGAACCTCGATTGTATTTGTCATACCCATCTGTCCTGGCATCCTTCTTACCATGCCTCCATTAATTCCTGGTTTGCTATCATCTCCCGTCTTTATCATCCAGTATTCCATTGGACCCTCCCATTTGTCAAATTTCCATTCAAATACTTCTTGATAGAATTTTTGAGTCCTCTCTGGATTGTCAGAAGGAATATCAAAGTGTGTAATTCGTGGCATGTGCAAAATGTATACTGTATGTTATTTAAGTTCTAATTCGAATTTTTTTTCTAGATGATGTTATGCATAGCTTTGAGATCTTTTGCAAATGATTCCAAGCTTGTAGGAATTGTAATCTCTACTGTATCTTTTAGTGATAGGTTCATACTTTTTTTCTTGTTCCATACTTCAGAATTGAATTCAGTTATTTCTTTTGTGTGCTTTGTCCAGTCTTCATGACCTTCAGGTTCTACAAATTTTTCATGATGTATGGTATTTTTAGAATAAAGATTTTGCCATAGATAATCTGTGATAAATGGTGTAATTGGTGCAAGCAGTGTCAAAACTGAAGATAACACCTTGTGAAGTGTAAATATTGCTCCATCTCGTTCTTCTTCTGTAAATCCAGAACTGTATGCTCTTCCCTTTACCATTTCAATATAATGCGCAGCAAAAAGATTCCAGACGAACTCTCTTAATGCAGTAGCCGGTATAAAGAAATTATATTCCTTGTATCCTTTCTTGCATTCTGCAATTACCTTGTCAAGCTCAGAGAGTATCCATTTGTCAGAAGGACCTAGTTTTCCCGATTTTATAATTGGAAATCCGGAAAGAAATCTCGAAACATTCCAAAGTTTGCTTAGGAATTTTCTAGTTGTCTCTATTTTTTGCTCAGAGCATCTAAAGTCATATCCTAAATTAATTTCGCTTGCACTCCAGAATCGGAATGTGTCTGCACCAAATTTTTGTATTATTGGAAGTGGGTCAATTACATTGCCCTTACTTTTACTCATTTTTGTACCATGTTCGTCTACACCATATCCCATTATCCATGCGTCACTCCATGGCGTCTTGCCAGTGAGTTGTTCACATCGTAATATGGTATAGTATAACCATGTACGTACAATGTCTTTTGATTGTGGCCTTATGGTAGTAGGATATGTTTTTTTGAAAAATTCTTCATCTTGCTTGTATTTGGTGATGTACAGCGGTGATACACTAGAGTCCATCCAGGTGTCAAACGTACGTTGCTCACCTACAAATTCTGTAAAACCACATTTGATACAGTTTGATATCGGACTAGGATCTTTCCATGGTCTATAATATTTTCCAGGTTCTGGTACATGTGGCTCGTTACACTTTTTACAATACCAGATAGGTATCTCTGTACCGTAAAATCTTCTTCTTGAGATTGGCCAATCAATTGATATTGATTCCAACCAGTTCATCAAGATCTGTTTGTGCATTGCAGGGTGGAAATCAATCTTTGAACCAAGTTCTCTTATCTTCTCAACCGAGTCTTTTTGTTTCAGATAATATTCTTCCATGGAAATAATTTCAATTGCAGTTTTACTTCTCTCAGATATTGGAGTTCGATGGTTGATGTTATCTATTTTTTCTACTAGGCCTTGGTTTTGCAGATCTTCAATTATTTTTTCTCTTGCTTGTTTTACCTTGAGACCTGCATATGGCCCTGCAACCTCTTTCATTCTACCATTCATTCCTACTGCAGCAATCTCTTCTAGCTTGAGATCTCTAAATAATGCTACATCGTTTTGATCACCATAACTGCAGACCATTACTGCTCCGGAACCAAATTCTTTTTCAGCAGAAGGATGTGGCTTGATCTCTACTTCCCTGTTTATCAGAGGAATGATAACTTTTTTTCCAATAACATCTGTATATCGTTCATCTTCTGGATTGACAATCACTGTTTGACATGCACATAGAAGCTCTGGTCTAGTACTTGTAATGATTATGGTTTTCTCTAGATCTTTTACCTTAAACTTCATGTGGACTAGTTTAGTGGTAATATCTTCGTAGATAATCTCGGCATCTGCTATGGTGGTACCTGTAACCCAATCATAGTTGTTGGGTCTATTTGCAAGATAGATTTGTTCTCTTTTCCACATGTCAATGAATGTAGATTGGGTTAGTGTACGATATTTCTCAGAATCTGTTCTGTAATATTCTGCAAAATTGCCGCTAAGGCCTAGACTCTTCATGATTTGTATCATTTCTGCCTCCAAATCATCTAATGCTGTTGCGCAAAGCTTGAGAAATTCTCCTCTTTCTGTCTCATGCATTCTAATTCCATGTTTTTTCTCAGTGTACATCTCAACAGGTAGACCGTTTCTGTCAATTCCTATTGGGAATAGAACTTTTTTTCCAAACATTCTTGCGGTTCTTGCAATCATATCTATCTGAGCATAGTGTGATGCAGCACCAATATGCCATGGTCTTCCAGATGGATAAGGCGGAGGAGTATCAATTACAAATACGTCTCCCTCTGGTTTAAAATCGTAAATGTGAGACTCTTCCCATTGTTTTAGAATTTGTTTTTCAATCTCAGGATTCCATGCAGTTTCCTTGATAGTTGGTTCCATGTCTAGATCTTTGAAATTTGTGATATTATATGGGCTCCCTTGTTATAGCCCTCGTAAATGTAGACTCCAACAGCTTCAATATTTTTTGGCATCTTTGGAACAAGCAGCTTGATTAGTTCTGTAGACAAGTTTTCAACAGTTGCCTCGCCCTTCAAGAGATATGTTGTATTCTTTGGAACTTGGAGATTGAATTTTCCTTTTGGACCATCAAATCCAATGTTATAGTGCAGGTCATCTTCTTTCATGAGATATCTTTCATTAATGAAAAATTTGTGATCCAAAACTGAGATAACTTCCTTGATTATCTTCTTTGCTTCTCCAAAATCCATTAACAAGTTATTCTTCATTTCTCCTACTAGTTCTACTGTGACTGATGATGTGTGACCATGTAAAATCGAACATTTCTCAACCAGAGGCAATATGTGTGCATAATCAAACGCAAATGAAGGATCTTCCATGAATATGGAGCCCGTCTGTACTTCCTGAGTTTTGTAGAGGATGATATCTTGTAGCTCTGATAATCTTGCTGCAAATTTTGGGTGGCCTAATGCAATTATCTTGACATCAGATAATTCTGCCTTGAGTTCTTTGTATTTTGCAATGTCTATTTCCGTATCTATTACTTCGATTAGACCCTTGTCCGTCTTGAAATCGACGTTTACCTTTTTTCCATTTTTTAGAGTTATGGGATAATCATATTGATATTCCGTTTGTAAAAATTCCAGCATTTGTGCTATTGAAAGCTCGGTTCTACTTTTCAAAAGATTTCCTTTACCGTCAATGTACTTGAAATCTGAATCCAAAACTGTAGAACCTGTTGACATTTGAAAAATTCTGCTCAATCCGTATATAAATTCTGTACAGGTGTTTATGGTAATACTTACTTTAGTGAATTCAGAGTTCTTGCAAGGGATACATCATTTTGTGTTATTCCACCCGCATCGTGAGTCACTAGGTCTATTGAAATCTTGTTGTATACATTGAACCATTCTGGATGATGGTTCATTTTTTCAATGTGTATGGCTGCCTTGCACATAAAACCAAATGCTTCGATAAAATCATCAAATACAAAGTCTTTGTGTAGTTTTCCATTTACTACGCTCCATCCCTGTAACCCTTGCAATTCTGTTTTGATTTGTTCTTCAGTTAGTTTGAACATTCTCTTACAACTTTTTACAGAATCCTATATTTAACTCTCAAAATGAGTCTATTGTGAAATGGTACCTGTACTATCAGAACTTGAAAGAGAATTGCATACACAAATGGTTCAAGCAATTGAAAGTGTTAAAGACTCTGGAAAAATGGGAATATCGTTTTCTGGTGGCGTTGATAGCTGTCTCTTGGCAAAAATTTGCCAAGACTTGGGGTATGATGTATTGCTTTTCACAATGGGTTTTGAGGATTCACATGACGTAGAATTTTCAAAAAGAATGGCAAAAGTGCTTGGTATGAATCATGAAGTGGAAATAATCTCTGAGACAACATTCTCTAATGTAGCAAAAAAGATCTGGGATGAAATTAATGTAGATAACTTGTCTTGGAATGAAAATTGTATTGCATTTTACTATGTAGCAAAACTTGCACAAAAACACAAAATTACAAAGGTGATGACTGCTAATGGTATTGATGAGCTATTCTGTGGGTATAATGCATACCGAGATTCAATTCTGGAAGGACAAGACGCTGTGCTTGGTATGATTGAAGACAAGATACTAAATGAAACAAGAATGATGAAGGCAGTAAATCAAATTACGTCTGAATTTGGTGTCAATATTGCCCAGCCGTTTTTATCAAAAGAGTTTATAGAATTTGCAAAAGTCATTCCGTTGGAATACAAAATAAAAGACAAGGATGATTTGGTCAGAAAACATCTTGTTCGAAAACTTGCAGTATCGATTGGAGTTCCAGAAGAGTCTGCATTAAAGCTCAAAAAAGCAATGCAATATGGTTCCTTGATTCACAAAAATCTGTTGAAAGTCAAGAAAACTTGGAACATGAATTTTTGACTTTGCTTGATACATTCTTGATTATATCAAACGATGCACCAAGATGATTCTCAGGAACGAAAACCTTGTCTATCTCTTCATCAGTTAGGTGTGCTGAGAATGCCTCGTCGTTTTTGACTGCATCAATAAAATCTGTTCCGTCCTCTAAAGATGCAAATGCTACTCGTTGTATGTCTCTGTAGGCTTCAAATCTTGGAACTCCTTTTTGTATTAATGCATCAAGAACAAATTCTGCAAATATTTGACCTCTTGTTATTTCGAGATTATGTCTTATCCTGTCTTCATTTACAAATAATGAACTGATGATTCTTGTCATGGTTTCAAGCATCTCATCGAGCAAAATAGAACTTGTTGGAATGATGAATCTCTCATTTGCCGAGTTTGACAGATCTCTTTCATGCCATAATGATATGTTCTCAAAAGCTACTGGTATCTGACTGCGCAATAGTCTTGAAAGAGATGTAACACGTTCACTCTTTACGGGATTTCTCTTTACTGGAACTGCACTGCTTCCCATCTGGCCTTTCTTGAAAGATTCTGCAACTTCACCAATCTCAGTTCTCTGTAGGTTGCGTATTTCTACAGCAATTTTTTCAAGTGTAGATCCAATCAAGGCCATGTAAAAGATGAATTCTGCATATCTCTCACGTGCAACTATCTGGGTTGTGACATCTGCAGGATGCAGTTCAAGCTTTTGTGCTACTCTTTTTTGTACCTCCAAAGCTTTTGCGCCCATGAGAGAGCCGGTTCCTACAACACCAAGTGTTTTACAAATCAAGATTCTTTTCTTAATCTCTTCAATTCTTTCTACATGTTTTGACATTTCAAGTGACCAGTTTGCAAATTTCAAACCAAATGAAATGATGCTTGCATGTTGACCGTGAGTTCTGCCTACTGCTGGTAATCCCTTGTACTTGATTGCCTGGTTTGCTAAAATGATAGCTAGTTTTGCAACCTTTGGCTCTATGATTCGTAAAGTATCACGAATCTGCAATGAATTACTTGTATCTACTAGATCATTACTTGTCAAACCATAGTGTATCCAAGGTTTTGCAGAAGGTTTGCAAATTTCGCTGAGAGCTTCTACTAGTGCTGCTGTATCATGATCACTTTTTGCCTCTAACTGTTTTACTCTTTTTATTGAAATCTTGCCAGATCTTGCCATCTTTGATATGTTCAACGCTGCATCCTTTGGAATCATCCTTATCTCTGACTGAGACAGGGCAACTGCGGCTTCAATATCTAGTTGGTATGTTATCTTTTTCTGATCGTCAAAAATCTCCTTCATTTCATCAGTACCATAACGGCCACTATCTATTGGAAGAATTGGCATGTTTGGGATCAGTTGATCAAGGAAAATAAATCTACTTGTATGAATTAGATTGAGATCGACACTTTTTTCTATACTTGCGAACAAATCAAATCTATGGACTCGAATAAAAAACTAGAAAAAAATAACTTGGAAACCAAAATCAATGATGATAAACAAGATGATGATGTTTTACTTGACGGAAAGACACTACATGACTTGTATCGACATACTGCCAAGTTGATTAAATGATTGCGTGATCGTATACTCATGATTTAAATTGTGTCCAAATACCTTTTTTCGCAGAAAGAGATGTCGTCACTAATTCCAAAGAAAATACGTGAAATGGAATATCGTATAGAGCCTGATCCATCAAAAGGTATGAAAGTCCCAGTAACAATTTACGCTGATGAAAAATTATTGCAAAAAATGCTTACAGATAGAACAATACAACAAGCAGTAAATGTGTCCACAATCCCTGGAGTTCTCAAGCACGTTGTAGTTCTTCCAGATGGTCATGAAGGTTATGGGTTTCCTGTTGGTGGAGTAGCTGCAATGGATGCCGAAGAAGGCATGATAAGCCCAGGAGGTGTAGGATATGATATCAACTGTGGTGTACGATTAATCAAAACAAATCTGATGGAAAAAGATGTTAGACCACGACTTCGGGATCTTGTTAGTGAATTATTTACATCTATTCCATCTGGTGTAGGCTCAAAAGGTGCCGTAAGGCTAACCTCTTCTGATCTTGACGAAGTTCTTGTAAAGGGAGTACAATGGGCAGTTGATCATGGATATGGTTCAAAAGATGATGCTGATGTATGCGAAGAAAATGGACAGATAAAAAATGCTGATCCTGGAAAGATATCACCTACTGCACGAAAGAGAGGTGCACCACAACTTGGAAGTCTTGGTTCTGGAAATCATTTTCTTGAGGTGCAACGTGTTGATCAAATTCATGACAAAGAAGCTGCAAAAAAGATGGGAATTTTCAATGAAGGGCAAATTACTGTATTGATTCATTGTGGTTCGAGGGGTTTTGGACATCAAGTGTGTAGTGATTATCTAAGAGTGTCTGAGCAGGCGCTATCTAAATACAAAATAAATCTAGTAGACAGAGAACTTGCATGTGTTCCAAATTCTTCAGAAGAGGGTGAGTCGTATAGAAAAGCAATGTTTGCTGCATTAAATTATGCTTGGAGTAACAGACAGATGATAACACACTGGACAAGAAAAGCCTTTGAAAGAGTTTTCAAACAGTCAGAATCTGATCTTGACATGAAACTAATCTACGATGTTGCTCACAACATTGCCAAAGTTGAAAAACACAAAATTGATGGTGAACTACGATCAGTTGTAGTTCATAGAAAGGGTGCAACAAGAGCATTCCCACAAGGAAGAGATGAAATACCAAGAAAATATCGTGACATAGGTCAGCCTGTTTTCATACCTGGTTCCATGGGTACTGGTAGCTGGATTTTGTTGGGAAAACCGGGCTCTATGGACTTGAGCTTTGGTTCTACTGCCCACGGTGCAGGAAGGATGATGTCAAGATCTGCTGCAAGAAGAAGTTTCACAGAAGGTCAAGTACAAAAATCACTGAGTGATAAAGGGATTTTCATAAAAGCTCTTACACGAGAAGGTGTGGTAGAGGAGACGCCTGAGGCCTACAAGGATGTTGATGCTGTAGCTAATGTATCTCATGAACTTGGAATAGCTACAAAAGTAGCAAAGCTTGTTCCAATTGGGGTAATCAAGGGTTGACTGAAGAAGATAGAGAGCTAGAACTTCTCAAAGCAAAAAGAATGCTTGAGATGCAAAAAAATATTTCACAAAGACAAAGAATTGACGAGGTCAAGCCTGAATCAAAGACAGAAAAGGTTTCTCCCAGGAACCTTGTTCTCAAACAACTTGGATATAGGGGAGAAGAAGTACTTCAGAATGCAGAATCACAATTTCCTACTGAGACTAAGATGATTATAGAAAAACTTGCAGAGCTTATCCAAGGAGGGGAAATCACTGAAATCATTGATGGAGGAAAATTGTTAACATTGTTCAGATCCGTTGGAATTAATGTAAGAATACAAACTACAATAAGTGTTGAACAGGATGGAAAGATGGTATCTTGGTCAGACAAACTAAAAGGTCAAGCTAAATTGATATCAGAATCCGCATCAGAATCTGCATCCGAGACTGTATCTTCTGATGTATCTCCCAGTGAAAATGTCTGATAATTATCAGGTGTAAACAGTTTCAAATATCGTGAACATTTCAAGTAAGTTATTATTTGTGCGTCATGGTGGATGGTTGTTTATGCACGGTAGAGCTACTATTCTTGAGATTGCAACAACTCAATATGAAATTGACCTAGAGATTGTTACTACGGCAATGAATGAATTACAGACTCTCTGTGGAGTCACGGAAGGTTTTCTGATAAGCAAACCGATGGAAAGATTTGGTTGGGCCTTTTTCAAAGTGTTGATAAAAATAGAACTCTTCTCTGGGATGGAATTGAAACTAGGAGATCAAATTGAAAAAACCAAAGGAAAGAAACTTGAACACAAATTTGTCACCTTTATGACAAAATTCTTTGAAAATAAAAACGCCAAAGTAAAAGTAAAGCTTGTAGATGCTTAGACTCTTCTTCCTCTTTTACCACCCTTCTTTCTAGTGGTATCATGAGGAATTGGGGTTACATCATCAATTCTTCCAATCTTAAATCCGCCTCTTGCTAGTGCTCTGATTGCTGCCTGTGCACCTGGGCCTGGAACACGTGAACCTACTCCACCTACTGCTCTCACTCTAATGTGAAGACCTGTGAAGCCCTTGTCATGTGCTGCCTCTACTACTGCTGCGGTAGATTTCATTGCTGCATAAGGAGATGATTCGTATCTGTCTGCGTTAACATGTCGTCCACCAGAACTAATTGCCACAGTCTCTGCACCAGAAACATCTGTAATGTGCACTATGGTATTGTTAAAACTACTGAAAATGTGAGCGATACCCCATTTTTCCTTAGCTTCTTGTGTAGACAACATTTCAAGACTCTTTAACGGGTTTAAAAAACATTAGGATCTAAGGTGTGTCCAGCCACATCTCTTGATAATCCTGGACTTGTCATTATCAATCAAAACCACATTTTTTCCATTGGATACATGACCTATCTCATGTAATGGAATATCCATTTTCTTTGCTAAACTTCTAACTCTGTTCAAATCTCTTGGATGTACTGTGAATACAATTTCATATTCCTCACCGCCGCAAAACACTAGATCTTCAAATTTCATTTTATTTTCATGTGCGAATTTGATTACATTATTTCCAGTGGGCAGACTAGTTATCACAAATTTTTTTCTACTCTGTTTACTCATATCATTCAGAGTTATTGCAAGTCCGTCGCTTGAATCCATTGATGATGAAAAATATCTAGCAACCTTTAACCCAAAATCTAACCTTGGATTTGGTCTAAAGACTGCTTTTCTAAATTTATTTGCAGCCTGGGACTTTATCTTGTTACCATTTAGAACAATCTTCAAACCTGCTGAAGAATAACCAAAAGGCCCAGATGTCATTATTATGTCTCCTATTTTTGCACCTCCTCTAGATGGAATTTTCTTGCCGCCTGCACCAAACATGGATACTTCTATGATCAACTCCTTTCCTTCATTGGTATCTCCGCCTACTATGCGAAATTCAAATTCTTTAGAGGTTTTCAGAAAACCATTGGCCAACTCATTGATCATTTTTTGGGTAAACCCTTGTGGTATTGCTAATGCAATGGTGGCAAATATGGGCTTGATTCCTTTACATGCAAAGTCGCTTACACATGAAACCAAACTCTTTCTGGCAACATCTGCAAGTTTCATCCCTGTAGGAACATCAGTGCTTTGCACCAACATGTCTGATTTTACAACAAATTTGGCATTTTTTATTTTCAGAACCTCGACATCTTCAGCTTGAAATCTTGATTTTTTCCCAAATCTACTTTGAAATGTTTTGATTATTCTTGTCTCATCTGGACTCTTCATAGCTTTGTTTAACCAACCGGGTGATCTGTTTTTCTATCTCTTTGGCTTTATTCAAGTCATTTGATTCTGCAGAGACTCTGATAATGTGTTCAGTATTTGACTGTCTTATCAAGACCCAACTGTCTTCATCTATTATGGATTTTATCCCATCAATTGTTATTATCTGACTTGATTGTTTTTTCATCTTTTTCAAAAGGATTCCAAGTGTTTTCTTGTGCAGTTTAGAATCTACACTAACCTTAGTTCGCACTTGATGGTATCCCTCCATGAATTTGTTTATGTCATCAAACTGTTTTGTACCAATCATTGATGCAATAAGACCGCTTGTAAGAATACCGTCTCTGCACATGTTAAATTCTGGCAAGATAAATCCTGCACTACTTCCTTCTCCACCAGCTTGTGATTTAGTTTTCAACATCATGTCTACAACATTTGCTTCTCCTACTTTTGATCTGTTTACTTGACCACCTTCTTGTTTGATAAATTTCTCAATTGCAATGCTTGTGTCTATGCTCAGAACAAATTTTTTGTATCCTTTCTCTAATGCTCCTGCTACGCCAAGACCTAGTGTTACATCTGGAGACTGTTTTTTACCATTCTTTACTACGACTAGTCTGTCTCCATCAAGATCAAAAGCAAAACCTATGTTTGTCTTTTTTGATGCTTGTACAAGTCCTGACAGTTGATCGTTTGTGGGATCTGGACCTCGAGTTGATTTACCTGGTGTACCATTGATGATACTTACTTTACAACCTAATTTTTTTAGCAACTTGGGGGCAACATCAAATGCAGCACCTCCACCAACATCTATTGCTATTTTTGATGATTTTTTTATATCTCCGATTACTTTGGCAGCCTCATCAATATAGCTTGAATCAACTTGTGTCTCAGTTCCAATTTCCTCTCTTTGAAACTTATCTTTCTTTTCCAAATATTCCAGTTCTGATTCGTTGATACCTCTTCCGTCTAGGATGAACTTGAGACCATTCCATTCCAATGGATTGTGAGAAGAAGTGACTATCAAACCGCTGCCATATTTTCTTGCTTCTCTGAATACAACAGGAGTAGGAGATGTGCCTAGATTGTAAACTGATATTCCTCTTTCTAAAAGTGAGGCGATTGCAACGTTGGTTACAATCTCGCCTGATGGTCTTGTATCTTTGCCTATTACACATTTTTTTGACTTGACAAGGCGTGAAAAATTTCTACAATAATGAATTATATCTTCCATGTTGAGGTCGTTTCCAAAAATTCCCCTAACCCCAGAAATTGATACTTTCAATGAATCAAAAGCACAAAGGCTTTTTATAAACTCTGATTACATTGCGAACCACTGCCTCGATAGCTCAGCCTGGTAGAGCGAACGCCTCGTAAGCGTTAGGCCACGGGATCGAATCCCGTTCGAGGCTTTATTATGTTACAAAAATGTTATGTTAAAGTCTGTTTTCGTCTTTTCTTTCATCAAGTGACTCTATATCTAATTCTAATTCTTTTGCAAGTCCTTTCCACCATACTAGTGTATCTCCCACAATTACTCCCCTTTTGATAAACCAGGCTACACCTTTATAGATCTGTCGGTTCTTTGATATGATTCAAAATCAATCATTGATCTATTGTTTGTTGTTTAGTTTGTCAAAAAATTTGTTTGTAAAAAAGTTACATCGATCAAACTTGTGGTTGGTTTTTCATAAAATACTGCGAATATATTTTTTAAATTCTATGAAATAAAGTATCTAATTTCTAATATAAAATAAAGAAAAATTTGGTTTATAGATCTAAACCAAAAGAGTCTGCGAGATTTTGGAATCTTTCGTATGTTTCCAAATATTGCTTACCTTTTGAAGTTATTACAAATGTGTTCTTGCCGTCATATTCTATCTTATTCATTAGACCTGCACCAGTGAGGTTGTCTATGAATTTTGAAAGTCTCGAATGTGATAAGTTTGCCTTGGTTAGAAGTGATGTTACGTTAATGCCGTTCATGCCGCTTTCCTCTGTTACAGTAAGCAAATCTCTTACTATCTGCATGCTTGTTCTATATGCTACCATTGTTAGAAAGTATGGGGTTTGGTGATATAAGGGTATTACTATTTATCCTCTTTGGAAACCTTATAGGGATCAGATCTTGTCTTTGATGAAAGAAGATTTATCCTTTTTTAACATGTGAAAGGTATTGGATTTTTCCTGTGTGGACGAATGCTCCAAGTGTTGTATTGAAAGAGAGTATTATCCCAATATGTCATTTGGTAAGATTGGTGTTCTTATCATGCCTGAAGAAAAAGAGAAAATGACATCATTGGCAGAAAAAAATGACATCAAAGTAACAATTCTGCCAAGAATAGGTGTATCTGAAACAAAATCAGAACCACAAACAATACTTGCATACCAAATGATGGGAAATGACCCAAATGGTAACACTTGCCCATTTCTTGATATCACCTCAAGTAAAAGATCGCCTCATGGCGGATATGCATGCAAAATATATGAAAATCGGCCTCTTGCATGTAGGGCATATCCTGTAATCCAGTCTTCACCAGTTGGTCTTGACCCAAAATGCAAATTTTGTGAAAGTTGTGGAACACCATCTGGAAATGTAAATTCAGAATTGGAATCTCTAGTTCTGATACAGAAAAAGATGGATACTAAAGCACCATACATTTGGCGCTATGCTACTGGCATGGGGGAATCACAAGATAAAGATCTGATTAAAACTGGCTGGTTCCTAGTTTGAATTGTTTACTCTTTCATGGGTACCGGGATAGTGCTCTCCAATTTTTTTCGAATAACACTTGCTGCACAACTGACCTTTTATGTTCCAAGAATCCATTGGAACATAAACGTGATCCAAAGGGCCTTTACACATAGCGCATTGTTGTGTCTCTACCATGTAGTTAACACTCGATTCAGTTCAATATAAAAATCATGTTCGTAAAAACCATATTAAATACTAGCAGAATGTAGAATAAAACAGCGGTAGGATAGATGGCTAATGTGGACCTCCTGCAAGAGAACCTATCAGTCATCGTTCTGCCGCATCTAAGTTAATTTTCTAAAAAAGATCTTGTACTACTTTCTGAATGCTGATTATCTCTTCTTCTTCTTGCTTTATTTTCTTCTCTATTACACGAACCATGGAATCTTGCCATACGTGATGAGAGAAGAAATTATGATATGTGTTTGCTGCAGTCATTTCATCATCAACCACTGTATCTTCTAGGAACTTGGTAGCAATGGTATCTGTAAGTTTGAGTATGCGTTGATTTAGCTTGACGCTTTTGAATATGGGCTCTAGTTTGGATATGTCTTCTTTAAAATCATCTTTTGTAAGCAAGATCTTTTCATGGAGGATCTTAAAGTACACTGCCACAAAGAACAAAGTTGCATATCTTTTTGTCTTGTGGCCACCTTTCTTTCCATAGTTGAGGTTTTTCTTTGCATATTCTTTTACGCAATATGGGTAGAGGAGAAGTCTATAATCGTCCTTTAATTTTTCATTAAAGACCTCGTCGTATTTACTGCCTCTTGGCAGAAACTGTGCAGGAGAACTGTATGCCTCTGTAGGTCTTTGTTCTATTCCTGCAACAAACGCCTGGATGGCATCTTTTGCTACTATGACTTTTTTATGATTGTCTGGCAAATACTTGTTGTAAATTACATCTCCCACAAACTCACTTTGATGAGACTTTGTCTTGGTATCAAACGAGCCTCCTTGAATCTCATAAAAATAATGAATATTTTCCATTTGTGATTTTAATGATTTGTGAAAATCCATCAAGGATACCAAATCTTTTCCTCTGACCGCATTCTGGGAATTTCTATATTTTGTAATGTTATTTTGGTCCAGTTCATCTGCAGCCTTTATGATTGTGACAGTTATACTTCCATCCAAATTATGGGTACGTCTTGCATGATCTAATACTGAATTGGATGTTTGTGCCCCGTTTACTATCTGAGGTGAGTGTAATATTATGGAATTATCCTCTAATTCCTCAAAATCACTTACAACTATTGTTATCCCGTTGTTATAGTAAAAGAACTTGTGAGGTACTTCCTGCAACGTTTCTCTTAACCCCTTGTTTACTGTAGTCTTGAACTGCATCCATTGTCTTATGTTTGATTCAAAGACATAGTCCTTGTTCTTTGTAACAAAATTGGTAAGCTCTCTTAGTTTTAAAATTCCAAGAAGTGTATTTTGATACCGTAATTTGGTTTCAAGTTTGATAGATGCTTTTTTGCCTGCAGCTGGTTTTTTTATCCTATCCCAAAGTTTCTGTATGATGACATCTACATCGTATATCTCAACTGTATCAAAATTCTCATCCTCTACTTTCTGGTCTGTTACATAGACGCATTCTATCTTGAGGTTTTTTTCTTGAATTTTTGTCACAAGGTGGGCAAGTTCTGGACGCATTTTGGAGATGTCTCTTCCTTGCAGTCTCTTGACATCTTCCTTGAACTTTGCAATTGCTTCAATTGAATGAGATGTTCCATATTTTGACTGGAATAGATAGATCTTGTCTTCTGAGAAGTCTACTGGTAGGTATGCATCTATTCCAAGATCATTTGCTCCATCTATTATCGCATCAGTCGCATCATCTTCAGTTGCTTCAAAGACTCTGGTTAAAACCCATTGCAAGAAATTGTGACCTTTTTCAACTTCATTCTGTGCACTTTCTGCATATTCTTTTATGCTATCTTTAACATTTTGTGAAAACCCATCTAACGGTTGACCATTAGTGTACTGATATGAAACAGGTTTTGCACCTGGAATGTATTCTAGTAATCCATTATTTCTTTCAGCCAAATTCACTCTGTCTACAAATTGCCCTATTTAGAAAAGCAGGTTATTATGATATATTGACTCTACTTCACTATATCTTATGACTGGAACCATCAAGATAGAAGGCAAAAATCTAATCTTTGAAATTCATGGAATTGACATCATATTAGCAATAAGAAAAAGCATAACCGTCCCACTAGATCACGTGTCATCTGTATCTACTGATGATCTATCCTGGGAACCCTTTCAGCAACTAAAGGTTGCAGGTGCATCTCTTCCAGGTGTAATAAAAGACGGAATGTTTCTTTCAAAAGATGGTCTCTTGTTTTTTGAAATGCATGACACGAAAAAATGCATAACGGTATCTCTGAATAATGAAAAATACAAAAAAATCATCTTTGAAGTACAAGATAAAGAACTTGCAGCAAAAATCATTCGTGATGCCCTGTCTAATAATCTTGAATAAAATTAAAGGTGAGGAAGGGATTTGAACCCCTATAGATTCGCTTTGCAGGCGAACGCATAGCCACTCTGCCACCTCACCGCGATCAAAATGTCTTTACTTGAACAATTAAATCTTTTAGATTAAAATTTTGAAAATTGCTTTGCGGCCAATCTAATATCTTCTGATTTTATCGTTTTTCTACCTGCATGTGTTGACATTTCTACTGCATTTTTTGCAATTGAAATACCGATTTCTTCTAGTATTCTTCGAAGTTCATTGGCAGATTCATCACTTACTCTTTCTGCACCTGCTTTTTTCAAAATTCTATACATTACAGAAAGCCCGAATTCTGATGTTACCATGTCCTAAATCCAAAAACCCTTGATAAAAGACTTTGAGTGGAAAAAAACTATGCAAGGATCGATTTATACACACTATTTCGTGCCCAGATATGTAGCAAATGACTTGGCTGACTGATGCTCATATTCATCTATCAGACAATGAATATTCTGATGATATGGAGTACATACTTGCTACGATGGATAAACTGAAAATAAGAGCATGCTGCGTATCCATGGATAATCAAAGTTCAAAATCTACACTTGATCTGAGTAAGCGCAGTTCACTTGTTCTACCCTTTATTGGAATCCATCCTGAAAAAGCAAATGATGATCTCGATGCAATGGTCAATCTAGTTACTCAAAACTCTGACAAAATATCTGGTATAGGTGAGATTGGTCTTGACAAGACATATGTCTCCGATGAAGCTGGATTTTCAAGACAAGTACTAGTGTTTCAAAAGATGCTCTCACTTGCAGAAAAGTTGGGTAAACCAATATCTGTTCACTCTAGAAGAACTCTGGATGAAATATTTTCTATATTGCCATCGTATTCTGTAAAAGGTGTTCTACTCCATTGGTTTTCTGGCAGCAAAAAGCAATTGCAAAAAGCAATGGATTTGGACTGTTTTGTATCTTATGGACCTGCAATGGTATACGCTGATGACAAACAAGTACTTCTTTCACAAACTCGTCCAGACAAAATATTGTTGGAAACTGATGGGCCTGTAAAATTCTCCAAGTGTTTTGGCATGAAAACTGCACAAATAGCATTTCTTCCAAGTGTTCTTTTTTGTGCTGCTGGTGTTCTAAACAAATCATATGATGAAATGCTGCTTGTTACAGAAAGAAATGCCGACTCGTATCTTGGTGTATAGGTATAAAAAACCCCTTTAGCCCATCCAAGTTGTGAATAGAATCAGACGAATTTCCACGGAACTCATGTCTACTTATAAAGGAAAATTCGATATTGATTTTGCACACAATAAACAGGTTCTCAACGAAATTGCAATTGTACGATCTAAAGGTCTAAAGAACGAAATTGCTGGTTACATCTCTTCTTATCTCAGACGTGAATTAGAAGATCAAAAAGAAAAAGAATCTGAAGTAGTTGTACACGACGAGTCAGTTGATGAGACTGAAGAGATTGAAGAACAAATACTCAATTAGATACATTACAAAAATTCGAATAGTCCAACATATTTTTTGATGGTATTATGATAACAGTCAAACTACTAGGAGGTGCAAAAAAATCATTTTCATCTGATAAACTTGAGATTCAAAGAGATGATATCACAATATCTGTACTATTGGATGATCTCAAGGCATACATTCCTGCAAACTTGTCCCAACTTGACCAAAATAATATTCTAGTTGCAGTAAATGGTGTGGATTCATCTGTGTTACAAGGAAAGGAGACATTATTAAAAAATGGCGATGTTGTCAGCATAATTCCAGTGGTTCATGGTGGAAGATCAAAAAGATTACAATTTGATTTGATAAACACTACTGCAGAACTTGCACTATTAAAAAAAACCATCAAAGAACCCATCAAGTTTCTTGAATCTATCCGAGAGAAATATCCGAGTCTTGCCATCCAAGGAATTCAAGCACCGTATATCTTGAATATGGGGCATGCTAAAAAAATAATAGCAATTTCTTTGTCTGCTAAAAAAGCAGGTACTCTCCTTTCAAATAGACTTGAAACTGATGTTCTCATGAGATTTGCATGTACTAGACAAATCAGTGATGCCATATCCAAAGTAGGTGTAAAAACAAATACTAATACCATGCTTGTAATGATTGGAAAAAAACCATTACTTGAAAAACTGTTCAATGAAATTGAGGATCTTTTAGAGAATAATGTATTCTCAAAAGACAATTCTAAATTCATACAAAAAGAATTTGAAATCACACAAAAAGAACTTGACTGTGTTATTTCTAAGACGCCTTTGGAAGATTTGCTTGCAGAAAGATCTACTACACTATTCCATTGAATCTCGTTTGAGCTTTAACGTGCTTACGATGTCCTCTTCTTTTAATATGGAAATACCTACTATGCCACCCATTATCTGAATCAAGACATTCCAGTCGTACGATTCTAGGGATACCTTGTTTGGAATTATATCTGCAATTGAATTTATCAATTCTTTTGAGGATATGTCTGATCCTCTTTTCTCAATTGTAATTCTGTAGGTGTCTGCATCCTTCATGATATTGATTTGGTTTTTTACGCCTTCTACAATATTTTCAAGACTAGATGAAGTGGTATATCTAATTGGTATGAATCTGTGACAATATCTCATCCTCCACGGTTCATCTAGAATTATTTTCTTGATGTTGTCTATGACAATAAATGGATCAATGCAAGTATCAACCCAAATTATTCCAGAAAAACTTGATTTTCCTATTCTGGGTGATTCATCTCCGAGCTCCTCTATAATTTCAGCAATTTCATCACAGGCCTCTTCCTCCATGTGCCTGCTACACGTGGCAACTAAATTCACACTAGTGACTCCATTTTTATTTTGCCTTCTCTTACTATTTTTAATTCATTATTTACAACTTCAACTATGGTGGATTCATACGAGTTGGAAATTTGTCCCCCGTCAAGCAATATGTCATAACCTGAGAATTTACTTGCTACTTCCTTAGAGTCACTAAATGATGATTCTCCAGAAAAGTTTGCGCTTGTACCTACAAGCAATCGACATTTTTCTAAAAGGGCAAGCACACAAGAATGATTGGGAACTCTTACTGCAATTTTGTCTTTGAGATCTAGGGCTTTTTCAATTTTCTTGTCCTTGATTCTAAGAATCAATGTAACTGGACCGGGCCAAAACTTGTCTGCTATTTTTTCAGAAATCTCATCAAAGAATGCTATGTTTGCAATGTCTTTTTTTGAATATGCCAAAACTGGAAGTCGTTTTATTTTTTCTCTGCCCTTTATTTTGTAAATCTTGTTGATGGCATCTTGGTTACGTGGATCACAGCCTATTCCATATACTGTATCTGTAGGAAACACAACAGTACCTCCCTTTTGTATGGTTTCATAAGCCTGTTTTATCCCAGTGTCGTTGCACGGTAAAATCACAATTTTTCTTGCCGTTTAATAGTAAATTATCTCTTTTTATGAAAATGATATAAGATTGATACGCGTACTATAGTACCATGGATGAGATACCACAATGTCAGTGTCCTCCAGGCGGAGAAACCTACGTAAATGAAGATGGTATGCAAATCTGTTCTTCGTGCAATGGCTGGGTAGGACCAACTAACTAGATCTGACGATGATAGCATTGGGACTGTGTAAGTCTTTTATAGGAAAATATTTTGTCTGATTATTATGTCAGATGACTTTGAAAATGATTTTGAAGATGAATTTGATGATGATCCTGAAGACGATGTAGAAGACGACAATGATGGCATATCTAGTGATGAGACCGATGGCTAAATTCTCAGACCAAACGAATCTGCAAATTCTCTAAATCCACGATATGCTTGAAGAAAATCTCTTCCTTTCTCGCTAATTCTGTACTTGCACGCTCTCTCAGAGCTTGTCTGCTCCAAAAGACCCTGTGAGACAAGGGTTTCTAAAATTTTTGAAAGTCTAGCATATGAAATGTTTGCCTTTCGGATTAGATATGTTACACTAGCTCCTGACTCATCAGGAATTTCATCTCTCGTAGTAGAAAGTATGTCCCCAATTATGCTCATGTGAGTTCTATATGTTATTGCCAAATCTTGGTCCTCCTCTCAATGGAACCTGAGAAATTGGAACAAAGAGTGCTCCTAGTCCAACTATCTTTGTAGAAACTGAGATGAAATACAACACTGATTTTGGAAATACAATTGAGTACCATCCCAAAAATTCACCCAGTGCCAGTAAACCCAAGCCTGTAGCTACGAAAATAGTGTTCCTATTTCTATTTTCCATATATGACATTATTGTCTCAATTGTCCCATATACCAATAGGATAAAAGAAATTGACCTTATAATATGCTCAATTGAATTAGCCGGAATGAGAAAAAGAGGCACTACAATAGATTTGAAATATCTTGACTTTGGAAAAAATGATTTTATTCCATGAGAGAATGCTATGAAAAAGTATCCAACAGTTTGAATCGCTATTCCTAGTGTTTGAATCCAAGTATCTATCTTGACATAGCCCAAGACAAGAGATTCAAACATGTACCCAAACCCAACGACTCCAAATCCTATGCTGATTGAAAAAAAAGAAATGTTTAGTCTAAAAAGTGTTGGACTTCCAGTATTTCTAAATCCAATATATGCAAAGATTCCTAAGATCAGTCCAACTACAAAGCCTAGAAGATTGAGTGTAGACTCTGCAAAAGTTATAAATTCCAACTTGGTATTGCTGCCTTTTGAAATTACATAAGTCTTGTAGTGGATTTTTTTCTACCATTCATCAAGAGTTCCGGATGTAGTACCACTGGTGTCTTTGGCATAATCTCCTAAAACATCTGAATATCTTGCGTCCTTGTAAGCAATAAGTTTCACATATTCTCCGTATGATACATCTAGTGAGCAGTTTGAACATTTGACGTAGGAGAAATCATCTCCCAATTCTGCTATCTTGTCACACTTGGGACACTTTATTTTCACGACTTATGTATCACTTGCAAGACCTATATCTCTTCTTAGGAATAAATCAACATAGATCCGTCTTGCTAAACTAAATCGGTTTAAAGTGATAATTTTTTATAGGATATTATTAAAAATTGGATTTGACGAAGAACCTTAATAGACATTTTACAATTTTTTTATAGGTATGATTTCAAAGAGTATTCTTCTCATGTTCATATCAACAATTGCAGTAATTGCAATTTGGTTTGCAGTCTATGTTCCTGAATCTCAAAAAATAAACAGTGATTTTCAGATTTATCTAGAACAAGAGGGAAAAGATCAGATTGCAAACAGTGTTGGAGGAAATCTATCACAAGAGTTTGAATTGAGAGAATCTTTGATTCAAAAAGTAACTAGTATTGATGGAGACTATGTAACAATTTCATCTGTTGTAAGTGGAATAAATGAAGATACAGAAAAGGAAGTATTTCATTCTGAACAATCCTATCATGTTAACGCATACAGCCTGACCTACAAGGACATGCCTGGAAAACAGTTCTGGTTCAAATCTGGAGTGCAAAAACAAAATTATGATTTTCTCCATCCATTGATTTTTGCAGATGCACCGCTTGTTTATCAAGGAACAGACATAATTGATGGGCTTGATGTCTATGTCTTCAAATCTGAGACACATAATGTAGACATTAGTTACACTTTTCCTCAATATGTGAATACAAAAATATTGTCTAATACGAATTCAACTTTCTGGGTTGAACCAATAACTGGAGATCTAGTCAAATTTGAAAAAAGTTGGGAAGATTATCAGGTACAAAACAATAAGACAATAGCTGTTAATGAGAATGGATGGAAGAAAACTACTGATTATTCTTCTTTTATCTTATCACAGACAGCTAAATCTCAAATTGATGATTATAATTATAATGTCAAAATCATGCCAATACTTTTAGCTTCATTAACTGTAGGGATAAACTTGATTTTAATTTTGAGAAACAAACTGAAGAAATCAAATGAAATTATGCTAAAAACTGAAAAGATGACTGCTATAGGAAACTTGTCTGCAAGAATATCACATGATCTCAGGAATACTCTTACAGTGATAAAAAGTGAGGTTTCTCTAATGTCTCTTCAAGACTTTAAAAATGAAAATATGGAGAAACGAGTGCAACACCTAATGCGCGCAATTGATAAAATGGATTATCAAATCGGAGGAGTTTTAGACTTTGTCAGAGAGCGACCGTTGAAAATTACAAAATTTTCGTCAAACACGTTGATACAACATGCTCTTGAAAACATCATTGTTCCAGACGATATCAAAATCATCACTCCTGAACAAGATGTGTCTATGACAGGAGATCTTATCAAGTTAGAAATTGTTTTATCAAATATTATTATAAATGCAATACAGGCAATAGAAAATTCGGGCAAAGTCACTATATCTATCGAAGATAAACCCGATATACTCATGATTAGTATATCTGATTCAGGACCTGGAATACCTGAAAAACACATGACCAAAATATTCGAACCACTCTTCACAACAAAACAACGAGGAACTGGGCTTGGATTGGCTAGTTGTAATATTATAATAAAAAGCCACGGAGGACGAATTTTGGTGAAAAACAATCCTACTACATTTACTATTGAGTTACCTAAAACAAAACTATAGTAATTTTCATTGTCTTAATGGAATCTGTTAACTGTATGATGCTATATCTTTATTCGAATCTAATTACACTGTAATCTATACATGTTAATCTCTTAAAGAATTAAATTGCTACATTTTTGTTGTTTTACCATGGTAAGAACATGTACCAAGTGTAAAAAGGAAATTCCAGACGGCATAGAACTTGATCCGTTTGCTTCTACCTATCCATGCTGCAATGAATGCTGGGCTGAATGGAAGCAATATAGGGTAATGGTCATGAATGAAATGAAATTAGACATGTCAATGCCTGATCATAGAAAAGTAGTAAAGAAATATGAGAAAGTGTTTGTAGGTGTTCTAACTCCTGAAGGAGACGTTGTCAATTTCGCAGATGAGAGTCAAAGAAAACCAGAAAAACCAACTTAGATATCTATCTCATTTTTTGCCATTTTTGGAATTATCATGTAGAGTTTCTTTTTGTCTTTTTCATCAAAGACATTGATTATCTTCTTGATGGTTGTAGAAAGTATAGATCGTTGATCTATTGATAATGACATGTATATCTCAAAAATTCCATCTAGGTTAAAGACAATTAACTTTTCTGGATGACTTACAATCTCATTGATATAACTTGAAAACATGACTGTTCTTTCCTCTTCAGACAAGTTACAAAGAGTTTCAAGCCATGTCTTAAACAAGGTAGAAAATTTGTCAAATTGTATTGTAGGCCCTGCTTGTAATGCATTATTTATGATCTCTTTCTTATCCTCTTGATTCATTGAAAAAAATTCTGACAGTCTCTTGTGCAATATTGGTTTTCTTAGAAACTCTGGAAGGCCTGCCAAATTTACTATGATATTTCCTGCGTAATTTGGAGAGGACATGTAAATCTAGGAATTGGATCTGTTCTAAAATCGTATTGTTAAGATTTGGCTTAAATATCTCTGGTTCTGCTCATCATGTGTATGCCTTCTACAGTTATCGTTGGTGGTTTTTATGGTGATGAAGGAAAAGGAAAAATTGTTTCTTATCTTGCAATGAAAGATAATCCGACAGTAGCTGTTCGTGGTGGAGTAGGACCTAACGCAGGTCACACAATTGAATATGAAAATAAAAAATATAAAGTTAGAATGCTACCAAGTGCTTTTCTTAATCCTAGTACTAGATTGCTTATAGGACCTGGAGTAGTGGTAAGTCCTGAAGTACTTCTAAAAGAAATAGAAGAATTTGGTACTCATGATAGATCCTTTGTAGATTTTCAATGTGGTATAATTGAAGAGTCACACAGAACAACAGATTCTGGAGGGAGGCTAAAACAGTCTATAGGAAGCACAGGTACTGGAACTGGACCTGCTAATGCTGATAGGGCAATGCGTACACTAAAACTTGCAAGAGATATCGAATCTCTTACTCTCTATCTTGATGATATTCCTAATCAAGTAAATTTTGCACTTGACAGAAAGGAAAATGTGATAGTGGAGGGAACTCAAGGAACATTTCTTTCATTATGGCATGGGACTTATCCATTTGTTACATCCAAGGATGTCACTGCATCTGCAATTTGTGCAGATGTTGGAATAGGACCAAAGAGTGTTGATGAGGTACTTGTTGTTTTCAAATCTTTTGTTACTAGAGTTGGAGAAGGTCCACTAAAAAGTGAAATTAGCCCAGAAAAAGCAGTGGCAAAAGGATGGCAAGAAGTGGGAACCGTAACTGGAAGACAAAGACGTGCAGCTGAATTTGATTTTGATCTTGCACGAAGATCAATCATGCTGAACAGTGCAACACAATTGGGAATTACCAAACTTGATGTGGTCTTTCCAGAGTGTGCACATATGCAGTCATTTTCAGATCTAAGTTCTCCTGCCAAATATTTTATCAAAAATATTGAAGAACAACTCAAGGTACCTGTAACACTAATTGGTACTGGACCTGATGTAAACGACATCATTGACAGAAGGTAGTAGTGAAAAGAAAACGGTAAACGACTACTTTTAATGTGGATAGTTTTTGAGAAATCTTATGGTAAAACTTCCTTTTTATGTTGAAGTATCAGACATGACTGAATTTTCAAGAATGGTGTGTGCCTTGGAAAGAGTTCCACGTACTGCCTTTTCTTTTGAACTTGATGGTAAAAGAATAATCTCAGTTCAGATGGATCTTCTCAAGGAAAGATCTGTTAATTATTATGTCCAAACAGAAACAAATGGACATTATCTTTCATATGGATTCAAGGCCGGGAAAGAAGACTTTGATGTTGTCAATACTGTTTCAAATCCCATGTATATCTACTCCCCAATTGTTAGAGTAAAATCACTTCCTGAAACTCTCAAACCTGAAACTACATCACCTCCAGAGGTAGCATACCAATCAATTGAGCTTGAGGACCTTACAAGTTTGATAAAGTTAAGCTATGGATTTGAAGAATCACCATTTCCACTGTTTGCTTTTTCAGATGGCAATAAATGGAATATGGGAGTATTCATGAATTTCAACGAATCTGATGAGACCTCATATTTTTGTCATATCAAACTTGACTCAGAACCCACAAAACCATTTCTAAAATATTCTAGCAAGGATGGTGCAGAACCGTCTTTTGTTAGCACAGTAAATGACCATGGATACTCGTACCTCAAAGTGATAAAACTCAAAGGTAAGCATCCTCTAGTCAAGCTATGAGTAGTTTTAGAAAAAGAATGCAGGATTCTTATTCTAGAAGTTCTGTAATACTGGCAAATGATCTTGATGGTACAAATCTAGAATTACTTGAAAAACATACTCTGAAAAATATTAAGACGCTTGGCAAGTACTTGTGCGCTATAAAATTTAATTTTCATCTTTTACTGCCTTTAGGTGAGAAAAGCATCAAGAGAATAAACAATACGGCGCATGATTTTGGACTACAAACAATTGCTGACATTAAGCTAAATGATATTGGAAATACTAACATGGTTACTTTGCAAAGACTTTGGCATAGTGAATTTGACGCTGTTATTGCCAATCCAATAATGGGGCCAGAAAATTTAGTACAACTTGTAAAAAATGCTCACGGTGATAGTCATGGTGTGATAACTCTTGTACACATGAGTCATCCTGGAGCAAAACTTGGTTATGGTTTGAAAGTACAAGATCCATCTAGTGGAAAAATGTCAAACATTCATGATCTTTTCTTAAAATGGTCTTATTCATCGCACGTTGATGGAATAGTTGTTGGAGCTACTGTACCAAAACTCATAGAACTATCTGCAAAGAAAGCAAAGGGAAAATTTGAGATTTACTCGCCTGGTGTTGGAACTCAAGGTGGGGACGCAAATGATGCACTAGATGCGGGAGCAAATTATCTGATTGTTGGAAGGACTATTCTAAATTCAAAAAATCCACAACTTGAAGCACAAAAACTCCAAGAATTAACACTTGGATCATAGATCTTTAATCTTTTTGAATAGATTTTGAGCCGTCTTGTAAGTCAATTTTGCAAGGGCGTCATTGTAGTTTAACCATATGTAATCGCGATGTTCATGTGATAAAATTACTTGATCTGTTTTTGTATTTGATACAAAGAAAACCACTTCCTTGTGTATGACTTGGCCGTCTCGTTGGTAGTGATATTCTACCTTGTCTTCAAATCCCTCTACAAATGTAATGTCCACTATCCCGGTTTCTTCTCTCATCTCTCTTAGAACAGTTTGCTTGAAAGTTTCGCCTTTCTCAATATTTCCCTTGACAAAATCCCAATGACCAGAGGGATAATTTAACAACAAATACAGCTTGCCTTGGGGTGTTTGGCGATAAATAATAGAACCAGCAGATCTTTCTTCCAACATTTACAAAAAGAGTTTCTTATATCCTGTATTTCTATTTTCCAAGTCTGCGGCCTCTTTGTTGAAAAGTCCTAATTGCACGCATGAGATCTATTTTTCTAAATTCTGGCCAATATACGTCCATAAAAACAAGCTCACTATAGGCACTCTGCCAGAGCAGGAAACCACTCAATCGTTTTTCACCTGATGTCCTCAATATCATGTCTGGTGATGATTGTGGAAGGTGCGATGTATAGAGACTAGATTCGATTACTTCCTTGTCTATTTGATTGATATCAAGAGAACCGTCCTTGATTCTAGCGCCAATCTTTTTGATTGCATCTACTAGTTCATTTTGTCCTCCGTAAGCTATTGCAATATTTAGGTAATGATCATCATAATCCTTTGTAGCTTCTTCAAGCTTGTTGAGAATATCTCTTAGAATATCTGGTAATAATTCTATACTACCAATGGCCTTTACCTTCATGCGGTTCTTGTGTATTCTTGGATCGTTGTATAATTTGTGTAATCTCTTGTTTATCAAATCATATAGGTAATCCAATTCATCGTCTTTTCTGTTAAGATTCTCTGCTGATAGTACATACAAAGTGATTATGTTGATGTTTAGCTCTTCACACCAATCCAATAATTTTTCTACTGCATCCGCACCTCTGAAATGACCGTCTATCTTCATGATCAGATTACGTTTTGCCCATCTCCTATTGCCATCAAGTATAATGGCAATGTGTTTTGGCATATCTCCACTCTGGATATCATTTTCTAATCTTCTGGAGTATAGGCTGTACAAACCACCTAAGTTGAGAACTTTATCTTTTATTCTGATAGTACTTCGCCACCCTTCTTCTTTCTATATTTATGGAAGAGTAAGGATGCTGATATCAGTATTACTGCAAGACCGATTAATAGTGGTGGAATGAGAGTAAATGGACTCTCTCCTTTTACCATGATTGTTGTAAACTGGGAAACAACTGGATAAAGTGTGACTAGTACAATCAATCTTAGTATGTCTGTAATTGATCTGATACTTCCCTTGAACCAACTACTTAACAACGAACCTCCGAAAATACATCCTATTCCCATCCAAAGGAATGGTAACATTCCTGATATGAAAAGTCCAGTTGTTTGTTGATTCAAAACTAATTTCAAAATACTATCAGGTTTTGTAGTGATGCCAGGTACTGCAGCACCAATGCCAGCTGTAATTGATGCAAGAATCATTACAACTCCTGCTATCAGAGTGAATGTTCGTATGAATCCTCCTGGTGTAGGTTTATTCCAATTTGTCCAAGCTCTGTCAATATCAAATGCTCTTATTAGAAATGCTCCTCCCAAGATGCTTACTAGGACTGCAAATATTTCTCGGGTTAATCCAAGAACTGTTGCTACTCCACCTATTAACAAAAGCATTCCAGGAACACCTAAAAAGAATTTGGAATATTTTGAATCAAATGCAATTGTTTTGAGATATCTTCCCAAGACAGCGTAAGAATATTCAACTGATCTGCTTGCGCGCATTACAACTCTTTTTACAGAAACTATGGGCAAAACATTTTGAATTATTGGTATGACACTCTCATCGTCTTCTCCATCTGATACTATGACGGCTCCATTTGCAGAAAATTTCATTGTAATTGCCTTGACTTGGGCAACAATTTTTTCATCTCCTTGTACTCCTTTGTGTTCTGTACCTGAAACAAGTGCAACTTCAGCTTGGTATCCCTTGCTTGTCAAATCCTCAAATGTTTTAACCGCCGCAAAAATTGAATTAGAATCTGCATCTTCTGGATCTTCTAGTGCAAGTCGTTGAGCTGCTTCTATGCATGCATTACGGCCAATCACTGGAGTAACAACACCTGCCTTGCTCCCAATGTCGTCGTCTCTGTCAACACAAATTACCAATAGTCGACTGGTCTTTGTCTCAGTTATCCTGCTTTGCAAATTAGCTTCTTTTGTTGACATGGTATAGACGAAAATAGCATTTCCTATTAATTAATGTAGTTTCTATCAATTTGACAATTTTATGGACGAGTCTGATTTGATTCTAGTGCTAAAGCATCTGACTCTTTCTTGAGAGAGTCAATCTTTGACGTCTCATCACTGATATCACTTGAAGGTGATCCTCCTTTGATCTTGTTTGCAAGAGATATTGTTTCGGCTAGGTAATCGTTATACTTTTTGAGAGATTCATAATATGCCCCATAACTCTGCTTCCATTCTGCTGGCGGGTTGCTCTCAACCATCTCAGTTATCAATGAAGTGACCTGTGATGATGAAACTTGGGCTTGGTTTGTAAAGTTGTCCGGGGATACTGACTTGTCTAATAATCCATTGAGATTTGATTCCATGTCTGCACTGATGAGGGAGTGTCTCTCTTTCACACTATCTAACTCGCTTTTGTAATCTGAGACCATGATAGAAGATCCGTGGTTTTGTGGGAGAAACCATACTACAAAACTTGCTCCTGAAATGACTGCTAATATGACCGCCGTGATTATGATGCCTTTCTTAGTAGCCATTCAGGTGTGTCTTTTTGTGGCTTTTAAAAGCATAACTACATTCAACAATTTGATTATTCTTGTGGTCAATTTGTTAATTTCATGGTGTTGGATCCTTTCCTCGTAAGAAATGTCATAAAAATACATGTTTTTATGTAAAAACTGGATCCATGATCTGAATTAGACCATGTAAAAATTTAACACCCTCTAGTGTATAGTGAAATAATTTTTACAGCGTCTTGCTATATACCACTACATTCGTAAGAAGTTGAAATGACTCAAGCATACTGCGTAAAATGCAGAAAAAAAGTCGACATCTCAAATCCAAAGGAAGTTAAGCTAAAGAACGGACGACCTGCGGTAAAGGGCGTGTGCCCAAAATGTGGTACTAATGTCTTCCGAATAGGAAAGCCTTAGTACAATTTTCTTCTTTTTCCAAGTATACATTAAAGAAATTCTAAACGTGATTTACTTTAATTCAAGAGCTGGTTGGTTTGAGTTTTGGTAGTTTTATGATAAATGTGGTTCCCTTTCTAATCTCGGTCCTTATGTCAATTGTTCCATTGTGTTTTTCTACGATGCTCTTACAACTGACCAGTCCTAGGCCCGTTCCAATCTGTCTTGTTGTAAATAAGGGTTCGAACATTTTTTCTATGAGATGTTTTGGTATGCCTGGACCATTATCTTCCACTTCTATTGTGGTGGAATCTATTCCGTCATTGATTTTTACAAAAATGTTACCTTTTTTCCCCATAGCTTGAACTGCATTTAATATTAAATTGGTAAAAACAATCTCCATTTTTGCTCCATCGCATACTATGGAGTGATCCTCTTTTGGAATGCTTAGCACTATTTCTCCAAAGTCTATCTTAGAGATTGCAGCTTCTAAAATATTGGATAATGAATGGGTTTTCAGATCCGGCGGTCTTGGCAAGACATAATCTAGAACCTCTTCCAATTGATGAGATATTCTTGCAATGGCACGTTCCATCATCAATATGTGATTCTTGTTTTTCTCACTGAGATCCTGATTTTGTATCTTCATTAGTTCTAGACTATTTCTGATTATTGATATGGGGTTTCTAAAATCATGTGATATTCTAGCGGAAAGATCTCCAATAACATTAAGATTTTTTAGTTTGTGTTCTTCAATCTCTTTTTTTGCATTGTGAATTTCTGTCATATCTTTTATTGTTGTATTGCTTCCTATCATCATACCATCATTATCGTATAGGTTGGTGGCACTGAGTAAAACTGGAAATATTGTTTGGTCTTTTCGTCTTAGCCATATTTCTCTACTTGATACAGATCCTAAAGTTTTCCATGTGTTGTATGCGTCTTGTAATAGTTTTTGACTATTTTCTGCTACATGTTCAAAAATTGTTTTTCCGATTATCTCTTCTTTTGTGTATCCTAGTTTAGTTGCATAAGTTTTGTTACAATCTAAGATGATGCCATCAATGTTGATTGTTCTATAAAGATCTGGTGAATTGTCATACAAATTTCTGTATTTTTCTGACATTGTTTCATAACGTTCTAACAGAATGTTGAGATCTTCTTCTTTGTATTCGTATGATTCATTCTTGTTTGTTGGCACCACGTATACTCCAGATTATTTTACATTTAAAGAATCAAGACCAAAGTCTTGTTGGTTACAAGGACTTGGTCATTGGCTCTATATTTTTTAATTATTATTTACGTTATATTCTAATTTACCAAAGTACATAACAAAGAATATGCTAATTCATTTCTTAGTACGTGTACTTGTATTGAATCTCTAAACGTTTTATCTAAATTTCTCAATTCATGATATAATGTAGAAACTTGTGTGTGATCTAAACTTGCCTTGTCTGGCATCATTCCTATTGGATTTAGATTTTTTTCAATAAACTTCCACATTTCTAAAAATGGTATGGTATCTTGATTTTCTATTAGTGACATATTATCAACTCAGTATTGTTACGCCTGTTATTTTTCTAACATCTTCAGAATTCATTTTATTTGCAGACAAGAATATGGCAAGCTTTGTAGCATCTTCGCCGCCCTCTGATATCTTCAATAGATTTACTGTGCCTAGATCTTCAACAATTTGTGTCTCACTTGGGGTTGTTTGTCTGGATTCTTTTGTATCTATATGATCATCAATTTTTCTTGTAAGCATAGATTCTATCCTGGAAAGATCAATGTTTTTTAATTGATTTTCCAAGTCTGTGGTATCAGTAAACTCGATCATTATTTCACCAACTGACATGTTTATCTTTATTTTTGCCATGCTGCGATAAAGTCATCAATTCTCAATCAGGACGATCTCCTGTTTTTTTGATATTTGGCTATGAGTGAATTTAGGAATGTACTGTTATCAATAGAGGGATCATTCTTTTTTGCGTCCCTTATGGCTTTCACAAATTTCTGGAAAGCCTCGGACTTTACGGTGATTGTTTTGTATTCTTTTCGCGGCAATTGATTATTATGTCCGGGACATATGGATAAGTTCTTGGTAGAATTATTACGATAGTAAATTAGATAATTATCCATATAAGGGAATTTCACACTTAACGATCACCTTAAATGGGGAAAGTACGGTACTATGGTATATGGCTCTCATTGAGACACACAAAAACTTGTTCTTAGAGGAATGCTCAAGATTGACTAGACTTGTCTTTGACTGTCTACAAAAACTTGAGAAAAATCCAACTGATCTGGATACTATAGACCGAATGGTTAATGCTGCTGATGTCATCCGAGGTGGAGCAAAGTTCCTTGAAGATGTAGATCTTGAACTAAACTCCAAAATGCTAATTGAATTATTTAAAGGGGTGCAGGATATGAGGAATAGGGAAAAAGAGCTTGAAATGATGCTAGGTATATTTGAAAGGCTTGTCGGTAAAACTTATTCTGAACAAGTCTTGCTTGAACTCTAATGCTTACAAAATCTAGATAGACTAGTGTGTAATCTGTACAATAATTTGTAAAAAGTATATTGTATTTTCATTAAAAAATAGAATTAACAGTTAGTACAAGTCTTCATGACTGATGTATTATGCATGTCAAGCGGTAAATTTACCATGTAAATCCATATAGGTGGCGATTCTCACAATGGAATAGTTGACAAAAGCCGAATATGAAAAATTACTAAAGAATATTCAGGATAAGGTATCTCAGACCAAAACTGGTTCTACATCAAGATTTGAACTTCCTAAAGTCGATATCATGTGGCAAGGAAATAGAACATTTTTTAGAAATTTCTCAGAATTTCCAAAAATACTGCGTAGAGATCCTGAAAAGCTTTTACAGTATCTTTCAAAAGAGTTTGCAACTCCTGCACAGTTTGGAGGGGATAAGGCAGTCTTTGTGGGTAAAAAAGATCCACATGAATTTTCAGCCCTTTTGAATAGATATCTCAAGGAATATGTAGAATGTCCAACTTGCAAAAGCCCGGATACTAGGGTTGAAAAAGAAAACCGAGTAACCCTTCTCAAATGCGAAGCATGCGGAGCCAGATCACCTTTAAAGGGCCAATATGCGTAAATGAATTTTGCAGTCAAAGTAGTGAATCAAAAGGGTAATAGAATGTTGAACATCTGTGATGCCGAATTAGTTGGTAGGACAGTTAGAAAATCTGATCTGGAAGTAAACATTACCAAGAGTTACTATGGAGACCGTGTGATTGATGAAAAAGAAGCAGAATCTCTTCTACGAACTTCTTCAATAATCAACATGGTTGGTAAAAAAACAATTGATCTTTCAATAAAACTGGGAATAGGATCTGTAAAAGGTGTAAAAGAAATTGAAGGAATTCCTTTCCTTATCGTTTTCAAATTTTGAAAATACAACGATTATATACATACTGAATGCATTGTTGTCTGAGAATTTTGGGTAAGCGAAAAGTACTGAACGAAAGTGAATTGAAGGAAATGCAATTGCCTGGAGAAGGAGAACTATTGGGAAGAGTTGTAAAACTTTTGGGCAGTGATCACATACTTGTACGATGTACTGATGATAAGACAAGAATGGGAAGAATTAGAGGAAAACTAAAAAGAAAAATCTGGATAAGAGATAATGATGTTGTAACAATTGCTCCATGGGATTTCAAATCTGATGATCGTGGAGATATAACTTGGAGATATACCCTGTCACAAGTTGACATGTTAAAACAAAAGGGATTATTGCCGCAAGATTTCTAACAGTAATCAATTTTACAAGGTTTGTATTACAAATTGTGTTGTTACTAGGAACAAAATCAACATGACTGACGATTCTGTAGATGATCTCAATGAGACCAACGAGGAAGATGATCTGGACTTGTTGGAACTAGATGGTGAATCTGAAGATTCAGACCCTGAAGAATCTGATTTGGGTTTGCAAGACAAACTTGCAAAAAAAATGAATCTCAAACTTGTTGGAAAAGAGAGAGCAAGAAAAACTGAGAAAGGCATATTTGATAAAGACAAAGTACTCGAGGCAGTATTTGACAAATCCACCGTAATGCTTCTTTCACGTATGATAAACAATGGCATCATCTCATATGTTAACGGTGCAGTGGGTGCTGGAAAAGAATCACAAATGTATTGGGCCGCAGACCCTTCTGGCCAAGATCTTGCCGTGAAAATTTATCTTGTTACTACATCTAACTTTAAGAAACGTTATCCTTACCTTGTAGGCGATCCAAGATTTACACGAATAAAAAAAGGAACTAGATCTCTTGTAGAATTATGGGCAAAAAAAGAATTTCGTAATTTGAGTAAATCCTTTAACGTTGGAATCTCATGCCCAGAACCAATAACCGTGATGAAAAATATTCTAGTGATGAAATTTGTAGGATCTAATGGTGTTCCATCTCCTACATTAGTTGAGTCCGAAGTAGATTACCCCGACTATGAAAAAACAATAGAAATCATTTCAGATCTATATCAAAAAGCAGAACTTGTCCATGCGGATCTTTCCGAGTATAATATTTTCAAGACCGAAACAGGTCCAATGGTTTTTGATTTTGGCTCTGCAGTAGATATAAGACATCCTAAAACAAAAGAATTCCTTGAAAGAGATATTAGTAATATTACCAGGTTCTTTGTTAAGAGAGGACTCACAGTGGACAATCCAATTGACGTATTTGAGAGGGTTACAAAATGATCTTTGAGAAAATCATATTAATTCCAGTTGATCGTGTTGGTGTATTGATTGGTAAATCTGGAAAGATAAAAGCCAAAATAGAAAAAATCTGTTCTGTCTCATTGACCGTTGATGGTCAAACAGGCGAGACAGTCATAAAGGGAGTGGGTGACGTTGAAAATATAATGCCATTTAAGGCTGAAGAAATTGTGCTGGCCATAGGTCGTGGGTTCTCAGCAGAAAACGCAATGCGTCTTGTTCAAGAAGAAACCTCATTACATGTAATGGATTTGCGCCAGTTTGCTGGTAAATCTTCTGCTCAAATTGAAAGAATAAAGAGTAGAATAATAGGTGAAGGCGGCCGAGTTAGGAAAAATATTGAAGATCTAAGTGGTGCCAAAGTGTCTGTTTATGGCAGAACTGTTGCTATAATTGGAGATGGAACACAACTAAAATCTGCTGTAAATGCAATAACGTCTATTTCAAGTGGTAGCACTCATGGAAAAGTTTACAATGATTTACAAGAGTCGCGACGCAGACAAAAATTAGAAAAACTCCAACTTTGGGAGGGTGGAAATATACTTGAGTAAAGAAGTCTTTAGCCAGATATCTCCAAGTGAGTTCTTTTACAGAAATAGAGACCTTGCAGGATTTAGTAATCCTACCAGATCACTTTATACTTCGGTTAGAGAGTTTGTAGAAAATGCACTTGATGCATGTGACCACAGAAAAATACTCCCTGATATTCACCTCTCAATAAAAGCAGTGGATCCTGAACAAGCAGATCCAAAACACTACATCTTGACTGTAAAAGATAATGGTCCTGGAATTGATCCTGAACACATTCCGCTTGCTTTTGGTACTGTTCTTTATGGTTCCAAATTTGGTCTCAAACAAGCAAGAGGTATGTTTGGTCTTGGTGCTACAATGGCTATACTCTATGGTCAGATCACTACAAACAAACCAGTAACTGTAAAAAGTTGTTCTGATGGAAAATCACTTGACGAGTTTGTGATGTTACTTGATATTCAGAAAAACAAACCTGTCATACAAAAACATACAACAAAAGAAGCATCAAAGACAGGTCTTACAGTAAGTATTGTTCTTGAAGGAGATTATTCAAAAGCAGGATCTAAAATTCGAGATTATGTATACCAAACCTCTTTGATCACACCGTATGCATCAATAACATTTGAAGATCCAGCTGGAGAAAAATTCCATTATGCAAGAATTGTAAAAGATATGCCTCGTCCTCCTACTGTTATCAAACCTCATCCACATGGTATTGATGTTGAAACCATTAGAAGGATGATTACTGATACACATTATCAAATTCCAGCTATAGACAACAAGATGATTGATAAAGTCAAAAAAGAATTGGGATTGAAGAAAAATCTATCTCCAAAAGAGATTCTAGAGCGTGCACAGAAACGCTGGTCTGACATATCAAAACCAGTAAGAACTGTGATCTCAGTAATGTCGTTTTTGAACATTGATTTTGAAGGATTACAAAAAATTAGAATTGACGACATTGATGTTGCAAATAAAACTATAACGTATTGGGATTTTGGTGAATCCCAGTCTCATGTAGTGGAATTAAGTCCGGATAGCCCGTATTACAAACAAATTGCAAGCACTGTTCAAGGCGATACGCTTCTCACATTTTTGACAAAGCGGTTCCAGAGGGTTGGACCTACCACTGCTGAAAAATTCTGTGAATTTGCCAAATTCAAACCAGACAAGAGAATAGGTAGTATGACAAACGAGGAATTGGTAAAACTAGCTGACGCACTTCAAAAATTCGAGGAATTCCTCTCACCAGACCCTAGCTGCTTAGCACCTCTTGGAGAAGAACCTCTTTCAAAAGGAATCATGAAATTTTTCAACCCTGAATTTGCAGCAGTTTGGCAACGTAATGCATCAGCATATTCTGGATTTCCATTTGTAGTAGAAATGGGCATTGCTTATGGTGGAGACATTCCGCCAAGCGGACTCAAAGTTTACCGTTTTGCAAATCGTATACCTCTCTTGTATGATGAGGGAAGTGATGTGGTACTAAAGATAGTTAATGAGACTGAATGGACTAGATACAAAATAAAAGGAGATCCTCCACTTGTTATTGTATCTCATATTTGTTCCACTAGAATTCCTTACAAGACTGTAGGAAAAGAAAATGTAGCAGACAGACCTGAAATTGAAAGGGAGTTAAAGAATGCATTACAATACTTGGCAAGAAAATTAGCAGTTCACATGTCACGACAAGGAGCAGCCGACATGGCAAAAAAGAGAGCAAATCTTTATTCAAAATATGTACCACTTATTGCACAATTTGCAACTGAACTTGCTGGCAAGAAAAAAGAACCAAATTATAACCAACTAGTAAGGATGGGAAGTGAGATTGAAGAACAAGTCTAGTGCAAAGACCGCAGAAACAAGAAAGAAAAGATTACTGTCACTGTTAGAGCAACAAGGTCTTAGCATATATGAAAATCTAGACAAAGGAAAATTTCCACAGTTTGTTATACCAAGTAGATCTGTAAGCAATATTGTTTATGATAAAAAAATAAGACAATACATTTTGGGTAGTGCTAGTGCTGTTCGCAGTTCACGAAACATGTCACAACTGCGTTCCTACACACAACTTGCATGGCTTGCTTTCTTTGTAAACAGGTTGGTACGAGAAGGAAAGTCATCTACATTAAGAGACATTTATTATTCATCGCAGGCATTTAGTATTGATTTTGAGGATCAGCCAGAGTCTGATAATATTATAGTAGACCTTGAAGCTGTGCTCACAAGTCCACGTGAAGAATTTCACATATTTCCTGAGGAAAGAAGCAGCGTATTTGGTGACTTGACAATAGAGTATACTGTTCCAGGATATGAAGGAAAAAGAATGAATCTATCAGATCACCCTGATGGATATTTGATTGGTCCAAGTTTGAGCAGTGCTGAACTTGTTGATACTAGTGCTGAACTTGTAATTGCAATAGAAAAGGGTGGTCTTTTTACAAGATTTGTTGAAGAAAAAGTTCATAAAAAATTCAAAGCTATAATTGTTGATACTGCTGGCCAAGCTCCTAGATCGACAAGAAATCTTTTGCGAAGATTGAACAAAGAAATGGGATTACCTGTTGTTATATTGGCTGACGGTGATGTGTATGGAGAACACATTGCAATGGTAATAAAATCTGGTTCTGCAAATGCAGCACATTTGAGGGAACTGACTGTACCAGATGCCAAGTGGTTGGGTGTGTGGGCAACTGATATTGAAAAATACAAACTTCCAACAATCCCTATGACAGAATCTGACATAAAGAGAATCTATGACCTTCAAAAAGATCCTAGATATCAAGAAGGAAACTGGAAAAAACAATTAGAGGTATTTCTCAAGTTGAAGAGGAAAGCAGAACTTGAGGCATTCTCAAAGTATGGTCTTACTAATATTACAGACAAATATCTTCCAGCAAAACTAGAAGAATCAAAGAGCTTCTAATTTTTTAATTCGTAATGTAAGAACACCATTTCTGTACTTGAAATCGTGGATTCCCATGTCTGGTGTTGTCTCAATTGGAACCTCTTTTGAAAAGTGTCCTGAACCTCGTACGTATAGAGTTTTATCAATCAGTCGTACAGTAACTTGGTCTTCTGGACCTGGCACTTCTGCTACAAATATTATCTCTTTTTCTCCATTTATGAGGTCGTATACCCAATTCTTTGTGTCTGCTTCCTTTGGTGTATACTGTGGAGTGCTACTCTCTACTGTCATCTTCTTTAGTACTCTGACCCAATAGATCATGATCATAGCAGCTATTCCAATGAGTATGAAATTGACATATCCTTGTGAAGATCTAAGTGAAAGCATGTACACTACACCCAAGAACAGTAAAACCATTAAGGGAATGATAATATCAAATGATTTGTCATTAGAGTATCTGCTTTTGTAGCTTGCCAAAGATATTCTGTATGATTTAACTATGCTCCAAATATAAACACTCGTAGAATTTTGATCAAAAGTAAATGTACAATTGTTTCATAATTCTACGCTGGACTGATTTTACTAAGTAGTTTCCCATCTTTTAAACAAGTTATGCTCAATTCCAAATTGATCCAAGCACTTTCCTATCACATGATTCAAAATATCCTCAATATTCTTTGGTCTGTTGTAAAAACCTGGCATGGCAGGTAACATGACTACGCCAATTCTTGAAAGCTTGAGCATGTTTTCTAGATGAATACTGGTAAGTGGAGTCTCTCTTGGAACTAGAACTAGTTTGCGAGATTCTTTCATGGTGACTCCAGCAGCTCGGGCAACCAAAGTTTCTTCATACCCATTTGCAATGCTTGAAAGAGTTTTCATGGTACAAGGAATGACTATCATGCCATCTGTCTTGTGTGTTCCACTTGATACACTTGCAGCCATGTTGGAATCATCTGAATAATGACTTGCAAGTGATTTCACATATTTCAAATCATAATCAGTTTCTAATACCAAACATTTCTTTGCCCATTCTGTCATGATTAGATGAACGTCAACATTGCATTGCTTGAGAACCTCTAACATTTTTACGCCATATAGAATTCCAGAGCTTCCGGTTAATCCTATGATTAATCTCATGAGACGATTGACCTTGTTCCATATTTATTTTCAGCTATGGTTTTAGCATGTTTATTTATGGCATTATGAGTCTCAATATTTGTGAGTGTCAATATTGATACCGTTGAAGAAAATATTGTCTCCGAGCTTCGATTATCTCCAATACAATCCAAGGTCTATATCTTGGTTGTAATGAAAGGTAAAATGTCTGCTAAAGACATAGCAAATGCTCTGAACATATCTGAAGATGATGCACATCAAGTCGCAACAAGCCTTATTCAAAATGGTGGTTTTATTGATATTACAAAAACAGAGTTTGAATCAATGCATCCCAGATTTGCTGTTGTCAATATGTATAGAAGAATGTGTGAAAGGGAAAATATTTTGTTCAAGAAGAATCTTTTGGTAGATAACATCTCAATTGTTTTAGAAAAACCATATGATGATGCAAGAACTAAATATAACCGATAATGGAGGAGGAAACATGTCTGCAGACGAAGAATCTTCTTGTAATCATGAAATAGTGTATTTTGGAGTTACAAATGTAAATTATGAAAGAAGAACGATAGGCTCAGTTGATACATGGCGATGTGCAAAATGCAAGAAAATTTTCTGTGAAGAAAAACAACTTGGAATTGAAAGCATTGTAGACTATGTTGGAATGCCCAAGATATCTCCAGATCAAAAATGGGCTGTACTTTTATGCAATCTTAAAAAACACAAAGATAAGTGGAAATTAGTCAAGATAAAACAAAATGATGAAATTCAACATGAATGTGTTGATGAAAAAGTGATAAAACTCCGAGTTAATGATTTTAAGGTTGATGATGATAAGCATTGGAGCTTTCTTATCGAAACCTCGATTAACAAAGCAGTAGAGATCTAAGTTTTACATGGACATTCAAGTTCATATCAATAACGTTCGTGGCAGCCAAATAGCTGCCAAGATAACTGGTACCTTTAACGTTGATGGTCACCCATTCAAGTTCAACGCAATAGCCTTTGGTAGAATCGGTGGTCATAACATTGGCGCTAAAATATCAAAGATGGTGGAAAAGAATCTTGTGAAACTTGGTTATAATGTAGATGAGGTGATAAATGAACTCCAGCAAAAGCTTGTTCGCGGAGATATCACTCTTCCAGAAGGACTCACAAAAGAATCCTTTGCAGATGGCTAGAACTGGGCTTCTTCAAATGCCTTGTGACACAAACAACCACGTTGTTCTGGTATGGAATCAAAAAGCAATGACAGTATGTTCTTTGTCGTTCCTACATTTTTAGATAAAGTCTCCAAAACTTCTTTTGCAGTAACTGGCTTGTCTGCCCATACATCGTAATCTGTTACTGTGGAAATTGATACATAACACATTTGAGCTTCTCTTGCAAGTTGACATTCTGGAACTAGGGTCATGCCTATGATGTCTGCACCTATTACATTTTTGTAGAATTTTGATTCTGCTCTTGTTGAAAATCTTGGTCCCTCGATGCAAATGTATGTGGCATCTTTGTGAATCTGTAAATTCATTTTCTTTGCTACATTGGAAACAACATTTTGAAGCTCAGGACAAAATGGATCCGCTACTGATATGTGAATGACTTTGTTGTCTTCGTATAGTGTATATTTTCTTGATTTTGTAAAATCTATGAATTGGGATGGAAGTACGACATCTCCAGGTTTTAATTCCTCTTTGAGGCTTCCAACAGCGGATGGTGCTATGATTCTCTTGATTCCCATCTCTTTGAATGCCCAGATGTTTGCTCTAAAATTTATCAGGTGAGGTGGAATGGTATGCTTTTTACCATGCCTTGGCATGAATGCAACCTTTCTTCCCTTGTAAACTCCAACTGTTATAGAATCTGAAGTTTTTCCAAATGGGGTATCTATAGTAATTTCTTTGCTTTCTGTAAGGAGACCTGAATCATATATTCCGGTTCCTCCAAAGATGCCTATTTCTGCTTGCTCTGTCAATATTTCACCAATGCGTTGTATTTGTAACCCTTGATTGCTTTTGATCCTTTGAGATCAGTCAATTCTATTATGAAAGCAAAACCTGATACGCTGCCACCTATTTTTTCAACTAGACTTGCAGCTGCTTTTGCAGTGCCTCCAGTTGCCAGCAAGTCATCACAAATGTATACCTTTTGACTTTTCTTTATTGCATTGGTTTGAATCTCCATTGTAGCAGTTCCATATTCAATGTTGTATGTTGTTTTGTGAGTAGTACCTGGCAATTTTCCTTGCTTTCTAATCATTATCATTCCTTTGTTGTATTTGAGAGCCAGTGCGCATGCTAGTGGGAAACCTCTTGATTCTATTCCTGCAAAAACATCTACATCATTTGGATGTATTATCTTTGTAAATTCCTCTATGACAAGCGATAAGGCTGCTGGGTCTCTTAGGAGCGGGCTAATATCTCTGAATAAAATTCCTTTTTTCGGAAAATCTGGTATCTCATCTATCTTGTTCTTTAGATTCACAAATCGTTCTCAAGTATTGGATATAAAAAATATTACTAATTGATTCCTTACTGGATTGTCATACTGATTGTTGCTTTACCTGTGGCAGAAGATGCTTCTACTGTGTATATTCCTGGATTGACATCGCGTGGGACTTGCCATGCTGTACTATAATCTCCTCTATTTGTTGCTGAGGTGGGCAATTTGTCAATAATAGTACTGTTACTGTTTATGGTGATGCTCACTGATGCAGTAACACCGGCATCGCTTCCGGAAATTGTCACAATATCTCCTGCGGTGTATGCTCCTGAAGCTCTATCCAAGGAAACTGTAATTGCCTGTGTTGATGACTTGACAATTATTGGTATGGAAGAATGGTTTACTCCACTAGTGCCATCTAGTTTCCATGTTCCTGGAATTGCAATGGATGGGAGGCTGAAATCAAATGAAGAAAAGTGGCCTGTCTTGTCTGAGAATGTCTGTGTGGTTTTTACTACTTGACCATTGGGATCAGTCAAGGAAAGTTGGAGAAGACTGTTTGCATTGGCGGTGGTTCCAATAATTATGATGTTATCACCTGGCAAGTATGAATCCTTTACAGTACTGAGTGCAATTTTTCCAGTATTGGTTGAAAGTCCTACTGCAAATGGTTGTTCGACTTTTTCTTCTGCATGGGAAACTACGGCTGCATAAATTCCTGGCGTATATGAAGTCAAATTGAATGAATATGTTGCTTGTCCGCCTGATCCTAAGTTAATAATATCTGCAAATTTTTGTGTGTCTGAAGGATCTACTATGATAAGATTCAGAGTTGAAGATGAAGGGCCTGTAACACTAATGATGGGATCGTCTGTGTTCTGATAACTAAGCTTGTCTAATGTTGCTGTTATGGGTTGAGATACGTCTTGGCCTACTCCAAATAAAACAGTCACAAGATCAGTGCCTTGTGTTACAGTTATTGTGTAGGTTCCCTTTATGGCTGAATCATCTAACTTGTATGATGTGGAGATTGTACCTGAAGATGATACATTTGCATCCTTTGAATAAATGGGTTGATTGGTAGGGTCTGTTATTACAAAATGTACAAGCTGATTTGAGATTGAAGTGCCATTTATGATAACTGTCTGTCCCTGTTCATATCTTGTAGCAGACGGTGTGATTGAAATATTGTGAGTTGTGACAATGTTGTATTGTTTAGTTACCTGAGTCTTTCCATCTGATGCTGTAACTGAATATTGACCAAAGTCTCTATCAATTGGTACTACGTCTTTCATTCCATAGTTTCCATTTTTGTCTGATTGTACCACTGATGTTGTTATTGGGTTTCCTTTTGTATCTAACAGGGTTAGAGTTATGGTACTTCCAGGATTGTCTGTACCGTTAATTGAGTTGGTATCTCCTCTGTGGTAAATGGGATTAACATTTAGTGTTAGGGGAATATTTGTAGCTGGACCACCACTACTGCGAGTTGATGGTACACTGATATTTGTAGAGAATGATTTTTGATTATTCTGTTGATCCTTTAGAATAAAGGTAGTGCTGCCAGGCTGTTCGGATGCTGGCAAAAGTACCGTTGTAACAAAGTTTCCGTTATTATCTGATGAAAATGAGTCTATCTTGTCATTACCTACATACAAATCAAGACTGGCTTGTGCTGAAAAACTAAAACCGACTACCCGAATATGAGAATTTGGTGCCGGAGTTGCAGGAATTATTCTAAATGTTGATGTGTCAAGTATGCCTTTTGGTATTTGTGGTGGAGGTGGAGGAGGTGATGTTTTACCAGTGTCAGAATTATTGGTAGCACTACCACCTGGTTGTGAGATAATCTGTCCTCCTGGATTGGTATTGGTTGGTGGAATTCCGATCTGACCTGATTCACCATCTGATGTTTTCCAAGCTATGATTGGTGCTTGTTGATCTGTCTTGATTCCAAAAGATGTTGTTGTACCTGGTTCAAGTGGTGTTATTGCACTAAATGCCAAAGTGGTTGGTGAAGTCTTGACACCTGTCCAATCATTTTGTATGCTAAATGATTTGAAGGTACCAGTTCCGTTTATTTCTAAAGTGAGTGAAACAATGTTTCCAGTATTGTTTGCACTATTGCTAACTGAAATCATAGTTTGTCCTCCTGTGTTGGTTGCAGTTACAGTTACAAATTTTGAATCTGCATAAGCTGGGTATACCGCATATGTTGTAAATATACTGCCCAGAAGTAGAGCAAAAACAATGACCGATTTTAATAACACGTTACTCATGAATTCACAACCTCTCTCTAAATTAAATCTTAATAAGAAATTCTACTTTGTTATCTTGTATTCTAGTATGATTTATGAGTAAAGTACAAATGCTGATATTTTTTGTCTTATCTACTGCCTGTTGCAGCTGACTGGACCCCTAGATTTTGATTCTGTCTTATTCTTTCTGCAATCAATCTGTATAGTGACCTAAATTGGTCCTTTGTCTTGTCTGATAAAAAGTCTGTTTCTCCTAATACTATTTTTTCACAAATATATCTGCAAATATCTTCTCTGTCAAATTTCTCCCAGCCGAGATGTTGGTTTTCTTGCCAAATTTCATTTAGGTTATCTATTATGCTTTTCTTGCCCTTACTTGCTACTTGATCTTTGGTCAGTGTTACATATCCTTCCTTTCTTAATCTGACTTCATAAGTTTGGTTTACAGCATAAAGGTAATCGTCTTCCATTACAAGATCTTCGATGTATAATTTGGGTTGTCCTGCAAGTTCAAAAAAGACCATTTGTACTGATTTAAATTCATTTGATTGGAGCTCGGAAGAAATTTTTCTTGATTCTTCAGTATTGTCTAATAGAATGAAAGTGTCATATCCGTGATTTTTATAAAATATTGCAAGCGACATGACTGAATTCTTGTTGTATGCAGCAACTATGTTAAGTGGATTCATGGAAAGATTTGGATCTTTTAGGAATCTGTCAAATGCATTTAGATACATGCAATCTGACATAGTTTCAACTATTATTACAGGTCTAGAGTTGAAGCCTATTTGCTTGTCCACTATTGATTCTACAAGACCTCTTGACAGACCATACAATATTGGAATAAGGGTTTGATCGTCTGCATTCCAATAATCATAATAGATCTTACTTAGGTGTCTTCTCTTATCAAGTTCTACTACCAACAGATTTCCTTGAGTGTAATCAAATATCATAAAAGGTGAGTGAGTTGCATAAAGTATTTGATTGGAACCTGCAAGACCTTTTAGCAAATCTGAAATTCCTCTCTGTTGTGCGGGATGGAGATTTCTGGCAGGCTCGTCAAGCAAAAGTATTGCTTCCTTTAGTTCTGCCTTTTGTGTTTCTGCTGCAAAGTTTACAATAAATGAGAAAGTCCACTTGAATCCCTCTGCTCTTCTGTTGAGTAATCCTGTGTTTGTCACGGTGCCGTCTTTGTGAACATCTGATATTACTACACTCAATACATTTCCAGGATTCCATCTCAATTCTACATGGATGGGGTCTCCTTTCCACGCCGGGTTGAGTTTTTCGCTGAGCCTTCTGCTTGCAGTATGTAATAATTTTATCAATCTTGATGGACTATTCTGAACTTCTTCTAGCTTCTGGGCATCAAGCTCTGCTAGATAGAATAAATTATGTACAGTCTCTGCCTTGTCAAACTCTTCTACATACTCTAGTCCTTTTGATCTGATACCTTTTGTTTCTCTGACAAATTCTTCAAGATCAATATTTCCAAGTATCTTTTTGTAGTCTGAAAAGTAGACAAATCTTGGATGTAACTTGTCCTCTATGAAATTGTCTAGGGCAGAACGTTCGTTTGTTCCTATTAGCATGTTATCAAATATGGTTTCTAAATCTTGGTAGATGTCTTTCCATTCTGAAATTATTTTGGGTTCTTGGGATGCAAGCAGGTAGATGTTGTTGTTAAATTCGGCCATCATATCCATGAAAACTTCACGAGTTCGTGGAGGTGGGACATTTAGAAACTTGGTATCAACCCTAATTCGTATGGGGTTTGGCATGGCTTCCACAAAAGACTTGATTCTTTCTACAAAATTTTCCCAAGAGTTGAGTCTTTTACTTGCCTCTCCGCTGATTTTTACCTCACCAAAATCATATTGTACTCTAGGATGCTTGTTTGTCCTAAAGATCTTCATTTTTCTTATGTCTTGAAGATTTGGAAATTTTTCTCGAATTAATGAAGTCTCTTTCTCACTTAGTACAAACTCTCCCTCTGCTAATCTTACCTCTAACTTGAGCTCCTCATTCATTTCATCACACAAATCTAATTCAGAAAGTTTTGTATCCTTGTTAAGTAACGTAAGAGCTTCTAAAATTGTAGTTTTTCCACTTTCATTTCTTCCAACAAATGCCGCAAGATCTCCAACTTTGATTTCTCCTGAATCATGAATGCAACGATAACCTTGAACTCTAAATTTTCTAAGTCGCATCTAGCTGCTATTGGCTTGGCTGTGATTTAACTTATTCGTCAAATTTGTTACTTGAATCTTTTTCGACCAAATAGATATATGGGAACTAGAGCGGTTATACCATTAATTGGCAGTAAAAAAAATTGCTTATGTTGTTTTTGTCTTTCCTGTAATTGTATCACTGATCTTTGGAGGATATGTGTTGTCTGATGTTTTAGGACAACCTGATAGACAATTAAACCTGTGGCAATTCAAAGTTACATCTGATATCGGACAACAACAAGGAGATAAACAAATCCGACTCGTCAATCTTGTCAGCAATTATACAGTATCAACACCATTGAACTTTAGCGTAATGGTGAATGACACTTCATTTGATTGCGGTGACTTGTATATGACAATATACGATCCAAATGAATCTCCAAAACAGGTAGTTGTCCAGCACGCTTACTTTACACAATGTTTTGCACAAACTAATTCTTCTCTGCCAATTCAGGATACCTTTTCGTCTGTGATTGACAAACCGGGCATATATCAGATTATGGCACAAATGAAAGACAAGACCAATCAAAACAGCATTAGTGTGATGGCAAACATTAGGGTACAATAAGAAAATTATATGTTATTATATTGCACGAGTGTTAGTAATAACTGGAGTAATGTTATAATTTAGTGATTTATCATGGCTAAAAAAGAAAAAAAACCAATCAAAAAGGCTGAAGACAAGAAGGACATAGCCAAAGCAGAAAAGAAAAAAGAATTACCAAAAACTGGCAAGAAAGTAGAATCTGACAAGCCAGAAAAGAAAAAATCTAAAGACGATAAGAAAAAGGAGACTGAACTCTCCGAAGAAGAACTTGAAGCAATTGATGAAAAAGAGATCGAAAATTTTCAGATAGAAGGTCTTGATATGGAAAAATTAAAGACAACTGTCTTGGGCTTGGTTGCAAAACGTGGTGACAATGGTATGTTCCAAAGTGAACTCTGGAAAAAACTCAAACTCTCAAGCAGAGATGGCTCAAGACTTGCACTAAAGCTTGAAAGACAGCACTTGGTAAAAAGAGAAAAAATTCTTGAAAATGGACGTTGGACTTACAAACTAAAGATTGCACATGTACCTGTAACAACGCAATCAATAGAATCTGCTCCTTGTCTGATATGTCCTGTGGAATCAAAGTGTACACTTGAGGGAGAAATTAGTCCGAGAACTTGTCCTTTGATTGAACAGTGGGTGTTGACTGAACTTTCTACTAAAAAGGTAAAGAAATGAAATTAATCGATGCAAGGCGTGACTTGTATAGAAAACTAGCACACAAGGAAGGATATAGAAGCAGAGCTGCATACAAACTAAAAGAACTAAACACATCATACAGAATAATTGGTCCTGGATTTTCTGTCTTGGATCTTGGTTGTTCTCCTGGTGGATGGAGTCAAGTTGCACACGAGCTTGCAGGAAATAGGGGACAAGTCATGGGCATTGACAAATCATATGTCGAAGAAATTCCAGAAGTTCATTTTATCCGAGGAGATATTGAAGATGAATCTATTGTAGAGCAAGTTTTTGATTATTTTGGAGGCAAAGTGAATGCTGTTATCTGCGACTTGTCTCCTACAGTTACTGGAATGTGGGATGTAGATCACGGAAGACAAATCTCACTCAATTATGCTGCAAGTAAGATAGTGGATCAGGTGTTAGCAAAAAAAGGTAATGCACTATTCAAGGTCTTTGACGGTCAGTATTCTATTGAGTTTAGAGATTATATCCGAAAAAAGTTTGCCAAAGTACAATTGAGAAAACCTCAAGCAAGTAGAAAATCAAGCAGCGAATTATACTATGTCTGCTTGGGATATCTTGGAAACTAAACTAGAGATAAAATTTCATCTATAGTGGCATCTGTCTTGAATCCCGTTGGATTCATGCTCGTTCTTGTAGCCCTTTTGCCTGTCTCTTTGATCTTTTCTATTATCTTGACAAGAGATGGTGGGGCAGATTGTTTTCTATGTCCAATCTCGTCTAGAGTAAAATACGTTGGAGGCATGCCTATCTCTTCTTGACACTTTTCAAGAAACATTTTACAAGACTTGTCAACTGTCAAGTCTTTCTCTTCTGATATCATGGAATCTACAAAATCCTTGTCGTAGAGACTCTCTATCCATAAAGGCCCTGCAAGTTTTGCCTTTGAATTGCAAATGTTACATGTGTGTTCAACATCATGTACAACTTTTCTGTTTCCACAATTATCACAATGCAAAATATATCCCATGCAATTTTTGGTATTTGTTCTAACAAGTATTTTGACATAGGCTTTGTAGTAATGCATGTTATGCTGGACAAATAATGGTGATATCATAATGTCCATTCGGCCTGCAACTATATTCATGCATCCGATAATCAATCGTAGTGCAATCTCATTTCCGTATATTGTTCTAACAGGAGTTCCATGATACTTGCGTTGGCATGCTTCTGGAAATATTCCATGTAATACAGTCATGTCAGTAGCTGTTACTGACAAGAGTCCTCCATGAAATGTAGCCCTTATTGCACAATCAAGATAACGCGAGGGTGAACCAAATGGATCAACATCTACAATTGCACCACGTCCATCTCTTGTTGAGTGAAGACTCAAAAATCTACAGGCTTCATTTTCAGAAAAATCGCAGTTTGTAACTTGGTTTAACTTTGCAATGCTTTTTCCAATTTCGAGAGCTTGCTGGTTGACATCATTTACTATTACTTTGTCTATTGATTTTATTTCATTTGCAACTCTGATGCTTCTTGCTCCAATGCCTGCAAGTGAATCTAAAAAGATCTTTGGACCCTTGAAGTTTTTAAGAAATGCAGAATATGCTATTATGGAAAAATCTCTGCTAATTCTTGCCCTTGGGTTGAAAAATGCAGGTTCTTTTGGAGGTACTTTTTCTGATAACGATTCTTTTGGTACCAAAAGCTTTGTGCTTCCCTCTGTTATCTCTGCAAGTTCTGATTCCAATATGTTGCCTTGTCCAAATTGATTTAATAAATTGAAATGTAGACACAGAATGCTGTTAAAACAACAGAATTGGCCGTTAATTTTTTTCTCAAATGAGAAGAAAGTCTTTTGCCTCAAAAAAGCCTGAAAGCTCCTTTGAGAGCTGATCTGAGAATATTCCTAGGATCTCAAAATCACTTGGTGAAAGAGATTTCTCACTAAACATGGCTAAAACTGCTACGACTGTACCCTTGTATAATATTGGATATCCTGCAAAAGACTTGAGTTTCTCCTTTTTTGCCCAATCATGATATTTTATTCTGGGATCATGTACAACATCATTTGAAACTACGGGTTTCTTTGTCTTTGCAATAGAACCGATTTTTAGAGAGTTTTGAGATACTCTGGAAAATTCTCCATCTATGTTCTTGTATTTACCTGCGCTGTATTTTAGAATCAACGTTTTTGATTTCTTGTCATAAAACCAAATTCGTGCAAATTTGGCATTAAAATATTTTACAAGACTTTCGACTATGGATTGGAGTCGATCATTTAGGTTGTCATGCTTTTTTAGGGAATTTAATATGGTGTATACTTGTAGCTTTTTTTCATTAGTTGCATGTTCATCAAATAATACGTAAGGTGAAGATTTGGTAGCCTTTGATTCGTAGGAGCGAAAGTCAGATATTATATCTGCAAATCTGTTTAGAAAATTGTTTGTTTCAAGGTCGTATTGTTCTATTGACGAGAAAACAAAATGACAAATCCAATTAAAGTCTCCACTCAGTCTTGCTGAATAGATGCAAAAGGGAGATTCATTCAGATATCTTGTTAATCTATCAATTCCATCTGCGATATTTCTTGAAAATTTGAATTTGACAAGTATTGTTCTATTGACTTTTTCTGATACTAGATTTGGATTCAAAATGACAGAATATCCTAGAATGGATTTATTCTTGTCCAGTCTTCCAAGTCTCTGTCGTACCGCTCTGTCCGTAATTGTAAAGCCCATGCCTTGAAGCGTGCCGGCTATCTCTTGTGAGGAAACTCTAGCATTTCTTCCTAAATGTGAAAGTATTACCTTGTCTATCTCGTCGAGCATAATTTTACATTGATATGTGTTATTAATATTAATTTCCGATCTGGAAATTAGAGTGTGTATTGAATGATGTTATACTGTGATTTTGCTTCCAAATTGGAAATTTTGAACAATAATTCTTTCCATCGTAAATATAGCAACGAATCACGATAAGTATGCAATGAATAAACTAACCATCAACAAATTTGCTATATTGGTGATCCTAATGATAGCAGTCCCCGAAGCTGTTGGCCATTCCCTTTTTGAGCGAGCACACTCTCCTGACTCATCTGTAAATGCCGCAATTGCCTTTACGGATAATCTGCGTGATAACTCTGATAAGAATGGAGTATGTCATCTGGCACTAGAAAATGATCAATCAGATGCTAACATAGCACGAGCAGCTGGCCTGCAGGGAAAATATGGCGATCTTTCTTGTTAATTTTTTTACAATATTTTTTATGATGAAATGATCGTTTGACTCCTAAAATGATTTAATATGTCTGCCCCCGAACAAATCAAATATGCTAGTCTGCGGAGTTGACGATGCAGGTAGAGGTTCAGTCTTGGGTCCGCTTGTAATAGCTGGAATTTCTATTGAACGAAAAAACATAAAACAACTTGTTAAGATTGGTGTCAAAGATTCAAAACAACTCAGTCCTCAATTGCGAGAAAAATTATATGATAAAATACTAGATCTTGTGGAGGGATATTACGTTGCAAAAATTCCTCCGAAAACGATAGACAAGAGTGTTAACAAAAACCTGTTAAACCAACTTGAAGCAGATTATATGGCCAAAGTTATAAAAAAACTAGAGGCAGGTTCATCGTATGTTGATTCATGTGATGTAAATCCAAAACGGTTTGGTTTGTATATTTCAAATCTTGCCAAGACTGGAAAAATCATCTCAAGTCATCATGCTGACCAAAAATATCCTGTGGTCTCTGCAGCTTCTATCCTTGCCAAAGTAAACAGAGATAAGGCTATAGAAAAACTACGAAAGAATCATGATTTGGGAAGTGGATATCCGTCTGATCCTAAAACTATGCGGTTCATAAAACAATGGATATCCCAAAATGGAAACGTGCCTGTATTTGTCAGAAAGAGCTGGAAACCTGTCAAAATTTTGTTAAACGCATCATCCTAGATATTTTGCTATAATCATACCATGGTCCCCTTCATAGGGTTCCAAGTTTATCTCTTGGACTATCTCAAAGTTGGCAGATAGTTTTTTGGCCTCTGAGCGCATTACCTGTGCTGGTTCTCTTGTAACGTCAATACTCCTTGTTTTTATTACTAGCATCATGTATCCGCCTTTTTTCAGATATGTTTTGCAATTTAGTATTGCAATTTCTGTCTGGTCTGGTTGGGCAATATCGACATAGACGACATCAACAGGACCATACACTGAAAAATATTCCTTGGGACTACGGGCATCTTGTAAAATTGGAACAATGTTTGATCTAAATGTAGCCACTCTTTCCAAAAAATCTCTTGCAACTCGGCTTGAATGTTCTACTGCAAAAACAATTCCACTTGGACCAACGATATCTGATACATGGCTTGCAGTTGTTCCAGTTGATACTCCGAGATATAGAACTGTGGATTTTCTAACGATGGGCAAAACCTCAAGACCATTCATTATGGCAGCACCAAGTTTGCTGCGATAAGGATCCCATGCTCTAAATTCTTCATCATCTATCTTGACTAATTTTTCTCTATAAACTTGATTTCCGGGCACGAGATTTATGGTTGCAAGTCTCTTTTCCCCTTCAATTTTTACCCAAAAAATATTATCTTCTTCGTTTTCCAAACTTCTTTCTCTTGCTCTTTTGCCAATCGTTTCTCTTTTCTCCGCCGCCACCTCTTCCTCCGCCTCCTCCACCGAATCTTCTATCTCCGTCTCTTCTTCCTCCGCCTCCAAATCGTCTATCTCGTTGTTCTTCATTTCTACGTGGTTGGAAGGCTGGTCTCTCTGGTTGGTCCTTGTATTTTTCTCCTATCTCGGTAACACGTATGTTGAGTTTTTCAAGTAATGTATCATTTCTTCCTGCACCAAAGACATCCACTCTGGCACCAATTGCAGCTTTTGCTGCTATTGCTCTTGCAATTTTACCTCTTTGCCATCGTGGAGCAGCATGAACTAGTTGATGTTGAAATAGTAACCCGTGTTTTGGTGGCTGTGCCCCTGTCTTGAGAGCTCGAAACAGCGCCTTTTCAGCACCGAGAACTTGGATGGTACTTGCAGGCATGGTTGCAAGTCTTTTCAGACTGCCTGCTTTGGCAAGTATTCTGGCTCCTACTGCAGAGCCAAGTATAACTGAAATGTTTGGTGCAACCAACTCCATTTGTGATTCAATGTGTTTTTCTAATGACTGTCTTAGATCAAAAAGTTCCAAGATCTGTTTTGCAATGCTTTGAACTATGACAAAGTTTTCGTCTGAGATTTGACCACCTCTACTCTTTTTTTGCAGTAGGGATAACATCTCCGCTTTTTCTTCTGGAAAGCCTGCTGCAAGATATGTATCCTGAGTGAGATTATCTCTTCTTCCTGCCATTACAATTTTTGAATATCCACTGATTGTATCTATCATGTTATCAAGTTCTGGAAAATGTAATCCATACCATTCTCTTAATCTAGAACTTAGCAAGTTGATCATCTTGTCAGTTTCATCTAATGTGTTAATTGCCTGAATTATGTGCAAGTCCGGACTTTCGGAAATCTCTGTAACTCTTGATGATGAAAGGCTTAGTGCAAAGTCTCGTAGTTTTCCTCTTGCATCTCCTTCATTTGTTGCAAATCCTGAATCTACAAGGACTCGCAATTTTGAAGACTGGATTGTCTCTATCTTTTTTTCTTCCATAATGTCTGCTTCAATTGATTTTTTTCGCAAGAGTTTCAAAAGAGAAGAATCGTTTACGACAACAATACTTCCCAAATTGGCAAGAAAATGTTCCAGTTCATTGAGGCTAGCTTGTTCTTTTTTTAGCTCTACATATTGTGTAGCTGGATTTGAAAATGGAAATGATTTTACACATTTGTTATCATCAAAAACTGCAATACCTAACTCTGTTAAAATGACAGAATGCATAGAGTGCATTTTCATGGCTTACTAAAAAATGTAACATTATAGATCCTAGAACTATATCAAACGTTATAAGACAACTATTTTTTATTATTAGAAGTGAGTCCTGACATCTCAACCAATGTGGGTCCAATTGCACTTGAGAGACCCACTATGCTTGCGTCTGGTATTCTTGGTATATCGCTTGATGTTTTTGGCCGTCTATATAAGGAAGGAGCAGGAGCACTTGTTACAAAATCACTGAGCAAGGAACCATGGGATGGATATCCCAACCCAACTATAATTGGATTAAAACATGGATATCTTAATGCAGTTGGATTGTCAAATCCTGGTGCGCCATATTTTGCAAAAATGTTATCACCGAATCAAACAGTTCCAATAATTGTTAGTCTTGTTGGTTCTATTCCAGAGGACTTTACATTCATGATAAAACAATTTGAAAGTGTCAAGGTTCTTGGGTATGAACTTAATCTATCCTGTCCTCACGTTGAAAAAGTTGGACTCGAAGTAGGTGATGATCCTGAACTTGTTCACACCATAGTCAAATCTGTAAAAAAAGAATCAAAGGTGCCAGTGCTTGCAAAAGTTGGTCTTGGCTCTTCAGACTATCTAGAAACTGTGAAAACTGCATGTGAAAGTGGAATTGATGGTATCACTGCAATAAACACATTACGTGCAATGGCAATTGATGTAGAAACTGCACGACCTATTTTGAGTCATAAAATTGGCGGATTATCTGGACCTGCAATAAAACCAGTCGCTGTAAGATGTGTCTATGAAATTTCATCCAAGTTTGATATTCCAGTTATTGGTTGTGGTGGAATCTCAAGTTGGGAGGATGCAGTAGAATTTCTACTTGCAGGATCAAGTGCAGTACAGATTGGTAGTGCTGTTGGGGACAAATGGACTGGAATCTTCTCTGAGATAAATGATGGAATATCAAAATATATGGAAAAAAAGAACTTTAAAAAATTAAGTGAGATGATTGGACTTGCAAAAAAGTTTTGATACGCCAAAAATTGTGACAATAGAAAAGGTGGTTGACGAAACCCCAACTGTACGTACTCTATTTTTCTCAGATGATGTATTGTCCCAAGTTCTTCCAGGACAGTTTGCAATGGTGTGGATACCCGGAGTAAATGAAATTCCAATGAGTGTAATGATATCACAAGAAAATGGCAAGGCTGCATTTACTGTAAGAAAACACGGACTTGCCACGACGGAATTGTTTTCAAAGAAGGTTGGAGACCAGATAGGTGTCAGAGGACCGTATGGAAATTCGTTTACTATCAAGCAAGGAAAATTACTTTTAGTTGGTGGTGGAACTGGACTTGTTCCTCTTATACGACTGGTCACATTTCTAAAGAAAACTGATGATGTGACAATTGTAATGGGGGCAAAGACAAAATCTGAAGTCTTTTTTGAAGTACTAGGAAACAAATTACTTGAAGGCACTTTACACAAAGTAATTGCTGTTACAGAAGATGGAAGTTATGGACAAAAAGGTCTTGTAACAGATGTGATGGAAAAATTATTCCAAGAAAACAAGTTTGATGCAGTATATACATGCGGTCCTGAAAAAATGATGCACAAAGTTGTCCAGATTGCATCTTCGCACAAGACCCATGTTGAGGCAAGCATTGAAAGAATGATGAAGTGTGGAATTGGAATTTGTGGTAGCTGTTGTTTTGGCGATGTAATGGCATGCAAAGATGGAACTGTCTTTGATGGGCAAACTCTACTTGCAAACAAAGAGTTTGGGTATACTCATAGGAGTAAATCAGGCGTGCTTGATAATTATTAAAAAGTGGAAATTCCGGAAAACTTAAAATGCTATAAAAAGCCATCCAAATTGAAAATTGGCTAAGATTGTATTAACTGCAGACCGTACATTGATGTCTCCTTATCGTGGGATATCCTTAGCAACTTTCTTTGGTTGTGCTCCAGCAGTGGATCCACATAGACCAAAAAACAGTTTCTGGTATTATATTCTAAAAGATCAAGTAACTCCCAAAGTTCTCTTTGACTTTATCTGCAATCCTATAGGTCAAAAGAACGGTGTTGCAAATTATGCTCCATATGGATTAAGAAAAGTGGAAGCAGCTCTTCTCCGAGATGGATACAAGAGAGAAGAAGTCGTGGTGGCACACCCTGATCATGTGGACAAGTTCATTGGTCCTGAAACCGAAGTGGTTGGAACCTATGAAATGGATCCTCTCGGAATGGGTCCTGTAACTATGACATTTACTTATGGTAGAAAACAGACCTCATATGATGAATTTTACAATCGCGATTTACACATGAAGATAAATGCTGCAAAAAAGAAAAACGGAAGTCATGCCAAAGTAATTGCTGGCGCTTCTGGAACTTGGCAGTATAACTATGATCCAAAGAAGATCCAAGAATATGGATTGTATGCAGTACTAGAAGGAGAACTTGGTGGCATTGCACCGGAAATTGACGGACATGCTGGTGAATTCTTCAATAAATTAATTGCTGGAGAATTTGAAAACATGAATCCATTTGTCAAGAGTGATTTCAAAGTTGAAGTAAAAGAATTTGGAAAAGATGAAGAAAAGTTCCACGGTAGATTCATTCACTATTGGGATGAACCAGATGTTGAAAGTATACCAAACATTGTAGAACCAAGCATGCACGGAATGGTAGAGGTTATGCGAGGATGTGGACGAGGTTGCAAGTTTTGTGATGTTACACTACGACCATTGAGATACTATTCACCTGAAAAAGTAAAGCAAGAGATTGAGGTAAACATAAAGAAAGGAGGTCAGCGTAACGCATGGCTTCACAGTGATGATATCTTCGTTTATGGTCTTGATCCAAGAAAGACCAAGAACATGGCTCCAAACAGAGATGCATTAGAGGAACTCTTCAAAGCAGTCATGTCGTGTGGAATTGAACATACAAACCCAACTCACGGTACCTTGGCTGGTGCAATTGCTGATGAAAAATTACTACCAAATCTATCCAAGATAATCAAATCTGGTCCTAACAACAAGACTGGAGTTCAATGTGGGTTTGAAACAGGAAGCTTACGATTAATTGGAAAATATGCAGACAGAAAACTTGCTCCATACAAACCCGAGGAATGGCACTGGGTTGTAAAAGAAGGAGTAAAGACACTAAATGAGAATCACTGGATTCCAGCGTTTACACTAATCATGGGTCTTGATAACGCAGAAACAGAAGAAGACGGATGGGATACAATACGTCTCATCAATGAACTAGAACTAGAACAACCAGAATCTCAGTTTACTGTGACTCCACTTACATTTGTCCCAATTGGATTACTAGAAAAATCAGAGTTCTTTGATATTGGAAATGAATTGACTGCACCGCAACTTGGTGTCATGTACAAGACATGGCAACACAACTTCAAGTATGGAATCCAAAAGTTCATGGACAAGACAGGAAGCAACAATACTTTCAAGAAAAAGGCATTCACAGGTCTTGCAAGAGCCCTGGGTGGTGTTCCATTGACTGCAATGGAAAAATATGCAAGAAGAAAAGGTCCAGAACACGAGAGAGTAATTGAAACCATCAAGACAAAGTACTGGTAAATTTTTTACCAAAACCAAATACATAAATTGAATTAAAATGAAACTTTATTCGTGCCAACTCACGGATCGCTTACTAAAGCAGGAAAAGTAAGAGGACAAACTCCTAAGGTTCCATCAAGAGAAAGACATGGAACAATATCCATTACACGAAACAAGGACAATTTTAGAAAAAGATTCGTCCTAAAAAGAGTCCCAGGCCAAAACAAACCTGGTCAAAGAAGAAGAAAGTAGAATTTTAAATCATCTGCATTTACTGGTACAATAATTGATTTTCTGTATTTTGATTCATTTGAATATCTAGCCTAGATGTCAACTGTAAAACCTGTCTTTTGTAAATGAAAAAATCATCAGATTCTAGCGGTGTTCTTTTGAGCCAAAACCCAAAAGAACTACCGCCAGTATAGAATCTGCAATTATTTACTATGAGGTATGGATTGAAAAGAATGCGTTTGTTCATTTTGAACTGGCAAACGATCTCTAATGGTTTTATGTCGTCAAGTATTATTATAAAATAAACACAATGAAACCGTGGATATTAGGGACTTGTGTCATAGTGATGGTGTGATCGTGCACTAGAAAGACACATCCACGGTTCCATACCTAATTGGTTTTTGTCGTATAAAAGACTCGATTAACTATGTTAGTTGAATTATAAAGAAAAATGCTATCTACTTTTTTTCTACTAGGACTGGTAAAAATAAGAGAATTGATCTAATACAAAGTGCTAGTCAACAAACTTTGCAATCGACTATTTTTATTAAATGTCTAGCAAATCCATGGGATGATTAAAACAAATCCATCATTGGATACGATGGAAAAATATTATGAATATTATCATGAGCAAATTAAAAAAATGAAAAAACTAACAGATGGTTTTTCTGATGATGGTACATCTGATCCGTATGTGCCGGTCATTTTCAGTGCCTTGAAATTCATATTTGCATTCATGGATAGTGAGGCTGGGATGACTATAGCAAGTATCCAAATGATTAAAAAAATCTCTGAAATGATTGATCAAAGGGCAACACAAGAGCAAATGCGTGAACAGATACAGATTATTGAAAAAAGAGTGGTTACTACATTGGTTCCTATGGATGAGTTGATTAAAAAAGCAAAGGCACTCCAGGATGCGGATCCTGGCTATATTGGATAAGTAGCGGTATTATCTGTAGTATGTGTGGAACTTTTTATTTTAATGAATACAGAATTTTTTTACAACATTCATAATTTTGGCCATATCGATAGGTTTTGGAAGAATTGCTGATGCGCCACAACCGTCTATTTCATCTTCAACATTGATAGAACCAGTAACCAAAACTATTGTTGATTTAGGATCATATTCTCTAATTTTTTCCAATCCGTAGAATCCATTGTATTCCGGCATCATTGCATCAATGAATACTATGTCAGGATGAAGTTTTTTGTACAACTCAACAGCTTCTTGACCGTTAGACCCTTTACCTACAACCTCAACATTATTGAAATAAAGTAATTCTGAAAAAACATTTTGTATCTCTTTGTTATCGTCTATTACCAGTGCTCTGATTCCCAAGGTCGTTCTATATAGATTATAATGTGATTATTAGTTGGAGTTTGTTTTTTGCACGCAAGCTAAAACTAGACATTTACAATTTGCAAGGTAGTGTGAATAATAACAAAATGGAAGATTGAACGGTGAATTTGGAGATCGTGAGAAGGTAGCTAGAGGATTGAAAAAGAAAGATTTACCTTTGATTAATGACTATCAGTTATTTCACAGTTACAGGCACACCTGGCACTTGACGGTAAAACTCGGAGTGAAACATGTGGAATTACGGTACAATGAGAAAACAAGTGGAAAACCTTAATTCAAAATTCTGTGATACAAAACAATATAACATAAAATTATAAAATACGGTACATGCGTGCTTTAGACACAGAAAAAAGAATTGCATTTACGGCTTGTATTGAAGTAGTTTTAATGAGAAGCGGTAATACCAAACATCACGCAGTTTTGGCTAAGCTTGAAGCATATTACAACTGTGATGGTTTACAACTTCTCGAGAATATAGAAAATCTGCGAGATGTATTGAAAGAAGTATATGGTACAAGCTATGATTCTATCTTGGAAAACATCATGGTAGAAACTGACCAGTTAGATGATATTGATGAATTCAAAACTCGTTTTTCCAAAATCATGAAAAATTAATCATGTCCCGCTGAAAAATACGTCAAAATTATGAGTGATGTTTAAGTGGTTGGATTTGTATCTAATTGGAGACATGAATGATCAATCAATATTGCTGAAAATTAAAACAAATGTTTTGTACATGTTAGCAATGTATACGTCTAGGCTTTCGGCATATTTGCCAACATATCTGATAAGGTTTGTTCATTAGGTCATGTTCCTACAAAAAACAGGTTGAATTATGTCCTATCAACCGAACAGATCGTGAAAAAGTTGTAAGAGGGATTAAGAAAGATAGTTCAGTTTTGTTTTCAGGTTATCAGATGTACCATAACTTCTTACGACCTCATATGGGATTAGATGGAAAAACGCCAGCGGAAGCCTGCGGAATAAAGATTGAGGGCAACAACAAATGGTTGACAGTCATTCAAAACGCCAGTAACAAAATCAATTAATTCTAAAATTATCGCTTATTTTTGATTGTTTCAATTAGATATACAACTAATATTGAAATTGTGATTAAAATGAATTGAACGCAAACCCACGTAACAACACTTCCATCAAATAATTTTGTATCAAGTAGACAATTGAGAAAAGTAGTTTCTGTTGAATTATGATATATTGCTTGATGAACACATTCCATCTCTTGCCATTCTTGATGATTTTGTAAGATGCCAAATACTAGGTTGCCAGTAGCCATTATCATCAATACTATTACGTTGGATGTAGATAGAATACCTCTAAATTTAATCATGCAAAGTTTAGGAATTTTTAATAGATATACTAATTGGTTGAATTTTTAACAACCGAACGGAACAAAAAGAAAATAACCGAAGAGGTAAAAGAACCTTAAAGCAGTACCTTTATTAGGTACTGGTACCGTACCATACGGTAAGATGGACGATTTAAGATTAGAAAATCTAGATGGGGTAGGCCCAGTAACTTCCAAGAAGCTAAGCGATGCAGGAATCCATAACATATTGGATCTTGTTGTAAGAGGACCAGTGGACATATCAGAAATTACTGGTATGGATCTTGATGCTGCTGTAAATCTCGTAAACAAAGCAAGACAACAGCTAATTGACAATGGTCAAATTGCTAAAGAATTTGTCTCAGCAACTGAGATCTACAAAAGAAGACAAGACATTGGAAAGATCACAACAGGAACTAACGCACTTGATACTTTATTTGATGGTGGAATTGAAACACAAGCCGTAACTGAGGTTTATGGTGAATTTGGTGCTGGCAAGACACAACTTTGCCATACCGTGTGTGTAACTGTTCAAAAGCCAAAAGAAGAAGGCGGGTTGGATGGCGGTGTATTGTATATTGATACGGAACACACATTCAGACCAGAAAGAATTGTTTCAATTGCAAAAGCAAAGGGTCTTGATCCAGAAAAGGTTCTTGACAGAATTATGGTAGCAAGAGCATACAATAGCGCTCATCAGGAATTAATCCTACAAGAAGCAGGTCCTGTAATTGAAGAGAATAAAATCAAATTAATAGTTGTAGACTCTGCAGTGGGTCTATTCAGGGCAGAATTCTTGGGACGAGGTACTCTTTCTGTAAGACAACAGAGACTGAATAAATTCATGCACTTGCTTTCAAGAACTGCCGAAACATACAATGTGGCAGCAATAGCAACAAACCAAGTTCAATCATCGCCTGACCAATTCTTTGGTGATCCAACAAGACCTGTTGGAGGAAACGTTGTGGCACATGCCTCAACATACCGTGTTTACCTCAAGAAATCAGGTAAGAAGAGAATTGCCAGAATGGTTGACAGCCCACATCATCCAGAACAAGAGGCTCTCTACACACTAACTGAAGGTGGTGTAGCAGATCCAGAGGATGAAACAAAGAAGAAAAAGAAAGAAGACGCTGAAGAATAGTGGTCTCATCCTGTTTCCGGGTGGAAGTGCAGTACTTCCATACCGTCCAATTTTTCCTTTATACCCAGTAAGTGTTAAATTATGGTCATCTCAAGTCTTAGCGATTAATGGCTACTAAGAAATCCAAGGGTCGTTCACACGGCTTTATGCATAAATCACGATCCGTTATGACTAAGGAAGAAGTACGAGGTGTATCTTTCCTACTTAGAGAGTATGCAGTAGGAGACAAAGTTTTGGTAATCATAGATCCTTCACAACACAAAGCATTGCCACATAGACGATATCATGGAAAGGTGGGAACCGTAACAGAAACTGGTAGAAGGACAGTAAAATTAACAGTCAATCTTGGAAACAGGCCAAAAACCTTAATCACTAGATTAGACCATATCAAACCATTCGGTGTTGTAGCCTAGATGGAAGAAGTAAAAAAGAAACAAGGCATTTCTATTCCTGAAGTAAAAGAAATTATGGAAAAAGTTGATACTGAATCAATGGACCAAATTCAAAGATGGACCTATGATTATGTTACCAAATTTTCAAAAATTGATGCCAAGGCTGCAAAGAAACTCAAGCAGCAACTTGTAAAAGAATGTGGTATACAAGAAGAAGAAGCAGTAGAAATTGTAAATAATCTCCCAAGTACTGAAGCTGAATTGCGAGCATTTACTTTTGGCTGGAAAAAATTAATTCTTGCTGAAACACTCGACAAGATGCTAAAGATAATCAAGGAGAACTCTTAAGCTTAGGAGTACGGTTTATCTTGGAACATTCTCAAACTAGAAAGTATGAGGAATACGCATACGTATTGGATTTTGTCACAAGGGGTAAATCAACTACTGTGCGAGGACGAGACGGAATAATTGTTACAGCTATTGGAGAAGAGAGACTAACCATACTTGAATTACTTGCATTGCCAAACTCTACATTTGAGATTGGAGAACGAGTCTACATTGGAAAAGAAGGAAGAACAAAAATTCTTTCAGTGCTTGGCAGACTAGAACATGAACAGATATCATCTTCTGCACAGAGTGAACTAAATGCAGTGATAGAAAAAATTGTTATACAAAACGAAAAAAGATTCGTAGATTATCTCAACAATGCACAGCCACTCACTCCAAGAATTCATGCACTTGAGCTGATACCTGGAATTGGAAAAACCTACATGAAAACAATGCTAGAAGAAAGGGAAAAGAAAAAGTTTACCGACTTTAAGGACTTGCAGGAAAGAGTTGGACTAAAAGAGCCTGCAAAACAGATTGCAAAGAGAATCATCGAAGAGATAACGGGAGAAACAAGGATGAGTCTCTTTGTTAGAAAATGATCAAACGCAGATCACTTGGACAGCATTTTCTAATAACACAATCAATCGCAAAATCAATAGTTGACTCTGCTGGTATAACAAAAGATGACATTGTTCTTGAGATAGGCACAGGCAAAGGTATTCTGACACCACTTCTCTGCCAAAATGCAAAGCAGGTAATTTCTGTAGAAAAAGACCCACTTCTATATTCTCAGGCAAATGATGTTTTTTCACATGTACCAAATCTAGTCTTGGAAGAAGGTGATGCTTTCAAGAAAAATATCGGGTTTACAATTCTTGTCTCAAATCTTCCCTATTCTGAGAGTCGAACTGCAATAGAGTGGCTTGTTCAAAAAAAATTCAAGCGTGCCATTATAATGGTTCAAAAAGAGTTTGCTCAAAAGCTAGCCAAAACCGATGGCAAAGAGAGAAGAGCAGTATCAGTTCTTGCAAACTATTGCCTTGATATTGAAAATGTCTTGGATGTGAAAAACACAAACTTTAGGCCGCCTCCAAAGGTTGACTCGATTGTGATATCGATTGTACCAAAACATGTACTCTCAAGTCAAACAGTGCATGCTGTAAACAAGTTATTTTCATTTAAAAGAAAGACCATACGCAATATTGGGAAAAAAATGGGAATAGAGATTGATTCTGATAAAAGACTTGAAGAAATGCCTGATGGTGAGATAATTGAAATTGCAAAAAGAATCAAGTAATTACTATGTGCCAGCAGAAGATTCTTTTTTCTTTGATGATTATTTACAAAATAAAACAGGCAAGGCTGCACTAGACATTGGAACAGGCTCTGGAATTCTTGCAAATACTTTATCAAAAAATTTCACACTTGTTGTCGCAACTGACATTAACATTATTGCTCTACTAAAAGCACATGAAACAATTGACAACTGTATCTGTTGTAATGCAGCTGATGCAGTGCACATTGATTTTGATCTGATTGTGTGTAACTTGCCATATTTGCCATCTGATGAACTGCTTGACATCACAGTAGATGGTCTACATGACGGTACAGAAATTCCAAGTGTTATAATAAAATCTGCCAGTCAAAGAATTGAAAAAAATGGCAAGATGGTGTTTCTGACCTCATCTCTTGCCAAGTATGATGCTTTGATAAAATTGTCCGAGTCTCTTGGGTTTTATGTTGCCATTGCTGCAAGAAAGAAATTGTTCTATGAAGAATTGATTATAATTGAATGCACCAAGAACTAAACCCTAATATGATTTTCTTACAAAAAGTACATCTAGTTTATCTGTAAAGGAGAGAAATTGACATTGTTGAGATTTCACTATTTGGTTTGTGCTGTTGCTGTAACTACAATTTTTTATTCCATGTGGTTTCCAAGCGCACAGGCATATGATGCCCAAGTGATCATAGTAAATGGAACTGCAAATCATTGTATGCCTAATCTCTCATGCTACAACCCATTTGAGGTAAATGTCTCAGTCGGGGATACCGTTACCTGGACAAATCATGATAACCGAACCCACACTGCTACTGCTGGAACCTCAAATTATGGCCCGCAAGGTGTCTTTGACAGTGGAATCATATTGCCAGGACATTCATTTACCCAGTTCTTTGGCTCTGTTGGAAAATATCCATACTATGACAAGACTGACACGTGGCCTTCTGGATTGATTGTAGTGTCAACTGGATTTTCACATGCCGAACTTTCCTGGGTTCCTAATTCTCTTAAAGTTGAAAAACAAAACTATACTTCAAATGGCCTTGTCATAACAAAACAGATTCAAAACACTGGAAACGCTGATGCGCATTCTATAGTATTTACATTAAAAATAAAAAATCAATCTTCGCTTTTTTACAATAATTTTGTTAAACTAGATGTTCCTGAAAATCAAAGTGTTCCTGTAGCATTTGTGTGGAGTAATGTTCCAAGTGGACAGTACCAACTGTTCTTTGATGCAAATGCTGCAAACACTATAGGTGACATGAATGCAAACGATGAAAGATCACTTGATCTAATATCTGTCCCGCCTTCTTCTTCTTCTTCACCTGTACAAGACCAGTCTTTACCAATTACCAATCAAAATTTTACCATTCATGATAATGCTGCAGCTGTTCCAGAATTTGGTTCTACATCATTTTTTATTCTGATTGTATCTGTAGTATCTGTTCTAGTCTTTGCAAAATCTAGGTTGAATGCTAGTCTATTTTCGTAGTTTCTGTTTTGCAATCTCTATTATTGCATCTGTCATTTGTGTTGTAGTTGCACTTCCACCAATGTCAAATGTAACATACTTGCCTTCATTGATTACTTGATCTGTTGCAGCAAATATTGCATCTCTGATGTGAGTCTCACCTAGATATTCTACCATCCATGCTCCTGATAGTACTGCTGCAGTTGGATTTACCTTGTTTAGACCCTTGAATGATGGTGCACTTCCATGAGCGGCTTCAAACATGGCAAACTTGTCTCCCATGTTTGCAGAATAGACTAGTCCAATGGAGCCAATTATGCCTGATGCCAATTCTGATATTATATCCATGAAGAGATTAGTGCTTATCAGAACTGAACCGTTGAACTGTTCTGGTTTTATGACCAGTTGCTGGGTCATGTTGTCTATGTATAATTCCTCAATAGCTATTCCAGGATTTGCCTTGGAGGCCTTTTCTACTTCCTCCCAGAATATACCATCGGTAACTTTGAGAATGTTTCTCTTTGTTATTGCAACCATTTTGTTCATGTGATATTTTTTTGCCCATGATACTGCAGAATTGATAAAACGACTACTTCCTTGTCTTGTTATCTTTCTAATTGCAATTGCAGCATCATCTGATACTTTGAATTCAATTCCGGTGTAGAGTCCCTCAGTTGCTTCTCTAAAGCACACAAAGTCTAGCGTCTTGTCTGGAGTTATCCTCTTGTATGTCTTGATTGGTCTGATGTTTGTATATAGATCAAATTTCTGTCGTAGTGTTACTGCAACACTTCTTGGAGAATTTGGCTTGGGAATTGTAGTTGTGGGACCCTTGAAACCTGCATCCGAGTTTTCCAAAATTTTCATTGTTGCATCTGGAATGTATGTCTCTCCGCCATACTTTTCCCATTGTTCAGATCCTGCTTCACACAAGATCAATTCAGTTTGAGTATTACATGCCTTCAACACCTTTAACATTGAATCAACAATCTCTGGGCCAATACCGTCACCCTTGATTATTGCAGCCTTTTTTCCCAAATCAGGCGAAATTGTAGTAACAGCATATTTAACTCTAACTAGAAAATTATTTGCGAAATTTATTGTATAATGCTAAAGCTTAAACTCCTCATTGATTGGACATTTTGTTAATGAAAATAGTGCAGATCTCAGACATTCATGTAGGTGCTCAATTCAAAGAAGAAACCTTTGACTTGGCAGTAGAGGAGATAAACCAACTCAAGCCATCTGTTATTGTAGCAACAGGTGATCTCACAAATGAGGGATTACTCAAGGAATATGAAAAATGCAAGGCCAAGTTCTCTCAATTTGATGTTGAAAAGATAATTGCAATGAGTGGGAATCATGATTATAGAAATACTGGATATCTTTTATTCAAAAAGTTCTTCCCTTTTGATTCTGTAAATGAACTAGATGATGATACAATACTTGTAACACTTGGTACAGCACGACCTGATAGAGATGAAGGTGAGATAGGATTTAGACAAAACCTATGGCTTGAAAGAACTATGAAGAAATACGAAAACAAGACAAAGATACTTGCGATGCATCATCATCTGATTGGCGTTCCTGATACTGGAACTGACAGAGTAACTGTAATAGATTCTGGAGATGCACTACGTACTGCACTTGCAAGTAAGATAGACCTCGTAATATGTGGCCACAAACACAGACCATGGTTTTGGAATTTCGGAAATTTATCAATAGCAAATGCTGGAACTGTATCTTCTGAAAGAATGAGGGGATTGTTTGATAACACATACAATATTATCACTGTTGAAAAAGGCAAAATCAAAGTGGATTTGAAGATTGTAGGCGGAGAGAAAATTCATCTCAAGGATCTTGTAGAAAACTACAAACGTTTTGGCGAAGAATAGGGAAATTCATTCTAGCTCTGGTTCCAAAGTTATAATAACAGTTTAAATTTCAGCAAACATCGTGCGGGGGTCGCCTAGCCTGGTAGGGCGTGGGATTGCTAATCCCATGTCCGTAAGGACCCGTGGGTTCAAATCCCACTCCCCGCGCTTTTTGCGATCTACGCTTAAACTTAATAAACCGAATTTCGCGAATTTATTCAATGGTAAGGAGAAAAACAGTAAAACCAAGATCTAGCGGTCCAAAAAACGTTACAACCGGCCTCTGTCCTAAATGCGGTACAATCGGAAAAATTTTGATAATAGGATTGATTGGAAGTGAAAAAGGCAAATGCCAATCATGTAACGGTGAATTCACACTATAGAAAATACTGACAAAATCCTCAACAAAATAAACCATAAATTTTTAAGGTCATATCTAGTGAAGAGTAAACATATGCCAGGCGAAGACGAATCAATTTATGAAAGAGTAGCTAGACTTGAAGATGAAGTAGCCAGCCTGAGAAATGAAGTAGACATCCTCAAAGGCACATTCCGAAATAAGATTGTAAGATACGAACACAAATTGATCAAAAAAGGAAAAGACGTACAATCAATTATTGACTAGATTTCTCTTTGATGTTTTTTATCATCTCTAATATTTCATCAACATCATCTGCTTCTGGAGCAAGCTCGATGTACTTGTTAAGAGATGCTAACGCAAGATCATTTTGGAGCAGTCTTGTCTGAATAATTCCCATGTCTCTGATATCTTCAGGTGAGTTGGCATCAAGACCTAGTATCATGTTTACACAGTGCATTGCCTTTTCATAACTAAAAGACTCGGTGTAAGAACCCTTTAGGTTTCGTAAAATTCTTATCAAAATCTTTTCTGGCTCGATATCGTTTAGATACTCTGGTTCAAACTCTACTCCTTCACCATATGTAGCATCAAGTATGTCCTGGAGGTCTTCAACATTCAATAGACTACCTCCATTGAATGGATCCAAAACAAGCTCTTCTGAATATTTTACAAGAAAATGTCCTGGAAATCCAACAGGACGAAGCTCAAGTCCTATTGCCTTTGCAAGCTCGATGTAAATAATTGATAGTGTGATTGGTATTCCGGTACGCTTGTCTATTACTACATTTAGAAAATTGTTTCTTGGATTGTAATAGTCATCACTATTTCCTTCAAACTCCAAGACATCAAACATGTACTCGTTTAACATGGAAACAAGGTAAATGGGATTTTTGACATCGGATATGTGCTCACACAGCCCCTGTTCAAATGATCTCAATTTTTGTATGTATTCTGTAATGTCCAAGTCCGGAAACTCTAGGGTCTGAGATAGTTTTAGGCACTTTTCAATTAGCGTGTACTGTGGACTCTTTGCATAAGAGATCCACTCTGCTGCAAATGGATCAAATTCATTCATTTTCTATTTAGATAACTCTCTGGATTTTTGAGTTCCCTAGTTGTTGGAGGATTTGCAATCAATGTCTTGTATGTATCATTGCCTAGTTTTGCAAAGATATGTTCTGTAAAGTCTGTTCCCATGCTTTTTCTAATCTGATATGTTGAGATGTCACTATTTGCAAATGTGACTAGATAATTTTTTAAATCTTGATCCTCTTTTAGAATGTTTTTTACCGCAAACTCTGCCATTCCTTCCATTGTTGTAAATGCGGCATGATGTGCCTGGATTGGTTTTAACCATCTTTGGTAAATGTCAAGAAGTTGTGGAATCATTTCCAAGATTTTGGGATCAACTGTCACCTTGGTAAATGTCATTACATCTGGGCCCAAGACTTGAACTATGAAATTGTCTGGATTTAATATGAAAAATAGGTTTGCCCTCTTTGCTACTGGATATTCATCTGGAACTTCGGGTAATTGTAAATAATTGTAAAGATTTTTTGTAGTAGTATCATCAAGGCCTAAGATTATTTTTGCAAGCTCTTCGTTGATTGCATTTACTTCAGATACAGCATTTTTGTTTATGTTGTACAAATTATTTTGTATTGAATGAATTTGTTCCTCGAGGATGGTCATCTTCAAGGCTCCGATGTATCCTGAATTTACTTGATCAAATCTTGACTCGTAGGGCTCGCCTTGTTTGTGTAATATTATCTTGGGGTAACTTGATAGAATGAACTTGTTTAGGTATATTGCAGATTCATAAAAATCACCATATGTGGTAGATATCTGTGAAATGTACCCTTTTGCATATGTGGAATAGACTAGATATCTAAAGGTCTGATTTTCTGCAAGTGCTGCTATTTTTTGAACATCTTCATGTGCAATTGCTGTGAAGAGTTCGTCTACAAACTCTGCAGATTCTCTTGTGGGGTACACCTTACGTCCTTTGAGACGTTTGAACTCGACAAGTTCAGGAAACTCTACTCTTGTCTGCGATACTGGAATTCCTGTAAACTCTGATATTTTTTTTGACATGTCTGCAAATAGCCTATTGCAGATTGATTCAATATCTTCAAACTTTATTTTTCCGGCAAACGCCTGACTTGATTTTGACTCTGAGTTTGTTATCTCTTTTTCTTCGTTTATTTCAACTGAAAGTTGATCTAAAAGGGCATATGCAAACTCTTCAAACTCTGTCATTACGAAATTGAGTCAAACCTACCAATTTAACATTAACTTTAGATCTGTTTTTCTATATTGGGTTGTGTTTTTGTCAGGATTTGGTTTTAAAATAAAAATGTCTACTTTATCCAGTTGAATTTGTGTTTGATGGCATTGAACTGGTGGAATTGTTTGATGGCATTGCTCCTGTAGAATTACCTGTTTGCATTGATCCAGTAGAATTGCTTGTTGGCATTGAACCCATTGAATTCATACTTGACGACATTGAGCCAGTAGAGTTCATGTTTGTCTGCATTGGCATAGTTGAATTGATCCAAGTATACTGATTTACATCTCTTGGTCCTGTTAGATAGTTTACAACTATTTGATGCATTACAACAAATCCAAATTGTGCACCTGTAGCTTTGCCAGGACCTTGACGTTGTGATGCTGATACAGCTGATGACCATTTGGTATTTTCTCCTGGTTGGCAGATGTGATTACCACAGACTTTGTTTGGATTCCAGTTTGACATGATACCTTCATGTTCTCCTGTTCCTGTAGTTAGTGCACTTGCCTCTTGTGTTATTGTCATGGATAATGCAATAGAAAACAATGCTGCAAAAACTAGCATCTTTTTAGACATTTTTAGTATTTGAATTGTCTTAGAATAAAAGGTATTCGCCTCTGTCTGTGAAAAAGTGGTGCTCATGAGGTTAAACTAGCCTGTCAATACTTGATGAAATCATATATTGACTTGTTTTATACGCCTGAAATTTGTCCTAGGTGACTCTGTTTCACAGTCTTGAAACTAGCAGTATTGATTTTATTTTCAAATCATTCTGAGAATCTGAGTGCGAACATATTCTTGTCATATTTTATATCAATTTTTTTGTGGAACAATTCTTCAAATATCAACTCCAAGATTGTTTTGTTGTATAGTGACCAGTTTTTACCAATCTCATGTTTCATAACAAATGTGTGCATACCTTTGTCAGACATGTGACTTACTTGAACAGAAGAGTTGATCATTTGCATTTCAAACCATGACATGAAGGAAATTATGTTTGTCTCTCCTTTCATGAACATTGCAATATCAAGCATTTCATCTTTTCCAACTGATGCAATTTCTATTACCTTTTTTTCACTTAGACTATTGAAAATTTTTGTAAACACTGATTTGTTAAGATTGACCAAGCCTATTCTTGATTGGTAAATATCCCATTCTAGAAATCTTTTCAAAGCTTGGGTTGCAAGTGTGTTGGTATTTACTTGATGATTTGTGGCTTCTTTGTGTAATCTATCTATTAGTTCTGAATCAAATCTGAACGTAATAGTAGATGTTTTTTTCTTGTTACTGTATGGCTCTTCCATGAATATGTGATTAATTTCTAAATATTTAAGAAATGATGCAAATGAAAAATTCTAGTACAATCGTCTTACAATGTATACAGACATGATTTATTCGAGAATCACTAATACTATAACATGGTAGACATAAAAGTCAGGATACAGATTGGTGCACCATTAGAAAAGGTGTACGATGTGGTATCAAAAGTTGACGATGATCCCAAGTTCTGGAACCTGACAAAAAAAATTAGAAACATCTCAAAGAAAGAAGGTGAGATTGTTCGAGAAGTCGTAATAGGCAAGACAGACAAGTGCCTACAAAAGATTACACTTGTGCCCAAAGGAGAGTTACATGTACTTTGGACCAAGGGTCTGATAACTGGAACAAAGGATCTTCTTTTGAGTGCGATGGGAAACTCTACTCTATTGGAGATCAGTATGAGCTACAAAATATCTGGCCCAGCTGGCTTGTTCTCGGGAAGAATCGAGGAAGAGCTACAAGTTGAAGCCGAGATGGCAGCTGATCTGATAAAGGAAAAAGCAGAGGGAAGACCTCATAGCGTCCCCATGGAAGAGCGAAAATCATGGGCTGACCTTATACGTGGATAGGGTCAACTCATTACAAATTTTTTGTTTAAAATCAAAACTACATTTGTGTATGCATTGATTTTTTCTGGCGTATTTTGAATATGTGGGAAATTAAATGGCGAGCACATACTTTTTACGGTTTTGTAATTGGCTAAATTCAGATTTGATGATCACTGGCTGGCAGGCTTTTCCTCTTCATGAACATCACAGTTCCACCAATCGCTCCAGCTACAACAACTATTCCAACGTAAATCATGGTATTATCAATAGGGGGTGTCTGTGCAGGAACAAACACTTGGAACACTCCTACTGTAATTAGACCACTTGATCCATAACTTGATGTGGGATAATCTGCGCGAAAAAATACTGGAAAGGTACCGTCATTTGGAAATGCATAATTTACTGAAAAATTCCCGTTTGCTACTGCTATTTTGCTAAAGTTGTAATATCCACTTCCACCTGTAAAACCAGCTACGTTACCTATAGTAATTGATCCAATGTAATTCTGTACTTGTTTTCCAGTTGTAGAGTTTATCATAGAAAACATCAATGTGGTATAATCATTGATTTTAGGACTTGATGGAGAAAACGAAAACTGCATGGTTACACCACTCTGTGTCACTTGTTGCACTGGACTAGTTTCTTGTGCATGCACTACGAGAAATAATGATGGTGCAATCAAAATTCCCGATAAGATTAGAATTACTAGTAAAATTGATCTTCTTAACAACTCGTCTAACGTGCGCCTTCAATCTTTTATTATTTGCGAATCTATTTTTGTGGTACCAATGTCATTTGATATTCATAACCTGATAATTTCTTGAGAGATTGAAGATTTTGGGGCTCAAAACCGCTTGTCAGGACTTACAACGGTGTATACCGGGGGTGGGTTTCGAACCCACGACCTCCAGATTATGAGTATTACCCTTTTGTGTGGACTGGCACTCTAGGCCAGGCTGAGCTACCCCGGCATAAATAACGCCTAAATTCTTGATGCAATTAAATGTAGCTTGCTCAAACTTTTGCAATCTCTTTCCAGTTGGTATCCACTTTTGACACCCATTGGAATTTCTTTTGCAACGCAGACGTGTAGAGTTTTTCCCATTCTAATCCGACTGAATCAGACCATGCTTTGACTACTCTTGGGTCAATGTAATTTCGAAGCGAGGTTCCCAAGTTGTAGTCTCGAGTTTTTTCTGTCATCTCTAGTGTAAATTTTAATTTTTCTTCACGTTGTTTTAGTTTTTCAATTTGTTTTTCAGTTTTTGGTTTTACCTCCTTTAGTTTTTTAATGGCTTCACGTTTTTTCTCTAATGTTTCATCAAAGTTCTTGGGTATGGTTCTCTTGTGGTTGCATGTTATGGCAGCTTCCAAGTTGGCTAACTTTGCATGGTATATCTTGATGTTTTCTGATTTTGATTTTAGGTTATCAACTTTTTTGAGATAATTTGTAACTACCTGTGTTGCAAGGTATGTTCTGAATACCTTTGCAGTAAGTCCTTTTACTATGCCACTGAGAAATTCATTAACATGTCTTGATGTAATTCCATCAAATATGAGATCATCTTTTTTCTTTTTCTCTGTTAATTTTTTGAGATTTTCATAAAATGTCTTGTCTTGTTCTGCAACTGGAAGTGGTTTTTGCCATCTCACACTGTCTTTTCCTAAAAAGTCAAACTCTATGACACCAGGTTTTAGGTTTATGTGCTCTACTCTTAGTGTAGTTGCACCTACGGTATCTGCTTCATCTGGATCCTTTTCGTCTCCTACTCTCATTGCAGTTTTGTAAATCAAATAACATACGGTAGCAACACTTCGTACCTTCTCATCTCTGTCTGACATTTTCTTAATCACTGCACCTAACACTTTGTCTATTTCTGCAGCAAGTTTTGTTGCCTTGTCATACTTCATCTTGTCGCGTTCTTGTTTGAGATCTGATGTATCAGAAAGCCATACGTATTTTCTCTTCTCAGTAAGTATATCCATCCAGCTTGCAAGCCACATGAAATCCTGTTCATGGATTATCTTGTCCCACTTGCCTGGAGGTACTTTGGCATCTTTTCCAAGATTTAGTGTAACATCTTTTTCTGTAATTCTTGGTTTCCATTTGCCTCTTAGTGGATGATCACCTCTTCCAATGAAAAGGCCTGGCGGTTCTGCCATCCAGTTGGCTACGTCAACTTCTTTTCCATCAATTATTGCCTTGCCATACATTGCCTTCATTTTTTCCTTGATCTCTTTTCTTGTAGCTGCAATCTTTTTCTTTTCTTCCTTGGTCATGGTCACTTTGGAATCTTTTTCCTTGTCTACAATCTTGAACGCATCAGTAAAGTCAATATCTACAAGTGAAATGTTTTTGAAATTTGCCGGAAGTACTTTAACAAAGTAGGACAGAAAATTCTTTTGAAAGACTTGGTCTTTGACATAAGGCGTATCTTTCTTTTTTGCCCACTGGTAGGCCATTTCTTCTGCATCGATGTTTAGGGAAACTTTTTCTCCCTTGATCTTGATTGTAATGCCTTTTGATTCATAGGGCGGAAGAAACGCAATGCCATTGTGTTGAAGGGTTTTCCATTTCATTTTTTAATATCACACTAAATTTTTGATTAAATCTGTTGACTTTGACAAAAATTGCTTTACGTCGTATATCAATCTAACCAAAAGAATCATGTGAAATTCATAGAGTTTTATGCTACATTATTCTGGTATTGGAGAAATGGTGTCAAAAAAGGCCTATTTTAGCTGAAAAGCTCTTTTTTTATGTAATTTTCAAACTCAATGTCCGTCTTGTCCTTCTTTGCCTCTAGGAACATTATTGCGTCATTACCAACAGGATAGCGAGGTAGTGGGTTCTCAGATGCGATTGCCTTGACTATGGTCCTGGCAACCTCTTGTGGGGGAGTTCCCATTTCTGACATCATCAATAAACCGTTCATTACTTTTTCAGTCATGTCTGTATAGGGTGATTCTTTCTTTGTCACTTTTTTTAGGGTGGAAAACAAGTTTGTCTTGATGACACCAGGTTCTATGATTATCGTTCTTATTCCAAATGGAAATAGTTCGTATCGCATTGATTCGCTTAGGCCTTCTAATGCAAATTTGGAACTAATGTATCCGGGAGTTACTGGAAAGCCTATCCTTCCTGCAACTGAGCTTATGTTTACTATGGTTCCTGACTTTTGACTGCGCATTGTGGGCAATACTGCTTGAATTGTCCTTATAACACCGAAAAAGTTTGTTTCAAACTGTTCCTTTAGGTCTGTAATTGTTAGATCTTCTAAACATCCTACCAGGAAATAACCTGCATTATTTACTAGAACATCAATCCTCTTTTTTTCGTTTATTATGGTTTCAATTGCTTTTTTAATGGTATTTTCATTATTGACATCAAGTTCTATTACACTGATCTTAAGATTCTCCTTTTTTGCAATATCTAGAATTTTATCGCCTTTTTTGACATCACGCATTGTTGCATAGGTGTGATATCCTTCACGTGCAAGCTCAAGTGCTGTCTCAAAACCTATTCCACTTGCGCTACCAGTTACTAACGCAACTTTGTCCATGTCAGAACTATTGTTAATGAGATTAATAATTTGTTCTAATTTTATATGTGATTTTACTAAAAGTGGGACAATACTGCAGTGCTATGGAATGATATCTTATTCAACATCTGTAGAGGATATGGTTTGAAAAAGTTGCTTAATTCTGGTTTACAGTTATTGTCTAAGTGATTATTGTCCAAGTCACACTTATTGTATCTCCGGCTGCAAGTGTTACTGGCGTGATTGTGGTCTCTGCAATTATCAAGTTGCCAGTTACTGCAGTAGAAGTTCCACTAAATAATGCAAGACCGTTGACTGTCAAAGAACCGCCGCTTTGATTGGTAAAAACTGGTGTTGTTTCAGAAAATTGACATGTACTTGATAATCCTGGATTATCTGTTACAACTGAACATACCGTAGGTTTGGTTGTCTCTACTGTGAAAACAGAATTAGTACCGTTTATTATTGAACCTACTGCTCTTAATTGATTTGTAGCAGTACCGAGTGTTATTATTGAACCTCCTGCTTGATATTGGCCACTTGGACCAAATACTGTATTACATCTTGTGTTAACTAGGTCTCCTGCCAATGCACCTCCACCGCTTGGTGCTGTGCAATCTGAGCCTTGCGGTTCGCTTGAATTTGGAGTTCCATTGATAAATTCAACCCAATAAGTTGGTGGATTTGCTCCGGTGTAAGCTTGTGCTGGTGAAGTAATTTCAGAAAGACATCTGCCTTCTTGCACACAGAAAAATACTGCACCAGCTCCTGTAACTATATTGTTAACAGTCTGTTGAGATTTCAGATTCCCATTCTTGTCATGTATGTATACTGTAACCAAATCTTTTGCAATTGGTGCATCTGATGATTTATCTGAAGAGTGAAACGCATTAGAAATATCTTCATGAGTTTGTGGTAAAATAGAATTTATTGAAAAACCTGTAACACCTGCTATTATTGTTGATGTTCCTATTAGTATAGCAAGCAAGTGTGTTGATACGGCCATGTTTTTATTCCTCCGATCTCCTTATTAACAATATCTGAAAAATTCTGTATAGTTATAATTCCGGTTCAATATTTTTTCACATTATAGCAAAATAAATTCATTACAATTTTCCTAACTGTGTTTTTCTCCAATTACAAAAGTGTCATTTACATTTACTTGAAAATGGTGTGCACTGGCAGGTATGATGGACTGATCAGATTTAGCCGATTGAGTAGATTCTGACGCATAAAAAAAACCAATACCTGCTGCAATTAAAATTATCGCAACTATGATCACCAGTGACAATGTTTTAGATTTTTCCATATCAATTTATTTTTGTTCTACGATATTAGCTTTATTGAGCGTGTTTCAAATTATGTTGTCATGTTGATGTTTGTGTTGTTATGTCTTGTGATAATATGTGAATTGTTTTGTAGAAAACATGTGACATGCTGTACTAATCTAATTTTGTTCAACAAGTAATTTCAACAATGACTTGTAAACTGCAAAATAGACGATATTTCCATCTTGCAAGTATTTCTAATTTTGTTCCAAATTGGAATCAAAATACTTGTGTTATTTCCGCCTTGTTTAAGGAATTTCTTCATCCAAAAAATAGTGAATGCCAAACAGAGTGAATAATTGTGGTACAAAACCAATGATGTCCCAACTGTCGTCATATGTGATCGCTATTTTCACAATAACATTACTATTGTCTTCTTTTGCTTCTCTTGCATATGCTGATCAAACTGCATTAAATCAAAACCCATCAATACTTGATAATAAAAAAATTAATCCTGATGGAATTAATGATGATCGCAATAAACCTGATACAATTTCAATTTCTGAAAATGTTGCTGTTACAGTTCATCACAAGTATGTTAACCCACAGGATAACACTGTAACTGAAAAAGTTGCAGTCTACACTAGTTTAAATCAAAACTCTCTAGATATTATCAAACAAAATTCTGATGTCAAAACAATAATGGATCGAATATCGAATCTTGACAGAATTAGATTTAACGGACGATCAATTATTTCAGAAAATACTTTATCGAATCAAGAAATACATGTGGAAAAATTATCCAGTTTGATGAAACCTGAATCCGAAGTCTATTCTCCAATTAATGCTACGATCAAAAATAATCTTGCTACTTCCAACCAAATTTTATCTACTGATCTGTTTGCAAAAGGCTTTTCACAAGATCTGCAGCATGATGTGAACTCATTATTTTTAATCTCTGATGTTGTGGGTGAAAGTCTATTATTTTTCATTCATGATTTATCCAATGCACAAAATCCTACAATGTTTTTGTTGCTGGTACCTTTTTCAGGTTATATTTTAATTCGAGCAGAAGATGGAAAATTTCAATTTAATAAAAAACGATCTTTATCTTTTTGTTTTATTATGATAATCGTCATTTCATCATTTACAACACCACTGCTTACATCAGAGAATTATTGGGGTATGGCGTTTGCAGAAAGTAACTCTACAGAAAATAATGTAAATTCAACTCAAAGTAATAATTCTAATCTATCACTTACATTGAATTCCAATGCTAATCCAATCTTCTCAAGCTCCAATGCTACTACTCTCAATCCAATCTTCTCAAGCTCCAATGCTACTACTCTCAATCCAATCTTCTCAAGCTCCAATGCTACTACTCTCAATCCAATCTTCTCAAGCTCCAATGCTACTACTCTCAATCCAATCTTCTCAAATTCTACAACCTATCCTGTAAATATTCATAATGTTACACAATCTTGGCAATTTGATACATCTCTGCAAAATCTAACAATGGTAGGAAAAGCAAAAATTGAAAATGATTCTAACATTACATCACTCAATCTAGTTGGAGCAGGATATGTTGTAACAAAGAATAATTCTACAAGAAATCTCTCAGCGCTCACTATTTCTGCATGGGTGAAGCCTGATTACAGCCAAGGATCACCGATATTCACCATAGTAAGTAAGGAAAACCAATTTGTCCTTTCTATAAATAATGTAATACCTCCTGTACATACCGCCACATTTTCAATCTTTGATGGAATAAAATGGCAGACAGTCAATTCTACTGTTCTGATTGGAGAAAATTGGACACATTTGGCTGCCACATTTAATGGAACTACAATTGGTATCTACGTGAATGGAACACTTCGATCTACTCTTGCAATTACCGGTGTACCAACTATCGCGGTTAATGGAACATTAACCACAAAGACTGTGGATCAATTATCATCTAATTCTGATATTGTAGTAGGTGCATCTCTGAACTCTTTGAGACAAGTTGCTATCAATCAATTTTCAGGTTCAATTGAGAATGTGAATCTATATGATTCACAATTAAGCCCATTCGATATTGCAAAAATGTATCATGACAATCCACTTTCAAATGCATTTGACATTTCTTCACTTTCTTCCACCTCTAATCTTGCTGGCAATCTTACAATGTCTAGTAATACAACAACCTCACTGACGATTCCATTGAACAATACCTTCTCGCTTAACAATGTGACAACTGTTGCTAACTTTACATTAATTCATGCACCAATTCAAATCAATAAACCCGTAATATGGACACAAAATGTAACATTATCAAACCAAACTAATGGAGTGGCAGTAGAACTTCCTCAAGATGCACATGTAATAAACATCAATGTTACAAACAACACCAATTCATCAACCATATATGCAGCCTCAAATTCTACAACTTATTCATCTATTCTGCAATCATCAACTGGACTTACAAATGATGTGGATATTAAAACTAGACACATCTCTAAGCTAGAATTTGTAAACGATACTAATAGTACAATAAATAAAATGACTTATTTTGCAAAAATGCGATACGATGCTATGACTATTGCATCACTGAATAATATTCCAGGTTCCGTACAAAGTAACAAGCCTACAAAACTACTTGTGGTAAATGATACTGCAAAACGATATAACATTAGATTTGAAACTCCTGCTCCATACGTAGTAGAAACAAACGAGTCTACCTCTCAACTATACCACAAGACTGTAATTGTTGAGCATAATTCAACATTACACTATACCAACGTACAATCATACTCTAATGTACCAGAAAATTTGGTTTCAAAAGGAATTCACTTTAAACTATTCTGGATGATAAATGGTTCCAAGATTGATGTTACAAATGATTCTAGATTTGCAGTACAATTTGTAGATACAAACAACAATGGGATAGTAGATCAAATGAAATGGATTGTACCAAGATTATCCGCCCAAGAATTCTCAATAGAAGGTATCATCATTCCTATATCTAATGCGCAGTTTCTAGATTCTAATAGAAATTTTGTTGAAGATGTATATCCACAAGTTCAAGCAAGGGATGGTAATTGGACTGGTGATATACCTGTTGGCAATTATATCAGAGTTACATTTGGAAAAAATCTTACAAACATTAACGATATTACAATATTTGCAAAAAGTAACTATTCAGATGCTAGCATAGAAGTATATCAAAAAGATTCAAACCAACTTTTAGCTCATTTTGGGACTATATCACAAGATGGTAAATACAAAATATTGTTGACTGATTTGAATGGCTCTGCAAATACATTTGATCTAAAAATTGTTGGAAATCCTATAAATTTTGATTATATAGTTGACCCTTCTTTTAGTGCAACACCGTCTGATACACTAGCAATAAGCGAATCAGCCAAAATGCCTCAAAAAACAGTTATTGATACTCTACCACTAAGTGATAAAGCGTTACCAAGTAGATCTGCAAAAGATACTTTTGCAATAAGCGAATCAGCCAAAATGCCTCAAAAAACAGTTACTGATACACTAACAATAAGCGAATCAGCCAAAATGTCTCAAAAAACAGTTATTGATACTCTACCACTAAGTGATAAAGCGTTACCAAGTAGATCTGCAAAAGATACTTTTGCAATAAGTGAATCAGCATCAGTAACTACCAATCTTCTTCACTTTGTTTCAGTTACTGATGCTCTACCATTGAGCGATAATGCATCACAGAATGTTGTTGCAATAAAAGATACTCTACCACTAAGTGACAAGGTATCACCAAATGTTGCAGTAACAGATACTTTTGCAATAAATGAATCAGGTTCTGTATCTAACAGTGTATTCTATCCAGTCTCAGTTACTGACACCCTACCACTAAGTGACAAATTATCACCAAATGTTGCAGTAACAGATACTTTTGCAATAAATGAATCAGGTTCTGTATCTAACAGTGTATTCTATCCAGTCTCAGTTACTGACACCCTACCACTAAGTGACAAATTATCACCAAATGTTGCAGTAACAGATACTTTTGCAATAAATGAATCACTACTTGAGCATGGTACGTTCTCTAAGTCACTATCTGAATCAGTATCAACTACTGATACTCTTGTCGCATTTAAGAAAGAAACAGTCTCACTATCTGAATCTGTATCAACTAGTGATGCAGTTGCAATAGCCAAGAAATCTACAGTCTCACTATCTGAATCTGTATCAACTAGTGATGCAGTTGCAATAGCCAAGAAATCTACAGTCTCACTATTTGAATCAATTGTAACATACGATCTAACTGGTCAAAATATTGCATCAAACCAAATACTTGTGCCTAATACCCAAACCACAGTAACAGTAGATCCGGTAAAAACAAATGTGATTATCTCTAGTTCTAATGCAACACTGTCAACAGTAATAATTCCATCAACTGTAACAACTGCACAACTAAACTATTCGAAAATACTTCAGACAGGTATCACAAACACAATGCAGATCAACAATCCTGTGACAATTATAAAAGATAATGTAAATTCTCAACATGTTGTACAGGTGAATATTCCTGGGAACATCACTTTTACAGGTCCTACAACCTGGAATGGCGACATTTCTCTACCAACCATCGTATCAAATCCACCGTTACCACAAGAACATAATGTCATCAATACTCCAAGCCAAAGTATTGCTCTAGGGTTGAGTAATTCCTCATTGACTTTCAATAAAGCCATACGAATGTCATTTACTGGTGATGCTGGATTGCGAGCTGGTTACTTTAATTCAGCTGTACCATTTACAGAAATTACAACAACCTGTACTGATGATACTCAAACAACAAATGATGCATTACCTGCAGGAGGAACTTGCAAAATTAATGTTGGTCATGATTTGATAGTATGGACAAAACACTTTACAAGCTTTACAACCTGGAGTTCAAGTTCATCTACAAGTTCTACTTCTATCTCTGTGAGTGGAACCGGCAACTCAGGTGGAGGTGCTACTGGAGTTGGTACAAGTGCAGCTGCTGCCTCATCTACAAGTAACGGTGGAGGCGCAGGACCTTATCTTAAGATACAAAAAATATCTTATGATGTCTGTGACAAACAGATTGTACAAATCCAGATAGGAACAGACGTAACAGATGTAGATCCTATGGTAATAATCCGTACCTCACTAACTGGAGTGGTTAATGCAAAACTTGTGCCCGACCAGCCATATGCACAAGAAAATGTCAATGCAACAATACGAAAGCTAGTCTATGAAGCTACAATTAATCCAAAAGAAAAGTCCTTTGAGGTTGTAACATTGGAATACGTTGGACACAACATGTTCTCCTTTGGAAAAACAGTCGAGATTACTGGCTGTAATGAGAGTCTAGATTTCACAAAACTTGTAACACCGGTAGAACTAGATCAAATTGACCTTTCAGCACCAAGGATATTTGATTTCAAATTCCAGTTAGGAAACGGAACTCAACAACTTGCATCCGACTCTGAAACGCCATTTGTATCTGGTGCGCCTCTTTCAGTATATGCTATAGTGGATACGCCCACACAACTTGTTACATCCGAATTGCGATTCACAGGGATTGAAAGCAATGATTCTGCAAAATATAATGCAGTAACAATGAATGTTACTCCACTACAAGTATCAAATAGTACATACTTGTTATCTGCTATGGTTCCGTCTGAATTTTTACAATCTCCTGGAATTCAATATTGGATTCATGTAGAAAATAGTGCAAACAAAGACATTGATTCGGATGTAGCAACCATGGGAGTACAACCGGTTAATCCAATAAATGCAACAATAGAGTTGGATGTTCCACAAACCACACCGGCAGCAATTACAACACTTTCATCTTATATCGCAAATAATGGCGATTCATTGTATGGCGTTGTCTCACTTGTAGTGGACAACAAGACTGTCTATGATTCACCGCCTCAGGTTTTCGGAATTGGACAAACAAAAGTAGATCTACAATGGGATTCTACTGTGCTAGGGTCTGTGTCAAATCATCAAGTATATGCAGTGGCAAAGTTTTATGACAAATCTTTTGAAACCATACCTACTACATTAGATGTCTTCCGCTCTGTCCAAACTGTTCCATTGTCACAACCAATTGTATTAGGACCACTCAAAAACAGTGATGGCGTTATAGTGGCAAATCCCACAGTATTGTATTCATCATTTAATAATTCTAATAATATGACATACAAAGTAACAGCTCCTGATGGAACCTGTGTCATAGGAGCATCTGATAACTGTCTTGTAACACAATCTACTGGATCAAGTAACTCAAAGAGTATTGTCATAGGTGACCAGATATACAGAGTACGATATTCTGGACCAACTAGCCAACTTGAAAGATTCTCGATCATATCAGTAGATCCAATCATCGGACAATGGAAAATGGAAATAGATTCACAAGATGGTTCTGTATTACAGGATAATACAATGGATAATGTATTCTTGAAGGTAAAATACGATTCACCGTAGAGCGGTATAATGATTTTCTTTGAAATTTAATTCTGAATGTCTCTATACTAGAGGTTTGTCTCCTTCAACAGGTTCTGTAACCTCTGTTCTTTCACCATCTGTTATTCTTTGTAGAATCTCTCTTGCTGACAATTTGTGAAGATATTCATTGTTGTTGCCACATCTGTATGAAAAAGTACAACGTGGACACCCTGCCTCACTCTTGCAAGGACACTCTGATACAATGTCTAGACTTCGCTCAAAGGCCTTTTCAAGCCTGTCATAGAGTGCCTTGCTTGCACCGTTTCCGCCTATTGCGGAATCATAGACAAAGACCAAGCCTGACGTACCAAGAGATATGCCACCCAAATCTTGTGAGACACCACCTGTTATCATGTTACTTCCTTCTATCACAACATGTTCTGTAGCATGATATCCGCTTGCTTCTATATACTCTTCATTTTCTGCCTTGCTGATTTGATCTAGAGGTCTTGGCGCCTTGAATACAATTCCTTTTGTGACAAAATCATAGTCAAGTGGTTTTTCTAAAATTATTTTTTGTCCCTGTCCTACCTCTTGACCCAATTCCAAATTTACATAACCATAAACTCGTTTCTGAATGTGTAGTTTGCAGAATGCAACTTCAATTCCATTTGCAAGTCTTTTCTCAAAAATTGTCTCTATTGTTGGCCATTCTTCTGTGAGTGCTTTGGTATAGTATGGATAGTTCTTTGGGAGATATTCTAATTTTGCAGTCATCTTTTCTGGATATCCTACCTCTTTGACTTTGTATCTAATCCCTGCCAAAAAATAAACTGCTTGGGGATGAAGTTCTTCTAGTGCAATTGGTAACACTCGTTCTCCAACTTTTTTGCCATTTAGGAAAATGTCAATTGATCTTCCTATTCCTCTTATACTGTAGTCTTCTAAAATTGATTTTATCTGATCGTAATTTGGAACATATCTATTTTCAATCAAGACAAGACTGCCTGCACCAACATGTCTTTCAATGACCTCTTTGTGTTCTGGTAGTTCGTGTTTTGCAATTGGCTTGTCGCAGGCCATGGCAATAACTTGAAACTCTTCAACAAAGGGATTTTTTGGATCAATGTAAATTTGTTCAACATCTTCAAAATAATCTGCAGGATGATTCTTGTAATATTGAGAGATTGGGTCGTTGCCTAGTACCAAAAACGCATATCCTCCTTGACCTTTTCTTGCAGCTCTTCCTATTCTCTGTGTGAGTCTATTTACTGGAATTGTGGATGATATGACTCCGTCCACATTGCCTACGTCTATTCCAAGCTCAAGTGTCGGGGTTGCAGAAATTGCAAGTAACTTGTCAGTTTTGAATAACGTCTCAACTGATCTTCTATAATTTGCCATGAGGCCTGCCCGATGAACCTTGATGTCTATTTTTTGTCGTCTTGCCTGCAGTGCCAAAAGTTCTGAATTAAGATGAGAATTGCTAAACACTAGTGTTTTGTGTTGTTTTGATGTCAATTTCTTTAGTATATCAATCATTAATGCACGCTGGGTCATAAGCGATGGAAAGAGCATTGAAAATTCTGTCTTACCTTTCTTGCCAGACCCTGAGACTTGGACCATCTTTACTCCAAATAACATCTGGCAAAATTGTAATGCATTTTCTAATGTTGCAGATGCTGCAATCATCTGCATCTTGGGTGCAATTCGTTTCAATCTTTTTATGATATAGTGAACATTGGAACCGAAAATTCCAGAGTACACATGAGCTTCATCAACTGCAAGAAATCTAGTTGTATTAAACAACGAGGCAAATCTAGTTCTATGCCACAAGTGATAATGTAATACATCAAAGTTAGTTATTATGACCTGAGAGGGATTTGCAAGAATTTCTCCGCGCTCCTCTTGTTTTGTATCTCCATCAAATACTGCACATCGTATATTCATCTTGTCTGCAATTTCTTTTATCTTTGGATATTGATCACGGGAAAGAGATTTGGTTGGATAGACAAAAATTGCTTGTATTGCGGAAACTGGATTTTTCGAGTTTCCTATTCTTTCAATGATTGGTACAACAAATGATTCTGTTTTTCCAGATGCAGTAGGTGCAGTGATTACTATGTTGTCACCTGATACGATGTGGTGTATGGCCTCTTCTTGAAATTTATAGAATTTCTTTATGCCTTTTGATTCCAATGCCTCTATGATGCGCTGATCAAGACCTGAATCTGATACGGTAGAACCCATTTCAGGCTCTGGTTCCTCTATTATCTTAAAGTGTGAGACATAGTGTCTCTTTGAGAAGAGGATTGATTTTGTAATCTCTGCAATCTTGGCATCTCCTATCATCTTGTTTATTTCATCTTCTGTCTGCAGGATGCCTTCTTTTTCTAGGGTTGATTCTGATTGACTCTTGGTTGGTATTTCATCATTGTCAAATTTTATCAAAAATTCTAGAAATGCTTCATCTACATTCTTCTTGGAGTCTATAATGTCTTCAATTTTGCATTTGGGGCAGCTAAAGTGTATCTTCTGATTAAATGTGCGTTGAACATCTATCTTGGATTTACACTTGGGGCAATTGTGCACTAGACAAGGAACAATTCTGGATGATTTAATTTTTGGTTATGGTATTGTATCCATCACAAGTAAAACTAGAATGGAATCTGTCCAAAACCGTGATGACATATAATATCGTATTATTTCTAGACTGACGTGGGCCTTGGAAGTTATTGGGGTGAAGTCCTCGATGTGTTGGAAAAAATAATTCCTGTATATGACAAGGTTAATTCCATGATTTCACTTGGAAGAGACTCTGAGTTTCGCCAACGCGGAATTACAAATAGGGTTCATCCTGGGAACAATATTCTTGATGCAGGTTCTGGTTTTGGTAACATGTCAAAGACTGCATCTCAGATCTGCGATGGAAATATCAGCATCACATTGTATGATCCGCTACGAGCAATGTTGAAAAACACCAGTAGATTATTTTCTGCAACACCTGTGTTAACATGCGGAGTCTTTGAACATATTCCATTTCGAGATGAAACTTTTGATGCAGTACTTACCGGGTATTCTCTAAGAGATGCAATCAATTTACGAATTGCAATATCTGAGATACACCGAGTCCTAAAAAAAGGTGGGAGATTTGTCATAGTTGATCTAGGCAAGCCTGACAATCCTGTACTTCGAGCAGGAGTATCGTTTTACCTCCGGGCGATACTTCCTATGTTGGCAGTAATTGGCGGAGGGAAATTGGGCCTGAAATTTGCCACTCTGTATGGTACGTACAAGCTATGGCCCCAAAATAAGAAACTAGAGTCTCTCCTTCTTGAAAGATTTTCAAGAGTAGAGTTTGAGAAAGGCATGCTTGGGGGCGCAATCATGGTTGCAGCATACAAGTAAAGATGAACAAAGTAACACTTGTCTATGTCATTGCACTAGTTGTTGGATTTTCATATGGAATGCACAACCCAATCGTTCCACTGTTTTCAAAAGATCTTGGTGCGTCATACTTTGATCTTGGAGTGATTGGATTTGCAAATTTTATTCCTTACATGTTCATTCCACTTTTTGTTGGACTATTGCTTGACAGATTCAACAAGGGCCTTCTTCTTTCTCTTGGATTAATTCTTGATTCTGTATCAATTTACCTGTTGTCTGCTGCAGATTCCATTCCGCAGATAATATTGTTTAGAACCATGGTTGGAATTGCACATTCGTTTTTCTGGCCTCCTTGTGAATCTATAATATCTCAATCTACCAGTCCGCAGAATCGTGTGAAAGCAATTTCTAGATTTATGGCTTTTTTTGTTGTAGGTCTTATGATTGGTCCTCTAATTGGTTCATTTTTACTTGAACACTTTGATGTGTCTTATAGAATACTCTTCCAAGTTGCTGCATTTGCAATTGCAACTTCACTGGTTTCTTCATTGATGTTGTCAAAGGATAAAAAAACAATCTCCAGTGGAACAATATCTATCACGTCTGCAAAACATTTGATAAAATTTCCAACAGTTATTGCAATACTTTTGTTTGCAAGTGTCAGCTTTGGAGTATTTTTGGCAATACTTCCTGCATTTATGAGTGAGCGGTCAATTTCAGAATCAAACATTGAGCTACTCTTTTTTGTATTTGGAATATCGCGTCTTGTCTCATTGTTGTCATCAAACTTTCTCATGAAAAAATTCCTCACAAGTATCATGCTTGTTATTGTATCAATATCTGTTGGAATGTTGCTGTTGTTTTACTCTCACACTATGGTAGAATTTGGCATAGCGGTACTTGTACTTGGGTTTGGATTTAGTGTGTATTTTCCACTAACATTTGAAATTATCATGAGAAAGGCAAAAGAAAATGCGGGAGCATTAATTGGTGCATATGAGGCAACCTTTGGAATTGGATGGGCATTTGGACCCTTGATAATTGGAGTGATTGCCAATTCTTTTGGCAGTTCTATTCCATACCTTATCTTGTTTGTAACAGGGTTGTTTGTACTAGGATTTGTATTTCTCAAGAGAAAACAAGTTGTTCTAGTCTAAAGCTTTAATTTTAGAAACAAGACAAATTATTTCATGTTTGATTTTGCACTCAATATCATAGGCAATGATTGGATAATGATTGCCTTGGCAGCTTTGGTATTGTTACTTGGAACCAAAAGAGTGCCTGATGCAACAAAAAAACTTGCGCGAATCATGGCTCAATATGATAAAACAAAAAACATGGTTCAAGATGAAATAAAAAAAGCCAAGGGTGAGTTTAACATCAATATATCAGGACCTGTCATGTCTGAGCGACAAAAACTTGAAACACTTGCCAAGTCATTTGGTGTAAACACTGAAGGCAAGACTGATGATGATCTGCGTAATTTGGTCAACTCTAAGCTTGGTGGTAATGCAAAAGCCGATCAAGATACTGCAAAACAATAACAACACTCTCAACAAATTTAAATACAATATCCCGTGAGACATATCGGTAAAGATTGACTAAAATCGATCCTTGGCAAAATGCTCTCAAGCAACTTGCAGATGCCGCAAAAATTTTGAAACTTGATGCTGGCATTCATGAGATGTTGGCAAATCCAAAAAAAATTCTAACAGTTTCGTTGCCCATCAAGATGGATGATGGTAGAATCAAGGTATTTACCGGATATAGATCACAACATAATGACTTTAGAGGTCCACACAAGGGTGGAATAAGATATCATCCTGATGTTACAATCGAAGAAGTAAAGGCACTTTCAATGTGGATGACTTGGAAGTGTGCAATTGTTGATGTTCCATTTGGTGGAGGTAAGGGTGGAATTATCTGTGATCCAAAAAGACTCTCGGCTGGAGAAAAAGAGAGATTGACAAGAAGATATGCATATGCAATATCTGAAATCATTGGACCTGGTAAGGATGTCCCAGCTCCTGATGTGTATACTACTGGAAAAGAAATGGCACAGATAATGGATGTTTATAGTGCATTGCATGGACAATCAGAACCTGCTGTCATAACAGGAAAACCAATTGCATCTGGAGGTTCTCTTGCAAGAAATGTAGCTACCGGTCTTGGTGTTGCTTATTGTATTCGGGAAGGGGCAAAGAAGGTTGGACTTAATCTCAAGGGTGCCAAAGTTGTCATTCAAGGTTATGGTAATGCTGGAACGTATGTTGCAGAATATGTAGAAAAGATGGGTGCAAAAATTATCGGAGTAAGTGACACCAAGGGTTCTATAATTAATCCAAAAGGAATGGATGCAAAGAAAGTTCTTGAATACAAGACTAAACATGGAAGCGTTGTTGGTTATCCTGGAAGCAAAAAGGTGTCAACAGAAGAACTACTCACTACTCCATGTGATGTTCTGGTACCTGCAGCACTTGAGAATCAGATAACTCCTCAGATTGCAAGAAACATCAAGTGCAAAATACTTGCAGAAGCTGCAAACGGTCCTACAACTCCTGAAGCAGATGATATAATATTCCAAAAGAAAATAATGGTTATTCCAGATATCTTGGCAAACTCTGGTGGTGTGTGTATATCATACCTAGAATGGGTACAAAACTTGCAAAGATACTATTGGACATTTGATGAAGTTGCAGGTAAAATGGAACACCACATTGTACGTGGTTTCAATGATACCTATGCTCTTTCAAAGAAACATAATGTAGACATGAGAAAAGCAAGCATGGTGCTTGCAGTTGGTAGAGTGCTAGAAGCATTCGAAGCACGTGGCCTCTGGCCATAGAAATACCTAATACTTGATATTGTGATAATGTTCTATGAGTAAGGCTTTTGTGGCAATACATTGTGAAACTGGAAAAGAAAGTCCAATAATTAGAAAACTCATGGAAATCAAAGGCATATCCGAAGTCACTGGAACTCTTGGACTATACGATATCATCGCAAAAATCGAGGCAGCTGATTCCATGACCTTGGAGAAGATAATCACAAAAGAAGTACGAAAAATTCCGCATGTCTTGACTACCATGACCCTGATGGTCATCTAAAATTCGATAACACTTTTCCAAATTGTACTTGATCTAGTTTACACTAGTTATTAGAAAATAAAAATTAAAAAAATTTCGAATCTAGGATGTGCTAAATGAACTTCCACAAGAGCAAGACTTGGTTACATTTGGATTGTTGATTTTAAATCCTGCACCCATTAGGCTCTCAATGTAGTCAATATTTGCACCCTTGAGGTAGTCGACACTATAACTGTCAATTACCATCTTGACACCATTTTCTTCTAGTACAAGATCATCTTCTTCAGATGTCTTTTCAAATCCCATTCCGTAGGATAATCCTGAACATCCTCCGCCTTGTACGTAGACTCGCAGAAATTGTGGCTTTTCGGCTTCTTCTGCCATGAAAGCAATTACTTTTTCTGCGGCTTTTGGTGTAATTGTGACCAATTTTGTGGTCTGTGTATTACTCATGAACCTAATTCGTCCTCTAAATTATAATAATCTTTTCATACATGACATAATAGGAATCAAAGATTAGGTCGAGCTTACTTTTTTGACTTGTTTACAAAGGCAGTCATTCTTTCTGCTCTGTCAGGATGAGTAAAGCACAAGCCCCATGTGTATAATTCTAGAGCAAGACCTGTATCAATGTCTGAATTTCTTCCCTTGTTTATTGCGATCTTTGACATTCTTACTGCCATCGCAGAATTTTGAGCAATCATCTTTGCAGTATTGTTAGTCTCTTCCATTAATTTTGCAAGTTCAACTACTTTGTTTACTAGGCCCATCTCTTTTGCCTCGTCTGATTTTACAATTCTTCCAGTAAAGATCAAATCTTTTGCCTGTGAAATTCCAATTGTTCTTTGTAATCTCTGAGTTCCACCCCAGCCTGGGCATACACCTATTGTTACTTCTGGTTGTCCCATTCTTGCAGTGTCTGCAGCTATTCTGATATCACATGCAAGTGCAAGTTCACATCCACCGCCGAGCGCAAATCCGTTGATTGCGGCAATTGTTGGCTTGCTACAATTTTCTACAGTATATGTCAACAGGTGGCCAAGTTTTGCATAAGTTTCTGATTCTATTGGTGTGATTGTTGACATGTATGCAATGTCTGCACCTGCAGAAAATGCCTTGTCTCCTTCTCCTGTTATTACTACAACCTTTACAGAATCATCTTTTTCAATTTCTTTGAATTCCTTGATGATGTCGTTTGCAACATCCGTGTTCATGGCGTTGAGCTTGTCTGGTCTGTTAATCTTGATTGTGCAAATTCCTTCTGATTTTGAGACGTTAACTAGAGACATGTCACAACTCCAAACTATGTGGAAATTAAACCTTATTGGGTTTAACTTTTCCCCACTGGTGCAGGGCTGATGCTGCTGCAACCCAGTTTCGGATATCGTCGTACACTGGTACATTGTGCTTTTCAATTAGTCCAGAGACTTTGGCTGTGTATGGGCCACCGTTTCCACCTACAAGCAATGGCTTTTTGCCTTGTTTTGAAAACTCTCCCAAGTAATCAATTATTGTCTCTTCCAGTGGATCATCTTGGAAGACAAACCATGGCATTACAATGTCGATGTTTGGATCGTCCATGAACTTTTGTATGGAGTATCTATAGTCATCAGCATTTGCTCCTCCTGTAACATCTGCAGGATTTCCATTTCCAATTACATATGTTGCAGGATAGTGCTCTTTCATTTCTTTGAGTGTTGCTTCTGTTACTTTGCCAAGTTCTAGTGCATATTTTTCAAATTGGTCTATTGCACCAATCATTGGTCCTGCACCGTTGCTGACAAGTGCTACTCTTGGACCTTTAGCTGCTGGTTGCCATGCTAGTGCTTTTGTAGCTGAAGCAAGTTCTTGATAGCTTTCTACTGAAATTATTCCTGCCTGCTTGAATGCTCCTTGGATTATTGCGTTAGAGCCTCCAAGTGAACCTGTATGTGATGCTGCTTGCTTTGCTCCAAGTGCAGTTCTTCCACTCTTCCAAATTATGATTGGTTTGTGCATTTCTTTCATCACACGTTTTGCAGTCTCGATGAATTTTCTACCATCCCCAAATCCTTCTACGTATAATGCAATTACTTTGGTTTGAGGATCATTTGCCAAGTACCAGATCATGTCTGCTTCATCTACATCTGATCTGTTACCATAGCTTACCATCTTTGATAATCCAAACGAGTCTGCAGTTTCAAGGAAACTGATTCCCATTGTACCACTTTGTGATAGTAATGCGACTGGTCCAAGTTTTGCACGGACCATTCTCTCTTGGCCTTGGAATGCACAGTCTAGTCTGTTAGCTGCATTGAACATACCGATGCAGTTTGGACCGATTATTCTGATCTTGTGTTGTTCTGACAAATTCTTGATTTGAGATTCAAAGTCTGCTCTCTCTCCTCCAAGTTCTTTTCCACCTCCTGATACGATTACCATGTTGTGGATTCCTTTCTTTGCACATGCTTCTAGAACTGGAGGTGTAACGGACAAGTCAACACATACTACAACCAAGTCAACCTTGTCTGGTATTGCTTCAATTGATGGATAGCATTTTAGTCCCAAAATTTCTTCTGCTTTTGGATTGATAGGATACACTTTACCCTTATAGTCGTGTTTTGCAATACTGTCAAGAACAGAGTTTCCTACTTTGCCAGGAGTTGCAGATGCGCCAACTAGTGCAACTGATTGTGGAGTAAAGAATGTCTCCATGAACTCGATATTTGGTTTTGCAGTTGAGATTGCATCATTTTTGATCTCTTTTCTCAAGATTATTTTTGCGTCAACTACATAGTATGACTTTGGATAAACTACGATTGGGTTGAAATCTACACTGTCAAAGTATTTTGCATTGTCTACTCCGACCTTGCTGATTTGTACAATTGCTTTTGCAAGCATGCTCAAGTCAATCGACTTGGTACCTCTATATCCTTGAAGGATCTTGGAGCCCTTTAATTCTAAGAGCATTGATTTTGCATCGTCTACTGTAATTGGTAGCATTCTGAATGCAACATCTTTGAATATTTCAGTTAGTACACCACCAAGTCCTACCATTATCACTGGACCAAATTGTGGGTCGTTCTGAAGTCCTATGATGAGTTCGACTCCTTGTGGAACCATCTTCTCAAGTAAAATTCCTTTTACATGGACTCCTTTCTTCTTTGAGAGTCTTGGATACATTTCAAGAAATGCTTTCTTTACTTCTTTTTCATTTTGTAGTCCGACTTTTACTCCGCCTACATCACTTTTGTGAAGTATCTGTGGTGAGACTACTTTCATTACTAGTGGAAAACCTAATTTCTTTGCTGCCTTGGCTGCATCTTTTGCATTGGTTACAAGTGCATAGCCTGGAACTTTGATTCCGTATTTTTTCAATACTGCTTTGGATAGATCTTCGGTGATTACCTTATGATCTGTTGCAAATGTTTCTTCAAAAATCTTTGTTACTGGGTTCAAAAGGATCTCTCCTCTTTATTGGCAGATCGCAATGATGAGATCTGTATTGTTTTATGTATCATGACGAAATTCCAAGGTCTAAGTGTTTTATATTAAACTTTTGTCAAAATGTAGTGAAACACCATCCAAGAAGTTTACTCCTTTCAAAAATGCCTTGTTACTGGAACCTGTCCCAATTTTTGTGTTTTAGAGATTAAACTCTGACTTGAAATTTTTATAAAATATCTCTAGATTTTCTCTTACAATTCCGATCTTTTGTGGTATCTGTTTTTCAATCATGTCTGGATGAATGTATGTTGCCTTGCCTAGTTCTTCTTTTGATTTTTCTAGCCAGAGTTTTATGGTTTGCTCGTCTATCTCAAGATGAAATTGTATTCCAACTGCACTTCCTATCTTTATTGCCTGATTTTGATAATCCTTTGAATGTGCTAGTCTGACTGCATTTTTTGGAAGATCAAATGTATCACCATGCCAGTGAAATACAGAAGATGGGCTCTTTATTCCACTGAAGAGTTTAGACTGGGAGACATTGTCAAACTCGATATCTTCATAGAATCCTATCTCTTTTCTTGGTCCACTGTATACTTTGGCATCAAACGCTTTGGCAATAAGCTGTGAGCCAAGACATATGCCCAAAACTGGTATCTCTTTTTTTACAGAATCACGAATCAATTTCATCTCTTGTTTTAGGTATGGAAGATCGTCGTTTGCACTCTCTGGAGCACCGAGAATTATTATGGTATCGTACTTGTTCTCTGGAATCTTTTCATTTTTTGCAAGAATTGTCTTTGTGTTAAATCCGTCTGCTTTGAGTAGATCTCCTAATGTTCCAATTCCTTCTATCTTTGTATTTTGGATTATCAGAAATTCTGACATGTGGGTCTGAAAATTGCTTAATAGTCTCGCTTGTAAATAAGTTTGTGAATTTTACATCAGATGAAATCTATCAAGTACAAGATTTTGTAAAATCGCTCAACTCTGCACACGACAGTATAATTGTTGTAGAGGGAAAACGTGATGAGGAGGCACTGGGCAAATTGGGTTTCTCTGGAAAGATATGTCAGTTTCACAGTTTCAAAGGTCTCATAAAATTTGCAGACAGTATGCCAAAATACAAAAAACTCATAGTGTTACTAGACTCTGACCCCAAGGGACGTTATCTTACAAAAAGGATAATCTCTCAGCTTCAGCATAGGATGACAATTGATCTTTCGTATAGAAAACGGCTTACCGTTATAACTAAAGGCAGAATAAAAAATGTGGAAGATCTGTCGGTGTATGCATTTGAGATCTAGCGAAGGAAGTGGAATAAGCACTTATATCATACCATTAGGAAAAATAATTGATCAAAAATTAAGAGGATAATGATTTGCCATATACAGGAATTGTCAAGTATCACGTTAAGCTCAGCTTCGACGTCGATGGACTCGTTGAAAAAGCAGATATCATAGGTGCGATTTTCGGCCAGACAGAAGGTCTGCTTGGCCCAGAAATGAACCTAAATGAACTCCAGAAGGTGTCGAAGGTAGGACGAATAGAAGTCAATACCACGGCCTCGTCTACTCAAACAAAAGGGGATGCTCTAATTCCTATGAGTACTGATATCAACACAGCCGCTCTTATTGCAGCTGCAATCGAAAGTATCGATAAAGTTGGTCCATTTCAAGCTAAATTCAAACTAGATGCAATTGATGATGTACGAACTGCCAAGAAAAAGGAGATTGTAGACAGGGCAAAAGACATTGTCCAAAAGTGGTCTACAAAAACAATCAGTGAAGGTGAAGAGATGCTCAAAGATGTGTCTGATATTGGTTCTGCTGGAAAACTTGCAGCATTTGGAAGGGAAAAACTCGCATGCGGTTCTGGTGTATTTGACTCTCCTTGGATAATTCTCGTTGAAGGTAGAGCAGATGTGATAAATCTATTACGAGCAGGTTTTGATAACGCACTTGCAATCGAGGGCGCAAGAATTGATGAATCAATCAAATCATTATGTGACTCAAAATCCAAAGTGGTTGCATTCCTTGATGGAGATAGAGCAGGTGGATTCATACTAAAAGAACTAAAATCTCTTGTTACAGTAGACGTAGTACACAGAGCACCAGAAGGTGTCGAAGTTGAAGAACTAACTCCTATACAGATTGCAGATATTCTAAAAGATACTGCAGAAGACATGAAAAAGGAGACTGCAAAACCAGTACTCAAGGATACAAAGGATGAACCAATTGCTATTGTTGTAAAGAAGGTATATCCACAACTCAATGAATCATTGGAAGCAATAGCACTCGATGATGGTACAAATCAACTCTTCAAGGTACCAGTAAGTGAAGTTGTTGGCAAACTTGCTCCTGGTTCTGGAATAAAGTTTTTGATACTTGATGGAATCATAACACAACGACTAGTAGACTCTGCAAAACAAGCTGGAATTGGGTATCTGATTGGTCACAGAATGGCTAATCTCAAGTCCACCGATGGATTGACACTCAAAACATTTACAGAGCTCGGTGTTGCATAAAATTAATGTCAGAACTAAAGATTCAACATATTCTCACACTTGCAGAACTTTTGACCAAGGGCGCACGCTATAATTTTGTTCCAATAACTACATCTTCTCTTGGAAAAAGCATTCACAAATCGCAACAGGCTGCATCCAAACATCTCATGGAACTGGAGGCAAATGGATATGTGGAAAGACTTCGAAGTGGACAAAAAGTCTCTGTAAGAATAACAACCAAGGGTCACTCTGAAATGATCAAGATATCTTCTGTGCTAAAATCAAGTCTGGAATCAATTCCTGCATATTTGGAATTCAAGGGAACAATAATTTCTGGAATGGGCGAGGGCGCATATTATATGTCAATGAAAGGATACACAAAACAATTCAAAACAAAGCTTGGCTATGTTCCATTTCCTGGAACACTAAATGTAAAACTAAAGGACAAGGAATCCATTGAAGCCAAGCGCTCACTTGATGCATATGCTGCAATTTTGGTTGATGGTTTCTCCGACGGTAAGAGGACATATGGATGGGTAAAATGTTATCCTGCAAAAATAAACGGCATCACAACAGCACTGATTCTTCTTGAGCGTACTCATCATGATGACTCTATAATTGAATTGATATCAGAAGAGAACATCAAAAAGGCAACAAAACTTTCTACTGGTTCAAAAATTACAATACGAGTTCCAATAAGTGTAAAACCTGTCTCAAGTTAAATTCCATAAATTGACTTGCCATAATCATTTTCTATCTTTGAACTTTTGATGTCTGGTATTGGAGATTGGAGTCTTGCAATTGATACGTCGATTCCAATTTTTTTACATCCGTCTATTATGAACTTCTCTTGATGTACCTGATCATAACCTAGTGCAATGATGTTTGGCTTGATAATCTCGACTGACTTGAATATGTCGCCTTCGTATCCTACTATGGCATAATCCACCATTGAGAGGGATCTTACCAAGTCCTTGCGAAGTTCCATGTTGTGTAACGGGAGTCGCTTTTTCATTTTTTGTGCAGTGTTATCGGTTGCAATTACTACTACCAGTACATTACCAAGGGCCTTTGCTGCCTTGAGTGTATGAATATGTCCTGGATGAATGATATCAAAAACTCCGCCTGCCAGTACGACTCGTATTGAATTCCTACCAAGTTCGGTAAGGTTTTTTTTATTATCTTCGATAAATCCGTTTTTTACAAGATGTTCTATTTTTTCTTCAATGTATTCTGGACTGAGCGCAAGTTTTTTTCGTATTATGTCTGTGGCAGTATCTCCTGAAAGTGACGCCACAAAAAATGCTGTAATTATTTCTTTATCAAATGCATCCAAATATTATCACTCGAGCGAAACTATTACAATTTGATTTATCTATAAACTCTGTGTCCAAGGATCAATTCCTCTTGAGAGGCGTAATGCATCCATCAATCCTTCTGCGTATCCAATGCTGAGTACTGCAAGCTCTTCTTGTCCATCTTTTTGGAACTTTTCTGCATCATCGATATACAATTGAGCATTTTCTATAACTGGACCAAGACTTGGATCATTTTTGAACATTTTTACTACTTCCTCTAATGCTTGCCTTGCCTTTGGAATGTATTTTGCAAGCATCTGGTCTGATATTTTTTGAATCTTTGATGAATTGTCAAATGGCTCATCAAGACACTTAGAAAATATCTTGATTGCATCGCTTTCTGTAAAGTGTAATCTTCCAGGAATGATAATAGTATGTGGAGGCTTGCCAAAGTCTGTCTTGACAAGTGTTGATATCTTTCCTGAAATTATTTTTTGACTCTTTGAGCCGATTCTTGATGCAACTATTGCAAATGTAGATTGGTCTATGACATTTCGTTTTTGACCGTTTTCTGTTTCAAGCAAATTGAATAGCGCGTCTTTTGGTTCCATGAAGAAATTCGAACTTTTGTCAAATTCTAATATGAGTAAACTATGGCTTCCCTTTACCATGTTCTCATAAATTGTATAGTATACTGTATTCAATGATAATATTTCTCTCATGATTGTCACAGGTCTTCCAATTTTGTAATGGTGTAAACCGCATTCTCCAATCAAAGACGTGATTGCTGATGCCCCATGAATTGTTCTTGTTTTGATCTTACTCTTCTCTGCCCTTGTACGTAATTCCAGATGGGTTGTTGCCACGTATGGATCCCCATAAGCAAGTAGTACGACGTTTTTCTTTTTGGCAAGTGCCAAGATTGTCTTGCCGTCTTCTACCATCCATCTGGGTGATATAGTCAGCTTTCCCCTGACCAGTTTTTTTATCTTTGATAATTCTGTTTTTCCAATGGGGCTAGTAAAATTTTCAAAAAATGTCATATCTGCCTTTTTTAAAACTTGGGTTGCGCTAGCACTTGCACCCTCTAGTCCTGAAATGCCAAGACCTACAAACCATAACATTGTAAAAAACTCCAGTCACTCTATATTTTGAGCTTCGTTTTAGGACTTGGTGGAATGACTTTTGAATTCATGTAATCTTCTTAGGTGAGATAACATTCTCTTGAAAACCTCGATGCTTCTTAGAAACTCGTCAGTTGATACTCGCTCGTCAATTGTATGTGATGCATGAGGATCTCCTGGACCATATGTGACAACTGGGATGTTTAATGAATTTCCTATTATGTTCATGTCTCCTGTTCCTGTCTTTCGAATTAGTTGTGGTCTTGCTTTTTCTACATCCATTATTCCTAATGTTAATGCCCTTACAAGTGGAGAATTATGTGGCGCCTCAAAAGGCTCTGTCTCATCTATTACAGAATAAAATGCATTGACTCCTTGTTTTTTTGCAATCTCTTCTACTGTTGTTGCAATTCTTTCTCCAACCATTTTACAATTCATGTTTACTGGAATTCTAATATCCATTATTGCATCACATTCTAGTGGTGTTACATTGTGACTGGTGCCGCCCTTGATTTCAGTCAGAGATGATGTGAGCATCATACTCTTTGCGATGCCTTCTTGGTTTTGCTCTAGTGATTTTTTTAGTGCATTGGTAAATACGTATGATTCTTCAATTGCATTCTTTGCAAGCCATGGAGCACTTGCATGTGCACTGTCGCCTACATTTACTCGTAGGTTTATTGCAATTCTTCCCTTGTATGCAATTGTAATATTTTTAATTCCACTTGGTTCTCCAAATATTGCGTAATCTATCTCTGGCTTTTGTTTTACTAGACTCTTGATTCCTGTAGCGTTTCCTTCTTCATCTACAACTGCTGCAAATATTATTGTCCCATTGTTGTTTCCTTGTACTGATGCTGCTGCAAGAAGCATGGAAATTAAAGGCGCCTTGGCATCTGATGCACCTCTTCCATAAATGAATCCATTTTCATTTCTTACCTTTATCTTTCCTGGAACTGTATCCATGTGTCCGCATAACATTATTCTCGGATGTCCCGAACCCTTTGTGGCGATGAGATTTCCCACATCATCTATGTGAATATCTTCAAATCCGAAATCATCACACTTGTCTGCAAGAAACTCTGCAAGTGGTTTTTCTGAAAGAGATGGTGTGTAAAGCCTTAGAGCCTTCTCTAGCACTTTTACTGAATATCTTGGTGTACTAGTTACTGAGGAGTCCAATTTTTATTTCCCTAGGTTTACTGCGTAATCAATCATCATTGCTGGTATATTTACGCCAGTAACTCTGACAGTATTTTTGTATTCCGTTGTATTGTTTACTTCATGTACCACAAGACCATTTTCTTTACTTTCCATTAGATCTACTCCAACTATTTGTCCTTGAACTGCTTCTTTTGCCTTGATGCAAATATCTTCTAATTCTTTTGTGACTTTGAGTTCTTCTGCCCTGCCGCCAAGTGCCATGTTTGTCTTCCACTGGTCTTCTCCTGAATAGCGGTAAATTGCAGCAACAACTTTGTCCCCTACTACGATTGCTCTGATGTCTCGTGGAGGTCTGTTAACAAATTCTTCTAGATAGTATACCTGATAAATTGGATACATGCTCTCTCTGCTTTCTATTATTGCCTCTGCAGATTCCTTGTCTTTTAGCATGGCAATCATTCGTCCCCAGCTGCCTACTGTTGGTTTGATTACCATTGGATATCCTTTTTTTTCTAAAAGATCAAGTGCAGATTCCTGTGAAAATGCAACTGCACTAAATGGTGTTGGTATTCCTTTTTTTAGCAAAAGCATGTGAGTAAACAATTTGTTTCCTGCAAAGATGCTGGTGTTCAAGGAATTGATAACATTGACTCCTTTTCCTTCAAGTGCTGCAGTAGAGTGGAGACTGCGATAGTAACTTACACATCTTTGTATTACTGGGCCGTAATCTTCCTTGCTTTTATCTAGATTAATGGATAAATTCTTACAGTCTACCATCTTTGCATCGATGCCTTTCTCTTTTGCAGCATCAAAGAGTGCTTTTTCTTCCCACCTTATGGTATCGTAAAGAATCGATAAACCTGGGCTCACTGGCCCCAGTCCTCACCAACAGATTGTGCTGGTTTCAACTCAAAGCCGGAGGATCCTTTAGCAAGTTCAAAACTTGCACCGCAATCAGGACAGGTTACTATCTCTCCTTCCATCGAATCTTGTGGAGGGTTGATGTTTGCGTCACATTCTAAACATTTCATATTATTTTCCTGCTTTTACCTTCGTTTCTGTGTCATTAATTATCTTTCGTTCAAGTCTGTCATCAAGTGGTATCTCAAGCAAATCTCCCATCCTTAGATTCTTCAGTCCAGCTGCTACTGCCTTTGCATGGGTTTCATTTTGTTCAAGACCTAATAATGACATCAAGTATGCTGCACCGTTCTTTCCTGCAAGTTCTCCAAAGACAATTCTTCTCCTATTTCCTACTACCTTTGGCTCAATTGGTTCGTATGCTGCAGGGTTTCTCAAAATAGCTGCCAAGTGTGTTCCTGCCTTGTGTTTGTAGGCAGTAGGGCCAACAATTGGCTTTGAATCATAGGGTACGATTGTAGTATATTGTTCAATTAGTCTTGAGAGGTCCATGAGCATGTCCAGTCTGAAATTATTTGGAGACTTGTATAGATATGTCAAAGCAACTGCTGTTTCTGCAAGTGCTGGTATTCCAGTTCTTTCTCCTATACCATCAATTGTTGTATGAATCTGGTCTGCACCGCCATCACATCCTGCTAATGCATTTGCAAGTGCAAGTCCAATGTCGTTGTGACAGTGGACATCAAGTGGTGTTTTTATTTCATCACGAATTGATTTTACAAAATTATACATTCCATTTGGTCTCATGATTCCAACGGTGTCTGGCAAACTGATCCTGTCAGCTCCTGCCTCAGAGATTGCCTTGCAGACCTGCATTAGAAACTCTGGGTCTGCTCTACTACCGTCTTCAACTGTGAATCGCATCTTGAGACCATGTGACTTGGCATATTCTACTGTCTCAACTGATCTTCGTAATGCTTCTTCTCTTGTTATTCTTAGCTTGTCCTTCATGTGAATTTCAGAAATACCAAGATATGTTGCCATCCATGTTGCGTCACAATCTAGTGCAACATCTACATCTTCTTTTAATGCTCTAACATGTGCAACAATGTCTGCCTTTAATCCCTGTTTGATGATTGTCTTTGTTGCTTCCTTGTGATCAGGTGATACTACAGGTGATATCTCAATTTGGTCTACTCCAAAATAATCCAGCATCCATGCGATTTGGATTCTTTGTTTATTTGAAAAAGTAACACCAGGGTGTTGTTCTCCTTCTCTTAGTGTGCTGTCAAGTATTCTAATTTTTTTTGGTTTTACGCCCATCTCGTTATATTGATATGCGTAATAGTTCGCGTCGTCCATTTCTCAATTTTTTATCTGGGTTTTACAAATATAAACATATTCGTACAGAAATCGTCTAGTTTGGTTATTTTCGAAACGATTTTAGGCGATTTTCAGAATTAGATAACGATATTCGTTTTATGTGACTGTACGCAATATTATGACAGTGTTTGTATCAAACACGCCTGGAACTTTTCGTAATTCATCGATGCACACGTTGATGTCTGTAATTGTAGGTGCCTTGATTATTGTAGCAATATCGTACTGTCCTGTTATTTCAAACACTGTGTGAACTCCACGTAGTTTAGAAAGTTTTGCAGATACTTTTGATGTATCAGTTGATGAATCAACTGAAATCAAAATTATGGCACTAGTAGAATTTGCATCTCCTGTTTCAATTGTAAATTTTTTAATTATTCCACCGTCTGTGAGATTTTTTACTCTACGTCTTACTGCGGATTCTGATAATCCTAGTTTTTCACCAATCTCTACAAACGATTGTCTCGAGTCTTTTTTTAATATCTCCATTATTGTCTCGTCTGTTTTATCTCTAGACATTTCTTCGCTGTTCCTCCTTTGTTAGTATTACATCTAGAGTTTCTAAAGCTTTGTTTATGTCGGACTCTGATATCACTAATGGCGGTAATAATCGTAGTATGTTCTTGCCAGAATAAAGCAAGAGTAGATTATTTGCAATTCCATCAAACAATATGTCTTTTACTTCAAACTTCATCTCGACACCAATCATCAGGCCCTTACCTCTTATCTCTCTGATTATCTTGTGCTTTTCTTTTAATCTCTCTAATCCTTCTCTGAATATCTTTCCATTCTTGTCTGCATTCTCAACTAGCTTGTCTTCTACTAGTGCATCAATTGCTCCAATTCCTGCTGCACATGACAATGGATTGCCACCAAATGTTGAAGATTGTTCTCCCTTGTTAATTGAGGCTAAGATGTCTGGTCTGACTAGAGTTGCACCCATTGGTACGCCTCCTGCAATACCTTTTGCAAGACACATGATATCTGGTACTGTATCCCAGTGTCCACTTGCCCACATCTTTCCAGTTCTTCCAAGGCCTGCCTGAATTTCATCAAATACTAGAACAATTCCCTTTTCGTCACATAATTTTCTGACTTGTTGTAAAAATCCATCTGGTGCAACATTGATTCCACTTTCTCCTTGGATTGGTTCCATGATCACCATTGCGGTGTCCGAATCTACGGTATTTCGTAATGCTTCGATATCTCCAAACGATGAGAAACTCACAGAATCAACAAGCGGCTCAAAGGCCTTGCGATATTTTTGATTGAATGTAACTGATAATGCGCCAAGTGATTTTCCGTGGTATGAGCCGTTCATTGCAACCATTTTTTTCTTTCCTGTAAACTTGCGTGCAAACTTGATTGCAGCCTCTACTGCTTCTGTTCCACTGTTGTTTAGGTAAACCTGGCTTAGACTCTTTGGTGAAATTTTTATCAATTTTTCAAGAAATTCTTCACGTGTCTTGTTGTAAAGTGAACTGTGTACTGTGATTATTTTATCAAGTTGATTTTTTATTGCCTTTACTACTCTGGGATTGCAATGACCAACTAGTGCAACACCATAGCCTCCCATACAATCGATGTATTCTTTTCCACTTGCATCCCATACATGAGCTCCTAATCCACGCTCTATTGTTACAGGAAATCTTTGATAGATACTTCCCATGAATTGATCTTCTGTCATTTTGATATCACCGTACAGTTATCATGAGAAATTGCCGCAGATATTGGGTTTTCCTTTTTGCCATTTGCAACAAGTGCCTCCTTGACGCCCATTTCTAATGCTTCTGTTGCAGCAAGAATCTTCTTTTCCATGCCAAATCCAATCTTTGGTAAAATTGCTTTTGCCTCTGCTAATGATAATTTTTGAACTAGCTTTTCTTCCATGAGTAAACCATCTACATTTGTGAGAAACAATATCTTGTCTGATTTCATCTTGCCTGCTACATATGCTGCAGCCCTGTCTCCGTCAACGTTAAGAAAATCACACTCTTCACTTATTGCAATTGGGGATATCACTGGAACGTATCCCTGGTCTAGTATCGATTGAATCAATCCTGTATTGACATCCTGTATCTTTCCTGTATAGCCGCCGTCTATTATCATCTTACGACCCTTTTCGTTCATTACGATTAGTTTCTTTTTTCGCTCTGCTTGGATTATTTTACCATCTACTCCTGAGAGACCTACAGCATTGATTCCATGTTTTTGGAGCATACCTACTATCATTTTATTTATTTTTCCTGACATGACCATTGTGAATATCTCTGCAGTCTCCTTGTCGGTAAATCTACTTTTGACTCCTCCTGGGGATACGATGAATTTTTGCTCCTTTCCTAATGCTTCAGAAATTTTTGTTACTTCTTTTCCTCCACCGTGTACCAAAATGAGTTTCTCTTTTTCTGAGACTTTTTTTATGTCTGATATTGTAGTAGGATGAAGACCATCTACCACACTTCCTCCTATCTTTATTGTAATCATTTTTTACACAGGAGTTAGCGGAGAATATGCTATTCCTTCCATCTCGTTGAATCCTGCCATGACATTCATGTTTTGTATGGCAGAACCGGCTGCACCTTTCATGAGGTTGTCTGATGCTGAGAGAACTACAAGTCTGTTATTGTCTTCGTCAATGTCAAATCCTACATCACAAAAGTTTGAACCTACTACAAACTTTGGATCTGGGAATTTGTAAAATCCTTTCTTGTCACGGATTAGTCTGATGAATCTTTCATTTTGATATTGTTCACGATACATCTTCCACAAGTCCATCTCAGTTACTGGTTGTTTAAGAAATACGTGGTTTGTACAAAGAATTCCTCTTACAATGTCAACTGCATGTGGACTCATTGATACTTTTATCTTGGCACCTGCTGCCTGGCTTAGCTCTTGTTCTATCTCTCCTGTATGTCGGTGCTTTGCTGGTTTGTATGGTCTGATTACACCTGACCTCATTGCATGATGAGTACCTGAAAGAGTTCCTGCACCTGCACCTGATGAGCCAATCTTTGAATCAACTATGATGTGTTCTGTGTCGATAATGTTCTTTTTGATCAATGGATATAATCCGAGAATTGATGTCACTGCCATGCATCCTGGACATGATACAATCTGTGATTTTTTTATTTCTTCTCTATGTAACTCTGGAACTCCAAAGACTGATTTTTCTAGCAACTCTGGGTGTGGATGTTGCCAACCATACCACTTGTCATAATCTGCAGGATTGTGTAATCTATAATCTGCACTAAGATCAATTACTTTCATTCCTCTGTCATAGAGTGCTTTTACAATGTCAACTGCAGTTCCATGTGGTACTGCGGTAAAGACAAGATCACACTTGTCTGTTAGTTTATCATAATCAAGTTCTGAAAATGTCAAGTCTGTGAATCCCTTCAAACTTGGTTGGATTCTAGAAATGTATTCTCCAACATACTGTCTTGAAGTTACCATCGAAATTTCTGCATGTGGGTGACTGACAAGTAATCTGAGAATTTCTCCACCGACATACCCTGATGCTCCGACTACACCTACTTTCATTGATACTCTCCTACCATAATATAGTATAATTTAAACTCTAAAATTTTTTTCAACTTTTAGAATTTATCGCTTGGCGTAACTTACTGCATAGTCGATCATTTCTTTTGGTATGTCTTTTTTGGCAACTTTTGCAAGTCCTTTGAATTCTACTGTGTTATTTACTTCATGTACGACAAATCCGCGTTTTTCGTCTTCCATCACGTCAATTCCTAAAATTCCGCCTCCTACTGCCTTTGATGCCTTCATGCAAATGTCTTCCAACTCCTTTGTGATTTCACATGCAATTGGTTCTGCACCAAGAGCAATGTTTGTCTTAAAGCCGCCTGTGGATGTTCTGTACATTGCTGCGATCAACTGGTCTCCTACAGATATAGCTCGTATGTCTCTTGGAGGACGTTCTACGACTTCTTGTAGGTAGTAAATCCTGTCTAATGGTCCGTCATTTAGTTCTCTGACTTCAATTATTGCATCAGCAGTCTCTCTGTTTCTCAATGGTACAACACCTCTTCCCCAACTTCCTATGATTGGCTTTATCACAAGTGGATAGCCGTCTTTTTCCAGTGTCTCAATTGCAGCTTCTGATGAAAATGTAAAGTATGTTTTTGGAGTAGGTACATTGTGTTTTTTTAACAATAATGATGTCACCATCTTGTTTCCGCAATTGTTTGCGACCTCTGTCCTGTTAAGTACTGGAATATCTAAAAATTCAAGGGCTGCTGTAAAATGAAGACCACGAAAGTAACTTACACATCTTTCTAAAACGACATCTCCGAAATCATAATCGCTTTTTTTACTTTCAGTGGTAAATTGAGTGGTTTTAGCGTCGATCATCTTCGTATCGTGTCCAAGCTCGATTGCTTTTTGCTCGAGCATCTTCTCCTCTAGTCTTACTCTATCGAACACGATTCGAACTTTGGGCATTTACTCTCCCCAATCTTCGCCAACTTTCTCAGCATGCTTTAATTCGCATACGCTACCGTTCTTGGAAGCAATCTCGAAATCTGCCCCACAATCAGGACATGAGACTATCTCTCCAACACTTGCATCGTCTGGAATTTTTATTGTTGCATCACATTCTGGACAATTCATTCTTTGATCATTCACCTCTTTTTTAGTAATTTATTAGCTTCTGTTGATTGAAGTCCCCATAGCTCAACGAATCCTTTTCCGAGAGTCTGGTCAAAAGTTGATCCAGCTCCATACGTTGCCAGATCATGGCTATACAATGAATATTCTGATTTTCTTCCAACAACTCTAAGACTTCCTTTGAACATTTTGAGCTTGACAGTTCCGTTAACCCTCTTCTGTGTAGCATTGATAAACATATCTAAATCTGATTTTAGTGGATCTTGCCACAATCCAGAATATGCAAGCCATGACCATTCTGTATCAACCATTGTCTTGAATCGTAATTCATGTTTTGTCAAAACCATTTTTTCAAGATCAGTGTGTGCCTCAATGATACATGTTGCACCAGGTGTCTCATAGACTTCCCTTGATTTTATGCCTACTACTCGGTCTTCAATGTGGTCTACAATTCCTACTCCATTTGCACCGGCTTTTTTGTTGATGTATTTGATTAATTCAATTGGTTTCATGCGTTTTCCATCAGCTGCAACAGGTATGCCGTTTTCAAATTTTATTTCCAAATATTGTGGTTTTTCTGGCAAGTTCTTTGTCTTGACCCAGATGAATGCGTCATCTGGTGGCTCTGAGAATGCATCTTCCATATCTCCACCTTCGATTGCTCTCCCCCACAAGTTTTGATCAATACTGAATTTTTTTGCAGTATTATCAATTGGAATATGATGTTTTTGTGCATATTTCAATTCTACATCTCGTGTGAGATTGAGATCGCGTATTGGAGCAATGATTGGAAGGTTAGAGCCTGAACGATATGTCACATCAAATCTTACTTGATCATTTCCTTTTCCTGTACAACCATGCGCAAGTGCTGATGCATTTTCTTTTTCTGCAACTTCAACTACTTTTTGTGCAATCAATGGGCGTGCAAGTGATGTTGCAAGGCAGTATTTTTTTTGGTATAGTGCATTTGCTTTGATAGCTGGAAAAATAAAATTATCTACAAATTCTTGTCGGGCATCGATATTGAAATGCTTTAACACGCCAAGACTTTTTGCCTTGGCTGAAATCTTTTTCAAGTTGTCTTCTTGACCGACATCAACTGTAACTGTTATGACATCGAGTTTGTGCTTTTCTTGAATATATTTTATCACAACAGAAGTATCAAGTCCACCAGAGAAAGCTAAAACTGCCTTTCCTTTCATCATTGAGGTTTTCTGTGATCAGAATTTGGCATTTATCTTTTATGATCATGATGTGGATCTAGTTTTTATTTTGAAAAAAATAATAAAATTGGTTTTCTAATTTGTGAGATGAAGCAAATTAGTCCAAGCTAAAATTCGATCACTATTTAAGATAAATATTATAACGACGTTATATGACAATTGGTCCCCGTTCGGGTCACAAGTTACTTGGGAGAATGATACAATGACAAAACTTCAGGCTAAAAATATCGTAAAACACTTTGATCATAATGGAAATTCTGTTGTTGCACTAGATGGTGTAAATCTAAATGTCGAAGAAGGTGATTTTGTATGCATAGTTGGTCCATCCGGATGTGGAAAATCTACCTTTTTGAATATTGTAGCAGGTCTTGAAAAACCAGACTCGGGAGAAATTTTGTTAAATGGCAAACCGATCTCTGATCCAGGACCTGACCGGACAATGGTTTTCCAAGAAGGTGCGCTATTTCCGTGGCTCAAAGTGATTGACAATGTAGAGTTTGGACTAAAGATGGCAGGAATTCCAACAGATGAACGCAGAGAAATATCTCAACGATATCTTGACATGATGCAGCTTACAAAATTTGCAGACTCGTATACATATCAATTATCAACAGGAATGAAACAAAGAGTTGCAATAGCTAGAGCACTTGCAATGGATCCTGAAATTCTCTTGATGGATGAACCGTTTGCAGCACTTGATTCTCAGACAAGAGATCTATTGCTTGTGGAATTGCAACTCATCTGGGAGAGGACAAAGAAGACAATCATATTTGTTACACATAATATTTCTGAATCTGTAATACTTGGTAATAAGGTAGAGGTATTCAAGAATAGGCCGTCTAAAATTAAAAAGGAAATAATAATTGATTATCGACGACCGCGATTAGCTGAAGACGAAAATCTTCAACAATACTATCACCAAATTCTTGATGAGCTAAAAAGTGAAGTCATTGCACGAACAAAGGATGAAATTCAATGAATGATACTATAAAAAAACACAAACGAAATTTTGATGATGCTGCAAATGCGGCATTGTTCATTGCTGCATTTATTGGTGTGTGGCAACTGGTGTTCACACTTGGAATATTTCCAAAAATATCTCTGCCTTCACCAACGATGGTGACAGAAACCTTTGTCAAAATAATATTCAATGGTACTCTGTTCTGGGGTGTTGGTGTAACACTAGGTAGGTTACTTGCTGCTTTTGCAGTGTCTATTACACTTGGAACACTTGTCGGATTTACAATGATAAAATTCAAGAGCTTTGGTAAAACTCTGAACTCTTTTTCAGCGGGATTGTTGGCATTTCCAAGTATTGCCTGGGTTCCATTCTCGATTTTACTCATAGGCTTTAACGAATTTGGCATAATGTTTGTAGTTGTAATGAGTTCTGTATTTTCAATCATGATATCTACATACAGCAGTATCAGAAACATACCACCGATCTATCTTGATGCTGCAAAAAACATGGGGGCAAAGGGGTTTTCGTTATTTAGACATGTTACCATTCCTGCAGCTACCCCTTCACTAATAATTGGACTACGACAGGCTTGGTCATTTGCATGGCATGCAGTAATAGGTGCTGAGATACTAATGTCAATTGTAGGACTGGGACATATTCTTTCAGTTGGTAGGGAATTTTTGGATATGAGTCAGGTAATTGCAAGCATGATTACAATATTTACAATTGGATTGCTAGTTGATAGATTTCTCTTACACAAGCTAGAAGACAAAATCAGAGCCAAGTGGGGCTTGGATAATCATAGATAATTTTTACGATGTTCAATAATGGGTGATACATAACTTGCTTGATGATCTAGTAAAGAAACGAGTCGATTCGACAAAACCACGTGAGCAAGGCTTGACTCATGTTACTGACAAATTACATCCAACCAACATGGAAGATTGGGGATTAATTTCTCCATTTGTAGATGTTGTTAAAATCAATGGGGCACTTCCTTTACTTGCTTCTGATTCTGGCATTGCTAAAAAAATAAAATTCTATCACGATTTAGACATTCATGTCTCTGCAGGAAATACACTGTCTGAATATGCATTGATTCAAAATTCATTTGATAGATTTGCAAAAGAGGCATCAAAATTAGGATTTGACATACTTGAGATTGGAGAAAACATAGTCGATCTAAATTTTGAAAAGAAAAAAAAACTCTTAGACATTGCTGAATCACATGATCTTGAAATCCACTGGAAGGTGGGAAAACAGGATCCACGACACCAACTTAGTGTGGAAGAAATGATTTCAAAAATTGAAGATATTTTAAAACTAGATTCTAAGAAAATAATCTTGGAAGCAAATCAGGGTATGGGAGTTGGAATCTATGACGAACAAGGAAACATCAAGTGGAGTATGATTGGTCTAATTACAAACAAGTATCCTCCAAACAAATTCATCTTTGAGGCACCAATGGAATTTCAACAATTTGGATTGATAGCAGAGTTTGGAGAAAGGGTAAACCTGTCTGAACTTGACATGGATTCTGTTGCTTCAGTAGAGTCTGAACGAAGAGGAATTTTATCCAAATCTGTTTTTGGAAATGTCAATTTACGTGAAGAGCCAGCAGGAGGTCCTGCTGCAAAATTTATCTATTATTTAATAAAAACGAAAAATCCTATTGAACAGAGTGAGCTTATTGCAATCAGTCGTCTTCCGCGAAGGACAGTTCAGAATGCTGTTGAAGATTTGAGAAATCAGGGACTAGTCATTGAAAGAACAAGTCTTGATGACGCACGAAAAAGAGTTTACTATCCAGTACGTTCACAATGGTTGTAATGAACTATTGGTTGTGTGAAAAATAAAAAATATTTTGGATTTCTCTCAATGTTGAAATAAAATTGAGAAAATATCTTGATGTTTACTCTAATGGTTGTACAACAAATCCATCGTATGCAAACAATTGAGTTCCCTTGAAATTGATCTGACTCAAATCACGTTTGTCCAACTCAACTATCTGATCTGGTAGTGGTGCAAGTTTTAGTGATCCCAGAAACTTTTGGCCATCTGTTATCTCCCAATAGATCTGGTGAATTAACACCTTTGCGGTACCTTGATCCGCACTTATCTTGTTCAGATCTTGGTATGTCAAAACAGAAACAAGTGTCACTATTGGATACGAGTCATTTCCTGGTGCATTCACTATGGATACCTTGCTCCAGTCTCCAATTGATTCTGGCAGGTTGCTAGAAGCTGCGGATGCTGTAGCACCTTCAAGTGATGCAATAACAAAACTGGTCTTGTCTGCATTTTGAATTGCGGCAGAGTTCAGTTTGTTACTAGCTGCAGTACTCAAATCTAGATAGCTAATTGAATATGGACTGTTAGCTATTGCTCTTACTACCCAAAGTTCGCCATTTTGTGCTGGTTGTGGCCCTGCTACCCATTTTACACTTGTACCCTTTCCAACTAGTGTGTTCCAATCACTGCTTGCGTTGGACAAGTAGTTTGTGAGGGTGTATGTAGTTCCAGCTGGATCTGCGCGATGAATTGGTGTTATTCTCCCATGTGGTAGTTTTACGCCTGAATTTAGTTCTTGTATTTTACTATCGTCCCAAAATATTATTTTGCCCAGATAGATATCTGCAAGAACTGGTCCGGTTAACTTTAGTCCGGATTGGTGGAATTCAGGTATATTGTACACTATGGCAACTGCCTCAATTGCAACTGGTATTACAACTGGTTGTGGTGTTGCCTTGAATTGTGTTGAAACCAATGGTGCATCGGTTACGCCAAAACTGACTGATTTCTTGGAGTATTGATATGCCACGTTACTGGGTGCAACCAAATTGTACTTTGTTTTTACCCCTGGATAAATTCCACTATACGCTGAAGTCCATTTCTTTATCAATGCAGCGTATTGATTTGACACAATTCCCTTTATGGTGTATTGCTTGCCATCTTGTGGTGCATCTGGAGTAATTGCATATGCACTAAGTGATGTTGTTGGTATTATCAGGATCAGCATGAGAGCTAAACCTAATGTTGTTTTCTTTGTCATTGCGCAGTCAATAAAATAAAAATGATATAACCTAATTCAAATGCGCAAATTGTACATAATAGATGCAAGTCTTACATTATGTTTCTACATATTCTTGGTAATTTTTTTTATGCATATATGTTGCGTATATTGCGCATTTGAATCCTGTTATATTTGATATATTTTCAGTGACTAAAACATGAATCAAAAAATAAGATTCAAGATCCTAAGTGGGATTGTAGCAACTCTGATCATATCCTCTTTTGTTGGATATGCTCATCCTGCTTATGCAAGCGATGACTTGAGTGTTTTAAGAGTAGGATATTTTCCTAATCTGACTCATGCACCTGCTGTTATAGGCATAGGAAATGGTGACTTTCAGAAAGTGTTAGGTGATGTCAAAATTGAACCGCACATATTCAATGCGGGACCAGCTGCAATTGAGGCGCTATATGCAAATCAAATTGACTTGACATATATTGGACCAACGCCTGTGATCAACGCATTTGTAAAATCAGATGGAGACATCAGAATAATTGGTGGCGCGGCAAGTGCAGGAGCAGCATTTGTAGTCCGTAATGATGCTGGAATCCAAACTACCCAAGACTTTGTTGGAAAGACTTTTTCAACACCTCAGCTTGGAAATACACAAGATATTGCTCTCAGGGCTTATCTTCTTGCTAATGGATACAAGACATCTGATAACGGAGGCTCTGTTACTGTACTCCCGGCTACAAACTCTGATATTGTAACATTGATGCTAAAGAAAAGCATTGATGGTGCATGGGTACCGGAACCATGGGTGACAACACTTGTTCATCAGGCAAACGGGAAGATATTTCTTGATGAAAGAAGTCTATGGGCAAATGGTCAGTTTGTTACAGGACAAATTGTGGTTAGGCCAGAATTTCTAAAGGCACACCCTGATGTCGTAAAGAAATTCCTTGAGGCAAACGTAGACGAGGATAATTGGATTAACGCTAATCCTGATCAAGCTCGTGCAGCCTTCAATACTGAATACGCCAAATTGACCACAAAATCCATACCTGATGATCAACTAAAGGAAGCATTCTCTAGATTGGCAATAACGTATGATCCAATCGTATCTTCCTTGTACGTATCGGCAGATAATCAGTATAAGGTAGGATTTCTTGACAGCAAACCTGATCTAACTGGAATATACGACCTGACTCTTCTAAATCAGGTATTGCAAGAAAAGGGATTGCCTCAGATATCATCTGATGTGAATTCTCTTACCCCGTCTGACACTATACAACAATCTAGTGTTAATTCTGTAACTCAGTCAAGTCCAACTGTGAATTCGACTAGCGTTGTTCCAGAGTTCGGTCCTGTTGCACCAGTGGTCCTTGTTGTTGCTATGGTGGGAATAATAGTATCTGCCACAAAAACTAGAGTTATTCAAAAACTCTAATCCTTTTCTTTTTTATTTATTTTATGAAACTTTTTTCATGTTTGCATATGGAATTGTAATCCTGATTTGATAGCTGTTATCGCAAACTCTCTTTTAGTACATAGATCTCATCAAAACAATCTATGTGCATCTGTTCTGTGGTCATTGAACCACATTCTGCACACACATATTTTATGACTTTTCTGCAAACTGCACAAATAGAATATCTCATTAATGAGAGGCCGCAACTTCTACATGATTCATCTGGCATTTCTACATAGTAGATATTTGTAAATCATATAAGCAAAGTCAAATATGCAAAACAAATCAGATATGTGCATTTTAGTTCATGTTGTAGATGTGGCAAAAATTTGAATTCGGTTATATTGGCATACTGTAAAACTCCAGTAAATGCATGCCGGAATAAAATTTGCAATTGCTGGCGCGATATTTGCGATTGTAATTGCAACTAGCATGATATCTCAGACTCCTGAAGTAAAACCAGATACTTCGATAGTGACTAGCACTAGTGTTCTAAGGCTGGGATATTTTCCAAACATAAATCACGCACAGGCCGTAATAGGGGTTGGTAATGGTGACTTTCAAAATGCACTTGGTGATGTCAAAATTGAGTCACAGGTATTCAATGCAGGACCTGATGAGGTAGAAGCACTATTTGCAAACAGGATTGATGTTGCATATGTTGGTCCCAATCCTACAATCAATGGATATCTCAAAAGTGATGGTCAAGGAATCAAGATAATTGCTGGCGCATCAAGCGGAGGTGCAGTCTTTGTAATAAGAAATGATTCTGGAATAGAAACTGTACATGATTTTGCAGACAAGAAATTTGCCTCTCCACAACTTGGCAATACACAGGATGTTGCACTACGATCTTACTTGCTAAAGAATGGATACAAGACTTCGGAGAATGGAGGAAATGTGACAATACTTCCCGCAAAGACTTCGGACATTGTCACAATGATGTCAAAAAAAGACATTGATGGGGCATGGGTGCCAGAACCATGGGGTGCCATACTTGTCAAACAAACAAATGGAAAAATATTTCTTGATGAAAGAGACTTGTGGCCAAATGGCAAGTTTACAACTGCTCTTATAGTTGCAAGAACTGACTATCTACAAAGTCACCCGAATGTTATCCAAAAATTGTTAGAGGCTCATGTAAAAGAGACAATATGGATTAACAATAACAAGGATGAAGCAATTAACGATTTTAATGCTCAATTACAAAAGTTAACTGGTACAACAATACAAAATGATGTAATCTCTAATGCATTTTCACGAATGGATATAACATATGATCCAGTCAAATCTTCTGTTATAACATCTGCTGACGATGCATTTGATTTAGGATTTTTAGGAGATAAAAAACCAGACCTTTCAAACATATTTGATCTGAGCATATTAAACAAAGTATTACAAGAACAAAACTTGCCTGTAATACCTTAATTTTTTCTCTTCTTCCAAATTGTTATGCTTATTGCAGCTGTTACAATTGGTATTATTATTAAAATATAATTTCCAAAGTTGGTCGATGTAAGCAAATTAGGTTGGTCAAATCCTGAAATTGCTAGATGTGATGTAGATCTTGAAGGAAGTGTCAATGCTACATGCCAGTATCCGTCTGAATCTTTACTTTGCACAAATTCTATTGGTTTACCATTTGACAGTACGGAAAATTTTTCTGATCCTGTTTCTTGTGGAAACATAAAATTCACAAATCCTGTATCTGGGAATGGGTATCTGACAGTTGCAAGAACACTTTGTGTAGCATTATCAAATTTAGTATCGGTAACAGAACCCGAAGTCAGATATACGAAATTGTATGGTTTGCCATCTTTGATAACTGATACTGGCATTGTTGGGTCGTCTCCTACAGTAAAACAGCTGTAATAACTCACCATTGAGGCATGTTGGGGATCTGGGTACATGGAAAACGCAATTTTTTGTCCAGGGTTTATCTTGTCGATTGTCACAACATTTTTTCCAACATCCAAAAACTTGCCATCTTTTCCATATATTGCAGCATACACATTTACTCCATAAGCAGTTGAAGTGTCATTATTTACAATAAAGCCAGTTTCATGACCGTCTGCATGTTTTTGCAATGTCTTGTCATAGATTACCTCAATATCTGTGAAATTATGATCCGTTGAAACAAAACTAACCTGAGGCATTTCTAGAGTTGCATTTTTTCCTTCAACTCGAAGTATCTTTAGATTAAATGGGATATCTTTTTGAGAGTTTACGGTTGATAAAGTATATTTTTCTGATACTGTGTTATCATTATCTTTTACATTGATTGTAATTGTTGGAATTATTGCGGTAGATTCAGTATTTTTTACTGCACCAATTACTGTATACGTTCCGTTTACATCGTAAAACCCCTTGAACTCATTATCTGGAATCCATACGTTTGCAGATGCAGGATGAGTGGCAATAAATCCTAAACCAATCATTACTGCAAATATGGAAGCTAGAACAAACAATTGCATCTGATGACGTTCATCTGGGAGTCGTTCTTTAATTTTAATCTAGATGTCAATTTTCATGTCTGTTATTCGTAATGTGAAAATGTTTGATTATCGTAGTTTGTGTAAGAGATCCAATGCACCTGCATAGTCATTTGGAGAACTAATCAATACATTTCCTGCAATCTTGTCTATTTGTTTTACAAATTCTACCATGTCTTTACTGTATCCCGACCAATCAAGATTTAGCATTTGAGCTGATTTTGTGTTCTTCTCTGATGCTAACAATACACATGGGATTACCTTGAATCCTTGAGGTTTTAGTGTATCAACCATTCTAGTGACTTGATCAATGGAACTTATGACTTGAGTGACAAACCCCTTTGGTTGGGCTTCAATTTTTTTATGCATCTTTTCAAAGTCTGGATTATTTGAGATTGAGAGAAACATGTCAATTCTTTTTCCAAAGCCTTGTTCATTGAATTGTTTTACAATGTCACTTGGGACAAGTTTGGAATCTTTTGGACCGGCTGGTGGGGCATCACCCTTGAGTACTAGAACTCCGTTTAGATTCAATAAAATGGCATCACATATGGTCTGAGTAATTGAGGTAAGATTTCTGTCACGAACACGTATGCTTGCAGTGATTCTTATCTTACTGTTGGAATTTCGTATGAAAAATCCAGCCGTAATTGGTGAAACTCTGGGAATCCCAAGAACTGAATCAGTAAGATGAATTCCGTCGCTTGCCTGACCAATCTTGATAGCTCTCTCCTTTAGCCTTTCAACGGATTCGGAGAGCTGGGCATGAGATAGTACTGTATCCTGGATAACCTTGGGAGGATTAATTTCATAAATTATAGTCATAATTGACTGTCCTGACTACTTGATTATAACCTTTGAAGAGGATTTGCATCATGTCAAAACAAAACAGAATTAAATTGATGATGCCCTCTCTGAATTGTACTTGACTGAAAAAATACCTCTAGATATTTTAATGAAAAATAAAATTGTGCTCTTTGATGGAGCAATGGGTACTGAGATTCAAAAACTAAATCCTAAACCTGAAGATTTTCCAGATGGTAAGGATGGATTCAATGATGGATTGTCGTTTACAAGACCAGAGTGGATAAAACAAATCCACCGCTCATATCTACAAGCTGGAGCAGATTGTATTGAGACCAATACATTTGGATCAAACAAGCTAAAGCTAGATGAATATGGATATGGTGACCAAACATTAGATTATAACAAAAAAATAGCACAACTTGCAGTTGGTGTTACACAAGAATTTACAGACAAACCGCGATATGTGGTAGGCTCTATGGGCCCAACTGGTTTTCTTCCAAGCTCAAACGATCCATCTCTTGGGCAGATAAAACTTGATGAAATTAGAGATGCCTTTGAGATCCAAGTAGAGGGACTCATCCTTGGGGGAGTAGATGCCTTGTTGATTGAGACAAGTCAGGATATACTGGAAGTAAAACTTGCAATTGAAGCATGTCATAATGCATTTAAAAAAACTGGCAAGAGAGTTCCAATAATTGCAAATGTGACACTGGACAAGTATGGAAAAATGCTTCTTGGCACAAACATCCAATCTGCATATACTACAGTATCTGAGATGGGTATTGATGCATTTGGACTTAATTGTTCAACTGGTCCTACTGAAATGATTCCTAGTGTACAATGGCTAAACGAACAAAATTCTCTGCCGCTACTTGTTGTGCCAAATGCTGGAATGCCTGAAAATCAAGGAGGTAAAGCAGTATACAAGATGGAGCCAAAAGACATGGCAAGTGTAATGGCTGATTTTTTGAACCAGTATCCAAATGTAAGAATAATTGGAGGATGCTGCGGTACAAATGTTGATCATATTTCATTTCTACGTAAAGTAATTGACGAAAAGGCCGCAGAGAATAACCGCTAGGTATTTAGAAAAAGTACTAGAGAACGATGTTGTTGAAGATTCCACGAGTAAGTTCTGCATTAAAGGCCGTTGAATTAGCACAAAATCCTGCCCCGTTGATAATTGGTGAGAGACTAAATGCTCAAGGCTCGAAAAAGGCAAAGGAATGTGTCCTAAACGATAACTTTGAAGAACTGGTAAAACTTGCACGAGACCAAGTCGAAGATGGGGCACACTGTCTTGATGTTTGTGTTGCAACAACAGAACGCTCAGATGAACTTGAGTTTATGAAAAAACTTGTAAAATTATTGAGTCTAGAAATTGATGCACCGCTAGTAATTGATTCAACAGAACCCAAAGTAATTGCATCTGCATTAGAACAAATTCCTGGAAAACCAATCATAAATTCAATAAATCTAGAGGGTGACGGAAGTAGATTTCATCTGCTTGCTCCTCTGATGGTAAAATATGGAGTTCCTGCAGTTGCCATGTGCATTGGGCCCAAAGGAATGGCAAAGACTCCGCAGGAAAAACTAGAAACTGCAGAACTCTTGGTTGAGACTGGAAAACAATATGGTCTGACTGAGGAACATTTCATTTTTGATGTACTTACATTTACTCTGGCCACTGGAGAGGCTGAATTTTTAGATGCTGGAAAAAATACGCTGGAAGGAATTCGTCTTGTCAAGGAAAAATTTCCAAATTCGTTTACAACTCTTGGATTGAGTAACGTCAGTTTTGGTCTTGCTCCTCGCGCAAGAAAGACTCTCAATGCTGTATTTTTGTATCACGCAGTAAAATATGGACTGGATACTGTTATCATTAATCCAAAGGATGTCATACCTTACACAGAAATTGATGACAAGGAAAAGAAACTTGCAGAAGATCTGATATTTAACAAACACCAAAATGCACTTGCAGATTTTATTTCATACTTTGAGAACACAAAAGGAACAGCCCAGACTGCTGCCAAGAAAGTGGACGTTGACCCAACTTGGCCTGCTGGAAAGAGGGCAAACTTTAGGATTGTAAACAGACTCCGTGATGGGATGGAAAATGATGTGGTAAATGCAATCGCAGAAAAAATTACTGACAAGTTTAATCTTACTGAAAAAGATGGCAGACTAGAAATTGATGCCCCTAGGAACTTGACTCACAAGGCTGCCATTGTGACACTAAATGAGGATCTCTTGCCTGCAATGAAGGAAGTTGGCGACAAGTTTGGCTCTGGAGAATTAATCTTGCCGTTTGTGCTCAAGTCTGCCGAATGTATGAAGGCATCAGTTGTAGAGCTTGAAAAATATCTGCTAAAAGAAGAGGGTTCAAGCAAAGGAAAACTAGTTCTTGGAACCGTCTATGGTGATGTACATGATATTGGGAAAAACCTTGTCAAGACAATCTTTGAAAACAATGGGTATGCCGTATATGATCTTGGAAAGCAAGTACCAATGCAAAAATTCCTTGAAAAAATTGATGAAGTAAATGCTGATGCAATAGGGCTTTCTGCACTGTTGGTATCTACATCAAAACAGATGCAGTACTTTGTAGAACATGCAAGAAAGAACAACATGAAAATCCCTGTTCTTTGCGGAGGTGCTGCAATCAACACCAATTACATAAACCGTGTTGCAAAGGAAGGGGGAATTTACGAGCCTGGGGTATTTTACTGCAAGACCATGTTTGATGGACTAAAAATTATGGATACCCTGGTTTCACCAGAAAAACAACAGTTTGTGCAAGACTGGCAAGAAAAAATTGAGAAATGGAAAGAGCCTGTCTTTGAAAAAACTGAGGTGCCAGAGTTTGCCCATAGTGGAATTGTTCCTGTAACTCCGCCTGTAGGTGTGCAACTAAACCATGTGATACGACTGGAATCCAAAGACATTGACTTGAACGAAGTCTGGAAATATCTAAACAAGAAATCATTGTTTGTGTTGTCTTGGGGAGTCAGAGGACAGTCTGCCAAAGACTCTGAGCAAGAACATGAGATGTTGTTCCAAGAATGGAAAAAGAAAATACTTGACGAAAAATTGTTTGAACCAAGTGCGGTGTATGGATACTTTGTTTGTCATAACAAAGACGGAAAGATGATTGTAGACCATCCTAATGGAGAGCAATTATCATTTGATTTCCCACGTTCTTCAAAATCAAAACACCTCTGTCTTACTGATTATTTTGGAAAAGATGATGTTGTTGCATTTCAGGCAGTCACTGTGGGAACCAAGGTATCAGACTTGATAGACAAATGGAACAAAGAAGATCGATATACTGATGCCTATTATTTACACGGTATTGCAGTTGAGACAGCAGAGGCAATGGCAGAGTGGATAAACCACAAAATTAGAGAAGACCTCAAGATTGGAGAAAAGCGAGGACTACGTTACAGTTGGGGATATCCAAGTTGCCCTGATGTATCACAGCATCATATTGTATGGAAACTTTTAGAACCTGAAAAATCTGGTATGACCCTTACCGAGGCAGGTCAAATAATTCCTGAACAGTCAACTGCTGCCATCGTGGTTCACCATCCTGAAGCAGAATATTTTGTTCTCTAGTAATATCATACCATCAAATGATAAAAGACAATAATGAATCATGATATGGTGAAACATTGGATATTGCAAATCTAAAACAAGTGTTGTCTAGTAATATCATGACAGAATCACAAGATGATTCCAAAAACAAACTTGCAGCAGTCATGATAATTGTATTTGGAAGTGAACCTATGGTGTTGATGACTGAACGATCTAAAACAATGAATCACCATGCGGGCGAAATATCATTCCCCGGTGGAACTTGGGATGAAAAAGATGGAAATTTGCTTGTAACTGCAATACGTGAAACAAGGGAGGAATTGGGGCTGGAAATTTCCAAATCAATTGTAATTGGACAACTCAAACCCGTAACAACCCTGAATTCTGGCTTTAAGATAATGCCATTTGTTGCAATACTTGATGAGTTGCCAAAGATTTTACCTAGTTCTGAAATTGCTTCAGTTCTTCGAATACCATTGTTTTCACTTTTAAAAACGATTGAAAATGACAAAGATCCATCACACCGGTCAATCTTGGAAATGTACACTTTCAAGTTTGATAATCACTTGATCTGGGGTGCATCTGCAAGAATGCTAAAACAAATTCATGACAAGATATTGCCCTAATCTCATCTATGTATCTGAGATTCATTTAAAAAGAGGCTAAAATGTCAAATTTTTATGGCTGCCCGCAAGTCAACTCCAAGAAAGAACAGGTTGATGAAAAAGATAAAACAGAATTCATCTGTACCAGCTTGGATAATTGTTAGGACAAAACGTAGAGTGAGAACTAACCCTCAAAAGAGACAGTGGCGCAGAACAGATGTGAGTGTAGGATAAAATGTCTACTGAATCCATAGAAAGAATTTACACTATTAATCTTGGCAAAGTACTCTTGTCCCCAAATAATCAGAGGGCAAAGAGAGCAATCAACATGATAAGAGAATTTGCTACAAAACATATGAAATCAGAAAATGTAAAAATTGAAGAAGAAATTAGTCACTTGGTTTGGGCACGAGGAATCAGACATCCACCAAGAAAGATTCGAGTAAAAATTACAAAAGATGATGGTAACGTTATTGTCTCAAAGTATCAAGAAGAAAAGAAGACAGAAGAAACCTCAAAGAAGTCGGACAAAAAATCTGATGGCAAAAAGAAAGGAGACAAGAAATCTAACGACAAGTCAAAGAAAGGAGAAAAGAAAGTAGAGGAGAAACCAAAATTAGAGGAAAAGAAAGTAGAGGAAAAACCACTGAAAGAAGAAAAGAAACCAGAAGAGAAACCAAAAAAGGCTGAAGAGAAACCAAAACCAGAAGAAAAGAAATCCGAAAAAAAGCCAAAGAAAGAATAAACTCTAAACTTTAATTTATTAAATTTCTATTAGATTAAATTATTTTTTGTTTGAATCTTATTCTATTTGATCTAAATTAAGATCAATTTTCACGCTTGCATCTGGCTCATCCCAATCAAGTACATTGTCTTTTGGTATGAAACCAAGTGGGTCGTACTTGTCAAAGCGTGTCTCACCTTCAATTGAAGTAAGCAGAACAACTTTGGAGTTTTCTCCTGCTGTGACTGACATGCTTACGCGTGTACTGTCATCTCCGAAAATTCCGCTTATCGTATTTACCATTGAATTCAAAACTCCAACTGGGACTTTGTTTCCGCCTACTACGTACATTAATGCACTTTTGATGCTATTTGATGATGCATCTTCGTATAGCATCTTGATGGAATCTCTAAGTGAAGTCTCTACGTCTGAAATATCCTTGCTAGTTGAAAGTATGCTTGTTTCAAGTGGTAATGATGAATTCTTTAGGGTAGATATTACGTGTAACAAGGCAGAATTTGTGATTTTATTACATGCATCTGGAGTAAGGTCTGGATTACTTTCAAGCAATGCATCATTGTCTATAATTACCGTACAATCTGAATTTGTCTTTAGTCTCTTCAGAGAAACTCCTGAAAAGAATATCCTGTCTTTTTCAAACTTGAATGGCATAATTCCAAAGGAGAGTGTGCTCTTTCCTGCTTCTTTGCTAATCTGAGATACTACTGGTGCAAGTGCAGCGCCTGACTTGCCTGCCAAGTTGGCAATAACCATTATTGTTGAATATCCTCTAATTTTTTCTTCAATAGAACTTCTTGCACCAAATGACACTCCTCTTATGAGGTATGCAGATGGATTCAAAATGGGACTAGTATTAATCAAAATCTTTGAGGCACCATGATTGAGATCTCTTGCGTCGTGGCTTATCAGAAGACAGTCATAACCCAAGTTTTCCTTGATATTGACAGCAAGTTTGCATCCTGCTCCGCCTAAACCTATGATTAAAACTGGATCTTTCATCTGAAACTCCATGACTCCCTTTTGCTTACAAAATTGATTAAAAAACTTTGTTGCTTAGTTTTGATCTAAGTTCGGATCTAAAATATTTAGCTCACTATGGTACCATACAGACCATTTGGTGCAGCACAATCTATCTTGACAATGGCCTTTTTCCCTAGTTGGACCTTGTCATTTGTAACTATCTGCTTGTATGCAAAATTTCTTCCCTTTGTTATTCCGTCTGATATCTCATCGAACAAGACCTCTCCCTTCCAACCTATCCATTCTTCATTTCTTTGCTGAGAAATCTTTTTTGCCATGTCAAAGACTATCTTGCTTCTGCGCTTGACTTCTGCAACATCGATCTGATCCATCTGGGCAGCCTTGGTGCCAGATCTTGCACTGTACCTTGAGAGATTTACAATATCTGGTCTTGTCTCATCTATCAAATCAACTGTTTTAGCAAAGTCTTCCTCTGTCTCTGTAGGAAAACCCACTATGATATCAGTGGCAATGGTAAATCTGTCAAATCTCTCTCTGAATGCAGAGTTTACATCGTAGAATATCTTTGAGGTGTGTAGTCTTTTCATGTCTTTGAGGACTTTGTCACTACCGCTCTGGACTGGAATGTGAAGAAACTTGAAAACTCGATCATTTACAAAACTCTCCAAGAGATTACCTTTGATGCGTGGAAGGTACATGGGATTCATCATTCCAATACGTATCATGAAATCATGTTCTATACTTGAGACGTTTTGTACAAGTTCAGGTAGGTTTGAACCAATATCAAATCCATAACAGCCATTATCAGTTGAGGTAAGCCATATCTCTACACAACCATCTTCGATCTCATGTTGTACTTGTCTTACAATGTCTCCAACTCTATAGCTCTGCAAATCGCCTTTGGCTATCTTTGTCTGACAAAATGTACACTCACTCATACAACCGCTAGCTATCTCTATGATTCCAACTGCTGGATTTAGTCTAACCTTTGGAAGTCCTACCTTACTGACATCTGTATCGGCAAGCTCTACTTTTCTTATTCCATTTAATGTAGAACTTATCACATCCAAAGTTTTTCCAAGAGAATTTGGTCCAAGCAAACTTGCTTTTGGGCTAAATTTTTCTACTGTTGATTGTTCTGCCTTGGGTAGGCAACCTGCTACAACAAGTGGATTTGATTTTAGTTTTTTTATTCGGTGTACCATCTTGTGTGCAGTAACATCCTTTACAGAACAAGTAACGATCACACTAAGATCAGAATCGTTTTCATTTTCTGCAAGAGTATGTCCTCCATTTACAATTAAACCTGATATCATTTCAGAATCTGCAAAACTTGCAGAGCAACCGTATGCCTCTACCCAGATCTTTGCCATTGTTTATCCAAGTAATGCCTTTACTTCTTTTTCAGTCAACAATCCTTTTGCAATTACAAGTTGTCTGATTGTCTTTCCTGTCTTGAGAGATTCTTTGAATAAATCTGCAGAGACCTGATATCCGATCTTTGGAGTAAGGAGTGTTACTATGACTGGACTATTTTCTATGTATTGGCTAAGCTTTGTCTTGTTTGCAGTCAAACCATCGATTAAATTCTTTGAAAATATTGGAATAAAATTTCTTAGCATGTCCATGGAATCAAGAACTGATTTTAGCATTACAGGAAGCATCACATTGAGCTCAAACTGTCCTGCTTGTGCTGCAAGCGCTACCGTAGAGTCCTTTCCAATTATGTCAAAACATACCATGTTCATGCATTCAGCAAGTGATGGGTTTACCTTGCCTGGCATAATCGAAGATCCTGCATGAACTGCAGGAATTCCAATTTCAGATAGTCCTGCAACAGGTCCTGATGCCATCAACCTGATATCATTTGATATTCTTCCAAGTTCTAATGCAAGATTTCTTAGAGTAGATGAAACTCTGGCAACTGCAAATCTACTCTCAAGTCCAAATTGCATGTCTTGTTCTGGTTTGAGTGAAAGTTTTGATATTTTACCAAGCTCTGATATTACAAGAGTTCTGTATCCCTTTGGAGTGTTTGCACCAGATCCTACTGCTGTTCCTCCAAGTGCTACCCGTTCAAGATCTTTTTTTGACTCAAAGATTGCATCACGTGCTTTTGCAATTGCTGTAGCATATGCTGCAAATTCACTTCCAAGAGTTACTGGAAGTGCATCCATCAAGTGGGTTCTTCCAATTTTTTGATAACTTGAAAATTCTTTTGCCTTTTTGGTTAATGTTTTTACTAGTTCATCAATTGCTGGTATTACTTGATTTACATTAAATAAAATTGCAACATGCATTGCAGTTGGAAATGTATCATTACTTGACTGTGACATGTTTACATGATCATTTGGATGTATGACTTCGTAGTTTCCTTTCTGTTTTCCAATTATCTCAAGTGCGATATTTGCTATTACCTCGTTTGTATTCATATTGAATGCTGTTCCAGCACCTGAATTGATTGCCTCTACAACAAATTGATCAAGATGTTTTCCTGATAACACTTGATCACATGCCTTGATTATTGCATTTCCTCTTTTGACATCAAGTGCTTTTACTTTCATATTTGCAACTGCTGCTGATCTTTTGATCATGACAAATGCCATGATGAGATATGGATGAGATCTATGTCCACTTACACGATATTGTTTTATTGCTCTTGCTGTAAATGCACCATAGTATGCTTCTGCTGGAATCTCTACTTTTCCCAAAGAATCAGAATCAGTTCTGAACTTCACGCCAAAACTAAAATTAATTTTCCTAATATGCATTCGCATTTTTTAGAATTAAGGGTGGTCTAAAATCACAAGATTCTGTGAATTTCTTAAGAAAATGCCCAATAAGTTAATATATTTAGATTTTAACATCCGAAACGATGAACAGACGATACAGTATGATGTCTATTGCCGCAGTAGTGGCAGTAGCAGGATTATTGTTCGCAAGCACATATTCACAGACTCAGATGACTGCATCAAGTCAGAGTGTACCTAGTGCACCAGCACAGGCCTCGATTAAATCAGTCGATGATATGGGCGGTATCCAATTACAAATGCCAAGTGCATTTGCACAGATACCAGCAGATCAAATTGATAATTTGACTGCACAGGGACGTCATGTAGTAGATGTAAAGTTGGTAGCACAAAGCACTACTTTGCCTATTATGGGCGGTGGAACATATTACGCATTGACCTTTAACGGCCAAGTCCCAGGACCAACTGTAAGAGTTACACAAGGCGATATCGTCAGAGTAACACTAACAGTACCATCGAATGAATCAACCCCACATTCCATAGATATGCACGCAGGACAACTAAGTGCAACAAACTTTGGAGCTGTTAAGGTTGGTCAATCAATGACTTATGCATATATCGCTGAGACTCCTGGTGCATTCAAGTACCACTGTGAAGGGATTAATCTTGCATCGATGGACCAACATGTAATGTCCGGCATGTACGGAGTAACAATCGTTGATCCATTGAGTGGTTATAATCCATTGATAGTAGACAAGACCGATACCCAAGGTGGTAAAGTCGTAGTCGTACATCATAGATATGAAGCTGCAGCAAAAGAATTTGTCTTAGAGTACAATCAATTGTACTTGAACGCAGATGGCAGCTATGACCAGACCGCAATGTTCCTTCATAACACAACACAAACTGTTGTAAACGGAATGGCATTTGGTTACACACCAAACTCAGATATCAACAAGCTGATCAAGGGTGATCCAACAAAGAATGTCTTCCCAGTGCAACCTTGGAATGATCCATCACTAAAACAATATCAAGGACATCCATTATTTGTCGACCTTGACACACACTACAGACTCTTTGTAGTTAATCAAGGAAACATGCCAGTTTTCTTCCACATCGTTGGTGAAATCATGGATCGTGTGACACAAGGAAACCACGTCCAAGCTCAAGGAACTCAGACTTGGTTGATCGGTGGCTCACAGGATGCAATCATTGATGTTGTATTTGACAGTCCAGGTGCATATGTAGCAGTCAATCATGACTATGCAGCAATCTTTACAGGTGCGGCCACAGTATTTGTCGCAGGTGACCCATTCAACTTGGGCTATCATCCAGGCGATATGCCAAACCCATCTGACGCAGTACCTCCACTAGGACCAGATTCCATTGCACAAAAGGAACTAGTTCACTGTGAATGCACTGACGCACAAGCAGCTGCAATTGCGCAATCAATGAGCGGGTAAATCCCCAAATCTTTCTCTTTTTGTTTTTAATTTTACATTGTACTTGTTATTTTATATCAATCATGATTCTTGGTCGTTTTTTCGTATGATTTGATAATGAAAAAAATTATCTGGGCAATGATTATATTCTGTTATTGATGGCCATCTTTCATGTCTTTGAATCAGTCTGTTTTGATCTGTGATCAAGTAGCACCAATTCTAAATGATATCTTACAAAAAAATGGACTAAAAATAACATACGAGCCGGAAATTACCCCGGATCAAATAAAAGAAAAAATTTCTAATTTTGATATAGTTATAGTTAGAAGCAGAACAAAGATCACAAAAGAAATGATTGATCGTGCTACCCAGTGCAAAATAATTGCACGAGTGGGAGTGGGTCTTGATAATATTGATACTGATGCAGCAAAAGCAAAGGGTATACGAGTTATCAATGCAGTAGAAGGTGCAATGAATGCCGTTGCAGAACTTGTTCTGGGATTGATGCTTTCAATGGCAAGGGAAATTCCAAGAGCAGACCGAGAGATACGAAACGGTAAATGGCTCAAAAAAGAACTCATGGGAAGTGAGCTTTCTGGAAAATATCTTGGTATAGTTGGTTTGGGAAATATCGGAAAAAGACTTGCAAAACTTGCAAGGGGTTTGAACATGAATATCATTGGATTTGATGTGATGCCAATTGCAGATGATTTTGCACGTGATGTGGGATTGATAAAAGCAGACATTGACACTCTACTCTCAAGTGCTGATTATGTCTCATTTCATGTACCCCTCACTGAAACTACTCATCACTTGGTAAATGCCAAAAGACTTGCTACTATGAAAAAGACTGCATATATCATAAACACATCAAGGGGTGAGATTATAGATGAGGATGCATTGCATGATGCACTCAAGGAAGGAAAAATTGCGGGTGCTGCACTTGATGTCTTTGAAAAAGAACCTGCAGTTGGAAACAAACTTACATTGCTTCCAAATGTTGTATGCACTCCACATGTTGGCGCACAGACAAAAGAAGCTCAGACACTTGCAGCAAATGTCATAGGCGAAAAAATAATCATGATTCTTCGTGGCGTTATCTAATACATCAAACCAAAAATAATTAAAAAGTAAAATCTAGACTCGCATGATTCCATTTTCAAGTAGGTATTCTATTGACATGCCAAATTCATTGTCTGAGATGGAATCATCTGACCACAACTGGACGCTATTTTTGAACCATTGTGGAATGTATACTTGACTTGAAGAATTGCTGTAATTTGGAACGCTGAGTATGTTGTTATTTATTAATTCTCGAATTATTCCTGCATACACCTTGTCTGTAGTAGATCCTTGTTCTAATGTTTTTACAAGTGACTTGAACTCTACGGGTATGACAATTTTACCAGTATCTATTAGATCAAAAGAAACACTTGCAGTAGCGTTAGCATATTCTGCATCAATGCGATAAGTTCCAGGATTAAACGTTGTCTTGTAAAAGGGAAATGGTGAAGTGATTGTATTGTTTAGTTTGTCTATTGGTAAATCAATTGGTGCGCTTGTCTTGTTTGAACTGTCTGTGATATGTATGGTTATGCTGTTGCTGACAAGTTCTGAGACCTGGAAGTTGATTGAAAGCAAGTCTCCATATTCGTAAACATGTTTACTTGTAGATATCTCAAGGGAAGGGGTTGCAAAGCTATACTGCGTACCAAGTGCTACTGCTCCAATCATGACAAATACCAAAATTTGTCTTGACCATTTCATAAAAACTAGGAAAAATTAATTTCATAAATAGGCTTCTTTGAGATTTGATTTATTTTGCAAGCAAAATCACGCTTAATTTTCTAACAGAATATAAAGGGTAAATTTGTAGTGCCGAGTATGCCTAGTCAACAGGACCAAATCTGGATCAAAATGTGGAAAGAAAACTCTCCAGAGCTTAGGGCAAAGGCCATACAGTGGAGAAAAGAAAATGCTCTAACACGTGTGGATAGACCAAGCAGAATCCAAAGAGCACGAAGACTAGGATACAAGGCAAAACAAGGAATTGTTGTAGTAAGAATGCGTGTCGGTAAGGGTAACATGCGCAAGAAAAGACCAGTTGCAGGAAGAAGACCGAAACATTTGGGTGTACTTCGAATCAAGCCTGCTCTTAGCATGCAACGAGTTGCAGAGCGCAGAGTGTTGGAGAGATTTCCAAACATGGATCTTCTTGGCTCATATTATGTTCATCAAGACGGTTTGTATCTTTGGTATGAAGTAATACTTGCAGACATTGCACATCCAAGAATTGTAAAAGATAAAGAAATTCGCGGCAAACTCGCTACTCTGAAAAATTGAGATCTCAAATTTTCTTATCATGTATAGTTTTACTAGGTATGTTATCGGCACCAGCCTTTGCTCAAGTCTCAGTTCCTAACAACCTTAATCATCCTGGCATAAAATGGGACTGGCCAATAAAAGCAGAAAATTACACTTTTGATGTAATCACAGTATCAAACTATGATCTCAAGAATGTTACATTTAACAAAATGAATAAAGAACTTGTCTTTCTTGGTAACAGTTCATTTGTTGGAAGCATTGCTGAAATTACAATTCCAACCAATCTGATAGGCGGAAATCTTACAGTAACACAAGATGGAAAACCACTGCCTGCTATCATAATTCCTGGAACGGACAGCTCTACTGTAATGCTGAAATTCAATCAGACTGGTATTACCAACACCAGTATAATGGGAACAACATATCTTCCAGAGTTTTCAAATGTTGCTTTGCTTGTAATGGTGTTATCAATTATGATGGTCCTGGTAATACCGAAAATTAGAAAATTCTAAAATCCATTGTTATAATCTTCCCACATGTTTGTTCTTGTGGTAAGCGTGTTCATTTGATAAAATATTCCGCCCACAATTCCTGCTTGATAGAATGCGTATAGGTAAACTTGAGAATGTGTGGGATCTGCATGCGTAAAACTGAGTGCAAGCATGGAAAAGAAGATGTATGTTCCAACAAATGTGTATATCTTACTAAATATTCCATCCATCCCAACTATTCTTTTTGTTGCAGCAGCCATTATCGTTATGCTTGACACTATCAAAAATGTCAATCCACCATTTGATTGGATAAACTCTGTTAGCCATGGAATCACGCCGTCTGTAAAAATTGACTTGTGTGATGGCTGTACGCCTCCGTGAAGTGCAAAGGAAACTGATGTAAAGATTGCACCCATCATGAACAAAAATAAAAATCCCTTGAAGAAGGCTCGTTTTAATGGGCTGTGGGATTCTGAAGGATGCATTACCCTATCAGTCATTTTCAGGCCATATAGAAAACCGATTCCAAAGGATGGTGCAAACATCAAGTCAATAATCAAAGGACTCTGTTTTATCATCTTGTCAATATCTGGTCCAAATATGAAATATGAGGCAAGGGCTAGTGCTGCTGCTCCTACAAATACTGTAATGTCTATCCAACTTCGATTTCTCTTACCATCCAAGTCTGTTTCCCATTCGTCCAATTTGTTTTGCTGTTGGATTGTGTATTAAAGAACGAAATCAAAAGGATTTTTTGCCTTTCTTATCAACTCCTTTTGTCTTTTATTGGGGAACATGTTCATCATGTAATATGAAAATAGGAATTGTAATCATATCTATTGGCGTTTTAGTTTTTGTATTTGGAATAATTTTCTATCTTCAAGGAAATTCAATAGTTGGCCCTACTTCATCGTTCATGTATTCAAATCCGAAATGGATTGTAAACGGCCAATGGATTGCCGTTGGTGGTACATTGATCTTTGCTGCAGGCCTTGGAATTAGCTTACGACGCCCAAAGTCATAGTGGATCTGACCTTGGATAATTGACGAATCTTTTTTGTAATCAGACTATCCATCTGAGATTCGGAATCGGTTTCAGCTTCTACTACAATGTCGTAATCTCCGTATACGACTCTTGCATCCTTTACCTTGTCTATTTTCTTCAATTTTTCAACAATTTCGTTTTCGGCACCAAGCTCGCAACCGATCAAAACGTATGCCTTTTCCATACTATATCAAATCGCGATACAAGCTTAAATCCTTATTCCATAAATTCAACACACTCATTCCTACATTCTGTCATAATTTGACTCAAATTTTTCATATTGGATATTGACCATGGAATTAAATGTCGGTCTTTTAAAATGTCATTTCATGGGATTGTTTGGAAGATCAAAGCCCAAAGATAACACCATTGAACAAATGAGAGTGTTACTTGATAACTTTCAGTTTGCTGATTTGCAAACTTTTTGTACTGAAGTACTTGGAACTACACCGGTAATTGACCAGGAACATTTGTCAAGTACTGAGATACTTGATTTTGTATGGGATCAATACCACAAGGGAAAAATGCAATTTTCTCAGATAAAGGAATTTGCACTAAAACATGAAATAGTTGCAGAAAGCTTTTTTGAATAAATTTTTAAATTTGTATATCTAGTGTCTTGAGAATATTAGTTGTGAGATCATAGATGCGTATTAGGTGATTATTGGTATCTGCAATGTACAGCTTGTCTTTGTATAATTTTACGTCACTTGGCTCGTATAGTCCTAGTGTATCACAACTTGGATCATCCAATCTGCATATTGTACTCATGCCTTGTTTTCCAATTAGTGTCGAAACTGAATCATCCTTTTGATCAATTACTCTGATTGAAGAATTGTAAGTATCTGCGACAAATATCTTGCTTGCAGTTGCACACAATCCTAGTGGGTGTTGGAATAATGCTTCACCTGTTTTACCATCCTTGTGTCCAAATGTAAATAATCCATGCCCTGCAATGGTTCTGACATACTCTGTCTTGAGATCTATCTCTCGTACAGATGATGTTTCACTGTCTACAAAAAATACTATATCATCATGAATGGAAATTCCGCTTGGTTGTGCAAGTTGTGACTGCATTCTGTTGCCATCGATAATATCTTCTTGACCGTTTCCTGCAAAAGGTTTTGTTATCTCTGTATTGGTATCATATGTCCATATCTGATGATTTCCTGCCATTGCAATAAAGATCAAGTTGTCTTTTACTGCAACATCCCATGGAGATGAAATTGTAATGTTTTTTCCTTTACCACCAGCTGATCTCCATGGACCTTGTTTGCCTGTTCCAACAAGTGTAGTGACTTGGTTGTTTTGCAAATCTATTTTTCGCAATGCATGGTTTTCTGTGTCTGCAACAAAAATAAAATTATCTTTCCATGAAACCCCTTGAGGTCTAAAAAATGTCGCATCTGAAAATTTCCCGTCTACCAGACCTATCTTACCACTTCCAATGGTATGCAGTATTTTGCCTGAGAGATCAGTGACAATTATTCTGTTGTGGTTTGAATCTGATATGGCAATTCTGTCTTTTGATATTGATATCTTGCCTGGAAAAGATAATGTTGTGTTGCTCTTCTTGCTAGTTTTTGCAATCTTGATTGGCTCTCTTGCAAGTGTGTGAGATTTTTCATGTTTTTCCAAAAGAACATCAATTGTGTCCTCTATCATCTCTTTTTGTCCTTCTCCAGACTGTCTGTATACTAGAATTCCATTGGGATCGATTATAGCAATAGTAGGCCAACCACTAATTCCAAACTTGTTCCAGGCAGTCATTTTCCTGTCCACAAGTACTGGGTGTGATATCTCGTATCTTGCCACTGCTTGCTCGATATTTTTCATGTCTTGTTCATTGAAGAATTTTGCAGAATGTACTCCTATGAATACAACTGGCTTGTCTTTGTATTTTTCTTCAAGTTCTACAAGTACTGGTAATGTATGCATGCAATTTATGCAACAATAAGTCCAAAAATCTAATACTATGACATGACCCTTGAGTTTTTCAAGAGATAGTGGTTCTTTGGTATTGATCCAATCAAACTCTGGGGGAAATTCTGGTGCCTTGGTAACTTTGGAAAATATGTTATCAAACATGATGTCAATTTGATATTTTGATTATTTAACATCTTTTCTGTAGTGTAGTTGTATCTTAATACGACAGTCTTATTAGTCCGCCATATCTCCTCGTTAACGTTGGATCTTTTTAAAAAGAAATTCAAATGTGAACAATGCGATACCAAGTTTACAGTTTATGAGGATCTGATAAAACATGCTCGTCACGAACATCATCATGACATTGTCAAATGTGCTACATGTGGAAAAGAATTTATCCATGAAGCAGATCGACTTCATCATTCAAGAGAAGAACATGAAAAGAAAATGTTTGGCCGCATTCATAAAAGTGAACACAAACATGATAATTCTCCTTCTACACAGGACGAAGTTGATGAGCACACAAAAAATTTTGGCGACAAACTATAACTCTAGTGTGGTATAAACGACGACTATTCTGTTTGAAGTGTAAGTACATTAGTAACTGGTTTTAGGCCTAGAATTTTCGAACATATTGTATTGTTTAATTCTTCTTCTGTTTCGGTTTCAATTTTTACTATAATATCATACACTCCATGTGTTGCCTGTACTTCCTTGACATTATGTAATTTTTGTAATGATTTCACAATTTGTTGTTCTTTTCCAAGGTAACAGTTTATGAGAACAAACGTCTCTTGCACCACTTGTTTTTGTGATTATTGTATTTGAATAACATAGATTGCAGTGTGTACTAACTATGCTTTAACCTGCGTTTACTATGCTGATACATGATTCGCATTATATCAAAAATAATGATAAACGCTTCTGTTAAACAAGTCTGGAATGTAATATCTGCAATTGAAAGAGATCCATATTTTTGGAAGGGCGTGGAAAGGGTGCGAAATACCTCTCATAGTAGAAACACATTCACGCGAGAGGTAACGTTGAGTAATTCTGATAAATGTTATCAAAAAGTTATTCTTTTTCCTATTGAAGGTATTCATATCAAATGGACTAGTGGTTCAATAATTGGCATCAAAGATATTTTGGTAACACAAATTGGAAGTCAAACTCTTTTGGAAGTTGAGATGAATTATAATCTCAAGGGAATTGCACAGCTCCGCTCTCGAAGTATTTCAGAGGAATTGCGAAATGAAGCCGAATTGGCATTACAATTGATAAAAGAAGACATTGAAAAAATTGAACCCTTTCAGATCAAAGACAGAAAACAATGGGTGGATTTGATCCGTGAGTAAACCAAAACAAATACTGGTAAAGCCAGAACTAGGTAACTCTATAGACAATTCACTGCAGATAAATGAATTTTTTCCAAAGTGCACTACGCCTAATTGTAAGGGATGGCCAATAGTGACTGATAATGTTTCAGGCGAGATACTTTGTGGTTCGTGTGGACTAGTTTTAGAAGAAAAGTCTCTAGAAACTATTTCATCACATGGATATGATTCTGCAGATTATTTCACAAAAAAAAATTCTGGAACAACTAATTCTTTGACAATGTTTGATATGAACATGACTACCGTAATATCTGACAGAGATGGTATGGGGCATTCTCTTTCTAGAGCAACCAAGAATGAATTTCATCGATTAAAGATGTTAAATACTAGAAGCGTCACGCCTAGAAACAAAACACTACGGTCTGCTCTTTTATTTCTAAACCTGCTACAGATGAAATTGGGAATGCCAGACTCTGTGGCAGAAAACTCTGCACATTTATACCGAAAGGCAATGCGAGCCAGAATGACTGTTGGACGAAAATCAAAAAATCTAATGTGTGCATGTGTTTATGCATCTTGCAAACAGGGTGGAATGCCGAGATCTATTCTTGAGATCTCCCTCAAAAGTAACATGGGAAGAAAAGAAATTGCACGAACATATAGAACTCTGATTGAAAAATTTGATCTATCTGTAGTTCCTTTCAACTCTAAAGAATTTCTCACAAGTATTGCAAACGAAGCACAAATTAGTGAAAAGTCTAGAAGATATGCTCTGGAAATACTTTGTACAGCTGAGGATGCGGGTCTTACACTTGGTAAAAACCCAAAAGCATTAGCAGCGGCGTCTCTCTATTTGGCATGTGTTTTAAATATTGAACAAAAAACACAAGCCGAGATAACCCGAGCTTCTGGTGTTACCTCTACTACTATACGTGCAAGATATTATGATCTAAAAAAATTATATTTAGAATCCTGCGATAATTTATAAAAATTTGGCAAAATAAATGGTAGAAATATGTTTTCTATCTGTGTCTTTTCTGGATGGTAAATATGCCTAGAGCTGAAGCAATTGCGCTCATTGCAGCCATTGCAATCCATGCATACATTTCTCCTGACGGATCTGGAACCATTTGCATGATGTACTATAGTGAATCATTTTATTAAAAACACGATTAACATTGTTATATCAAATTTATTAGCGTGTTTTATACAATGGATCCATACAAATCTTAAAAGCTCCATAATACATACTAAAAGAGTTGAGTTCAAGTAAAAAATCATCCACAATCACATTTCGTCTTGATGAAAATACTATCAAAAGACTACGCAATGAGTCTGGGCATAGACAAGTAAGTACTAACACACTTGTAAATCAGGCATTGAAACAGTTTCTTGATTGGGGTATGTATGAGTCATCGGTTGGATTTGTAATAATAAACAAACAGGTTTTTGTTCATGTTTTTGGTAAACTTAGCCAAAAGGAAATAGTAGATGTTGCTACGCGTGTTGGAAAAGATGAAGTGAAAAACATGGCATTATTTATGAAAGGCAGAATTGACATCCAATCTTTTTTGGCATGGTTTGAATTGAGAATGATAAATTCTGCAGTTCAAGTAAGCCACATTCATGAAGATGATGATTTTCATCGATATGTCATGAAACATGAACTAGGAAAAAACTGGTCTGTATATCATAAAACAATTCTTGAATTGATATTTGAAGAGGTCTTTAATAAAAAAATGGATGTAAAAATTGACAAGACAATGATCTCATTTGAATTCTCTGAATGATTTATCTGGTATTTGTCTTATCTCTGTATATTTTTACAAATATGATAACTCCTCCCATTATTGCAGCAGATATGATTGATAATCCAATTATGATGTTATTCCACATGGGATTGTTTTGAGGAGGTTGAAGTGTGGAATTGTCTTGTGTTGGATTGTTTGTTGAAGGACTTTGTTGAATTTGCAATGAAATATTATCTTGCGCTTTGATGTTGATATTAGCATGTGGTTGAATTTCTAATTGTGACACATTTTGATTTGTAATGTTTTTCTGTATGGTATTTGTTGGACTCGATGTGAAGTTTTGATCTATTGATAATTTATCATCAGGACCTGGTATGCCCATCTGATGTGGTAATTTTCCTATTACTGCAAGTGCTTGTCTTATCTGTTCATCAGTCCAGTTTCGTGCCTTGAGTTCTGTATAAAACTGGTCCTGACTGATTGTTCCATTTTGATATTCTTTTAAAATGGTATTACCATTGTCTGCAACTGGAGCCTCTGATGGCAATATTCCTGGTGTAACTAGAAATGGAATTGTATCTGTAGTGTAATTTTGTTCAGAATCACTTTCAAGTATCCATCCAAGCTTGATTTGATATACTCCAGAGGGTTCGTCTTTTGTATTACAAAGAGTAGAAAACCTTTCAAGTATCTTTCCATTTGATGTCACATCGCATACGGAATTTTCAAAACCATCAAGAAATATGGGTTTTGAATTATTTGTGCTAGGCAATGAAAATGTGATAACTCTGTCAGCAAAATCATGATTTACTGCATCATTGTATGTGTAAATCGGAAAACAGTCTTGTCCTTCACAATGACTTGTCAAAGTAGTACCAAAGGGCTGTGAGAATGGAAGATAAATGTAAAGATCAGGGTATGGATAACTTGTTTTTGATATGTCTGGAATATGCGATACGGTAATAGTTATTTTGGTTCCAGGAGGTCCCGAGTGTGGAGATATTGTAACATCTGGACTACCAAGTATACCAAGATCTGTTGCCCATACTGTATTGCATAATGGTATTGCTACAAGTCCTATCAACAGTAATGATGTAATTTTCAATTATGCAAAACGCTGTAATTAATAATTAATAAGACTTGAGTTGAATTTGTAAGCAATATCTGATGTAACATACTTCTAGATGATTGTTTTATGTCATATATCTTTGAATTTTGTAAAACAAATACTATTCAACATTGTCTTTTTGGAAAATCATTATTTTCTAATATTAGAATTAAAATCCAGCAGATATTGGGTCTGATGGCTTGATTATTTCACGTAATAGTATGGTTGCATATGATCCTCTTGAAAGAGTAAAGTCAACATATGGTTCCTTTATTGCAAAGTCTTTGCATGATACGATGGTTTGTCTGAATCCTCCCTCTGTACTTGCTTCTTGCATCTCTTTTATGAAAAATTCTTTTGGAGTTATCTGCTCTTCTACAAGTATCTGGGATATGAAATTGTCAAATCGATTCTTTTTTGAATAAGAATACCCTACTAACGGAACTGTCAATCTCTGCTCTGGGTCATTTTGGTATCTACCAAGGTTATCGTCTTTGTCAAAACACACGTCTCCTTGCTGTGGTTTCATCATGTCTTCTCCAGCTTCGTATGCCTTTGATATTGTCTGATTGTACACAAATGACTGGAATGCTTCAACAAAAAATCTCCGCAATTGTATTGGTATTGCACGAAGGGCCTTGAGAGCATCACCGTGGTCTATCATCTCACCTAGTACCACTCTTTCAATGTCCATTTGTGGAGGAACTTGGTCAAAGACCTTGGCATAGTTTGACTTGTCCTTGAGCGTTTCACGTATCTTGTTGTTGTGTTCCAAATCATATTCTGAAGTAAATGAAAGTAGGGTTTCTACTGCGTAATCAAAGTTTCTTTGCAAAATTGCTTTTCCTATTAGGTGTGATACGGGTCTCTTGCTTCCAAATCTTTGGTATCCAAAAAAATTTAGAATTTTGTCGTGGTTTGTAAACTGGGATACTCTGGAAAAGTTTGCATCTTCTATTTTTATCTTGAAATTGTTTCCAACCATATCTTTTTTTGTAAGAGGTTTTTGAACAAGACCAATTTTTTCAAGTGTATATCTATTTGTGATCAGAGTATCTGTAGATCTTCCTGTTGTCATATCGCATACATATTGCTCAGTTGTAGCATTTGCATCTTTGAGACCTAGAGCCTTGAGTCTTAGGCCATATTTTGTAAAAATGTCTGATAGTGCATGGTTTGTGTCAATGCCTTGTTTTTTTAGCTTGTATACTGCATAACTTCCGGAAGTTGAAATCTTGCCCAGTGTCTTGTCTCGCAATATTTCTGAGACAAAAAACTGTTCTGGAGACGATTTGATCTTGCCTCCGGTACCTTCTGTCTTTGTGCAATAAGTAGAAATTCCAATCAGTTTGTCTAGGTTGGGAACCACTTCTTACTCTATGGTGACACTGATGTACTTTGATACTGTAATGTCCTGATATCTTGCACTTATCAAGACTTCATACGTTCCTGGCGTGGCAAAATTATCTGCTGTTATTCCAACCTTGACAGTTTGTGGCGTATTTGCTGTGACTAGAGTCTGTTGTGCCTTGACTGTGAGGGTTTGAGATCCTATAGTACTTGATGTGATGATAGATACTGGAGAGCTAAGTTGTTCTTGTGGGTTGATGTTGAACAACACTGTTGAATTTTGTCCGTGGTGTATGATGATTGAAGAATCTGATGCCGTCACGTTAATTGGAAGTGGAACGCTAGGATCCAAAACTCCGATATTGTTTTCAACCCATTCTGCAAACCATATCTTGTTGTGGTTTACTGTAAAGTCTAATATCTGGGCCACTCCACAGTCTGGTAAAGTTCCACAATCTGACCAGTTGGGATTCTTTGATGGAACTTCATACTCTACAAGAGAGTGAGATGACGAATCATATACTCCAAAACTGTTTGCAACTTGTTCGTTGAACCATAATCTTCCATTGTCATCAAAGTGATCCCAATACGGTCTTGATATTGGTGTCTTGATGAGTCCTGATGCATTGCCATATGATGATACTGGTGGAGGAGAAGTTGTGTGCTTGGTGAATTTTTTACTTGCAGGATCAAAATCAAAAAAGTAACTACTTGCAGTATCCATTATCCATAATTTTCCTGAAGAGTCGATTGTTATTCCGTTTGGTGCTTGGATGTCTTGAGGCAAAGGATATTGTGTGGAGTTGCCTGTTTTTTGGTCATAGCTTACAAGATTTCCTCCTTGTTGGTATATCCAAGTTGTATACCATAATTTTCCTGAAGGATCTGTAACCATTGAACTTGTAAAGTTGTTATTGCCGGGAGCTGGGATGCTGGTCATGCCCATGTCTGGACTTGTGTTATCTGTAGAAAATACTCCAATTTTTCTTCCAGTGAAATCATTGATGTAAGCATTTTTACCGTCTATTAGTAATACCTGTGGAAAAGAACCGTCTGATGAGTTACTTTTGGGGAATGCAAATCTCTGATAGCTCTTGTCTACTGGATTGAATTTCCAAATCAAACTGTGTTGCGAATCTGTAATCCAGATGTTTCCATCTTGTGCGGTACCAAGTCCCCACATCATAGATTTTTCTCCACTCTGCCATTGTGAATTGGTAAATTCTTGGAATGATTTTGAAGATGGGTCAAACTTGCCAAGGTTTCCTGTATTTGATTCTGTAAACCAAACACTACCGGATGAGTCTACCATGACTGCAAGTGGTTGGGTACAAGCTGTTGGTATCTTGAATTCTGTTATGTAATTGCTTGATTTTGCTGGACCTGTTTGACAAAATGTTGGCCTGTCCTTGTCTTTGTAATTGTCTTGAGGTGTTCCAGTGATTGTTCTATCTGTAGTAGCGGTATTAGGCTGACTTGCGACTCTGCCTCCTCCTAGAAATGCTACACTTACTGTAGAAACGATGAAAATTGCCATAAATGATAGTGCAAGAAGCTTTTTGGTATTCTTGTTCACAAAATCTTGGCTGTTTTTACCTCGTTATATCTTATACGTAAAATTTTATGAATAAGGGTTCTTGAAAGTTATTTTCTCTTGATTGATAAGGTCTTTTGAACTTCATTCATGCTGCTTAGGAATTTTTGTTTGGCTTCATATTCATCTGTTACCTTGATTGTTATCTCAGAGGCTGCAAACATTACATCCTTGACAAGTATTGGTGGGGATAGTCCTAAAAGTTCACTTAGTATTGTCAATATGTTGTTAAAAACTGCATTATTTTTGTAGTGAAAGATAGTGTTACCATCTGCAATCTTTGGGTTTGGCTCTAGAGGGATAACTAGTTCATGTGAAGTAAATTCTGTTATGAATAGTGCAATGTCTTCTTTTATCTTTGTACTAAGATCCTCTTTTTGTGCAATTAGCTTTTCTTTTGCTTTCTCCAAATCTACTGATGCATCGTAATAATCTTGACCTATCATTTTTGCAAATGTGGATTCAGTTGGACTCTTCAATGGAATCTCGTGAATTCTGAAATTTACTGTTGCAAGCTCATCCTCTGTATCTTTTAGTTGTGATCTATTTTCTCTAATGCGTGTTGCAACTTGCTCTAGAAAGGCAAAGTCAGACATTTCTAGCTAAACTCATGGACTACATCCATAAGGCTTGCCTTGAATTCTTCTGTAGTCAATCCCCATTTGCCATATTCATCTTTGAATGCATCCCATGAAGCTTCTGCTTCACTTGCAATCTCCAAAATCTTTGTTCCGATTGCTTTTGTGTTGACAAGTATTGTGATATTTGCTTGTTCTGTTTCTAGGATTGGAATCTTGATGAATATCATTCTTGATTCTTCGATGTGGAATCTGTCCTTTATGATGTTCTTTAGAGTGTCTCTTTCTTTTGCTTCGAAATCTCCTTTTACTTTAACAAGTACACAACAAGAATCTCTTGGTCCTCCCTTGTCTCTTATGTCATTTTCATCAATGTCAAACAATACTGCATCTTCTTTCTTGTTGATGTGTTCTACAATTCCTTCCATGGTACTACCCTTGGTTCCTGTCATCAAGTCCGAGTTCCATTGTCTCTCTTCTGGAATAACTGGAATTACCCAAGTAACTGCAAATCTTGGTCTCTTTGTTGCAAGCCATGTTCTATAGTTTGACATGTCCCATTCTGTCTCTCTTGCAAAAGATGCAATAAACATGGAAATTGCATTTGCCGCAATCAAGTTCATTCCTCTGTAATCCTTCCAGCCTACTTCGTGTTCTCTTGGAAGATCATCTATAATTGAAGACATTTTGTCTAGTCTCTTTTCGTGTTTCTGTGCAAGTTCTCTTAGTCTTTTATTTGAAAATAGTATGGAACAGTCACTGTATTTTATCTGGTGTTCTAGATTCATCACGATGTTGATTGCAGATGCTTCTAGAATTACTGGATCCCATCCAAATTCTGGTAATAATCCAAATGATGCAATTGTTGCATGTTCTTTTGTATCTTTTTTGATATACTGCATAAAGGCACTTGCAAATGAAGCACCTGTACCGCCTCCCATTGCAAATGGAATTGTAAAACCTCTTACTGGTTCTGGAGAAAGACTTGAAAGTTGTTTTTGCATGTCATACTTTGTACTTACTTCTTTGATGAATCTTGTACGGCCTTCTGCCCAGTTTCTGGCAGCACCACCTGCACCAGAGATTACATGTTTGTCTCTTAGAGCAAACAAGTCTGGATATGATTGTAAAATCAAATTGGCAGCTCTTGGGTCTAGATCAATTAAAAGTGCTCTTGGAATAAGTGGAATTTCACTTCCACCATATGCGTTTGGAAATCGTAAGATTGTACTTCCGTATCTTTTGAGTATGCGGGATTCGTCCTTCTCGCCCTTTAATGTTGGTTTTAGTGGATCTGCACCAACATCAATCAATAATCTTCGATATGATTCTGCACCAAGACCAATTCCACAATGACCAAAACATGTCATGATAACCGGGGCTGGTGGTAATGGGTCAAATTTTGACAAATCTAATCACTCTTTAAAACTAGAACTTGTCTCTTTAATGGCGTAGTCCAAGATTGTTCAGTCCATGCTTGATTGTTATAGACATGATGTTCCAATTTTAATCCTGAAAATTAGATTATTTTTTTGAATTTAAGATTTAAGAATGATTTATCCTTCTTCTGTTAGAGCTTGTTTGAGTACACGAAACTCTTCTATTGATATCTGTCCTTCTGCAAGTCTGATTCGGAGAAGCTCAACTGATGTATCTTTTTTGGGTGGAGTTGTGACTCGAGGTTGTTCTACTTCTGTATTGTTGGATGACTCTAGTAAATCATGGATGTATCTATAATCTGACATGACAATTGGCTCATCATTTTTTACAGTCTCCATTATTTCTCGTAACCTCTTTGGATTTCCTTTACCTGCTGCAAGCAAACCCTTGATTGTTTTTAGCATATCTTCTGACATTTTATTTCACTATTGTTTTGAATCTGGGATCCCCTTTTATCTTATCGAATGATGAATCCTTTATGGCCCAGTTTTTTATGGTTTTGCCATAGTGAGATATTGCTTGTGCGAGAAGAATTAGAGCATCATCATTTTGTCCCATTTGTGCTTTACTTCTTGCCTTTGCGTAAATTATTGTACCGTTTTTTGGAAATTCTTTTAATATTTTATCAAAGATTGTAATTGCCTCATCATGTCTGCCCATCTCTGATAATTCTGTTGCCTTGTAAAATATTGCTTCATTGTTTTCTGGCTCTTTTTCCAAAATTTTATCAAAGTATGATAATGCTTCTTCGTGTTTTTTTTGCTTGCCAAGAACTAGTCCTTTGTAGTGTGTTGCCTGCATATTTTCTGGTTCCTTGTCAAGTACCTTGTTTAAGCAATCTATGGCATCATCATACTTTTCAAGCCTGATTGATGCAATTCCTTTGTTGTATAATGCTGGGATGTATCCTGGATCATTTGATAATGCCTTGTCATAATGTGTAACTGCTTTTTCAAACTGCTGCAACTCTGCAAAGTGGTTTCCTAGATTGTTTAGTGCGTCAACATGGTTGGGATCATATTCGATTATTTTCTCAAAGCATGATATGGCATCCTTGGTTTTCTTTAATTTCAAAAGAGACATTCCTTTGTTGTATAACGCATCTACATTTTTTGGGTCTTGTTTTAGCGCCTTGTCAAAAAATGATATGGCATCCTTGTGTTTTTCAAGCTTGGCATAGCTTATTCCTTCTAAAACTGTTCTTTCTGTTTGACTTTTTTCACTCATTTTTATACACTAGGAAATATCTGGAATGTCTTGTTTAATGCTTTTTGATGGAGTCATGCAAGATTGATGATTCTACGATCTTCAAGCAAAATAAATTCTTCTCATGATTGTGAGGTCAATTACTTGATGTTTCTTGCACTGCTTCTGGAAATGCCTTTTTGATATATCTTGAAAGGATTGGATATTGGATTATCAGAGACGATAACACTACGCCGAAGGTGATTGTCTTTAGTATCTCCTTGATATCACTCTCAGGAAGGGTTGCAACTAGTGCTACTGAGAGTGCTCCTCGCATACCTCCAATCATGACAACATGTCTCCATGGGCCTATTGTCTTTTCTTTTGTAAATCTGTGTGTTGCTGCAAGTATTGGATAAGTGGATGCAGCTCTTGCAGCCAAGACTGAGATGATTGCAAGTGCGATTAGAGGAAGGTTTTGTCCTATTCTTGTCATGTCCATACTCAATCCTAGATATAAAAATGCCACCGAGTTTGCAAAGAATGCAATCATTTCCCAAAAGTTTGATGTGTATATCCTTACCTTCTCGCCCATGATTTGCGGCTTTCTCATTATTACACCAAACCATAATCCTGCAGCTGCTGCTGCAACAAGTCCTGATAAACCAAGTGCGTTTGCAATTACTACTGAACCAAACAATACTGCTACTGAGAGTGCGGTTTCAGAGAGTGGTTCTTCTAACAATTTGTGCAAAAATTGTGATCCTATTGCAAGACCTATTCCTATACTGATGCCACCAAAAAATACTAGCGCAAAATGTCCAATCGTTTCTAAAATGTTGACATTGATTCCTGTTGGAGCATCTGGGGAAAGCGATGATCCTTGTGACGCAGCTATTGCCATGATTGAAGAAAATATTATTACACCTGCAGCGTCGTTGAAACTTGCTTCTGACTCCATTAATGTTACAAGTGTTCTTGGAACCTTGACTCTCTTGAATACCTCAATTACAATTGCAGCATCAGTAGGTGCAATTAGTGCAGCAAAAGCAAAAGCAACAATTGTTGGAAGTCCTGCTAGATATGATAATAATAGTCCACCAACTATGGTGGCAAGCCCAACTCCGACTGTGGCCAATGCAAGTGCAGATATTCTAATTACTTTGAATTGCTCTCTATCTATTTTCATCATTGCTTCAAAAATTAATGGTGGAATGACAAAGTAGAGAATAAGTTTTGGATCTACCTTGAATCCTGAAATATTTGGAATTCCATGACCTGTGAAATCTATTATTGATATTGAAATCCCAATCGCAACTAGAATCATGGTATAAGGAATCTTTACCTTGGTTGCAATCAAAGAAGCAAGAAATATTGTAGCAAGAAATACTGGAATAACAAATTCACTTGATAGAAGGTGACCCAAACTTAGATCTGCCATCCTTAGACTTTTGCTGTCAAATTATAAAAGTGGTTGCTAAATTTGGGATAATTTATGATTATTTTCGTCGGTCCATCATTTTTTGTCTGTTTCTTCTTAGAATGCGGAATCCCAAAAATATTCCAAGTGATATGTTTACCATGCCAAGTGCAGTCAAAATGAAGTTTGGATTAGTAAACACGACCAATCCCATGAATATGCCCCAAAACCCTGCGATGAAAAACATGACTGTTATGATTGTCAATCTGCGATTGGAAGGGGTAGTCATTAGCGATTTTGATTTTATGGCACTATTAAACATTGAGCGAATTGTATTCTGAATTACAAAAATGTAGAAAATCTATCTAGGAAAATTCTTTTCTTACGCTTTGAACAAATCTTGCATGAATTCTTATTCTCTCCAAAGTCTGTGCAAGTTTCATTTCAGTTCCAGGAACATGATGTCTTGCAAAAAAGTTTCTGATTTCTTTTTCTTTTTCAAAATCAGCTTCAATTGAAACACTACCAATTATTCTGTTAAGAAGTGGATTTCCTATGCCGAATCTTGATACAATTCCTTTCCAGTTTTGTTTTATCCATGGCAAAACAAGTTCTTTGCCTTGTGGATTTGTAACCATTCTTGCAATTGGTTGGAATAGGTTTTGTGTACGGACCTCTTTTGAGAGTGTAAACAAGAGTGTCTTTGATAATAGTTTTTTGTCTTGAAAGTTTGCAAGTGAGCTAAGTAGTCTGACCATTTCTTCTTGTGTTGGTGCTTTGCGATATAGGCTGAGCATTTTTTGATATGTTGATGAATCTCCTGTCCACGCTATTATGGAATATACTGGACCGCGAAGATCTGGATTTAATTTTCCAGTCTTTAATAAATTGGCAAATCTTGATTTTGCTTCTGTAACTATGTCTTGGTCTTCTAGTCTTCCTAGTGAACTAATTACTTGAGAACGCAAAAGTGAACTTGTTGATTTTTCTCCATTGACTGGATCCCATCCAAGTTTTGCAAATACCTTGTTAAAGAAATCAAGATTGAATTCTTTTATCTCATCCCAGAACTTTTCTTTTGATAATATTATGTAGAAAAAGTTCAGACTAGCTATGATATCTGATAATACTACATAATCGTCTTCATCTTCATAATGTCTAACAAAGTCAAGATAATCTCTAAATGATATTTGGTTTGATACGCACAGTGCAAAGAGGTCGTGATGAATACTCCAACGGTCTACATTTGATATTGTCTTTTCTTCAACTTGTCCTGCTAGTGAATCAAGGGCATCTTTGTCATATTTTACTCGATAAAATCCCTTTTGGCCGTCATTTACCTTGAACCAGTCTTCTTTGTAAGGAATGGTAATTGGTCCCTTCATTAGTTTGGTAGTTACCTTGTCTCCTGTTCTTACAGAGAGTGGGATTATCCAGTTTCCTTGTTTTGTTTTACCGTTATTTTCTAAGAGGAATCTACTTTGCGATAATTTTAATTTCGAGTCTTTTATCTTGGCTTCAATCACTGGGTATCCTACTTGTCTTACCCAGGTGTTCATCATTTGTCGTACTGGTTGTCTTGATATTGATCCAAGTGAGTTCCAAAGGTCTTCTGTTGTTGCGTTTGCATATTCGTGTTTTTTCAAGTAACTATACAATCCTTTTCTAAAGTTGTCATCTCCGATAAAATTCTCTAACATCATCAATACACAACCTCCCTTGTTGTAGCTAATCTCATCAAATATTTGTCGAACATCTGCAGGACTTTTTACTGGTACATCAATTGGATGCGATGATTTTAGAGAATCAAGACTCAAACCTCCCGTCATTTCTGAAATAAGGAACTGGTCCCAGAAATCCCACTCTGGGTATAATGCGTCAACTGCCTTTGTTGCCATGAATGTGGCAAAGCTCTCATTGAGCCATAGGTCATTCCACCACTTCATGGTGACTAGATTGCCAAACCACTGGTGTGCTATCTCATGTGCAATTACTTCGGCAATGTGCTGTTTTGTTTCAGTAGATGATGTCTTTGGATCGTAAAGCAGTATAGTTTCTCTGAATGTAATTGCGCCCCAATTTTCCATTGCACCTGATGCAAAGTCCGGTATTGCAATCATGTCAAGTTTAGGTAATGGATATGCAATCTTGAAATATTTTTCAAAGTATGACAAGAATTGTTTTGTAAATTCTAGTGAAAGTTTTCCTTGTTGTTTCTTTCCTTGTGTAGTTATTACTCTGATCAAAGTCTTGCCAGATTTAGTTGAGATGTGCTCAAACTCTCCGACTGCAAGATAGAGAAGATATGTAGACATGATTGGAGTAGTATCAAATTTGTACAGGATCTTCTGAGATATTGTTTTCTTTGATATTATTGGCATGTTTGAAATTGCAGTATGTGTCTTGTCAACTAAAAGTGAGACATCAAATGTTGCCTTGGCTTCTGGTTCGTCCCAGCATGGAAATGCTCTTCGTGCATCAGCTGCTTCAAACTGAGTAGTGGCAAGGTGTTTTTCTCTTCCCTTGTACTTGTATTTGCTCCTGTAAAACCCAACAAGCTTGTCATTTAACTGTCCTATGAAATCAATTGAAAGAACTGCCTTGCCGGATATCTTTTTAGAAAATTCAAGTGTGAGTTCTTCTGTTTTTTCATCAAGTTTTGGCTTTGGTTTGATCTCTAATCCATTCCAAGATATCTTGCACTGTTCTATCTCAAGTTCTGCAGCATGTAACACAATTTTATTTGTAGGTCTTGATATCTTGATTGATATTTTTTCTCTTCCTCTGAATGTAAATTTCTTAAAATCGGGTTCAAACTCTAATTCATAATTTATTGGAAAGACGTCTTTCACAAGATTTTTGTTCTAATATACACGTAATATACTTTCTAGTGCATTAGTCGGGCTAGCCAATGTATGAAATGCACACCAAAAAATACTATTGCAACTGCTTTTACTGTCTTACCTGTTGTCATTGCAATTGAATATTTTATAATGTTGTACTTTTTGGTTCCAGCTACTATTGATACAACATCGCCAAGTACTGGAATCCATGGAGAAATGAAAATTACTGTAAACCAGCCATATTTTGTCATTATACTGATGCTTTTTTCCTCGTGCTTTTTTTCTGGAGTCTTTCTGAGTTTTTTTAACAGTCTTCCATTGTATCCAATATAATATGCGATATAGCCACCAATTATGGAACCAATTATCAACACCAAAAACACATCAAGCATGTTTGTTCCACTTAGTAATAATGCTGAAATGGTAATCTCTGTTGGAATTGGGATAAAACTTGAAAACATTCCATTGAAAAAAAGTCCCAGTAAACCGTATTTTATGAATATTGCATTATGAAATAGAAAATGCATAACATCATTTGGCATTGGTTAAACTTTGTTCTAGCTCATTTTAAATGAATTGCCATATTTCACATCATGATCATAAATTGCATTACCTATTTTTTTGAGAAGTTTTGTTTTTGATTTTTGTGCTTTCTTGTCATGACTATAATCTTTTTTCTCTATCAAATCATGGAGGTGTTCAAGTTCTGCTCTTGATAGTGCATTGATTCCTCTTGTAAATATGATGTCTAAAAGTTGAAGTCTCTCAAGGTCTTCGTTATTGTCTTCCATGATTGTTGTATCTCTATCTTTAATATTTGTCTTACATAAAGACAAAACATGTTCTACAAGGTCTCTGTGTCATTTCACAAGGATTATCTAAAAATAAAAAATGATCTAATCGAAATTGGTATAATGGAAAAACCTGTAAAAGGTAAGGCAAATATGCTGATAGTAAAACAGATTGCAAAACATCTTGGAGTATCAAAATCCAAAGTGAGAATAGTTGCAGGAGAAAAATCTCAAGACAAGATAGTTGAAGTGTTACAATAATTTAACAAACCCTAAAAAACAAGTCAAATCCACTTTATCATGTGAACACATCTGCAATTTTGATAATTTTTGCCATTGCGGTTGTATCTGTGATGGCACATCCTGGGTATTCTCAACTTACCAAGTCTAGCGCTACACTTGAAAATGGTATTTGGTATACTAGTGTTGGAAAACAAGTGCAGGTTACAACAGATGTTGCCAACGGGCAAGACAAAGCCCAACCATTTGCATATCTTGTACAGATTGAAAACCAAGATGGTGTGGTATGTTCTTTGTCGTGGATAACTGGTACACTTGATGCAGGTCAGTCTCTAAGTCCATCTCAATCCTGGATACCAACTACATCTGGGACATATACTGCACAGATCTTTGTATGGGAAAGTGTGGGAAATCCTGACGCACTGTCTCCCCCGCTTACAATGAAAATTGTTGTATCATAGATTAGCATCAGTTATAATTTAGAAATTTACAGCCTAATGTATGGACGTTAGGCGGAGAATTCCCGTTTATCTTATGATCGGAGTAGCGTTTGCGTTTACACTTTACTTTTTTGTATCTCCGTTTCTCTCTTCGTCCGATCAAGGCGGTACAGTACCTCCCCTTAACCAAAGTCCTGATTCCGTTTCGACACTAGGAAATGATGTTGATACGTGTGTAACAACTCCAAATTCAGACTGTGACCAAGAAATGTTGCAGATAAAAAATTATTGTACTAGCAACAGAGGACAAAACGTTCCTATCTGTTCTGATGTTAGGGTGCAGGAGTACATCGACAGCAGAGGACTAGAGCGTCCGGTCATAAACACTGGAAGTTGATTGTTATTTCTGAGCTTCTTGCATGAATCGTTCCATGTTCTGCTTTACAAGAGGAATTATCTTTTTTGTTATGATCTGATGAAAGTCATCTGCATCAGGATCAAATGATAACAACAGTACATGGGCAAGTCTTCGGTTTTCATCAGCAATTGGTATTGTTGCTCTGATTATTTTTGTATAGTGTGAACTTGCATAAGAAATTCTTCCAAGTAAATATTCCCATCTGAGTCTGGTGTACTGTCTTGTGGCTGCAGTTATTGCGTATTGAGCCCTCTCTTCTGGTTTCATTACTGGTGTGAGGCTTGCTCTCTCAGATGCGCCTTCTAATGTCCCATCTCCGTCTGCAATTCCTGCAAATCTTATCTTGTTATCTAGTGCTACTACGCTTTTGCAGAAATCTTCGAAAAATGCCATTCATTATGGGTATCAATTAATGCTATATTTGCTTTCTGGGAAATTTCTCTTCACATATTGTCTTGTTTTATGCTAGCAGGCCTTATCTTTTGAAAGATAAAGTTACACAACAGCATGAACCCAATCCATATCCCAATCATAAGAATAGGGGTATAGTGTCCTATGCACTGACTACAGATGAACTTGTTTACAAGAAACACAATGGCGCCTCCAACAAGAGCACCTGTTGCATAATCTGCTAATCTCCACAAGAAATATTTCATTTGTTCTATGTTGACATGTCCAAAATATAAGATTGATTTTACTTGATTGCTAGGAGAAATGTATCCTGATATTTTCTACTTCAACCTTTATCCATTCGCAAAAGATCTGCCAAATAGCATCTGGTGTAGAATCATACTGGAAAAAAGTAAACATTACTGCAGTGGAATCGTTAGATAATGAAATTATTCTCATGTATGCAGGTGTCATGTTATCTTCGGTAGGTCCTGCATAGATGTCAATCAAACCTGCCTTTTGATTTGTATCTAATCTGATGAATACTTCTCCGATTGGTGTTAGGGCTTTGTGTTTGCCATCTACTAGCATCAGTTTCTTGATGAACTTTGTAGACCATTTTGAAATATTTTCAATATTTGATAAAAACCCGAATACTTTGTCTATTGGTGCACTTACTACACAAGTCTCGGTTATGGAATTCACTGTTTTGTCTCAAAATGTCTATTAATTAAATGGTGTTTTGATAACAGACAAAAGAATGACTCATAAATCCATGGCTTGATTTATTGCAGTATCATGTCCCTAAAACCAAAGAGTGCAGAGGAATCAAGAGCGGAGATGACAGTTCGAATGTTTCCATCTGATGCAAACCCTGCAGGAAACGTGTTTGGTGGAGAGATATTAAGACAGATTGATTTGATAGCAGGCCTTGTAGCACAGAGACATTGCAAGAAAAATGCAGTAACTGCATCAATTGACAGAGTCAACTTTCTAAAACCTGTTCTAGTTGGAAATGCGCTAATACTAAATGCCCGGCTAAACTATGTATCACACTCTTCCATGGAAATTGAAATTAAAGTAGAGGCTGAAGATCTATTTACCGGAATTAGAACTCTAACAAATACTGCATATGTCACTTCTGTTGCATTGGGCGAAAACGGCAAACCAACTGATGTACCTCCACTTTTGATTGTCACAGAAGATGACAAGAAGAGGTTTACAGAGGGAGAACAGAGAATGTTGCAGAGAAAAAGAGAACGAAAACACTAGTATTTTTAAAATAAAAACCAGAGGGCGTGACTGGATGTCTGCTCCCTCTGAGAAATCATGTCATGGATATGTTATGCAAGAAATAAACTATCCACAATTAGTTTTCCAATCTTAATTCTCCTTGTTACATATATCACTCGTTAAAGATCATAGCTTAATTTTCATAAATCAAGCTTAGTCTACAAGACGTAATGATTAAGCACTTTCGTCAATATTAGTAGAAATGACTTTATCCTATGTCATCAGGCAACCTGTATCAATTTGAAAATAAAATTTGTGTTGTATTTTGCAATGCTTGCAAGCGCGCCTGCCTTTTTCTTGACCGTTTCACCTGTAGCAGCAGATCCTCTCTCACCACCGACTGCAGCACAGATTGTAGTAAAAATAGACAGGGATAGGTATAATCCCGGTGATATCATGGTCATCTCAGGTCAAGTCCAAAGTGTTGTACCTGATATGCAGTTAACAATTCAGATACTTGATCCTAACAATAACTTGGTTCACATTGAACAGATACCTGTTACGTCTGATGGGCAATTTTCATTGCCAGTGAAGGTCTATGGTCCGTTATGGAGTGTGCCAGGCAAGTATTCTATTGTTACACAATATGGATTCAAACACATCTCTGCCATAGTAAATTTTCAATTTGGGCAGGTTGATGTTCCAATACAAGATACATTCAATGTAAAAGATCCTTCTAGTGGACAAAACTTTGATCTCAATTATACTATTACTGGAGGTCAAGTTGAAAGTATGGCTCTTGATAAACAAGATGTTTCACTTGTTGTACAAATCAATTCCACCGATTCTGGTATGCTACATCTCCAGATACCGAGATTGCTACTTGACTCAAAAAAACCTAGTAATGCAGATGAATCATTTCTGGTTTTTATCAACGGTGACGAAATAACATCATTCCAGCAGACTGGTTCTGATTATAACTATCGAGTATTAGATATTCCATTTGTGACTGGTGATTCTAAAATTGAAATTATTGGAACTACAGTAATTCCAGAATTTGAAAACATATCTAGTCTGATACTTGTCTTGGCAGTTGGACTAGTAACAATATTTTCAGTATTGTCACAAACAAGAATGAATCCAAAACTCTTGAATCTATAACTAGTTCTTTGATTTTACTTTAAAAAATAACTAGTGTTTTTCATGATCTTCTATAGTGTACAGTGCGGCACTTTTTGCAGCAATTTCTGCAATTTTTTTATTCTGTGAACTTCCTATTATTATCACGTCATTTTGTTTAGGCGATAGCTTTTCCATGATGAGAGAATGTATCTTTTGATCATTTCGCATCAAATCCTCGCCAGTTCCTGGTAACACAAGCCTCTCATTTTTGCAGATGAGGGTAGTTGCTCCAACTGCGCCTGCCTTGATTGCAGCATCGCGTTGTTCAATTCCACTTTTTATGTTGTAAGCCATATTTTTTAAAAGCACTGCATGATTGAATTTTCCCAAGGCCACTGAACACTTGGTAATGTCAGTCTCTCTTGGAATTATGACATGTAGTTTGGTATAAAGTGAATCTCCCTTATTTGTAAGCCACATACCTGCATTGGAATTTTCAACAAGACCATGCATCTTTAGATGCTTTACTAGAGTCTTGATAGAACCTTCTCCTAGTCCAAGTTCTTGCATCATCATGGATCTACTTATCTTGTGATTCTCTGACATCATCTGCATTGTTTTAAAGACATGAACTAGATCAAAACTGAGCATTCTACTTGGAGCATGTCTTTGCGCTACCTTGGAAAGTAAATGTATTACTTGATGCATCTTATTGTTAGATCTCTTATTCCATTATTAGATTTTAGTGTGATACCGAGTCGGATAAACTATCCAATTGTTTAAATAATGATATCGTGACACGAAAATAGAAATGGCTAATACGTCACAAGTAACAAAGACAGCACGTGCAGTTCCGCTTATTGCTGCAATAGCTTTGTTTGCACTATTTGGAATGGGCTACTTTGTAGTAGGCTTTGACCAAGGACAAATCTTTAGCATATTTGAAGGACAGTCTGCATATGCACAGATGAACGGTGTTGGATTATTGCATGAATATACTCATGACATGAGACACGCATCTGGTTTTCCATGCCACTAGTTTTTTAACGAAATTTTTTATTTTCTTCTTGTCTTGACTCTAGTTTTTACTTGCAAAGACTACACATTTTTCTAGAATTACATTATGTCTAGCTTATTCAAAGTGACAAAACAGGGACATAAGACATGGTATCACGTATAGAATTCATTCAACTAGAAGGGGACTCAGATCTTCCATTGGTGGTCTGAACGACCTCTTTTAATTCACAGAAATGAATTGTTGCTGTATTTTACTTAGGGAAAGCAGTCAAACGTACCTGGAGGCGGATTTTTTATCATTTTCTGAAAGTCTTCAGCAGCATATTGTTTGTCCACTGAGTATGGTATGACTCCAAAGATTGGTGCACTTACAGAAGTTGTTATTGTTGCCTTGGATGGATCAAACGTAGCATTTTCTTGTCCAATTTTTGTCACAGCATCTTTGTTTATAGCAAATATTCCGTCTAGTGTTGCAGCTGATTTTGGTGACAATGTAGAGCCATTCACAGTGGCTTTTTCTATGATGTCTGAATTGTAGAATGCATCTATCTCATACTTGGTAAACATGGCAGGAAAATATGATGGATTGCATGCATCAGTTTGTATGCTAAGTTCGGTGTCTGAAATTGCTACCTGTTGACCATGATGAGGGCGAAATTGTAAACTGTCTACTGCGTATACATCTAGTCCGATATATGCTACAATTATGATTGCTGCAATGATGCCTATTGAGGCATATTTTTTGGTAGGCATTTTCTTTACAGGCTCTGTCTCTGTTGGAATTTCAGGACTTGGAACTGTGTTGTCTGGTACACTTTCTGGTTTAGAATCTACAATATTATCACTTGAAATTTGATTGGATTGAGGTTGATTTTCTGTCAAATTTTCTATGTATTGATGGTCTTCGAAAGAAACTGGTTCGCCATTTTTGACTGCAGTTAAAATATTTTGTAATCTTGCAACATCTCCTTTCTGAGATTTTATCATCTCTTCAATCTTATTGGCAAGATCTTCTGACATTCATTCAAAAGCGATTTATTCTTAATTTAAAGCAAGTGGATATGTAATTAATCTGTAAAAAACTGGATTAAAAGGTTCTATGAGATTGTTCTACAATTTTGAAAGTAAAAATCAGACTTGTTCCAAAATAAGAATTGCTAGTATCTTATCTTGATCTCTTGAGCAATCTCTAGGAATTTTTGCATCTCTTGGTGGAATCTGATTCCTTTTTCGGTGATGACAAAACTGCGACTTTTATTGTCTATTTTTGATTCCAAGAGTCCAAAGTCTATTAGCTTTTGGCATTTTTCCATTGCTGTATAATGCGATAGATTGGCTCTGCGTGCAATTGAGGATATTATGATACCCTGTATGCCACAGTCCATTGCAACTTGCAGTATCTCTGAGATTACTCCGATCTCTGATCTGTATTGTTGCTTCATGCTTACTGCCATTAGATTGCCACTCCGTTTGGTGCTACATAACTTGTTTTCATGTGTTATATTATAGAACAAGGTCTATATATTCATTAGGGAACTAATGATTAGAAATCAAATGAAAAAGTTTGATTATGAAAACAGTATTGGATTTGTCATATATTCTGCGTCAAAGATGATGCAGAAAGCGTTTGATCTGGAATTGAGAAATAAAATAGGGATAAACTTGGTACAGTCAAAGGTCATATTCGCACTGTATATGCAATCTGGTCCAACTCAACGAGAAATTGCCGACGTGATTGGAGTTGAAACCCCCTCGCTTGTACCGATAATCGATAAACTAGAAGAAGATGGATATGTGAAAAGAAAATCTGATGCCCACGACAGACGAATAAAAAGAATCTACGCTACTGCAAAGACTGACTCACTGTGGGATTCCATGATGGAGTGCATTACACATCTAAGAAAGGTCTCTGCAAAAGATCTTTCAGAACAAGAGATAAAGTCTGCACTTGGTACAGTGAAAAAAATAACTGAAAATCTGACTAGATATCTTGATGATTCAAAATTGCCAGATCTCAAAAAGACAAAAGACTGAAAAATTGATGTGTAAGTTTGAATAATCTGTTATTTTGCCAAAAAAGGTTCAAACAATGATACTCTGTAACTAATTCATATTTACTAGTAACACTAGATACTAGCATGGCGATATTGAAGACAATTGGACGAGTTCTGGTGCTAATCGTAAGCGGAATTGCCATAATAGTTGTTGGTGGATTCATGATGGGCGCAGTTGCCAAACTGTATCTACCAGGACGAAAAAAGGATAGACAAGAACCGCCTGAAAAATTTTATGAACGCAAAAAAACAGATTAATATTAAACCGAGAAGTTTTTGAATAAAGATGAGCCAAACAAATACTGATTCCCAGTTATCTAAGTTACAGTCATTAAAGTATCTCACTCCTGCAAGATCTGTTTCTGATGCAAACGCTCTCTTACCAAAGGTATCAGAGATTGTAGAAAAATATGTCAAGGCATTAACACCTTGGAAAAAAGACAATGATACTCTACAGCATGCATCTGACTCACTGTGGGATTTGGCAAGAATTGAGGCAATCAGGTCTGGCCGTACAAATACTTGGGACTTGGCATGGAACTCTGCATGGAAAGCAGCAAGCCAGTCTGCTCGTGATAATTATGGATGGTATGGAAGTGAGTTTACTTCTGGAGAGACTGCGCGAGATGCAGCAAGAGATGCCGCAAAATACGCCGCAAGATATGCTGTATGTGAATCAGTCAAGGACAAATTTGGTGGAAACAATCCGTTTGAACATGTCATAGAATTGTATTCAATGGGTCTCAAACCAACATACTTTAGAAAAGTAGAAGAACAAGAAAAATTCGTTGTAGATTTTCCATTAAATCTTGATGGCAAAAGTGTGTTAGGCTGTTATTTGCATGGAGACAAGGAAGTGTCCTTTACACACAACTGGATTGATTATTGTACACATTTGAATCCTGTAAACAATCCTGAACTGAAACGATCATTTGCATAAAAGATACGCAGATCTTAAGTATCACAATTTTCTATAAAATATCATGTGCGAAATGATGGATGAAATTGAAGTCGAACAACTAAGAATGGCACTAGCTAGAGCAAGAAAAGAAATGCAAGAACCTGTACAAGAAAAACCCCTTGTTGCAGTAGCCTAGTAATTCCACTCGTCAGAGATGTCATTCCAAAGTGAACGATATGGTTTGGCATCTTTTGAGATCTCTTCTCTTATCCTATGTTCTATTGAAAAGTACATGTTTTCAAGTGCATCTGCGCCACCATCTGCAAACAATTCTTGGCCTATCTCCTTTATCCTGTCTTCCTTGGATGAATAATCTGAAGCATTTGGATTTTGAATACAGTATGTTAAGAGATCATACAATTCTTCTTCAAGATATGCGTCCAATGATATGCGAACTGTATTTACGGTATTAAAGTTCTTGATTATTTTTGTGGCATGATGGTTTTTGCCTTGGTCTCAATCAGGGTTTAAAAATTAGTCGATTATGGACCCAAGATTCCAAAGGTATAACAAGACATGCCTGTAAGTATATTCATAGTCCAAAACTCTGTTCAACTAAAAATATTGGAAGCGTATACTAGAGACGTAGGTAGGGGAGTTACTCGAATTGATTATGAATCAATGGATGCTCTTGGTGCATCAACTGGTGATATTTTAGAAATTACCGGCAAGCGAAGATCTGTAGCACGATGTCTTCCGCTGTATCCATCTGATGAAGGAAAGGGAATTATTCGAGTAGATGGCCTTGGAAGAAACAACACTGGTGTGGGAATTGGCGATACTGTTACTGTGCGAAAGATAAAGACTGTACCTGCAGAAAAAGTCATAGTTGCTCCACTTGATTCGATACCTCCGATTGATGAAAGATATCTTACTGATTCTCTAGAAAATATTCCACTTGTAAAAGGTGATAATATCATGGTGCCATACTTTGGTGGTAGGTTAACATTCCAAGTAGTTGGAATAACTCCTGCATCTGATGCAGTACTTGTAACTCCAAAGACAGAATTTCATATCGCTGAAAAAGGTGAGAGCTTACGCGGAGTACCGCAGGTGTCATACGAAGACATTGGTGGAATGTCTGACGAGATAAAAAAAGTCAGAGAGATGATTGAATTACCAATGAGACATCCAGAAATATTTGAAAAATTGGGAGTTGAAGCTCCAAAAGGTGTACTACTATATGGTGTACCCGGAACTGGAAAGACACTACTTGCAAAAGCTGTTGCAAATGAAACTAATGCACATTTTATCAGCATATCCGGTCCTGAAATAATGAGCAAGTTTTACGGGGAAAGTGAAGCTAGATTACGTGAAATATTCAAAGAGGCAAAAGAAAAAGCACCATCAATTATTTTCGTAGATGAAATTGATTCAATTGCACCAAAACGAGAAGAGGTCACAGGAGAAGTGGAACGAAGAGTTGTTTCTCAAATGTTGTCATTAATGGACGGTCTTGAAGGTAGGGGCAAAGTAATTGTCATTGCTGCAACAAATAGACCAAATGCACTAGACCCGGCTCTTAGAAGACCTGGTAGATTTGACCGAGAAATTGAGATCAAAGTTCCTGACAAAAAGGGAAGATTAGAGATTTTATTAATTCATACAAGAAACATGCCTCTAAACGAAGATATCAATTTAGAAAAAATTGCAGGCACTAGTCATGGATATGTGGGTGCTGATTTGGAATATCTCTGCAAGGAAGCTGCAATGAAATGTCTTCGAAGATTATTGCCTGAAATTAACTTGTCTGATGAAAAAATTCCTCCGGAAACTTTGGATAAACTAATTGTAAACTCTGAGGATTATCAATTTGCATTCCGTGATGTTACTCCTGCAGGAATGCGTGAAGTGTACATTGAGACTCCTGATATCAAATGGAACGAAATTGGAGGTCTAGAAAATGTGAAAAGAGAACTTCAGGAAGCAGTAGAATGGCCAATGAAATATCCTAATCTTTACGCTCAGCTTGGATATAGAATGCCACGCGGCATCTTGTTGCATGGCCCAAGTGGAACTGGAAAGACACTACTTGCAAAAGCTGTTGCAACAGAAAGTGAGGCAAATTTCATCTCTGTAAAAGGTCCTGAATTGCTATCAAAATGGATTGGAGAGTCGGAACGAGGAATCAGAGAGATATTTCGAAGGGCAAGACAGTCATCACCATGTGTCATATTTTTCGATGAGATTGATTCTATTGCACCAATTAGGGGAATGGGTGAGAGTGCAACTACAGAAAAAGTTGTCAGTCAGTTGCTAACAGAAATGGATGGAATTACATCACTTAACGGTGTAGTGGTAATTGCTGCAACAAACAGAGCAGATATGATTGATTCTGCACTACTTAGACCCGGCAGATTTGATAAAATTATTCTAGTTCCAATCCCAGACAAGGAAGGCAGATTGAAGATATTGGAGATTAGCTCTGCTGATATTCCAATTGAAAAGGAGATGGGAACACCAAATGGACTAAATCCGGATTATGTTGACTTGGCAAAGATTGCAGAGATAACTGATGGCATGAGTGGTGCAGATGTTGCAGCTATTGCAAATACTGCTGCATCCATTGTATTGCATAACTTTGTTGAAAAGTATCCTGATCCCAAAGAGGCAGAAAAACAAGTCGAAGCTGCAAAGGTGAAGATGCGAGACTTTGAGGATGCAGTAAAGAAAGTCAAGATCCAAAAAGAACTAAAGATTGGACAAAAGGTAACTGTATCTCACTTTAGATAGTTTTCTTTATCCCTAAATTAGTTTAGAATTTTATGCACAAACGGGCCCAAAAATTGACCACGTTAGTACCCTAGTCCCCAGATGTAGATGAAACTCGAGTCCAAAATTATCTCATGTTAGTATCTAAGTCTTATCATACTCAAACTATGATTTTAAAATTATAACCCATGAAAACCTAGATCTTATTTAATAGTAAGAATTAACAAAAAACGTTTACAATATGACTAGAGATATGAGGGGAATTTGTATCGAATGTGGATTTCAAGTTAGGGGAGATACATTAGACGATTTAGATGAGAGTTTCACATTGCATTTTGAAAATGATGGACATGATAGTTACTACTTTGTCGATAAAGAAGGCAAAAAAACAGAAAGAGATGTTTCAAAATTATAATCATCTTTTAGCTGGTTAGTACTCTAGTAATTTTATGCCAAGTGGGTCCAAAAGTAAGACCATGATGGTACCCGAATCCCATCGGACCAGCTACTTATTGATATGTGAATAATTTTACTGTGCAAGTCGTCTTACACTATCTAATATGCTGTGTGATTTTTAGACTAATCTTCAGTTGATTCAGGCTTTGTCTTTTTATCTGGAACCTGGATGTCTAATAGTTCTCGTAATCCCTTGTACCTGTTTCGTATGGTAACTTCAGTTACTCCAGCTGCTATTGCAATCACTTTTTGCGTTGTACTGTCTCCATGTATTGCACAGGACAAATACAAAGCAGCAGCTGCAAGACCCATCGGATCTTTTCCTGCAGAGATCTCTTTCTTATTTGCCTGTTCCAAAATTTTAAGCGCTTCGCGTTTTACTTTCTCGCTAAGACCTGATTCACTTGCAATTCTTGACATGCATTTTATTGGATCTAACACCGGCATTGTCATGTCAAGTTCTTGTAATAATAATCTGTAACATCTGGATACATCTTTCTTTTTTACATTGATTCTTTTTGCAACCTCGTTTAATGTTCTTGGAGTGCCAGTCTCTCTGCAGGACAAATACAATGCAGCTGCAATTAATCCTGGAATGGATCTTCCCTTTGCAAGTCCTTTTTCTAATGCTTTTCTGTAAACGTATGCAGTTTTTTCTACTACTGCATCTGATAATGCAAGTTTGTCCTTTAGTCTGCTAAGCTCACTGAATGCTTGTCTACAATTTCTTTCAGTTGCTTCATGAACCTGACTTCGACTATCCCATGTCCTAAGACGAGTGATTGTATTTTTCATTGATGCTGACAAGGGTTTTCCGGTGGAATCCTTGTTTGCCTGTCCAATTACTGTTGCAAGTCCCATGTCGTGCATTGCAAGAGATGTTGGAACACCAGTCCTAGCTCTATCTTCGAATTGTTCTTTTGAAAATGACTGTCTTTCAGGACCCAAGTCATTTACTATTTCATTTACTACCAGCCCACATCCTCCACAAAATCGCTCACCTGTAGTGCCATCTGTTAACATCTTGGCTTTACCACATCTAGCACACTTTGCATTCATCTCTGAGCTTTGTACTGTCATGAATAACACACATGTCCAGCTTTTATCAAATAATAACCCAGCTATTTACGCACATCAATGAAATTTGCCTAGTTTTTTTCTAGTAATCTAGGCATAGAGAAACTCTGATGGTACAAGCCAGGTCTCTTGATAGTCTAGATTCTTGTCAACTAGCAACATTCCAAGCTTGTATTTTTTTGCCATGTCTATGCTCATATCAGAAAGTGTGCCTTTTTCTAAAATGTATGGCAATTCCTGAATGTCTGTAGCCACTAGCACTCTGGTACTTGGTATCTCTTTTTTTGTACCAAAGATGTCTTTTTGAACTTCTTGCATGGCTTGGCGTGTGATTTCAGGATGAATTAGTACCGTGATGGTTCTTTTCTCTTTTCTTGCTACCAGATCAAATCTGTATTGAGGATCAAAATCATAGTGAGCAGAATCCTGTTTTACATGCCACTGCATGTCCTTGAGATAGTCTGATACAATATCTTGAATCATGCCGACATCTAACAAGTCTCTTGCAAATTCTGCCTTTTTGTGTGCTCGCAGTAATGATTTAAAGTACTTGTCGACAAGCTGCTTGGAATATTTTGACATTTTTTCCTTCATGAAAATTGAATTGAGAAGATGCTTGTTCTCTTGATATGTACTAAATGGGTCTGGCTCTCTGTCTTCCAATGCTGGTTTCTCACACATCTGGTAATTAATCGCTCGCCATGGTATGATTTTGATGCCATCCAAGGATGCACTAGAAGAATAAGAGATAAGGTATTAATCATAAAAGGTCAAATGACTAGTGTGGATTTTATCCAAAAGGGCGAGCCTGATGTATCCAAGCCACTCTTGATTGCAGCCATGCAAGACATGGGAGATGTCGGAAGCATTGTCATTGATTTTATAAATTCAAATCTTAACACATCAGTATTTCGTGAAGTCCAACCGTCATATCCTGCATATGTAATTGACAATGGTGGATACATTGACATTCCAGAAGAAAAGTGGGATTACCGATATGCTAAAGATATTATAGTATTTGGAGGAGGCTCTGGACAACCCTCTTCTACAGAAGAGCTAAACGTATTGTGTCAAGATGTAATTGATGTTGCAAAAAAATATTCAGTACGTTTCATCTATACGCTTGGTGGGTTTCACACAAAAAATCCAATTGACGGGGAACCAAAAACATTTGTCACTACAACATCAAAGGATCTCACAGAACAAGTAAGAAAACTTGGAATCTTGACTACACCAGAGGCTTCAATCATTACAGGATTTAATGGATTGATACTTGGATTTGCAAAGATGAATGGTATCCAAGGGATTGGATTGTATGCAGAATTGAACCAGCCCAAGTTACCACAGTATCGATCTTCAAAGAGTATCATCAAGACACTTGAAAAGATGACTTATCGCAAGTTTGGTGATACTTCGGAATTTGATTCCATGGCAAAAGATGTTGAATCTCACAGTCATGGAAAACGCTTTGATCCTGATCAAAGCTACTCTACCTGATTTAATAAAATAAGAAAAATTAAACTCGCTTGTATTTTACAGACGCATTGGTACGAATCTTGTAACTGCAACTATGGCTACAATGGAAACAGCTAGAACAATGGCGGCTACTGGTCCAAACTCTGGCACTACAGTTGTTCCAACTAGAGAAACGTTCTCAGAGAGTGGGGTGATTGGTATTGATACAATGGTATCTGTTGCCTCGTTAGTTGTAGTATAGTTTGTTATTATCTGACCGTCAACAAAAACTCCAATGAATCCATTGATAAGTCCAGTTGGAAGTTTTAGAACTAGGTGACTATTTGTGTCAGCCTTGCCTACTAGAACAAAACTAACAGATTTGTCTTTTACACTAACTGATGCGCTAACGATATCTTTCAGAGATGAGTATGGCACATCAAATGTTGTTGCACCGTCTCCTGCATCTTTTCCAACGTCTTTAACAGTCTTGTCAAACTCTACTTGCTGAGCAAAGGACGATGTTGCCATTGGGGCAAGCAAAATTATGATTGCTGCAATAATTACTATCTTGAGCATTGATTCAGGTTTTGCTATCTTTACTAGTTAACGGGCTGGGCTAAATTTTTTTACGAAACCGCGAATTTCTTTGAAGCTTCAAGCAGGTTTTTGACATCTGACTCTGAATGCACATACGACATGGCGCCTAGTTTTCCTGGCAGGAAGAATATTCCACTTTTGGCAATCAACTCAAAATGATATTTCTTGAGTGTTTCAGTATCACACTTTGATGCCTCTTCTGCGTTTGTCACTTGAGTTACTCCATTTGCAAGAAAATGTGGCATGAAAAGAGAGCCCATGCCCGTGATTATTGCTTTATCCTGGAATGTTTTTGCAAGGCCCTTTCGTACCTCTTCTCCTAGTCTTCCAATTTTTTTATACACTGGGCCAGAGTTTTTCTTTAAAAATTTCAGCATTGTTCTTCCAGATGTCATTGTCATTGGATTTGCAGAAAATGTTCCACCTCCAATGTATGACCTATCTAGTCTCTTGTTTGTGTTAGTGTCTGTGATTTTCATGACTTCGTCTTTTCCACAAATTACTCCTATTGGAAATCCTCCACCGACAATTTTTCCTAGTGTTACAATATCTGGGTCTAGTTCCATGGTGCCATAAAGACATCCAAATCTAAATCTGAATCCTGTAACGATTTCATCTAAAATATACAGCGCATTTACACGATGGATAAATTCCTGTATTCCAACTAGATATTCTCTGGTTGCTGGAATACATCCTGCACCCCCAAGTACTGGCTCTATGATGACACCTGCAAGATCATTTTTCACAGACTCTAAAATTGAAATTGATTTTTCCAAGTTATTGTACGGGATTGAAACAATATGTGTCTCATCTGTCAATCCTGCACTCTCGGGTTGATCAAATGGATAATTGACTGATTTTAACAAGTCAGTGGTATATCCATGCCAACCACCATCAATTTTTGCAATTATTTTTTTTCCAGTCTTTGCCCTTGCAATTCTTGTTGCATACATGGTAGCTTCAGTACCTGTGGAAACATAACGAATTTTTTCTGCAACTGGAACTGCCTTTTGTATTACCTCTGAGAAGTCAATAGTATTTTCATTTACTGTTCCATGCATCCAACAATTGCTTACTTGTTTTTTGACTTTATCTGCAATTTTTGGGGCAGCATGTCCTAGAATCAAACTCCAGTGGCCCATCCAATAATCGATATACTTGTTACCGTCAACGTCTATGAGATACTTACCTCGTGCAGACTTTGTAACAAATGGATATGGCTCAAAAAATCGTATGTTGTGTGACACGCCATTGATGTGGAATTTTTTTGATCGCTCAAATAACTTGCTAGATTTTTTTGTATGTTTCTTGTAAACGTCTAAAGCAGAAGACAATTGGATTCAACTACGAGTTTGTTTAATATTAGTGATCGGAAAAATCTTGTAAAAAAAGCAAGATTTGTGCATGGTTTATATTATTTCTCTTTGATCCCATTTTTGCATACGTAACAGCAAGGCGGCGCTTGTGATGATGTTTG
>Ga0265338_10000079_pt1 | contig 177318 bp, 261 predicted proteins | sample 42126metaG_FD_193579 | JGI IMG/M metagenome (GOLD analysis project Ga0265338, IMG submission 193579) | Rhizosphere microbial communities from Carex aquatilis grown in University of Washington, Seatle, WA, United States - 4-21-26 metaG | ecosystem: Host-associated > Plants > Roots >... | reverse complement strand
TCTATTGGAAATAAGGACTAAATAATGGACATGCGATCCTTCCTAACATCTTTGAAAGAGGCTTTATCTTCTAAGGTCCTTGAACACTTTAGAGGCAAGGCGGTGGATCATTATAATAGACTGTATAATGGTGGACCAGGTAATAAGACCGAATGCATTGGGACATGTGGTGCGGCAAGTTGGGCACTCCATAATCATCTAGTCAATCAAGGCAAGGACTCTCATTTTGTTCTTGGTAGTTATTCCAAATATGGTGATGCCGGCGCAGTTCCATTTGATCCTTTTGATTGTCATTGCTGGGTCGAACATGACGATAAAATATTGGATGTAACCCATGGCCAATTCGATCCTAAACATCCTGTGGTTGCAACAGGATTACATGATCCACGCTATAAGGCACACAAGCGGGATGCTGCGGCTTTCACGGCCATTCAACATTGGAGTTCGAACATCAAGGCATCCAATGCCAATGCAAAGAAATACTATTCTGGTTTGTTACCGACGGAGCAATAAAGAAAATGCCATCCTATTTCAATTTCTTCCCAAAGGTACTGGTTGATACAAGCGAGCGCGGCAAGGATCAAATCCCTGATTATGAGGTACTGACAAACATAACGGCACGTATTGCGCTACTCAAGGCAATCAAGAATAATACTTTGGACTTTTATTTGTATCCAGTAAAGGATTCGGATACACCCGAGATTGTAGCCTCCAAGATATATGGCGACCCAGAGAAACACTGGGTTATATTGGCGGCCAATGACATGATCGATCCTAACTATGACTGGCCTATGGACTATGGCACATTCATCAAGTTTGTCTCTAATAAGTATGATAGTCTGGCCAATGCCGAGAGTGGTATACATCATTACACCGAAACTATTTCAACCACGGATAGTACCACTGGCACAGTCACAAATCAGACCTTTGTATTGGATGCCGGTACCTATGCCAACACACCCGTGGATACAGTCGAAACATTTAATCTGGTCGATGGCACTACGGTTCATATGGAGATAACAACAGATGCCGTGACCAACTATGAGCATGAATTTGAACTAAACGAAGCCAAGCGCCAGATCAAGATCATCCGGCCAGAGTTGATTTCACGCATTCAACAGGAATTCGTGGCACTCATGGCTATTCAACCAAAGAGATAATAGAATAAATGGTTGCTCTATCAGGTAGTGGCACAAGCGCCGGTGGGTTCTCTTTACCGGCACAACAACCCAAGGGCATGTTGTTTGCCCAGGACTATTTCCTGCAATCGGCAGTCATCGTGTCATCAACAGGATTGACCACGGATATTCGGTTTATTCTGGAGGAACTAAACATCTATGAAACAATGGTCGGTGATGTAGTGACAGGCGACGTGGTCCTGAATGATTCGCTTTCTCATATCATGCATCTGCCACTCACCGGCTTTGAATATTTGGTTGTGACCTTTGATAAACCTCAACCATACTCCAATCCTATTCAACGTGTATTTCGTATTCACAAGATATCAAAGCGTGGCCTGGTCCAGGACAAAAACGAATCCTATTTGGTTCATTTCTGTTCGGAGGAGAAAATACTCAATCATCAGTATTTGGTCTCCAAGAGTTACAAGGGCAAACTCATATCGGACATTGTTACGGATATCTATCAGAACTATCTAAAGGTCAGTGGGACAAGATTTGATGTGAGCAATATTGAAACAACCACTGGAACCAAGGATTATGTAGTTCCATATATTCGCCCATTTCAAACACTCAATTGGTTGGCACGGCGAGCCCAGAGTCACAAATACACAGGTGCCTCCTATGTGTCCTTTGAAAACAGGGATGGATTTCACTTCAAGACGGTTGAAGGTCTATTTGATGTAGGCTCTGTTGCACAGACCTATAATTTCTCAATCAAGAATGTGCAAAGTCTTTCGGACTATCGTATTAGTGACCTGCCGGTTGATTTCGTGGCCGTGAAAGAATTTAGAATAGATCAAAACTTTGATGTGTTCAAAAATATAGTATCCGGCATGTATGCATCCAATCTAAAGACGTTTGATCCAATACGCCAAACATTCACCACAAACAATTTTGACTATGACTCCAAATACAATGATTGGAAACATGTGGAACCCAAGCAATCAACATCATGGATGGCCAAGATTCAAAATAGACTGGGTGATGCGGCAAATGAAACACCAATGAGTCTTGTTCACTTCATGCCTACACGGCTGGGCCAAACAACTGAATCAGCCTATATCAAGAGCCATCAAAAGGACATATATCCGGATGATATCGAGAAATGGTTGCCGGCACGTAAAAGTCAAATGGCCTCGCTTAATGGGTTGCATCTAATCATTACAGTGCCTGGTGATGTGGCGCGTAAGGTTGGAGAAATTATTGAATTCAATCTACCATCAATTGAAGCCGAAACATCCAGTGATAGAATATTGGACACATATTATTCAGGACGTTATCTAATCACTGGTGTTCGTCATAAAATAGACCAGTATAAATATGAGACAATCCTTGATATCACAAAGGACACAACAAAGACAGGCATACCGGCAGCATCAGGCAATGCCAAAGTGAAAAACTTGGTGAATATGTAATGGCACAACCTAACGATCCACATTCCGAACAAAACTTTGCCGGGTTCTCAGGATTCTATTGGTGGATAGGTGTAGTTGAGAATCGCAAGGACCCTCTCTTTCTTGGGCGTGTTCAAGTTCGAATACAGGCAATCCACACCTCCAACTTGCAAATGATACCCACAAAAGACTTGCAATGGGCACTGGCATCCCATCCAGTGAATGGTACTCATGGACCTGTTGTCCCACCTAAGGAAGGACAATGGGTATGGGGATATTTCATGGATGGAGAACATTCACAATATCCTGTAATCGCCGGCATTTATTTCGGTATACCTGAAACAACACCACCAACAGCCATAGGTTTCTCAGATCAACGCACGGCAGCCGAATTGAAAGCAAGTCCACGAGTACCAGCATCCGTCACATATAAAACAGATGGGTCAGGCGTTGTTGTTAATGAACAAGGAAGCGCACCACGTTATCCATCCACACTTAATGAACCAATGACGCCACGATTGGCACGCAATGAATCAATAGACAAAACATTTGTTCAAACACGCAAAGACAATCAGGTTAAATCTGTGCCTACTGCCGATAGCGGAACATGGGCCGAACCTGCACCTGGATATGCTGCCGTGTATCCATTCAATATCGTGACCGAAACAGAAAGCGGTCACATAGTTGAAATGGATGATACACCAGGAGCCGAAAGATTATCCAAATCACATCGATCAGGCACCTTTGAAGAAATACAAAAAGATGGCACACGAATAACTAAAGTCGTAAAGAATGATTATGAAATCATCATGAGCGACAAAGATGTGTATATTATGGGTAAGGTGAATATTACTGTTCAAGGCGATGCGAATATTTACGTACAAAAAGACCTTACTCTATTAGTGGATGGAAACAAGACCGAAACAATCAAAGGCAATTTCAAACGCACCGTTGAAGGTAATGTGACCGAACAAGTAAATGGCGATCAAACAACAACAATTGATGGTCACTTGACTGTCAAGGGTAATCCAATCGATCTAAATCCATAAGGACCAATCATGGCAATATTTCAGGTAAGAATAGGCAATAAAATTCATAGCTTCGATAAGGTGGAAGAAATCCCAGAACAATTTGATAGACTCATTACATTCTGTCCTGATTATCCTCCTCCACCACACAGTAACAAGGATCATCTATTCATTGAAACATTGAATCGTAAATTACATGAATTGCTGGAAAAGGAACAAAATGCCAGCAGCAACTAGAATTGGTGATTCGGACGTTCCGCATTGCAGTTCAATGGTACGAGCCGAAGGATCACCGAATGTTTCAGTAAATAGTATACCATGGTCAAGACAAGGCGATGATAATGTGCCACATCTATTACCAGGTGATCCTTGTCCGACCCATGCTGCACCTATTGAGACGGGATCAACAACAGTATTTGTAAATAGTCGTGGTGCTGGAAGAATAGGTGATGCAATAAGTGGATGCACGTCCGTGGCTGCTGGCAGCCCAGATGTATTTGCCGGACCATAAAATTACCCTAAATAATAAATCATGCCACAAAACATTGCACCTAGCTATTCTGATTTGGATTTAAACTTCATTGCCTTGCCTGTAACAGGCGATATTAAGCCATTGACGGATACACAGGCAATCATTCGTGCCGTAATGAATTTGGTACAAACTAATCATTATGAGAGTCCATTTCATCCTGAGATTGGTTCATCAGTAATGAAACAATTATTTGAACCTGCTACACCTTTGACCGCAGCTTTTTTACAACGATCAATTAGTGATGTAATAAAGAACTTTGAACCAAGAGTTGATCCTGCCACACTAACAGTCACTGTGACATGGAGTCCTGGAGACAAGGCATTTACAGTAGTGATCAATTTCTTTATTGTTAATCAGGCTCTACCGGTTACCGCCACATTCCTATTAAAACGCCCAAGGTAAAATAAATGACAGCCAATACAGCATTTAGAGTTACAGAACTAGATTTTGATAGCATCAAAACAAACCTGATAACCTATTTACAAAACCAGACTATATTTAAGGATTATAATTTCCAGGGTGCTGGATTGGATGTTTTAATCAATCTTCTAGCTTTAAACACACACTATCAAGCGGTTTATATGAACTTTGTGGCATCCGAAGCATTTTTGGACTCAGCACAATTACGCGCATCCGTATTATCAAGAGCCAAGGCATTAGGATACACAGCATCATCCAGAAAGGGTGCCGTGGCCTTTGCAAATATTATTGTTACGCCTCCACTTGGCAATACTCAAACATCATTGACTATGCCGGCATTTACTCCTTTTCAATCACAGGCAATTCAAGGAATCAATTATCAATTCTGCACTACTGAAACATTGGCCACTACAATAGCCAATGGAAGTTTTGTGTTTGCAAATACAGCATTAACACAGGGCATTCCATTGTCATCACAATTTGTTGTTGATTCTACAAATCCTTCTCAAACATTTCAAATACCTAATGCCAATGTGGACACCACAACATTAGTTGTTTCCATACAACAGAGCATTTCTAATTCATCCCTTCGAATATTTACATTGGCAGATGATATCACACAAATCACAGGCAATTCACAGTCTTATTGGATCGATGCGGATGCCCAAGGATTATACAATATCTATTTTGGTGATGATTTTATTGGTAAGGCGCTTGATAATGGGAACATCGTAAACTTGACTTATTTGTCCACGGCAGGCGATCCAGCCAATCAAGCCAATTCATTCACGGCAATGACACCTATTGGAACATTTGCAAATGTGACGGTTCAACCTATTTCACCTGCGGTTGGTGGTGCTGAAGTAGAAGATATTGAACAGGTGAGATTCAGAGCCCCATTGGCATTTACTACACAAAATCGTGCCGTCACCACGGATGATTATAATGAACTATTAACAAAGAAATATCCATTTGCCCAAAGCATAAATGTATGGGGTGGAGAAGAAAATGATCCTCCTATCTTTGGAACAGTTTTCATATCTATTCAACCAAAGGATGGATATGCTATCACAACCGTAGAAAAGGCCAATATCATTAGTGATATTGTGGCAAACAAATCAGTAGTCACAGTCACCCCAATAATTATTGATCCTGATTATTTGTATTTCTTGTTTAATACAACAGTCTATTACAATCCTGATTTGACTAATAACTCACAAACACAATTGGCCTCGCTTGTACGGACAACAATTCAAAATTATGTCACTAAAAATTTGAACATGTTCAAATCAACATTTAGACAATCAATATTACAGACTCAGGTTGACAAAACAGAACAATCAATTCTTTCAGATAATATGTCTGTATTCATTCAAAAGAGATTTCAACCTACATTGAATGTAGCACAAAATTATGCATTGACTTTTGGCGTGCCATTAAGACATGGAGAATTGTCCGATAAGATGTTTTCATTCCCTTCATTTCAAATATCAGACTCACAGGGAATTACACGCACGGCTCAAATCGATGAAGTCAATCAATCATTCACAGGCGTTGATAGCACAGACGTAGTAAATCCTGGACAGAATTATACTAAACCTCCATTGGTTGTGTATATTGGTGATGGCACAGGAGCAACAGGTCATGCCATTATTGTTAATGGCCGAGTTTCAAGTATTGTTCAAGATACACCAGGCATCAATTACACTATTTGCGAAGTCAATTTAATCAGTCAGGACGGAAATGGATTTGGTGCCCAGGCAACAGCCATTCTATCCTCGCAACATGGAACATTAGAGACATTCTATTTCTCTAATGCCGGAGAAAAAATCATCATCAACTCTAATGCTGGAACTGTTGATTATTTGAATGGTATTGTGACATTGACAAACTTCGATCCTATTTCTATTACGAAGAATGAATCATATCCTGATGGAGTAATGACAATCAACTTCAAACCTGATGTAACTGTTATTGGTCCTAATCAGAATAGAATTATGACATTGGATGCTAATGATCCAACTTCAATTGTTGTAAATATGCAGGCTGAAATAAGTTAATAATGACCACTCCTAACGGAACCTTTCAAAAAATCTCGTCCCTGGTATCAAAACAAGTTCCTCAATTTGTGAGGGACGATAATCCTACGTTTGTCGCTTTTCTTGAAGCATACTATGAATTCTTGGAACAATATGAACCAGTAATAGATAAAGGACAACCAATTGAACGAGCCAAAAACATGCTCGATTATTTGGATGTGGACAAAACTATTGATGCCTTTTCACAGCATTTCTATAAAGAATTTCTAGCCTTAATTCCTACAAATATTCAGGCAGATAAAACAAAACTCTTAAAACACGTTCAACAATTTTATAGAGCGCGTGGCACTGAAAAATCTTATAGATTATTGTTTCGAATTCTATTTGGTGAAGAAATTGATTTCTATTATCCAGCCAGTGATATATTAAAAGTATCAGATGGCAAATGGTTCATTCAAAAATCATTACGTATCAATAACGTTGTAATTGATGGTGTTGTTGATGATTCACTTATTGCTCTTAATAAATTAGTTGGTTTCGTAATTACTGGCAACACTTCATTGGCTACTGCTGCTGTTGAAAATGTTATAATTGATTATGAAGGCGGCGCCAAAGTCAATGAAATATTTCTTTCTCAGATAAATGGCAATTTTGAAAATGGAGAAACAATAACTGTTGCCTATACAGATGTGATAACAAATGTTCCGCATGTCTTTACTGCCCAAATTCTCTCTGGTATTCTTTCGTCTATTCATTTGATATATGGAGGACATAATTACAAAGTAGGAGATATTGTAGGCATTGAAAGTAATACTGGAGGAGGAGCCATTGCTTCGGTTGCCGCTGTATCATCCGGTGGCCTATTGGATATTATTCCTACAGATGATGGTGCTGGATTTCTTGCCAATGATGAATTGTTGTTTGTAGGTGGTGGTGGCTCAGGCGCCAACGGTTATATTCAAACAGTAAGCGCAAATAATTTCTATCATCCTAATACATATCAAATTTCCGTAGATATTATTCTCCCTTATGCCAATGTAGTTTTAAATTCAGCATCATATGGATTTCCTGCAATGCCATCCAATGCCAATGCAAATACTGTATTGGCTAATGCCTTCACAACATTTACTTATGGACCAACAGGTCCAGTTCTAAAAACTAAACTTAATGATGGCGGCAGTGGATTCTCAGGCATTCCTAGTATTAGCGTCATTTCAAACACAATTGTTCATGGCATTGGTATTCTAGGTAAAATGACAATTGCATCCAATGGCGCCAATTATTTGGTAGGAGATAAACTTGTATTTCATAATGTATTTGGTGGCTATGGCACAGGTGCTGCGGCGAATGTTACGGCTGTTGATGGAGCAGGTGGAATAGTTTCAGTATATTGGATACCTGTATCAGGATTTCCAGTAGGAGGTATTGGCTGGGATCAAAATCATTTACCTACAATTACCATTAATAGCGTCTCTGGCACTGGCGGAAAAATTGTTGTAGATGCTATCTTGGGTGATGGTGCCAAATTTACTGCCAATACTGATTCAGTAGGAACTATTTTGACTATTCGTATTGATAAGGCCGGGCAAGGATTTCTTCCCAATGATCCTCCACATATTAATTTGAAAGCATCAGGCGATGGAACAGCATTGGCTAATGCAAGTGTGTCTGCTGGTGTGTTTACATATCCAGGTAGATTCTTGGATCAATCTGGATTTCTTTCGAGCGCAAAGTTCTTAGAAAACTTTGATTATTACCAAACATATTCTTATGTCATTCGCGCCCAAGAGTCATTTGATAGTTACACAAAAATCGTGAAGAATCTATTACATCCTGCTGGCTTAAAGATGTGGGGACAATATAGATTTCAAGACAATATTGATGTGCGAACTAATGTTGTGTTAGATAAAGAAACAACTGTATTAAATAGTATAATTACCGAAGATAATATTATCCGTGTGACAGAAGCCGGTTCTGTTCGAACTGTTGAATAAATAAAAGGAAATTACAATGGGATCAATTCATACACAGGCTCTTTCACTTAATAACGCCCAACTGTTCATGAAATCAGTAGCGTTGGCTGACGCCAATACTATTTTTTATGTGACATTAGGACGCGAAGAACCATGGAGCAATGAAAACTCCCCTGATGTTCCACAAACAACAGTAAATCAAGAATTTGATGTGTGGAACAATATGTATGGTGGTAAACAGGTCGTATTATCGGACATGAGTCTTGTCATTCCACGAATAGATTGGACTGCCAATACAGTATACACACCATATGATCAAGCCGCCAATAATCTATATGATACTGCCAATACAAAATTCTATGTATTGACTACAGATTTTAATGTATACAAATGTCTTTTCAATAATGGCAGTGCCAATTCGACTGTAATGCCTAATTCTACTTCCAACAATAATGTGCAAATCACTACTGATGGATACATGTGGAAATTCATGTATCAGCTATCATCAAACGATCAACAAAGATTTTTAACAAACAATTGGATACCAGTGCGAACCTTGGGATTGGATGATGGATCATTACAATGGAACGTCCAACAAAATGCAATTGATGGCGGACTTAACGTCATTAAGGTATTAAATGGAGGAACAGGCTTTACGAATGTGGCCAACATTTCGGCCATCATTACAGGCGATGGTGCTGGAGCAACTATCTTGGTTCAAGTAAATACATCAAATAGCATCGCCAATTCTACAATATCAACACCTGGTGCATTATATACCAGAGCCAATGTTTCGTTGACGGATAGATCAGGAGTTCCAGGCAGCGGAGCATCATTTGAAGTAGTAGTGCCACCAAAGGGAGGACATGGTGCAAACCCTTCTAAAGAATTAGGCGCTGCGGCGGTAATGATTGATATGTTGATTGATGGGTCAGAAGCCAATGTTATTTCTGTGGCTAATGAATATAGACAAATCGCTATAATTCGTGATCCATTTATTTCATCTACAAATACAGTATCAGCCAATCTTGTGTTTTCACAGACTATGGATTTGACACTTGCTGGATCAGGAGTGAACTATTCCTTGGATGAAGTAGTATTTCAAGGATCAAGTCTTGCAGGCGCAACATTCTCGGCTGACGTATTAGAATGGAAGCCTGCCGATAATATCCTACGTGTAACAAACATTTCTGGTGTTCCTGATTCATCCTTGTTGTTAGGCATCAATTCTGGTGCAGCATATTTCGTGACGAATGTAAAACAACCTGATTTAGAGCCATATACAGGAGATTTATTGTATTTGGCAAACATTGTGGCGGTTCAACGAAACGAAAATCAAACTGATGCCTTTCAAATAGTTGTTAATTTCTAATATTATCAGGTATAAATAAAACATGGCCGCAAACGATACAATAGTTCCTATTGCAACAACTGTTTCCCCTTTCTATGATGACTATAGCGAAGATAAAGGATTCTATAGAATTCTGTATCGTCCTGGTCATGCCGTCCAAGGCCGTGAATTAACACAAGATCAAACAATAGGGCAAAAGCAAATTCAGCGTTTTGGTGATTCTGTTTATAAAAACGGATCGCTTGTAACAGGCGGGCAGATTTCTTATTATGGAGCCACATTCATTAATTTGGCTACACAATATGCCAATACGGATGTATCTGCCTCAGCATTCAATGGTTCTCAAATCACGGATATCTTTGGAGCTAATACTGTTCGGGCCGTGGTTCTATCTACTACAACGGCAGCCAATGGCGCCACTCCTGTATTGGCTATTAAATACTTGACTGGTAATGAATTCGGCTCTAATGATACTATTCAAATACCAGGACAAAACGTATATGCTAATTTAGCATCTTCAAATTCAAATAATGCTGGTACTCTTGCATCTATTCAAGCCGGCGTGTTTTACATTAACGGCTTCTTTGTTAAAACACCAACCCAGACTGTAATTCTTGATCCTTTTAGCACAACGCCTTCATTGCGTATTGGTCTACAATTCGAAGAAACTATCATTACCGAAGCACAAGATACATCCTTGCTTGACCCTGCATTGCAGACCTCAAATGCCCAGGCGCCTGGTGCTGCCCGATACAAAATTGATCTTGTGTTGGCAACTCGTACATTAGATTCAACTGATGATTCTTCCTTCATTGAATTGTTGCGTGTAGCCAATGGCGTAATCACTCAGGAAGTATTGTATCCTACTTATTCTGAATTAGGCGATACAATGGCGCGGCGAACCTTTGATCAATCTGGATCATGGACAGTTCGTCCGTTCAAATTGCGCGTTCAAGATGATGTAGGTGGAAATACAGCACAAATTTCTGCCACACTCGATCCAGGCAAGGCTTATGTATTAGGATATGAATTTCAAACGATAGCACCAACAAATGTACCAGTGCGACGTGCCCAGGATACAACCACTGTCAATAATTTTGATTTGGCTATGGACTATGGAAATTATACGATCATCGGTCCTCTATCGGGCCTTTTTGATATCACTAATACTTCCTTTATTGATCTTCATTGTGTTCCTGATGCACAAATCAACCTGACAAATTCTGGTACATATAATACAACGAAAATTGGTACGGCTAGAATACGTTCTTTGGTCTATTCTGATTCATCCAATACACAACAGGGCAACACCTATAATTATCGTGCCTATATTGATGATACACGTTTCATTTCAATTAATGGCAACACACAATCCGCCACAGTTAATACTATCACACTTCAAGCTAACCTAGTTTCAAATCAGGTTAATGCTTATTTTGGTGCCACAGTCACAATCGCATCAGGTACTGGTGCTGGACAATCGAAATATATTGTGGGATATAATGGAGGAACTGCGGTCGCTAATCTTGCAAATAATTGGAGCACAACTCCTGACGCCACTTCGGCATATCAACTACAGTTTAACTTTAAACAAACTGAGTCAATGGTTATTGCTGTAGTCGGCACTCCAACAACTTTAAGTCAACGTGCTAATATTGCAACAGAAGCCAAAGATACATTAACAGCAGCCGGTAACACACAAATATTTGAAACTGCCTTTGATACTCTATTATTCACATTCCCACAGAGTCCTATTGTTGCAGCTTCGATTTCTTCACAACAATATTCATATCGTAAATTATTTGGCGCACGAACATTTAATGCTGGCGTTGGAACTATTACAGCAGCTACCGGTGAAGCATTTAATGGAAATGGAATTCTTCCTGATACACAAGTATTAACTGATTATATCGTCGTTGTCAAGAATAACTCAGGTTCAGCCAATATTTCAAATGGTCAAGTATTGTCATATGTTTCGGCATTGGGTCGTTCTGTCAACGTATCATCAGGCAACACAGTAACATTCACAACAAATCTACCCGGTGATACTTATACAGCCGATATTCTAGCAACAGTCAATATTAATACAGGCCAGGAAGAAAATCCAAAACTTAAAACATTGGTTGCAGGATTGACCACGGCCACACCAAGCACCTCACCAAATGCTACATTTGGAAACGTTTCTACAGGATTTGCAAACGTCCATTTGAATTATGGACAGGTTCATTTCACCAATCCAAATAAAATCCCAGGTGGAAATGATTGGCTCTATATTTCAGACGTTACGGCACTATTGAATGTATTCGATTTTGGTACTAATTCGATTGGGTCTGGCGCGTCATTGCCTGGGTCTGCAACAGAAATCACTAATAATTATATTTTGGATACAGGTCAACGCGATGGTTATTATGATCACGGTCACCTCACATTAAAATCTGGTGTGGCGGCTCCACAGGGTCCAATCGTTGTTGTATTCAATTACTATTCACATGGGTCTGGAACCTCGGATGGTCTAGGATATTTCTCTGTCGATTCATATCCAAATGCATCCACATCAAATGGATATGCTGCAATTCCTGCCTACACTTCTCCAACATCAGGAGATGTATATCAGTTGCGTGATTGTATTGATTTTAGACCACGCCGGCAGGATGCCGTGAATACATCCCCAAGTTTTACATTGCAAGGGGTTCGCTTTCCAATTCCAGATACTAATTTTGGATTGAATTATTCTTATTATTTGGCTCGTGTCGATAAATTAGTATTGACAAAAGATTTGAATTTCCTTGTATTAGAAGGAATTTCTGGACAGGCTCCATTGCCGCCCAATGATCTAAAGGGTGCAATGACTCTGTATCAATTAAATCTACCTGCCTATACATTTAGTCCTGCAAACGTTGCCGTCACCTTCATCGAAAACAAACGATACACCATGAGAGATATTGGAACTCTTGAACAGAGAATTTCAAATCTTGAATATTATACAGCATTGAGTCTCTTAGAGGCAGCCACATATAATCAATCAATTACTGATTCAAATGGACTTGAAAGAACTAAGTATGGTTTCATTGTTGATGATTTCAATGGGCATTCTATTGGTGACGTACAAAATCTAGACTATAAATGTGCTATTGATTTTGAAGCTACAACTCTCCAGTGTTCATTTAATACTGTTTCAGATTTAATGTATTATGATACGGCCAATTCAGCATCCGTTACTCAAACAGGTGACCTATTAACTCTGCCTTATAATCAAGTGCCATTTATCTCACAGAATTTGGCAAGTCATATTGAAAATGCAAATCCATACACTTTCGCAAATTTCGTTGCTGTATTGAATTTGAATCCAACCACTGATGTTTGGGTCGAAACTAACGTCGCGCCAACTGTCGTCACAAATACTACGGGCCAGAATGATGCCTGGGTTGCAGTAGGACAATCAGGCGGAACAAGCAATAACGACTCACGTAATCCTTTTGGTACTCGTTGGAACTATTGGCAGGCTGGTTGGAATGGTATCGATAAGAATCAACAGAAACTTGCACAACAACAGGCCTCCTCTGGATCGACTGGATTCAATAACAATTCTATTAATCGCACAACACCATCTGTTACAGATAAGCCATCATCAGGTTCGGCCATTACAGCCACACAGGCTCCACAAACTATTACACAGACAGTCGGTAATCTGACTGTTGATGTATCTGTAATTCCATATATTCGCTCTCGCGATGTATTCTTTGTTGCAAGACACCTAAGACCAACAATTCCTGTATATTTCTTCTTCGATGGAGTGGCCGTACAGAATTATTGTCAGCGAACTAACAAAATTACTTTCGCTGCCACCGCATTATTTGATGATGCGCATGAAGAAAAAATTAGTTCTGGATCAAATTCAGCAACCGTCCTTGTTGTTCAAGATAACGCTTCTTATGTTGCTAATGTCAAGGGAAACATAGTTGTAGGTCAAACATGGACCGATGGTTCTATATCAGGCGTTGTTGCATCAATTTCTCATTGGAGCGGTACGGCACAATCTGGAACTTCTAATACTATCTCATTGGCAACATGGGCTAATGCAAATACAAGCAATTTAGATTATGTTGGGAATACAATATATGTTGTCGCTGGCGCTGGTATTGGTACACAAGCATCGATCACTGCCTATAACTCTGTAACAAAAGTCGCTACAATATCTGGTAGCTGGACCACAACACCAAATTCAACAACTCGTTATTCTATTGGTCAGGCCAAGAGTGGAGATAGTGGAGCAGTAAGCGGAACCTTCGTTATTCCTTCAACTACTGCCGCTCGATTCCATACAGGATCAAGAATATTTACTGTGATTGATAATTCTACGGATGATCCATCGACCGCATCTTGCGTAGCCTCGGCAACATATTATGCCGAAGGCCTATTAGACACCGAAGAACCACAAAAAGTTTCAACACAACCACCAGTTGTGAATAATCCAACACCTCAAGCTAACACTATTATTCCACGTACAAATGGGTCAGCTTCACCAAACGGACCAGGTCACGGCGGAGGAAACAGCGGCGGTGCAGGCGGCAATGGTGGTAGTGGTGGACGAAATGATCCATTGGCAGAAACTTTCTTTGTTGATTCTACAATCTATCCAGAAGGCGTATTCCTTTCCTCGATTGATCTATTCTTTGCAACTAAAGATTCGTCCTTACCTGTTTATGTCTATATTTGTCCAACATTAAATGGATATCCTGATACCGACACAATTCTTCCATTCTCAATGGTCACTTTGTATCCTGCAAGCGTCAAGGTGGCAGATGGGAAAACTGTTCTACCTAATACTTTGAATTCAGCAACTGCCACACGGTTCACCTTTGAATCTCCTGTTTATCTACAGCCTGGACAATATGCAATCGTTTGTGGCACAAACTCGGCTGATTATAATTGTTGGGTTGGTGAATTGGGAGAAAACATTATTGGCACGGATCGTGAAATTAGTTCACAGCCATATATTGGTTCTCTATTCAAGAGTCAAAATTCTTCTACGTGGACACCATTCCAGCTTGAAGATTTAATGTTTGTTCTTAATCGTTGCGATTTCAATACTGGCGTAGTAGGAATACCAACATTCCTAAATGCTGCTCCTGCTGCCAATGTTCCAATGGATTTAGCCTTTGCTTCGGCACAGGTTCTAAATTTCAATTCAACAGAAATTGACTGGGCATTTAAATCAACCGTAGGTTCGACATTGGAAGGTTCATGGACCTCATTCAACATTAATCAGAACTATCCATTCTCGGATGCATCTGGCCGACGAACTATTCTAGGCAGTGTTGATGGATCGTATCGTCTACAGGCAAGCATGTCATCTGTGTCATCATTTGTTTCTCCTGTCATCGACACGACCAGAACAAATCTACTGGCTATTGAAAACATAATCAACAATGGTGGATTTTCTAATAGTGATATAACAATTACATTCCCAGGTCTAAACGTCACCAACATTTCTAATCTATCGGTTGCAATCACAGGCGGTAACGGCTCAGGTGCCAATGCCTATGTAGCAGCCATTGCCAACAGTAACGTAGTCACGATTGCTATCAATGTGGCCGGCGATAGTTATGTGGGACAGGCAAATGGTACAGTAACGGGCGGTGGTGCAACATCCAACGCAACATTCGTATTGGCAAGCGAAGCCGCGCAACGAGGAGGAAACTCCAAGGCTCGATATATTACTCGCGCTGTTACATTGGCATCAGGATTTAATGCTGGTGATATTCGTGTATATTTGGATGCTTACAAACCAGTAGGCACGGATATTGAAGTCTACTATAAAATTCTATCCAAGGATGATCCAGACACGCTTGATAACAAGCCATGGACACGAATGACCCAATCTACTTTGGCAACCTCATTTTCTTCGGCACCAAACGATTTCATTGAATATCAATATAATGCCTCTAATAATGGAAATTCAATTTCTTATCAATACGGCGGGGCCATCTTTACTTCATTCAATACATATCAAATAAAAATTGTAATGAATGCAGCTTCTACTACATTAATTCCGTTGGTTATGGATATGCGAGCAATTGCGTTACCAGCATCAAGTTAAAAAGGGAAAAAAATGCGGCGAGTTCAAATCAAAGACAGACCATTACAACGAGACATGCATTCCAAAGGCATCGTTCTTACTGATACAAAAGAAAGAGATTCTTATATGCAACGGCAAAAGCTATTTGCTAAACTAAAAACTGATAGTGAAGAAATTACTTCGCTTCGCCGTGAACTTAATGAATTGCGTGAGGTTGTTGATGGTCTAAAAAACGCCAAACATCATTTTGATATAAATCAACTTTTGGTAGGGTAATAAATAATACATCATGTTTACCATATATCACGCATATCTTAAATCCAATCCTACCAAAGGATATATTGGATTTGATAGTCATTGGCCTAAAAGAAAAAAGGCAGCCTGGGTAAAAAGAAAAGGATTTAAATAATGGCTATTGCCAATGTCTCCTTGTTAGATACATTTTTTAGTTGGTTAACCCGAACAAACCAAACTATTGTCGTCTGCAATGAATTGACAGAAGGCAATCTACTAAGTCAAGCTAATATCACCTTGACCAATCCTGGTGTTGTTGGATTGAATGTTATTTCTGATTTTGAATTCACAGGAACCATCAGACTTCTTAAAACAAACGGCGAGACATTAAATCTTTATGGACAGCTAGCCACTTTTCAAAATGCTGTAAATGTTGGTACGCAATTGGTCGTTGGTGGAAACATTGCAGTTCCTACAATTGCCGTAAGCGGTAATATACACGTTCCTACATTAATCGCCAACACCCTGACTTTGAATGTAGTATCTTTAATTGTTACTTCTGGTGCTAATGTTGATTTGACGGCTGGTAGCTTATATGCTGATGGATCACATTTAACAGGATTGAATGCCGCGTCCATTGCAACAGGCACTCTTCCAATTGCATTCCTTAGTGCCGACTCTATTTCTGTAAATACTGCGGCAAACTCTGCATTAACTGGTGGTGCAGTAAATATTCTATTGGGCGCTGGCGTAACATTAAATGTTAATGTGGCTTCTTTATCTACAAGAGGTATTATCTTATTGCAAGATTCTATTTCTTCTACTTCAATTTCTAATGCTGCAACTCCAAATTCAGTCAACACAGTAAATCAAACTATTGTTCAAGCATACAATCAGGCTAACGCTGCCTATACCGCCGCCAATGCCGGTGGACAAATCATTGCTGAATATGGATTGACGGACCAGGCACTAATAACCTGGAACGTATCATCTGGACCATCAGCAAACGTAAAAATTTCAGGCAATCGTCAACTATCAAATGCCACTGGTATACAATCAGGAGCCACCTACTCATTACGAGTAAAACAAGATTCTGTTGGTTCTCGAATTTTGACATTCGGCACCCAATATATATGGCCAGGAAACGTAGCGCCACAAATTTCTCAGACGGCCAATACTTCAACTATTTTGACCTTCCTTTCTGATGGCACGTATATGTATGGCGTTGCAACACTAGGATATCCAAGATAATCAATGCCTTCATTTTTGAGTATTGGATTTTCCCAAGGAACAAAATTTGAAAACACGAAACTGAGCGAAGCCGTTCAACGTGCCTACTTAAATTCCAATACAGTGTTTGTATTAGATGCTGGAGATATTGCATCATGGAACGGTTCTGGACAATTATGGAAAGACGTTTCTAGCTCTAATGTAAATTTTTTCTTAGGATCAACTTCTTCTGTTGAAAATCCTGGCGATCCTGCTTTTTCCGGGGCGGCAGGGCATGTAACATCAAACGAGTTTTGGTTGACGCGAGGCGGTGGTGGACAGGGACAGGCTCAATTTCAATTGGCAGCGGCCGCTCCTGCCGAATTGCAGGATATTCATCAACTCAATGCAAAATTTACATTATTGGCCGTGGTCTGGTTTCCTTCTTCCCCTGTTTTTGGTTCAAGCGGTGGTTCTATTATAGGAAATTGCGGCGGCAATGCCCCTACTTCTTTAGGCACAGGATTCAAATGGGAACTGCCTTATGCTAATCCTCCAAGTCCTCAAAAAATTACTATTACAAATGGAGGATCAACCGTTTTAAGTGTCCAAGCATCTAATACCATTTCGACTAATTCTTGGCATGTAATAGGCCTAAGTTATGATTCAACCAGCAATACAGGATTTTTCTATCTTGATGGTAGCTATGACAATACAACAGGAAATAATACATTCAATGCAAGCATGACAAATCCGTCCGCTGGAAATGCTGCTTATACTCTACAAATAATGAATCAGGGCGGCCAGAATGAATCCCTTGTGACGGGAGGACGATTGGCTGGAATAATTTTATGGTCTGGACAGGCATTAACTAAGAATGAATTGGATGAAATATATACTCAAATAGCTCCTAGATGGAGTGGATTGCCTCCAGCCCAATTCTTTCCACCACTTCCTTCTAGCAATACAAATGTGACTATATTGAATCCTAGTGCCGAATTCACAGATCAAGGATTTCAAACGGCCGGCATTGCTAATAATTGGGTTCAAACTATTCCTAATGTTCACGGCGGGCCAATAGTATTTCCTGTTGGACATCCAACAACACCACATAATGGTGCATTGACGTTTATTGGAGAATTGTTTACAGGATTGAGTGAGGCATATCAAGATATAACATTACCTCCTGATTGGTTTAATGCCATAGATACTGGTCACGCAAAATGCAATGTTACTTATTGGCAGGTCGGAACCGGCGATCCAATTGGCTCCTCGGTCGATCAAATAGCCGTAACTATTCATTTTCTGGATCAAAATGGAAGTGATTTAGGAAATGTTTCTACAGGTCTTCTTCGGGCCGCCGATGCTAATTCTACATCAGGATCATGGACACAACAATCTCTTGCTGGCAATATTGCTTCCGGTGCTAGAACCCTACGATTATATCAAAGACATGTTCACAATCAATCTGGTATTTTTGCATATGATCAATTACTGGATGATTTTTCTCCAATCACACTATCAGTTGTCTAAATAATATATTATGGCAGGTTGGGTAGAACTCCTATTAGATCAAGGAACAGATTTTAATGCAAGCATTGTTCTAACAGATGATGCTACAGGCAATCCTATGAATTTGGTTGGTTACACAGCCAATTCAGCCGCCAAAGCATCTATTGCCCAGGCCAATGCCAGTTTCTATTTTCAATGTTCCTTTAGTGATGCTCCAAATGGAAATTTACAGATGGCGCTCACGTCAGCTAATTCCGCAAATATTAAACCAGGACGATATTATTTCGATGTGAAATTAAATTCACCGGCCAATATTAAAACCCGAGTGATTGAAGGTATTATTACCAACGACGGCCAAGTGACAGTCTAAATACCCTTATCATGGGAATCAAAGTCACCGTAATAACCAAGGGCCTTACAAATGCCACTGTTCAATCAGGATCGGCTCCTACAGTTGGAGTTTCATTTCCTGGAGGTGGCAGCAGTTCTGGTGCTGGAGCCACAAAATTTTCTGACTTGACAGATGTTGATGTGTCGGCCGTAGAAGATGGGTCGCCTATAATTTACGATGCCAACACAGCAAAGTATACGGCAGAAGACATGATTAACGGAGGGACGTTTTAATTCCTTTATTCCAAGGAATTAAATTTGTTTTTTTCCCTTTATTCCACGGCACATAATTTCTTTTAGCGTCTCTCATTTTGCTACGAGTTTCTTCGGATGGATTTGTTAAAGCTATACTCATTCTTTTTTTAGTCTCTTCTGATTTAGGTTTTCCTAATTGGCCTCGTCTCTGTGCCTCTTTAATAGACTCAGCGTTTGTAATTTGTCCAGTAAGAGTTTTCCATGCTAGTTCATCCTGCCATCTACCCCATTCCTCCCATAATCTTCTATGATATTCGGCGTGTTCAGGAACAGTAAGTCTAATAATGTTCCATGGTACATTTATGCCTTCAAGAGAACCATGTAATTCTTTCCAACGATGTTTGGGTATGATATGGTGAATATGAAATACAGACATTGAGGATTTATTTAGGCTAAATACACAGCCGAACAATCAATAAACGGCGGAACCTTCTAAAAAAAAAGGAATAATAAAAAATGTCTAATACTGTTGTATCCATCCGTCGTTCTAATACCACAGGCGTTCCAGGCGCCAATACATTAAACGTCGCTGAATTAGCCTATTCTTATGGTTCGAATGCCCACGGCACCGGCTCAGATGTTCTTTTCTTAGGACCGCAATTTGGTGTCTCTGGTGCCTCGGCTGGCAACTCTGCCATCAATGTCGGCGGCCGTTTCTATACTTTACAATTAGATAATGCCACTGATGCGGCGACTGCTGGAAGAATCGTCAGACGTGACGCAAATGGTTCGGCCAGCTTCAATGTTATTTTTGGTAACGTAACAGGAACAATCACTCTGTCTGATGGTTCCGTAACCAACGCCAAACTTCAAAATTCTACAATTCAAATTAATACAGGCACTGGCCTTAGCACCAATCTTGCGGCTATTGGATTAGGCTCGGCAGCCACTATTTCTATTAACGTGGGTGACGGGCTCAGCACTGCCAATGGCGGCACTCTTAACGTTGACTCAACCGTTGTTAGAACAACAGGCGTGCAAACAATTGGCGGAGCAAAAACATTCACGTCGGACATAACTCTTAATGGTAATTTGACTGTTGCTGGAGCCTTCATAACAGTTAATGCAAACACTGTTACTGTTGAGGACCCAATTCTTACATTGGGTGCTGGTCCAAGTGCTAATTTGGCAACTAACGATGGATTTGATCGCGGTATTGCCTTCATGTGGTACAACGGTGGCTTTGGTGGTCAACAAGCCAACACACAAAACACAGGTTTCTTTGGTTGGTCCAATACCACACATAGATTTAAGTTTCTTCCGGATGCCGGTAATGCTGCTGGCGTATGGGCAGGCACCGATGGCGATTCTCAATGGGGTAGATTGTTTGTTGCCGACGGAAACTTAGCGGCACCATCTTTCACCTTTACTAACGAAGCAAACGTAGGATTCTTCCGTTCGCAAGGTGGGGAAATTACATTTACTACTCGCGGCATCTCCACTGAAATTGCAAACACCAAAGGAACATTCCTATCTAATGGTATATTCCAATCTCTATCTAACGTCAGCTTAGGAACGGCATCGCTTCTAGTTGTCGATAACATAGGTGGACGAGTTGGTGTAGGCACCAACTTAATGGATGCACTATTTACTGTTGATGCCAACACAAATTCTGTTGCCGTACCAAACACTGGTACAGGTCCTCTTACTTCAACCAACACTAACGTCCATATCATTGGACAAAATGGTTCACAGGCTGGCATGTTAATTGATGGGTTTGCTGGCGCACCAGTAATTAGCGCAAGACGTGCCGACGGTAATATTGCAATTCCTCTGGCTCTCGCAACCGACGATAAACTTTTGTCTATTCGAGGATTTGGATTTGGTACAACTACATATGATGCAAACACTCTGGCAGCCATTGAATTTGCTGCGGCTCAGGCATTCACCGATGTAAACAAGGGCACTTATATTCGCTTCTTAACAAGTGCATTGGCAGCCAACGTCGCGCTAGAACGTGTCCGTATTGATCCTGCTGGTAACGTCGGTATCAACATCATCGCTCCAACCTCCACATTACATGTATCAGGCACACTACGCGCCACTGGTAACGTGATATTTGATTCGGGACTTGGTGTTGGTCAAGGCGGTACTGGTAAACAGACATTTGGTTCTAACACAATTCTATTGGGTAGCACAACAGCCGCCTTTGTTGAAGCCCAACTTGGTGCACAAGGAACATTATTCCAAATAGACGTTAATGGAAATCCAGCCTTCGGCATGGTTGATTGTGGGACGTTCTAATAAATCCGATATAAATATTACATTATTAAACTCTAGATTATAAAGAAGGATATTTGAACAATGAGTGACGACGATTTTGCACCCGCTACTACGTCAGCCGAAGATCAACCTATTACTACCATTAATACAAATGATATTCAAAGAGATTATTTGAATACATATGTCGAGTCCTTAAAAAATAGAATTACTGGATTGACACATGAACTTCTTATTCAAGAAGTCAACCAAAAAGTATTTGAAAAAACAATTCTTCATTTCAAAACACAAAATGATGGTTTGAATAATGCCTTGAAATCGGCTGTGCAAAAAATAGAAGAATTTCAGCAAACCACAGAAAAAAATAAAACAAATGCCAGCGATAATTATAAACATGATCTTGGAAAATTAAAAAGACAACACGAAGAAAGAATTTCGCATATAGAAACTCAAAATGGAAACAAGATCACCGAACTTGAAAATGAAATCCGTCGGAATAATCAGGAAAAAACAACCTTAGAAACTCAATTTGGAAACAAGATCACCGAACTTGAAAATGAAATTCGAAGAAATAATAAAGAACGTCAAGACAGTGCCGACAATATCATTAATTTGGAAGCACAGGTTAAAATTCTTCAATCCAATCTTATTGATGCACAAAATAAAAATGAAATATTGACACTAGATATTCAAGCAAAAGATCAGCAACTAATTAAGGCCGCGGCAGATTATATTACTGTGCAAGAAGCATTAAAGGCCTCTTTGCCAACGAAAAAGAAAAAAGGATTGTTTGCTAAATCTGAAAAAATACCAAATCCAGTATTAGCAGAAAAATTCGATTAAGTGAAAAATGGCTAATACTGTAATTCAAGATTTACGAACAATTACTGCTGGACGCGGTCCAACCCTTGGCCAAGTAGCCAATGGTCAGATCGCCATGAATCAACATGACGGTAAATTATATTTCAAAGACGATTCAAATACCATCATGTGGGTACTCACAGCCAATTCTTCGGCTGCTGGCAACGCCACTTTTTCGGTTGCCAATAGTGCAAGCACCGGCGTTGAACGCGATGGAAGCGGCAATGTTTATGTAAACGTGGTCAATGCAACAAACGTGATAGGAATACCCGCGGCACTTCATATGTGTTTATTAAATCCTGTAGGTGGATTATATTATTTTATGGGAGCGGCACCGAAGAATGCCCAAATTGTTTCAGCAAATTGTTTCACAGCAAATGGAACCTGCTCTGCAAATATTTGGATTAATGGCGCGGCCGTATCAAATCTAAGTGCCATTGCTGTTAGTTCAACCCCAACTATTAATATTGCTACTGGCGCCAATACTATTGCCACTGGTAATTCTATTGCTGTGAATCTTTCTTCAGTATTATTATCTCCAACCCAATTAAATATTACTCTAAACTTATTATTAGTATAAAAGGAAAACGAAATGACGATTGCCTCTCTTGACGATTATATTGCATCCACAAAACAAGTTCTTACTTATTTTAAAAGCAATAGCATAACAACTGTAGCCGGCATTCAATTTTCTTTATTCAATCTTTTGGGTAGCCCGGGTAGCGGCGTGCTTGGTGGTTCCAATACCTCGATTGGTGTAATTCCTGATGCGAATACGGCAGGTACTCCAAATATTTACTCTTTCAATACAGGATCAACTGGATATCTTTCTACGGTTGATTTTGCTTCCACAGTAGCCGGCCGACTTTATCTTTATGATATGGTCTGGAAAGGTGGACCTTATAATTTCAACTCTGTTGTAACAGTTAATCCACCATCGTATTCAGGCCGAATGCCAGATTTTAATCCTTCGACCCCATTAGCATATGGTATGGGAAATCAAATCTGGTTAGAAACTGTTACAGCCTTTACTGGTTTGCAAACTGCCAACATCAGTTATACTAATGCTCAAGGAACGGCTGGACAGTTTACAGGAAACGTAGCAACAGGCGTAGCACCTGGTATTAATCGTATGTTTAGGATGCCATTGGCCGCTGGAGATAACGGAGTTTCTAACATTACAGCAGTTAGAAGTTATGTTTCTACAATAGGAACCTTTAATGTCTTGGTTCTACGGCCATTGTGGCAAGGAAGAATTATTGTTGTTAATGGTGGGGATTGTCATGGCATTGATAAGACCGGACTTCCAATTGTATATGCTAATTCTGCATTATTTGTCACAACATCAACCGATTCGACTTCCAGTGGCGTGCCAGAATTACAAATAGAATTTGCAAATAAATAAAGGACTTTCTATATGACTATTACTTCTACTGGTGATTATATTAATGCCCAAAAACAATCAATCAATTTTTTTAAGTCTGGTGCAAGAACTACCGTTGCGAGCATCCAATTTTCATTAATTGATCTTGCTGGTACTGGTCCTGGTACTTTAGCCGGGTCGAATACTAGTGCTGGAGTAGTACCTGATGATACTACAGCAGGAACACCAGCTATTGATCCATTTGGTGCAAGAGCCACTGGATATATTTCTCTTGTAGATTTTAATTCTTCTGTTTCTGGAAGAATTTATCTTTATGATATGCTTTGGAAGGCCGGGGCCTACAACGCCGCCACATCCAATACAATTACTAGTCCTCCTTCATTTGAAGGCCGAATGCCAGATTATAGCGCGCCTAATACTTTTGGCCGAGGAAATCAAATCTGGTTAGAAACCGTAACTGCCTTTACTGGTTTGCAATCCTGTAATATTGGTTATACTAATGATCTAGGCGTAGCCGGCCAACAGACTGGCGTGATTGCAACAGGAATTGCCCCCACTCTTGGCCGAATGTTTAGGATGCCACTACAAGCTGGAGATAACGGAGTATCATCTATACAATCAATTCAATCAACAGTAGCAACACAAGGAACTTTCAATGTTCTGATCCTCCGACCTCTCTGGCAAGGCCGTTGTAGATTTAACCATGAGGCGGATGTTCATGGACTGGATAAAACTGGACTTCCTATAGTTTATGCCAATTCAGCACTCTTTATGACTGTAGCTGCCGATGGTACAGGCAGCGGAGTGCCAAACCTTCAAATTGAAGTGAGTAGTTTGTAATATGCCTCTTGTTCGTTCTATAATTTCTTTAACTGATGGATTTACTGTTGTGACAACCAACGGCGCGAGTCATACAATTACAAGCAATGATTTAACGCCAGCGCAGAAACTAATGACACCAGCGCAATTAGAAAATGTGGCCACAACTTTTATTCAGACCAAACTACAGGGTGCAGAGTATGTTGGAATACATTTAATTTCAGTTGTTCCATTACAGGGATTTATTTGTATTAGCAATTCACCTCTTGATCCTAATTGGTGGCAACAGTAAATGGCTGTAGCATATATTTGTGGATTCGAAACCGGTGATGGCAGCGAAGTAAATACACTTACTGGAACTATTCAAAGTACCATAGTATCTAGTGGTAATTATGCTCTTAAAATCGCGTCAAATCAAGGCCGCACAACCTTTGTAAAGGGACTTGCTGCTACACAATCATCAACACGAATTCGATTTTTCTTTGATGCCTTACCTACTAATGACGTGGCTTTCTTTTCAGAGGCTCCTACGTCAGGCAGTTCTCGACTTCAAGCAGTTCTCAGAACCACTGGCGTCTTAAATATATCTGATGCTGGTGGAACTATTGGTATGTCCACGCAAATTCCTAGTAACATATTAAATCCTAATCAATGGTATACAATTAACTATGTATTTGATTTGGCAGCAGGCGGCGTAGTTCAATTTTATCTTGATGGTGTAAACATTGTCAACACTACACATTCAAACGATGTTACTGGTTCCCCCACAGATCAATGGCGCGCTGCCAATTTCGTAGTTTCAAATTCTAATCTATATTATGACGATGTTCGTATTGATACCGGTACAACAACATTTGTCGCATCAGGTAAAATATTAGCTCGACAAGGCCGAATAGGAACTCCAACCTATGATGCCTGGACTAAATCAACAGGCACAACAGCCTATACTCTTTGGTCAGACACTCCATTTGTTGCTACTTCTAATTGCACTAGTTCTACAAGCGGTTCTTCGCAGAGTATGGTCATTAATCCGTTTTCTATTATTCAAACCGGTCACGGCACCGAAGTTATCCGTAATATAGATACCATTAATGCCTGTAAAACTGCCGTAATAATAAAAAGGGCTACTTCTGGCAACCCATCTATCTTACGGCGTATTAATGGAACAACAACCAATACAGCAATTACAGCCACCACATCCGATGCTTATTTCGATGATGGTATTTGGACAACGGCCTCTTCTAATCTTGATTTGTTGGAGGCTGGAGTAACAAAGGCCGCTGATGGTAATCTAACTACTGTGGAAGATGTTTGGGTAATAGTTGATTATAGTCCAGCAACTCCCTACACAAACGATCCAAGATTATACAGTTATGGTCGAGGACTAGCAGGGTCGAATAGAGGACCGGCAGGTGCCCTAGTCACCAATATATCAAAAAACTCTGCCTGGAAATTAATCAATGAAGTTCTTTATTTTGGCTATCCAGTACCAGTAATCAACATAACTCAGGCTTTAGTATTTTATTTGGAACTATAAATACTACATCATGGCAGATTCAGCAAATACAGGACTTTATTTCTCGCTTGCATCCAGACAAGACCTAAAGGATTATTGTCTTAGAAAGTGTGGAGCGCCGGTCATTAAAATCAATATTGATGATATGCAATTGGAAGATTGTGTAGATGATGCCATGCAATGGTTCCAAGATTATCATGTGGACGCAACCGAAAAAGTCTATAACAAATATCAACTCACGGATACGGACGTGGCGAACAAATGGATACCAATTCCAGATTCAGTAGTTGGGGTGTCAAGAATTTTTCCACCAACCGATGGAAATTCTACGTTAAACATGTTCGATATTCGTTATCAAATTCGATTGAATGATCTATATGATTTTACCACAACTTCGGTAGTCAACTATTGGACCACAATGACACATTTACGCTTGCTCGATATGTTATTCAATGGAGAAGCACCAGTTCGGTATAATAGACACAATAACAGACTATACATTGATATGGATTGGTCCGATTCGGCAACAGGCGCCCAATTATCAGGCCAGTTTATCATATACGAAGCCACCCAGATAGTTTCACCGGATACCTTTTTGGATGTATATAACGACCGAGCCTTGAAAACTTTGGCGACCGCCCTGGTCAAAAAACAATGGGGACAAAATCTAAAGAAGTTCTCAGGCGTGGCCTTGATTGGTGGTGTCACTATGAACGGACAACAGATTTATGATGAGGCTACACGGGAAGAACAGGCCGCCAAAGATCATATAGAAAACGCAGTTCAATTTCCACCAGAATTTTTTGTTGGGTAATACATGCCTCAACAAGCGACTCCACTATTCAACAAATATTTTGACCTTTATCCTAAAGCTGGGCGATCAAACGAAACTGAATTGATCGAGGACCTATTGGAAGAAGTCATCATTATGCACGCCGCGCCAGTATATTATATTGTGCGGGAAAGCCAAGATCAAGTAGATTTATTATTTGGGGAAGACCCAGTCAAGAAATTCAAGCGATCATTTCTGATGCCGATGTATATTAACAAAGTGGATGGATTCACTGGCGATTCAGAATTCTTCACAAAATTTGGATTAGAGGTACGAGACTCCACGAGCCTAATTATATCACGCCGAACATTCAAAAAAGTAATGCCAACAAATTTGGCTATAGTTCCAAGAGAAGGCGACCTCATTTTTATTCCTGTATTCGATAAATTGTTCGAAATCAAATTCGTCAATGAAGAATATAATTTTGGCACCTTGGGCAAATCCTTCAAGGAATCCTACGTGTACGAATTATCCGTGGAAACCTTTCGTTACTCTCAGGAAGTATTGGAGACAGGCGTGGACGATATCGATGCCGTACGGCAAGAATTGGCTTATGCTATTTCGCTGCATTTATCAGCAGGTAGTGGTAATTACATTTCGGGAGAAATTGTTTATCAGGGAGGATCAAACGTGAATACCTCCTTTGCTTCGGCCGAAGTTAAAAGCTGGAACGCCCCAACCAATACTCTTATTGTATATCCTCCAAAAGGAGAATTCCAAGAAAGCATCAATGTTTCCGGTAGTGTTTCTAATACAATTAGATTGCTTTCGAGTTTTGATGAATTAGATATTGCCAATACTGAAACATTTACTGTTTCGGATGGTGAAGAATTGCAAATCGAAGGAAATCAAGTAATCAATTTTAATGAAGTGAATCCATTTGGATCGCCCGATTAATTTTTTTTCTCTGACCAAATAAAATCATGCTTTGACGAATTTTATCTTTAGTTGATTGAGATAATTTACCACCTAAATTTTGTCCTTTATTGGCTTGACTTATTTTTATTTTGCTTTCGGTTTTATGATGTTTGCCTAGCCAATTATTAGCCATTTTCTGCAATCTTTTCTTTTCCAAAGGATTTTGACAACGTTTCTTAGCCGCCTCACTCATTTTCTTTTTTGTTTCCTTTGATAAGGGAATCCCTTTTAATTTAATTCGTTTTTTATCTTGTGTTTCTACTGATTGTTTTATACCAATTCTCTTCAAACCATTTTGCTTATATATTTCTTTTAACACCAAATCTTTACCAATTAATCCAGATAAGTAATTCCACGCATATTCATCTTGCCAACGACCAAATTCTTTCCATAATTTTTTATGGTATTCGGCATGTTCGGATATAGTTAATCGAATTGTGTTCCATGGCACGTTAATGCCATCCAAAGAACCATAGAGTTCTTTCCAGCGATGTTTGGGTATGATATGATGGATATGATAAATATGATTGTTAGCTGACATGGTTCCTCCAAGTTAGAATAGGTGGGACGCCAATCCGCGACCTATGCTTTATTTATAAAGGAATACTCCCATTCTTGGAAATCAACCATTTTATAACCAAATAACGCGAAAGGCTATTACTGCCTTTGGTTCAATCTTTAAAGATATCTCGATTGTTAGAGCCAGTAAAGACAAATCGAATGAGTTTTATCGTGTGCGCGTTCCTATCAATTACGGACCTAAAGAAAAATATCTATCCCGGCTGAGACAGGACCCAAATCTATCGCGTCAGGTTGAAGTGGTCCTTCCACAGCTTTCATATGATCAACCATCAATGAATTATGACCCACAACGCGCCCTGCAAATGACAAACAAAATGGCAAACGTTGGTGGTGCTTCGGATCATCTTCTATCCATGTTCACAGGCGCACCGTGGGATTTATCATTCACTCTATCTTTGTTTGCCAGAAACATCGATGATGCCTATCAAGTAATTGAACAAATCATCCCGTTCTTTCGGCAAGATTACACCTTGTCAATAAACGTCATGCCAGAAATGGGTGAGGCTGGAAAGAAAAATTTTCCTCTGATACTTCAAGGAATGGATACAAATATTGAATATGAAGGTCCATATGAAACAATTCGTATGATCCAATGGGACCTCAATTTCATAATGAAGGCTACTTATTATGGACCTGTGGCTAATACTCCATTAATTACTACCGTCACCACGACCATGTATAATGCCTATGGATTGTTCGATGAATTCGTTGATTTGGAATTTTATGCAAACACTGGAACTGGGTCTTTTAAAACAGGCGAAATTGTTTACCAAGGTCGAACATTAAATGAATCCTATGTTCAAGGCGAAGTAGCCGAATGGAACGCCAATCTTGGGCATCTGAGATTGGCAAATGTTTCTTCTGGACACTTCTTGTCGAATGTTGTCATCAAGTCAGCCGAATCAAATGCATCTGGTTATATCGTATTTACTGCCGAAGAAGTGCCTACACCAATGAGTAGAATTGTGGTAACACCCGATCCAGCCAATGCCAATGCCAATAGTTCCTATGGATACCATACAACTATCACTGAATACCCTCAACTTTAATCATAAATAACTATTGAAAAGGAGAAACAAAACATGGCAAACGTAGCAAACACAGTTAATTCCGTAGGAAATGCTGTAAGTAATGAAGCAACAAGCTTGGTTGAACACAACACAAACTGGTTGAAGTGGGTTGGCGGTGCAGCAATTGTAGCTGTAGCATTATACTTGCTTGAACACTTTACTTTAGGCTGGTTCTAATATAACGAACAGAAAGAGGATTTCGATCCTCTTTCTTTTTCATTGTTATGATATACAATCAAAAACACCATATCATTCCTAAACATGAATGGAAACGTCGATATGGTTCTTTAAAAGCCTTAGATGAAACTGGGCGAGGCATTAATCATCCCATTAATATTATTCATTTAACCGAACAGGAACATATTGACTGTCATCATATGATGTGGAATTCATTTAGTAGAATTGGCGATAAACTTGCATATTTGGGAATGACTAAACAAATAGATAAAAAAGAAATGAAAGGAAGAAAAAAATCTATAGAAACTCGATTGAAAATAAGTAAATCAAAACAAGGACAAATTCCTTGGAACAAAGGAATAAGGAAAATATAATGATTTTATTAGAATCAGTAAATGCTAACAATAATATTATTCCTATTGAAGAAGTTAGCAAAAAAATTATTAAATATACTTCTGAAGCCGACACAGCCGAAGACTATCAAAAGGCTCGAAAGGCCATGCACGACCTATTAGAATTAGGTCAAACAGCCTTTGAAAAATCCATCGACATTGCCGAAGACAGCGAACATCCACGGGCTTTTGAAGTAGCTAGTGGACTTCTAAAAAATCTTGGAGAAATTGCCGAAAAATTACTTCAAACTCAAAAAAACATTCGTGAAATCGAATTCATGGATCAAATGCCAGTTCCAGGATCAGAACCAAAATCAAACAATGAAGTTGTACCAGCAACAATTACACAATTCAATGTAGAAAAAATTGAATTCACTGGCACAAGCGCCCAATTTTTCGATAAAATGGAAGAAGAATTGGGAGTTATTGACGTAGAGTCTGAGTTGGTTTCTACGGCAAATAATATTCCACAGGCAGAATAATGGGCGATCTATCACGGCAAGATTTTTTCAGAAAAAATCCATTTCTGAAACAGGTGGGAGTGACCATGGCGTTCACTCCCGATCAAAAACGTGAATGGATCAAGTGTCGAAAAGACCCAATCTATTTTATTGAAACTTACGTCAGCGTTCTAGACGCCGATGGTAATAAAGTTCCATGTATTTTGCGTCCATATCAGCGCAAAATTGTAGATGGAATGCACAAGAACCGAAAAGTAATTGTCATGGCCGCTCGGCAATCTGGTAAAACAACTGTCGTGGCAGCGTTTTTCATTTGGTATATTCTGTTTCACAAAACAAAGACAGTAGCCATCATGGCCAACAAACAAGATACAGCCAAAGAATTGATGAACCGGGCAGCCTTTTGTTATATGAGTCTTCCAAAGTGGCTCCAACAAGGTGTTCAAGAATGGAACAAAATGAGCATCTGGTTGGAAAACGGTAGCCGACTTGTTTCAGCAGCAACATCCGTTGACGCACTACGATCTTTCACAATCAACATTCTATATCTTGACGAATTTGCTCACATTCAAAATAATTTAGCCGAGGATTTCTTTACTTCGGTTTATCCTACTCTTTCTCAAGGTAAAAATACAAAAATCTTTATCACTTCTACTCCAAAAGGCATGAATCACTTCTATCGAATGTGGAAGTCGGCCGAAGCTGGTAAGAACGGATTCGTTCCTATTATCGTTCACTGGACAGAAGTTCCTGGTCGTGACGAGAAATGGATGCGCGACCAAATCGAAACTCTCGGACCAGTTAAGTTCGAACAGGAACATAATTTGGCCTTCCTGGGATCGAGTAATACATTAATTAGTGCCGGCAAACTCCGAAACATGGTCGAAAGAAATCCTATTCGAGAAGAAGGCGGCTTCAGATATTGGAAAGACCCTATCATCGAAAAACGAACCGAAGACGGAAAACTTGTTCAACGACCGCATATCTATGTTGCCTGTGTGGACGTGGCCGAAGGACAGGGTCAAGACTATTCTACTATTCAAATGATTGATGTTACTTATCTACCATATGAAGTAGTGGCCACATTCCGGCGAAATGATATATCGCCGCTGTTGTTTCCAACAATCATTTGGGAGTTCGCCAATCGATATAATAGTGCCTATGTGCTTTTAGAAATTTCGACAATTGGCCTCCAAGTTGGTGATCTATTGCATTTTGATATTGCCTATGAAAATCTGATTAAAATTACTGCAAAGGGAAAATTAGGACAACAAATTTCTCAGGGATATCAATCCAAAGGCAAGATGCAAACCGGTCTAAAACAATCCAAGGCCACTAAAAGAATTGGTTGTGCCAACCTTAAAACTTTGATCGAAATGGATAAATTGGTAACTTATGATTCACAGACAATTGGGGAAATGACCACATTCATCGCCAGTCAAGAATCGTTTGCTGCCGAACAGGGATACCATGATGATCTTGTAATGGGCCTAGTAATTTTTTCATGGCTAATGGCTCAGAGATATTTCAAAGACGCCGTGGATATGAATATTCGAGAAATTCTCCAAAAAGAATATCTCAATCTTGAAGATGACGACATTGTTCCATTCGTTGTAGATGATGGAGTGGACGACGCCGAACGCGAAAAGGAAGAAGCCCAGACAGAAAGAGAAGAATTATATCAGGAACATCGAAGACAGTATTACCCATTTGATGGTGATTCCTGGGACCTCGATTTTGATAGGGCCTTGCGAGCGTAACTCCTATTTTTTCTAAATAAAATCAGCAACAATAAAAACTAGGAGAGCATATAACTCATGGCAAACATTCCTTTTTTCCTTTCGCCAGGTGTCAAGGTCAACGAATTCAATCTAACAACAACCATTCCGGCAGTTCCTACAATTGCCGCTGGTATTGCTGGGCAATTCCGTTGGGGTCCAATCAACAAGAGAGTTTTGGTTGATACCGAAAACGCATCAGCAACAAGTTTGGTGAACACTTTCTTTAAGCCAAATGATAGTGCCTACTTGGCATTCTTGACGGCCGCACAGTTCCTGTCTTATTCAGGTTCCCTTTGGGTTGTTCGCTCTGGAAATACCATTTACAAAAACGCAACCGCCGATGGTTCTGGTTTGTATATCGCAAATCGTGACACATACGAAGCCAGCTATTATGCTGGTGGTGCTTCGGTTGGTGATTATGCCGCTCGTTATGCTGGCGCTCTTGGAAATTCTCTGTTGGTTTCATCTTGTCCTTCGGCAAATGCCTTCAGCGATACATTATCTCTTACGGCTAATACTACAGCCGGAAGCAATCTAGTTACTTTCAGCGGAAACGTTGTCGGAACCCTAACTCCAGGCGACCTTCTACAGGTTGGTACCTTGGGTGAAGCATTAGTCATTAAAGTCCAGTCAAACGGTTCTAATTCTAACGCTACCGTAAACTCTACCGCAATTATCAATGCAACCTTGGTTGCCAATACAGCAAAACGCCGTTGGGCTTGGTCCAAATATTTTGCTGGTGCGCCAGGCACTTCACGCTTTGCTTCCCAAGTCAACGGAGCAAACGATCAAATTCACGTAATCGTGGTCGATCAAGGTGGTCAGTTCACCGGCACCGCAAATACAGTGTTAGAAGTATTCCCATATCTATCTCTGGCATCTGATGCCAAGAATGTGGACGGAACATCAAATTACTACAGAAACGTCCTGTTCCAGAAATCAAAATATGCCTATTGGATGCAAAACAACTCTGCTGGCACAAATTGGGGCCAGTCGGCATCTGGAAATACATTCACACAAATCAATGTTCCAGAATACGCAAGCCTATCTGGTGGTGTTGAAGGCACTTCGACTGATGGCGATAAAGAAACCGCCTATTCATACTTCTTGAATACAGATGATGTGACTGTTCGTTTCTTGATTGGCGTCGATGCTGATTTGAACATAGCCGAATATCTAATCGAAAATATTGCCGAAGTCCGAAAGGATTGCGTGGCCTATATTTCACCAAACTTCTCCGATGTTGTCAACAACGCCGGAAACGAAGATACGGCAATCCTGGCTTATCGTAATCAGTTGCCATCATCTTCTTATGGCTTCATGGACAGTTCATGGAAATATGTCTATGACAAATACAATGACGTGTATCGTTGGATTCCTCTTTGTGGTGACTCGGCTGGCCTCCAGGCTCAGTCGGCAATCACAACAGCACCATGGGCTCCAGGTGCTGGCTATGAACGCGGTATCATCAAGAATGCTGTGAAGCTTTCTTGGAACCCATCCCAGGTGGACAGAGATTTGTTGTTCCCAGCCTGTGTAAATCCAGCCGTTACATTCCCTGGATTTGGACCAATGTTGTTTGGTGATACAACGATGTTGTCTGAAAACAGTGACTTTAATGCCATTGGTATTCGTTTCTTGTTCATCATTCTTGAACAGGCGATTGCTTCGGCATCCAAGTTCTCACTATTCAAATTCAACAATCATGCAACACAGAATGCCTTCCTGAATCTTGTCAATCCATTCCTACGACAGGTCCAGGGGCTTGGTGGTATCAATAGTTTCTTGGTTGTATGTGACGACACAAACAACACTCCAATTGTTGTCCAGTCCAAGAACTTCATCGGTGATATCTACATCAAGGCTGCCGAAAGCATCCGTGGTATTCAGTTGAACTTCGTGGCTTCGCCTCAAGGTGTTGCCTTCACTGAAATTGTCGGAACATTCTAAGATTTAGGAGATAAATAATACCATGGCAAGAGACACATTAGAGCGTTATTTGATTCAAGGAATCACTGTAGAACCAAAAGAAACTACAGAAGAAATTCGCGCGGCACTTTTTAAAGAAGAAGATGTAGATGGAACTTCTCCTTGGGAGAACCATCCTTCTCCAAGACCAGCGAGACATGCAGCCGAACGCCGGCATCATGCCGGAGCCGAAGCGGCTGCTGAATTTGAGGGCCCAACTAATCCACAACCAGGACTTCATCCAGAGGTTTTGAGACACCTGGAAGGAGCCATGAGCGCAGCATATCATCATGGATCATCTAACGGCCAAAAGGATAGAACATATTGGGCTCAAATGTCCGATAAACACCATGACTTATTGAAGGCAGCAATTCTACATCATCATGGTCCACACCGTAAGTAAAAACAACTAGGAGAAACTAAGAAATGGCATTCGACGTAAACGCATTCCGATCCAATATGAAGTTAGATGGCGCTCGCGCTAATCTATTCGACATATTGCTTCCACTTCCAGCCTTTGCTATTAATGCAGGAGCGTCCGTAACGGATTTGCAATTCAAGGCTCATTCAGCCCAGTTGCCAGGTTCAACGGTCGGTGTTGTTCCTTTGATGTATTTCGGTCGTGAATTAAAGTTTGCTGGCAACAGAACATTCCAGCCATGGACAATTACAGTTTATAATGACGAAGATTTTGGAATCCGAAATTCATTCGAAAGTTGGCTCAACGCAATTAACTCCATGCAAGGAAATGAAAGATTGGCGGCTGCTGCCTCTCCAATTTCCTACGGCGTCGATGCGGTTGTTCGACAGTATTCAAAGACGGGCAACGTAATCAAGACATATCAGTTTATTGGTATGTTTCCTAATGATGTAAGTCCAATCGAAGTTTCATGGGGATCAAATGATCAAATTGAAGAATTCACAGTCACGTTGGAATATCAGTATTGGACAGATATCTCTAATACAATTTTCTAATAACCTTGCGTTTCACTTGGGAATGTAAATCATGGCCAAAACAACGCAACGGAAAAAGAGTCCTGCTGCTACAAAGAGCCGTCTAAAAGAAACCATTTCACTACCAAACGATTCTCTCACAGAATTGTTTCGGCCGGCTCTTTCTACTGCTAATCCTGTCCAGCGGGCTCTGGAAATTCAAAAACTAAACGAATCTCTTTTCAACATGTTCGGCTTTCAAATTCAGCCAGCCGGCATGAGCGGAAACACAGTTGTTTCTCAGGATACACTTGCATCTGGAAACACAAAATCATTCGCGCTACCATCCAATGACGACGGTGCCGTTGTTATTCAATCAGGTGCCTACTATGGCACATTCGTTGATCTTGAAGGTATTGTCCGTGACGAAGTAAAACTTATCACGAAATATCGTGAAATGGCGCGGCAGCCAGAATGCGAATCTTGTATTGACGACATTGTAAACGAAGCCATTGTCCATGATGAAACTGGCAAATCTGTTACAATGATGTTGGACAACCTTGAACAACCAGACAACATCAAAACAAAAATCAACGAGCAATTCGACGTTATTCTAAAGCTTTTGAATTTCTCTAACATGGGCGATGAACTGTTTCGCCGCTGGTATGTCGATGGACGAATTTTCTTCCACGTAATTTTGGACGAAACAAATCCAAAGGCTGGCATCAAGGAACTTCGCTACATTGATCCAAGACGTATCCGTAAGGTCCGTGAAGTCCAAAAAACAAAAGACCCAAAGAGCGGCGCCGAAATCATTCGAGCCGTCAATGAATACTACGTCTATAACGAGCGCGGCGTCATTGGTGCCTATTCTAATCTAGGCCTTCGAATTGCAACCGACAGCATTATTTCGGTGGCATCTGGATTGATGGACTCTCGCCGCGCAATTGTTTTATCTTATCTTGACAAGGCCATCAAGCCGCTTAATCAGTTGCGTATGACCGAAGACGCCATCGTAATTTATCGGTTGTCTCGTGCGCCAGAACGGCGAATTTTCTATGTGGATGTTGGTTCACTTCCAAAGGTCAAGGCCGAACAATATCTTCGCGATCTAATGACCAAGTATAGAAACAAACTGGTCTATGATGCCAACACTGGCGAAATTCGAAACGACCGTAAATACATGGCCATGTTGGAAGACTTCTGGTTGCCTCGCCGTGAAGGTTCAAAAGGCACAGAAATTTCTACTCTGCCGGCTGGACAAAATCTAGGCGAATTGGCCGATGTAAAGTATTTCGAAAAGAAACTCTACAAGGCCCTTTCGGTTCCTTATAGCCGTGTCGAACAAGGCGAGGAACATGGTGGTATGGGTCTTGGTCGTACCACAGAAATTACGCGAGACGAAGTTAAGTTCTCCAAATTCATTACTCGTCTGAGAAATAGATTTGCGACTGTGTTCGATGAAGCTATGCGAATTCAACTTTCATTGAAGGGTATTTGCTCAGTTTCCGAATGGCGCCAAATTCGCGAAAATATTTACTATGACTTCTTAAAGGACAACAATTTCACTGAGTTGAAAGAAGCCGAACTACTGATGAATCGGTTGTCGGTGTTGTCACTGGTCGAACCATTCAAGGGAGTTTATTACTCACAGCAATGGATTCGTAAGAACGTCCTGCATCAAGACGAAGAAGAAATCAAGCAAATTGACAAAGAAATTGAAGAAGAAAAAGAATTGATGGAGGAACAAAAGGCGGCTGGATTTGGTCCAGGTGGCATGGGAACTGGTATGCCTCCAGAAGAAGGAGAAACTCCGGATCGGCCAGTAGGAGGTTCAGCCGATGCTCCAACACCGTTTGACGATAAGACGGCCGATGTAGGAGCGAATAGTGGAGCCGCGAAACAATCAAACGCATCACTACCAGTAAAGAAACCTCAGGGAAATCTAAATAAAGTTACCACGGCACCAAAGAAACCAGGGAAATAAACATGACTGTAGAAACATTAGAAGAAGCACGAAAAGGTGCCACCATTGATAAAATCAAATCTGAATACGAAAAAAACGAGGATCAAAACTATCATTCTGAAAACATTGCCTTACTCGCCAAACATTTTGGAACCGAAGAAGAACACGCCAACACCAAGAAAATCATTAGATCCCGGAACAAGGAAGGTTCTCTTCCAGATAGACACCGGCCATATCAGAACATGATCCACGGCAAATACATTCATCATTTATATCCAACTCAAATGGCTGAAGGAGTTGCTTTGGATGAAAAAACCAAAGGACAAAATAAAACATTGAAACGTCGAGCATTACGTCACAGAGAAAAAGGCAGTGAATTGAACAACGATAAAATGATGGGTGATGTAGTAAGACGTGGTTATGGATCATCAAAGGCATCAGGCAAACTTGGCCGAAATCATATTAAGGAAACAAACATGACAGACAACGAAACCCCATCCAATGCAGCACAGATTATTGATTTTGCAATCATGGAAAACCCATCCGCAATCGCGGAGGTCTTCCAGGGAGCAATTGGCGCCCACGTCAAGGACAATCTACTCCTAAAGCGCGTCGAAGTTGCCGGGAAGATTTTTGGCGAAGCAATTAAGGTAAGTTGGAGCGAGCCAGAACCAACAAAGGCAGCTAAAAATGTCGTAGCCGCAACCAAGAATACACCAGCAGCCGACAAGAAAGTAAAATATGGCTGCCGGGCGTGTCATGGCACTGGAAAAGTTCATACCAGTGGTGTCGATATAGAATCATGTAAATCTTGTAAGGGCACTGGCATGAACAAATCACAATGGAGAAACGATTTTAATCAACGCCAGGCACGTTATAACGCAAGTCCAGAATCCGAAGCATATTGGAGTTCCTAATGGCTAAAACTCTTTCTCAATTTCTGTCCGAAAGCGATGGTGTTATTCGTAGCGCCCAGCTTCATGCTATCATCAATCGTGCGCTGCCTTCAAAGCCAGCCGCGGCACCAGAACCTGAGAAACCAGCGCCACAACTAAAACTTGATCCAACAAAAAGCTATGCAAAGAAAACATCGCTAATGGATGATGCCCAGCCAGCAACAAACACGGGCGATATCAAGGCCAACAATGGTGATGGTGATCGGGCATTTGGAGAATCTTTCAACCCTGGCGACAAAGTAAGCTTCCCGCACAAAGGAAAAATGAAAAGCGGTCTGGTTGTGCGACACGATAAAGGCGATCCACATGGTTCTCCTTTTGTTGTGATTGATCATGGCGACTACGAATCAGCCAAGGTTCCAGAACATATGGTCCGAAAGACCGAAGGCAATGCCTGGGCACATCATTTTCATCATTCTGGTCCATATCGCATTGGAGAAAGTAGCGGCAAAGAAGAAAATAAAAAAGAATGTCCTGATTGCAAGGGAACTGGTAGAAGAGGCGATAAGATATATGGACCAAGAGCCTATCTTTGCAAAACATGTGAAGGAACCGGAAAACAAAAGGCTCTAAAATCATTCAAGGAATATGTTGTTGAGTCCATGTTAAAGCCAACTATGGGAACTTGTCGGCCATGTCAGGGTACAGGAAAAACACATGCCTTTTCTAGCAATAAAAAAGGCGAAGTAGAAATGGGCGATGTAACCTGCAAAAATTGTGCCGGGTCTGGAAAAGTAAAACTAGGCGAAGCGGTTCTAACCGAGCTTTCAAAGAAGACTCTTGGCTCATATGTAAAACGTGCTGCGGCTGATATTCAAATGAGCGCAACGCGGGCCGGGATGCACACGGCCGGAAGACCAACATTGGCCAATAAAGAACATGACCGAACCGAAAAGAGACTCCGTGGAATTTCCAAGGCTACGGATAGACTCAGCGAAGATTCTAAGATCAATTACAAAACCAAGAGCGAATTAAAGCCTGGTGAATATAAAGAAGCACCAAAGATTCATCCACATTCCCAGCCTCTTTGGACGGCCAAAAACAAAAAAGGTAAATTAGGATTCTTTACAAATGAAGAGTCGGCTAAAAAACATGCCTTAAAGGAAGCGCGTTATTCCACTCCCCTTCTACATCACCCGTATCATAAAAAATCTGATGCTGAATTGCATTATATCATCAAGGATGCTGGAGAAGCAGCCAAGGCCGTACAAAGTCACGATCCAAAGGCCGAAGCAAAATATTTGGATCAAGTGAATGATGCTTCGACTATTCTTGGTCATAGAAAAAGACATCCAACAACAGCACCTATCGAAAGACACAAATTAGATAATCCAAAACACGGGGAAGCATTTAGGATTGCCTAATGAAAACCCTTGAAGTATTCAAATCAGAATTGGTGGAGAGCGCCAACGAGAAGGACGATGATAACACACCATCAACGTCACACCGCGATCCTCCACCAACCCTTATAATGCGGCGAACAGCAATTCGGACATTTCCTCAAGGAAAACGAATTGCTCTTTATTACATAACCGCAATTGACAAATATATTTCGGTACCATATAACGTGTCGGGTAAAGACGATGATATTTCTACGGTAAGTGAATCCTATAAGCCTGAATCTACCAGGGTTTCCAAAATTATAACCAGCCTAAAATCTAAATAAGACGAAGAGGATAACCCATGGCAAACATATTCGAAACTCAAACATTAGAAGACAATTCACGTCGATTTGTAATCAAACTTATCGGACGATTTGATGGTGCAAACGGGCAGGAAACATCAAATACAAAAATTCATGTCGCTAATCTACAGGGTGCATTGGACACCAATGGTTTGATTGCTGCCGGCAACGCTAACAGTGTTTACTTGTCCACATATCGGACAACAATCAAACGTATTAATATTACTGTAAACGGTCTTGCTGGTGAAGTAATTATATTCTGGGCCTCGACTGATCCAACCAACGTAGCAAATGCAACAATCGTGGCCGCTGGTCTTGGTACCGCCTTGTTCGAATCTGCTTCGGATGTGGATGTATTCAAAAACAATCTTCCGGCCGCCAATACAAAAGGCGATATTGGATTGCAGACATTGGGCATGGTTGCCAACACTGGTTATACAGTAATCATTGAAGGCCGAAAGACTGGTCAGTGGATTGGAACAGATTATGACATGGGCCAGACAGCCGATCCTATGGCATTCAACGCCGGAGTAAGATCACCTCGGGGTGGTACTGGTGTCGGGTCTCAATAATAAAAAACTTCTTGACCATATCATTACGGGAAATCGCGTTCGACTTGGTGAAGAATTTAAAGAACAGATAAAAAAGATTTGTGCCAAAAAGGTCGAAGAAGCCAAGAAGGCCTACTCGGCAAAGAAATATGTTGTGGACGAAGATTCCTTTGGAATGAGTGATCCTGAATATGATGAAACTATAGATTATCGTGAACCAGCCTTGAGAAAAGAAGAAAATCTAGAAGAGGCTCCACGGATCAAGATCATTAGAATTCGAATTCGCCGTGGAAAAATCCAGCGCCGAAAAAGATTATCGAATGTGAAAGGTTATACGTTACGCGGTGGACGATTAGTTAGAATGAGTTCGGCTGAAAGACGGGCTAGAAAAATGGGCGCTCGAAAGGCCGTCCGAAAAAGAAAATCAAAAAGAAGTAGAACAAGAATGGCCTTGAAAAGGTCACTACGGAAAAGAAAGGCACTAGGGCTGCGAGCATGAAATCATTCAAGACTTATATAACAGAAATGTCTCCAGGACGCGATAATGCGCGAGCCCATGATAAATTTCTTAAAGGTGAAGATGAAAAAAACAAGACATGTTCTAAATGTAATGGTAAAGGAAAATATCAAGTTCATTTACCATATGGTGGAGGAGGCCCCGACACAAGACCGAAGAAAACCATTACATGTGAAATTTGCAAAGGCACAGGAAAACGCAAAACCTATAATGAATCTTCTTTGAATGAAGCCGGTCCAGGTCGGCGCAATGTCGAATGGGAAAATCGTTTCAAGACTTCCGATGGTCGATCTTTCGATAATCCAGGACGTGCAGGAATTCATCAAGCAGGAATCGAAGCACATCCAACGCATACTCCTTCCTATACAATTGCTGGGAAACGAGGACCAGTTAAGGTCATGATTCCTGGAGACGATACTAGACATTATAATGGACTTCATCCAGAAGTTGATAAACATTTACATAATTATGTTGAAAAAATGGCGCAATCAAAAAAATCAGGCACTCTCCGTCTAACACAAATACCTAGTCAACATGCAAGTGCCTATGAAGATTTGAAAAATGCAATCCTAAAACACCACGGTCCTGCAACTGCGAAAGAATAAATAATACCACTATGTTATTAATCAAAGAAGATATTCAAGAATTCGAAGTCCTAACCGAAGCCACTTCAACAGGAGGCAAGGATTACTACATCCACGGCATTTTCATGCAGGCCAATAAACTCAATAAGAATGGCCGTATCTATCCAAAAGAAACGTTGCGAAATGAATGTGCCCGTTATATCACGCAATACGTAAATCGTAATCGTGCCTACGGCGAACTAGGGCATCCAGACACACCAAAAATCAATGAAGATAGAATTTCCCACCGTATCACTTCTTTGAAAGAAGACGGCGACAACTGGATTGGCAAAGCCAAAATTGGAACAACTCCACAGGGTAATATCGTTCGCGCAATCCTAAATGACGGTGGCCAACTTGCAGCTTCTTCCCGGGCTCTTGGTTCGCTGAAAGAATCAAATGGTGCCTCGATAGTCCAACCAGACCTTCGCCTAATGACAGCAGCCGATATCGTAATCGATCCATCCGCCCCGGATGCCTTTGTCAATGGCATTTACGAAGGCGCCGAATGGGTCTATGAAAACAAGCAATGGTTGCCAGCAAGTCAATCCAAGGCCGTCAAGTATTTGAACGAGTCTAAAAATCAAAAAGACTATGAAACTCGCGCTATTAAAGTAATGGATGCGTTTTTCTCAAAGTTATCAAAAGTATAAATAATTTCACCAAACAATCAATTTGAATTACGGAGAATATCTACCATGGCAAGAACACTTCTAGAAGATGCAGCCGACATTCTAAACGCTTCTGTTCATACCGCACAGGGCAAGGAAGACAAGCCAAAGAAATTGTCACAGGACGGTGAAGCTGAAATTGGTGGCCCAACACCAAGTCATCCAGCCGACAAGGCTCAGGCCGCAACTCACGGTGCACCAACAGCAACTCCTCCAGGTGCAACTCCTCCAGTAGGAAACGAACCACGTCACGTTTATCCAGGAAACCAGTTTGGTAACGGAAACAGCGAAGAAGGTGCCGAATCGCTTGTAGACGGCACACATTCTCAGTCTGGTGATACTGGTTCCGAACATGGAATGCAGTCCCGCGTTGTCGAAGCCGATGAAATTACTGAAGGTCACAATGACGAAGAAGAAGACAAGGAATTGATCAAGAAGGTTGTCAAGAAAGATGCCATCAAGGAAGATGTTGATGCTCTATTGGCTGGCCAGGATGATCTATCCGAAGAATTCAAAACCCGCGCCGAAACAATTTTCGAAGCGGCCGTTATCGCTCGCGTAACCGAAGCCTATACAATTCTTCGCAAACAGACTCAACAGGAACTATCTGATGCTGTGGCTGTTATTCGTGAAGACCTAGAAAACAAAGTCAATGATTATATGGGCTATGTTGCCGAACAGTGGGTTGCCGACAATGAACTCGCCGTAGAAGCTGGCATCCGCACAGAATTGACCGAAGATTTCATGGCCGGTCTAAAGAAACTATTTGCCGAACACTACATCGACATTCCAGAAGACAAGGTTGATGTTGTCGAAGAATTGGCAGCCAAGGCTGACGAATTGGAAACCAAGTTGAATGAAGAAATTCAGCGCGGGATCGATACCAAGAAAGAACTTAACGAAGTCAAGAAAGTTCTTATCATCAAGGAATCTTGTAAGGAATTAACTGACGTACAGGCAGCAAAAGTTTATCAGCTAGCCGAAGGAACTGAATTCACAACCGACGAAGAATTCGCAACCAAGCTTGAAGTTCTAAAGGAAAGTTATTTCCCAGCCAACAAGACAAACGTTAGCGCAGAATTGGATGATGCCGCAAGAGACGCTGGCGATCCAGAAAATGCAAAAATGCTTGCCGAAGATAATACCAACCACGACAAGGTTGACCCAGAAATGCAGTCAACACTTGCGTTCCTAGATCGTTTCAAGAAATAATTGAAATTCCAGGAATTATAAATAAAAACGTAACAACAAAAACAAAAATCACGGAGAGAAAAAAAATGTTACTTAACGAAGCAATCGAAAAGAAATGGGCCGGAATTCTGGATCATCCAGCACTACCAAAGATCAAGGACCCATACAAGAGAGCGGTCACCGCACTCTGCATGGAAACCCAGACCCAGGTTTTGGCAACAGAAAATGATATTTTCTCCCGTCCAAACATGTTGTCTGAATCGGCACCAACGAACTCAACTGGTGCATCGATCAACAACTACGATCCAATCCTGATTTCATTGGTTCGTCGCGCTCTACCAAATTTGATTGCGTATGATGTTTGCGGCGTTCAGCCAATGACAGGTCCAACAGGGCTTATCTTCGCAATGCGTTCCACTTATTCAACTCAGGGTGGAACAGAAGCGTTGTTCAACGAAGCTGATACGACTTTCTCCTCCAGCAACAAGGCAGGTAACACAGCCGGCGTCCAGTTAACCAACACTGGTACTGACCCAGTTATCAATACTGCAAACTCAATTGCCTATACGACTGGTAACGCAATGTCCACGGCATCTGCCGAAGCATTGGGAGACACTGGCGCAAACCTGTTTGCTGAAATGGCATTCAAGATCGACAAGGTCACTGTAACAGCACGTAGCCGAGCATTGAAGGCTGAATACTCGATGGAATTGGCACAAGACTTGAAGGCTATTCATGGTCTTGACGCTGAAACTGAATTGGCAAACATTCTGTCCACAGAAGTTCTTGCCGAAATCAATCGTGAAGTTATTCGTACAATCTATCGTACGGCAACTGTTGGTTGCACCTACGGCACAACCACCTCTGGTACTTTCGACCTTGACACCGACGCAAATGGTCGTTGGATGGGTGAAAAGTTCAAGGGTCTGATTTTCCAGATCGAACGTGAAGCCAACGCTATTGCAAAAGCAACACGTCGAGGCAAGGGTAACGTTATTCTAGTTTCTTCGGACGTAGCATCGGCAATGTCCATGACTGGAATTCTAACGTACACTCCAAACCTGGATGCAAATCTATCCGTTGACGACACTGGCAACACCTTCGCTGGTACAATGCACGGTGGTCGCGTAAAAGTTTACATCGATCCATACTTCGGTGGTTCTTCAAGCGGCGACGAACTAGCACTGGTTGGTTACAAGGGAACTTCTCCTTATGACGCTGGTATCTTCTACTGTCCATACGTCCCACTACAGATGGTACGTGCCGTTGGTCAGGATACCTTCCAGCCACGTATCGGTTTCAAGACACGATACGGCATGGTTGCCAATCCTTTCGCAACTACAAACGGCGACGGCGTAGTTGGTGATCGTAACACCGCTGGTCAGGCTAACATCTACTACCGAATCTTCAGGGTTCGCAATCTCATGTAAAAAAGTCAATCTTTTCAATGACTTAGCAGATAAGGGAATGAAAATTCCCTTTTTTGTTATACTACTTGACATTTAATTTCAAATTTGATATAATGATACCTTAAATCAATCAGGAGAAGTGTAATGGAAAAGACATATTACATTTATTGTTGGAAAAATCGAATCAATGGAAAAAAATACATTGGTCAAACTACTGATCTTTATACTAGAAAATCAAATCATCTTAAAGATGCTCAATTTAAAAACACTCCATTCTGCAAAGCACTTAGAGAATTTGGACCTGATAATTTTTCTTTTGAAATTTTAGAAGAATGTCTAAATTTAGAACAGGTCAATGACCGTGAAGTTTTTCATATTAGAACCGAAAATAGTCTTCTCCCTGATGGATATAATACTTCCCTTGTTTCCAATCATATGTCACAAGAAATCAAAGATAAAATAGCCGTTTCAAATAAAGAGCGATGGGCTAAAGCTAATCCAGAAACAAGAATCAAATGGCTCAAATCAGTTGAAAAAGCTTCCGAAGTCCGCAAAGGAGGAACCTCTTCTGAATATCAACGATCCCAGGCCCGCAAAGCAAATCAAAGAGAATGGTTAATCACATACCCAACAGGCGAACAAGAAAAAATCACCAATCTTACCGCTTTCTGCAAACTCTATAATATTGGTCAAGGTAATATGGTAAAAGTTGCCGATGGTATTTTAAAACAAGCCAAAGGATTTAAATGTGAACGATTAAATGAAAAGAAAAAAAATATCTTGGATTTGCCTGCAATCTAGTGTATGATTGACCAAATGAGCAAATACATAACCGATAAACATTCATGGTTTGCTTGGCGCCCTGTAAAATTATCTACACCAGATGATATTCTCCCGGGGCCATGTGAAATTGCATGTAGAAAAGGACCATGGTGTTGGTTTAAAACAATCAAGCGCCAAGGAATTCTAGCCGGTAGTTCCTATGATGGTTGCTATACTTGGTGGGAGTATTCTGAATGACTCTATTTTCAAATGATGCCATTGATCATTTCGATGGTGAAAATGTTTTTCTAAGCAATTTCTATTTCAGCCCTATTCGAATTAATCATCCTTGGCTCTATAACGATCCTGATGAAAAATGGAGACTTGTCAAAACAGTAGAACATGCCTATCAGGCAGCCAAAACCAATTCTATTGTTGAAGCACATAAAGTTTTCGAAGCATCAACTCCAGGAAAAGCAAAAAAACTTGGACAAAAAGTGACCAAAAGAAAAGATTGGGATGAAATTAAAATCGAAGTTATGGAACGATATGTTCTGACTAAATTTGAATCACACAAAGACTTAGGCGAAAAACTTCTTGCGACTGGCGACCGAGAATTGATCGAAGGCAATACCTGGAAGGATCGCTATTGGGGCGTGTATCAAGGCGAAGGAGAAAATCATCTTGGCCGTGTTCTAATGCGAGTCCGTGAAAATTTACGAGGAAACACTCCATTTGATTGGCAGGTAGAGGAATAGGAAATCAAGTATGATGGCGTTTTAACGTAGTGGAACAACGCGGCCTTTAAAGTAGGCCAAATAAATCATGGCGGCCTTTCACACGACCATGATCCGTTAAGGGAAAACGGAAATGTATTTGGTAGGCAAGAAAACCATTACTAGTCGGGTATATGACGACGATCTTGGAGGTCTAATAAATCACAAGGGAGTCATGGAATATCCTGTCAAGGTTTGGTCTGCCTGATACAATCAGGCCCCTAAGTTAGGGAGGCCGAGATAGGATTGGTGGGACGGGTAGCACTCCCCGATCATATTTGATGAACAAGAAGTCTCGGACAGAGAAATTTGTCCGAGATTTTTTTGTATAAATACTAGACCATGGCAAATACAAAAATCTCTCAGTTACAAACTCTGGCTCTTTCTTCAATGACCGGCAACGAATTGTTGGAAACAGCCAATGTCAATATATCATCCAATTCTATTTCTACGGCAAACATGGCATTATATACTGCCAATGTTATGGAAAATAGATACAATCCATTTGTGGTCTCCCAAGGAGGTCCATCAGCCAATCTAACTTTTGCCGCAAATGTTTCTTGGAATTTGGAAACAATTCAAATAGCAACTTTGACTTTGACGGCAAACGCAAACGTCAATGCTCCTACTGGAATGAGATTTAGAACCCATGCTCTGATTCTTAATCAGGCCAATGGAGGTAATTGGCTCGTAACATGGAACCCTGTATTCAAATGGTCGAATGGAACACCACCAACTCTGTCCACGGCGAACAACTCCAAGGATATCATTACATTGATTTGCGATGGCACAAACATGTATGGTGTTGCCACGACTAATTTGGCCTAAAAAATGTTCGTTTTTCCAGTTACTTTTTATGCTGCCGCGGCTGCTGCTGTAGCCAGTTCAACTTGGAATCCCTCAGATAAAAACTCCCATCTTATTCTGTCAAACAATAATTTGACGTTTACTAATGATGGGTTGGGTGGAACAGAATCAGCAATTCGTTCTATAAAATCCAATTCGACCGGCAAAAAATATTTCGAATGTCATGTTGGGACAAATTCTGGATTGCTTGCGGTTGGTATTGCCAAAGGCAGCGCATCTTTAAGCACATGTCCCGGTGGTGGAGCTAGTTCTGATTCATATGGTATTCATCTTGGCTCTACTAACAATGGATTATCATTTATAAATGGTGGAGGTATTATTGTCGGTCCTTCATTTTCAACTGGAGATTTTGGTGGTGTAGCCGTCGATCTTGATGCCAAATTAATTTGGTGGCGCAATAACAACGCACCTACTGTTTGGAATCAAGGTGGTTCAGCCGATCCAGCAACCGGCGTTGGCGGTGTTAGTTATGCAGCATTGTCAGGCAGCACATTTTTTGTCGAAGGTGGTGCTAGAGATAGTGATAATAATAGTTTAACAATAAACATGAACGGCGCAGGATTTAATGGATCAATTCCTGCCGGTTTCAGTGCCTGGGGATAATCATGACTTCATCCAAAGACAATGCTCTTTCACAACTACCAAAGTCCTTAAATCAACTCCAGGCCAACAAATTCAACGTTCATTTGGACAAATTTCCAAACATGATTTGGACAGTCCAAAACATATTCATGCCAGGATTGAATTTGAATGAAGCCGTTCAACTAACTCCTTTTGTTGATAGGCCGGTCGCTGGTAATAAAATCACACTCGATCCGTTGACTATTACTTTCATTTTAGATGAAGAAATTTGGAATTGGTGGGAATTAGCAAGTTGGATGATGGCTGTTGGTAATATGTCGTCCTTCAAAGAACGAAGACTCCTTTTGGAAAAACAAAACACTCTTTACTCAGATTTGATATTGGTAATCAACTCAAATCAAAACACTCCTAGAGTAAGAGTAAGATTTACGGATGCCTGGCCAACAAGTCTTTCACAATTCAACATGACTACCACTGATTCAGGTGAAACCGCGCTCACTTGCGACGCAACATTTCGATATTTCTACCTGGAAGTAGAACGCATGGGACAGCCTTTAAGTTAAATCCCCGCTTGACAATTATTGGTTGTCAATATATAATATGCAACTAGAGGTGAAATATGACAGATGCTATTAAATTATATACCATTGAAGTTGTAAAGGCAGGAGATATTTTCAATTCTACTGTATATCTTGCCGATGGACAGGTTTATGTAGATACAGGACATACCTGGGATCAAGCCTTGGAGGCTTCCATGACTCATTTGAGATTCCACAATCAAATCAAAAATTCCAAGTAAGAGAAAATCATGAAGCTGATTGAAAACAAAGATACCATCTATCACATACAAAAAGTATTGGAATTATTGTCCGAGGCAGTTCGATTAGGAAAGGTAGAACCTGGCGACACGGAACTGGTCTATACTTTTCAGGTCTATCCACCAGATATTAGATGCCAGGTTGTATTAGAAAAAGACGGCAAAGTTAATATCTATAAAACATGATAAAAACACTAGAAGACATTCTGGAAGAATGGGAAACAGATTCATCTTTGGATGAAACTGAGCCAGCGCGGGAAGAAACTCGTACTGGAAAGCTTCATTCAAAATATCTGAAATATTATGTTGCCCATAAAAAAGGCGCATCCAAGGCAGCTTTTGATTTAAAGCGGCTGCGCGTCAACAAATGGAAATGGGTCAAAGGCGCTTTGTCTCGCGAAGAATTGACTTCGCTTGGATGGGAACCTTTCCAATTGAAATTATCCGATCCGAAAGCCGAAGATTTTATCGATGGTGATGAAGAAATCGCCAAAATAGAAATAAGGCGCGATTATCATGATCTGGCAGTGAATAGTCTTGACCGAATTATAAAGGAAATTTCCCAAAGGCATTGGGGAATAAGAAGCATTATTGATTGGCAGAAATTTACCAATGGGCACGGATTATAACAATATCCACGTCACAAAAATAAACGAAGCCTGGATACATGTGGCCGCTGAAATGGGAGTTCTCATGGAACTTAGAGACCATTTCACATTCGATGTTCCTAAAATGCATTTCGATCCTCGCGTCAGAGCCAAGCAATGGGACGGAAAAATCAGACTTCTACATGCCAAGACTTCTTTGTTGTATGCGGGACTTGTTCCTCATATTGAAGAGTTCGCGAAAGATCGCGGATACAATGTGACCTATGATAAAAGAAATCCTGCGAACCTCACTACTGAATTTTCATTGGCCGAGGCCAAGACATTCGTGGAGTCTTTAGATATTCGTGGAGCCAAAGGCGAAAAAATAACTGTTCGAGACGATCAAATAAAAGAGTTCGCCAAGGCAATTCGTGATAAACGCCGCACTATTATATTTCCTACTGGTGGTGGAAAGAGTTTGATTGCCTATCTGATTGTCTCATGGTTATGGCACAAACAAGAAGGCAAAAAAGGATTGATTATTGTACCTACTACCACGTTAGTAGAACAACTATATGAAGATTTCAATGATTATTCTGGTAAGGCATATCTTTATACTGCTGACACCTTTAGATTATATGAAGGCCGCGACCCAAATACCAAAGCACATATAGTAATTTCTACCTGGCAAACAGCCGTCGCACAATCTAAAGAATGGTTGGAACAATTTGATTATGTGATTACGGACGAAGCCCACGGTGCCAAAGCAAAAAGCATTATATACATTTTATCGAATATGATCAATGCAAAATATCGTATAGGAATGACAGGAACTCTGGATGACTACAAGGTTAATAAATGGATTATTGAAGGTCTACATGGTCTGGCAATACAAGAAGTATTTACGAAAGACCTGATTGATCAAAAAGTATTGTCCAATCTAAAAATCAAAGGCATTGTTCTAGTTCATCCACAGACAGTAGCCAAAGGACTAAAAGACATTGCCAGATTGAATGGACATAAATCAGTTCAATATGATCAAGAAATCAAATTTCTTGTAGGCAGTCAGGCTCGAAATAATTTCATTGTCAACCTTGGGTTGTCAATGAAAGAAAACACCTTGATTCTTTTTCATCTGAAGGAGAAACAGGGACGTATTTTGGAAGAAATGTTCAAAGAAAAACTTGAACCTTGGCGTACATTGTATTATGTGGATGGAGACATTGATACCGATCTAAGAAATAAATATCGTGGCGAAATTGAAAAGGATGAAAATGGTGTAGTCCTGGCATCCTATGGAACATTTGCGACGGGCATCAACATCAAGAATCTACACAATATCATTTTCGCCACAGCCTTTAAAAGTCGAATTAGAATGAGACAGGCCATCGGCCGTGGCCTTAGACTTTTCGGAGACGACAAGACACTTAAAATTTACGATATTACCGATGATCTAAGAATTAATGATAAACAAGGAAATCCTGGTACGCCTAATCATACACTCTCTCATTTCTTGGAACGGGTGGATATATATGATGGCGAACAGTTTCCTTACAAAATTTACAACGTCGATTTAAAGGGGAGCCATTTATGATGCCATGTGACTGTCCTGATGGAGTGTGTTTTTATTATGGCTCGACTATTTGTAGACAATTTGCCCAAGGAGGAAACAATGTTTGATGATAATCTGCCAGTAACAGACGATTTAGTTGATGATAATGTGATTCCTTTCATGACCCGAGAGGAATTGAATAAGAAGGTAACCGAAGTTATTGCTTCGCTACCAGAACAACAAGTTCCACAAGAACCAGTTCACGAAACTCTTTTTTTCACTAGATTGATTACACATGATGATGTCATTTGTAATGTGAGCAAGGTAGAAAAGTCTATTTTCGCAAACCAGACCTCAGAAATTGATCCTACAGACTGTCCACAGAGTGGAGAATTTTATTGGTTCAAGAATCCAATGAAGATCAATTATGTAATGACTTCGGATGACAGGATTGTTCCTGTTCTGACTAGGTGGAGATTTGATGTTTTAGTTGATGATGGTGAATATTTTCCAGTCAACGGAACACACATTCTTGGATGGCAGAAGGCTTCTAAGGAATTGACTAATGCCTATTATTCAACATCAGAGGAATTTAATAAGCTGAAAGAGGATTTTGTGAGAGAAAAGGCCCTTCATGCTGAGAAAGGAAAGATTGTTGAAATCAAGGCTTCTAATAATGTTGTTTCTCTTGAAGACTTCAATGCTCATTTCGAATCTCTCAAAGATAAGCCTAAGAACTAAGAAACCCTACAGGGGAATATAACGGAGGTCTAAAGGGGTCCTTTATTATATCCTAAAACCCGGAGTTGTCAATCAAAAAAGATGGAAGTTAATTTTACACCAAAAAAACCAAAGACACCGAGAAAAAGCAAAAAGGAAGATTATGTAGACAAGGCAGTATTAGAAAAAACTCTGATCGATTATCAGAAGGCATGTCGAAAGGCTAAACGAGAAAAGTTGCCTGTTCCTCCAATACCAAATTATCTTTGTCAAGTATGGACCAAGATTGGATGGGGCCTAATGAAGGCTCCTAATTTTTATGACTATACACCTGAATATAAACAGGACATGGTGCATGATGGAGTCGAAAATTGTCTGATGTATTGGCACAACTACAATCCAAAGAAGGGCGATGCTTTTGCCTATTTCACCCAGATCATTTACTATGCCGCAATTCGGCGTGTCATGCGCGAAAAGAAACAGATGTATGTGAAATATAAGTCAGCAATCAATTCTGGCGTCATGGATGATATATCTGGATTAGAAAATGATTCTACCATAGCAGATTATGGAATGAAACCAAAACAAGTGTACGACAACATATCCGAATTCATTTCGGTATATGAGAAAAACGAAGAGGCACGCAAGGCCAAAAAATTAGAGGCTGCGGTGATTAAGTTAAAGGCAGCCAAAAAGAAGGACAAGAAAAAGCGATAGACATTTTTAGTTGCGTCCGCTATAATAAGACAAGGAGTAAAAACAATGACTAAGCATATTCTTCTGCCTACCCAGATTATGTATCTAATCGAAAAGTTGCGTGACAAATCTATTCCGTTTGAACAGCGTGACAATTACGATTCCCAATTGACTGATATCATGAATGAAATCGGTAAGGCGCAAAATCAGTACCTAAGAGAGTTCAACGATAAAGTGGATCATAAGGGACCTTCTACATCAGGATATAGAATAGCGCAACGAAAAGAAGAAAAACGAAAAAGCCGTCGATAGGACATTGAAATTTCACATGATTTTTTGTGGAATATCGTGTATTGAGTGTAATAGGGCACTTCTCGTTAAATGCGAAAGAGATTAAGTAATTTACAAAAAGCGCAGAACCGCGGCGCCAAATATTACCATGGACTCCCATGTGGTCATTGTGGATTAACAAAACGAGACATAAAAACTAGAAAATGTTTTTCTTGTATCAAGGAAAGAAATTGGACGAATAAAATCAAATACAGATACGGATTGACGCCTGATACCTATGCAGAAATATTGACGGGGCAAAATAATCTATGTGCCATATGCAAAACCGATAGTGATTTGGTCATCGATCACGATCACGTCACAAATAAGGTTCGAGGATTTCTTTGCAATAATTGTAATGTGGCATTGGGTATGTTTAAGGATAGTGTAATGCTATTGAAATCTGGTATTAAATATCTCATGGATGCGAAATAATGCTTCTTCCAATTATAACCGATCTTCATTTTGGAGCGCGCCAGGCTTCGCCAATTTTCAATGAATTCTTTTTCAAGTTTTATGAGAATGTGTTTTTTCCCTACTTAAAGGATCACAACATAAAGCAAATGGCTTGCCTTGGTGATTTTGTCGAGCATCGCAAATTCATAAATCTCCAGATTTTGGATACCATTCACAAGAGATTTGGCAATCCACTTAAACAAATGGAAGTGGATTGTATCTACATTCCAGGCAATCATGACTGTCCTTTGAAAACATTCAATACGCCTAATGCCATTGAGGATATTTTCGTTGAATATTCCAATGTTAAAATTTATCCAGACCCGGTTGAGATAGACCTGGATGGGCGTAAAACAATCTTGCTGCCTTGGGTTAATCCTACAAACATTGGAGAAACTGAAAAGCTATTGCGTGAAACTGATGCGCGATTGGTAATGGGACATTTGGAAATAGCTGGTTTCGAAATGGACAAAGGAAATTTTTGTCACACTGGAATTACTCCAAGAAAATGGTTTGATAAATTCGATATGGTACTAAGTGGACATTTTCATCATCGATCCACGGATGGCCTTGTCACATATCTAGGAAATCCCTATGAGATTACTTGGGCTGATTGGAATGATCCACGTGGCTTTCATGTATTGGATACCGACACATTGGATTTACAGTTCATCAAAAATCCCTATCGAATGTTCCACAAAATTGTATATGACGACAGAAAAGAGACATTGGAAAATTTGAATAAGTTGGATTTTTCTTATACTAAAAATTGTTACGTAAAAATTGTGGTTGTCGAAAAGGAACATCCCGATTGGTTTGATGTGTTTTTAGATTCACTATACAAGGCTGGAGTTGCCGATGTTTCAATCGTTGAAAAATATATTGATAATTCTCCTTCTTCAAATTCATCTGGTTCAGTCACCACAGAAGGGATCGAAAAATCATCAGACATTGTTACAATATTGGAAGAAACCATTGACGCAACTTGTCCGACGGAATTAGACCCACAGAAACTAAAATCTCTGATGCGTAAAATTCATTCGGATGCCTTGGCATTGGAGTCGGCATAATGATAAAATTTCATGTGGTACGGTGGAAAAATCTCCTAAACACAGGCAATTCATTTACTGAAATTGTTTTGGATAAGAGTTCCACGACTCTGATTGTTGGAAAGAATGGGCATGGCAAATCACAAATTTTAGACGCCATTGATTTTGCTCTATGGAAGAAGCCTTTCCGTAATATCAATCTGCCACAGCTAATCAATTCGATCAACCAAAAAGAACTAGTGGTTGAGTTGGAATTTTCCATTGGCACTAACAAATACAAAATCATTCGAGGATTGAAGCCTGCTGTTTTTGAGATTTGGAAAAACGGGGTGCTTGTCAAACAAGATGCAAAGATAGGCGATTATCAAGATTACCTGGAAAAGTCTATCTTGAAAATGTCGAAGAAGACTTTCGATCAAATTGTCATTCTTGGTTCGGCCAAAGGCGCCTCGGCATTTATGAGATTGACGACTGGCGCACGCCGTGGCATCATTGAAGATATTTTGGACATTCAAATTTTTGCGCCAATGAATTTGTTGGTCAAACAGAAGTTGATTGCTCTGAAAGAACTTCTGGAAAATAATAGCAAGGCCAAGAGTTTCTTGGATGAAAAAATTCGTCTACTGAAACAGCATTTGGCGGATATGAAAATCTCCAATCAATCCAAGATCGATAAGAACCAGGAAGAAATTGATAAGCACGATATCGAAGCCGCTGCCCTGGCTGATAATCGCCAAATCAAACTTGATAACATAAAAATTCTAAAAGATTCGATATTGGATCAAAAAGAAAACAGCGACAAAATTGAGGCCATGTTAGGGTATCGTGGAAAATTTGACCACAACATTGAAACTTACAAAGAACAATTGAAATTTTATCGAGACAATGATAACTGCCCGACTTGTTTACAGGAAATTCCACCCATCAAGAAAATGGAATCAACCCAAGATTTAAAAATTAAGTTGAACAAATATGAAGTAGGTCGAGACAAACTTAAAAGCGATCTAGGCAAATTTACACAACGCCGATCTGAAATTGCCAAGGTTTTGAGTGAAATTCTTCAATATGAAAAATCAGTGGCTAAGATTGATGAACAAATCAATTCCATTGAAAAATATATCAAAAAACTCCAAGATGAAAACAGTGTCCTAAAAGGGGCCTCTCCTGTCACTGGCCAGGATTATCAAACTCAATTAGATGATGCCATCAAGGATTTAACTGCCTTGGATGCTGATAGAACTGAAATGATATATGAGCGTTCCTATCATGAGGCCATGGTTGATCTTTTGTCGGATGATGGGCCGAAGACAAAAATCATCAAGCAATATATTCCAGTGATCAATAAGTTGGTCAACAAATATCTGGATGACATGGATTTCTATGCTAATTTCACGCTGGATGAAAATTTCAATGAAAAAATCAAGAGTCGCCACCGCGACGATTTTACTTACGAAAGTTTTTCAGAAGGACAGAAACAACGCATTGATCTGGCTCTTTTGTTCACATGGCGAGCAATTGCCAAATTGAAAAATTCAGTGTCAACGAATCTATTGATTATGGATGAAGTTTTTGATTCATCTCTGGACCCGGAAGGCACGGATGCGCTTTTGAAAATCATTCAAAAATTTGGTGAAGAAGTGAATATTTTCATCATCAGTCATCATACGGATATTCTGTTTGATAAATTTAGATCGGCTATTAAATTCGAAACGAAAAATGAATTTTCTCAAATGACAAAGGTGTAAAAATGTGGCCATATTATTTTTGGTTGGGTGAGATTTCAGAATCAGTGTTAGATTTGGAAAAAACGCTCTACGAAATTTTACAAGAAGAATTTGATAAGGAAATTTTAGCAGGTAATGCCACGACATATTCTGAATGGGTTAAAGGAACTTAAAAAAATGAGTGAAGAATTTCTCCGCATAGATACCGGATCACAGGATCAAACCAAGACGCTGACGCTTTTCAATTTAGTCGATGAAAACAATCCAATTTTGAGAACTGTACCAGAGGACTTCAATTTCAATAATCCTCAGATGCATCCAGGAGAATTGGTGCATCGGCTCTATCAGACTATGCGACACTATAAGGGATTGGGTCTTTCGGCAATCCAGGTAGGAGTTCCTGTCAAAGTTTTTGTTGTCGGCACCGATGAACAGCACCAGGCATTTTTCAATCCAGAAATTGTTGTTTCCAGCGAAGAAAAACTCCTTGACAGTGAGGGATGTTTGAGTTATCCTATGTTGTTTTTAAACGTGCAACGCGCCAAAGAGATAGATGCTATTTGGCAGAATGAAAAAGGCGTATGGCTGAAAGGACGTTTCTCGGGCCTGACGGCTCGTTTGATTCAACATGAGGTTGATCATTGCAATGGCATTTTGTTTACCGAAAGAGTGCCGGCATTGAGTCTGAAAATCAAACAAGAAAAACGTCGCAAGACCATGAAGAAAATCATGCGAAAAGTGAAGGCTATGAAAAAACTAGAAGCCGCCGATAAGAAATCAACTCTTACAATAAAGACGACATGACAGGACCATTATCAGCACAAACTAAACCATGGCAACATGGATATGACCTGGATTATCTAAAATCCATCGAGGCTCATTATGCCGAATATAACAAGTATGCCTGTGGCAATCCCTTTGCTGAATATAAGAAAAATCGCATAGCCGAAGATTTATCAAAAGGGGATTTGAAACTTTCTAATGAAACAGGTTGTATAGACACACCCATCTGGCGCGTCAAAAGAGTCAAGGTTAAAGGCAATATCGTTGCCTATGATGATGTTGTGATCGGCCATAAAGAGCCTGGCGACAATGTGTATTCTCACATCGCCTGTTCAAATGCAATGTTCAAAAATTGGTTTATGATTACCTATGGAACGTCCTGGGTTTATTCTTGGCGTGAAGATCAAGCCAAACATGAAATGTTGTTGTCCATTGGTTACAAATATATTGGCGGGAAAATAGACACCTATGGATCGATCATGGGAATTTATTTCCGCGAAGATTCTATGCCGGCGTCTATCTACGCTTTGCCTGGAACCTGGGAACCCCGTAAACATCCTGTTTTGAGTCCACTAGAAAAAACTGGAGTCAAACGAGTTTTGTTTCGTGCCGCCAATTGGAAGGCAATTAAAGATTTTGGATTACATATTACCAATCAACTTCCTGATGGCCGCAGATTCGATATTAGTTACACCGATCATTATTCCAATTACAACAAGGAACGGTCCTGGAGTGCCCTGGCACTTCGTGGATATAAGAATGATTATAATTTCATTGAAAAACCAATTGAAATGAATGCCAAGTGGCAAGAGAAACATAAGAACGAAAAATTCTTCATCCAAAATACTTACATCATGCCTTTCTTTGAGGAACACGTAAAACCTATTCTCAAATCTTTGGGACAGGATGATTATACCAACGTGCATCGCATTCGCTTAATGAAACTAAAGCCTGGTGGCGGAGAACTTGAAAGACATACCGATCAAGTTGATCCTGATCTTGGTGCGACACCTGGAAAACTTGCGCGTTTTCATTTCCCTCTTGTGACGAATCCTGGTGTTGAATTTACGTCCTGGGATTTTGATGGCAAGGCAACCACTGTCAATATGAAAGAAGGCGAATGTTGGTATCTGGATATTCGCAAGCCACATCGCGCTATCAATAATGGAACCGAGGATCGTATTCATTTGGTCGTGGACATTGTGTTGACTCCTGAATTAATACAAAGGATGGAAAATGCCGAGTGAAGAATTAAAACTTACTCTGAGACAGTTTAATAAACTGGCCGAACAGGATTTGATGGGAACTCCCCATATGTTGGTCAGATTACTTATGGAAACTGAAAAAATTCACCGACGCCTAGAGGATATTGAAGATGCAATTCGACATAAGTAAGTGGAACGATCCATATCCTAAACCTTACGTGGAACCCACTGCGATTGATCATGATCGTTATATCAACGTAGTGCGTGACGATAAACTTGGATACGGATCAAAGATTCGTTTCCTTGATGCGCTGATTAATGCCTATCCAAAAATTGATAAATGGGTCTTTGGGTCGTGTCCAGCAACAGGATATGCCCAAATATCTTTGCCGGCAGCCTGTTCGAAATATGGAAAACGAACTATTCTTTTCATGGCGAAACGAGACCCAGAAAATTATACGGATTATCAGAAAAAAGGAATTGCTTTGGGTGCTGAATATCATTGGGTTCCTGATGGTATGTTGAATGTGACTCAGGCCCGCGCCAGAGAATATGCCATCGTGGAGCCTACTAGACGAATGGTACTTCCGCTTGGGTTGGAACACCCTGTTATTCTACAAGCCATTGTGAAGGTCGCGCAGGCAATCGATATCAAACCCAAAGAGGTTTGGACAGTAGGATCAAGTGGAACTCTTTCTCGTGGTCTGCAATTGGCCTGGCCTAACGCAAATTTCAACGTGGTGCAGGTTGGGCATAAGATGAAACCGGAACAGATTGGACGAGCCAAGCTTTGGGTGTCGCCATATAAATTTGATCGCCCTGTGAAAGGCGATGATATTCCTCCGTTTCCTTCGGCACCTACGTATGATGCCAAGGCTTGGAGTTTTGTAAAGGCGTATGCATCAAGTGGTGCGTTATTTTGGAATGTAGGTGCTTAAATGCCAATCAAACATCAAAAATGGATTACAAGAAAAAATCTACAGGATAATCCCAAAACAATTTATGTGTTTGGAGATAATATGCAGCGTCGAGGTCTGGGTGGTCAGGCAAAAGAAATGCGCGGCGAGCCAAATGCCATAGGAATTCCAACCAAATGGAAACCTGAAAGAACTGTCGAATCATTTTTTATGGATTCACAAATTGATAAATTTTGGGATCAAATAATATTTCCCATTAAACAAATTGAATTACATTTAAAACTTGGACAGACCGTTATTATTCCTACTGATGGTGTTGGTACAGGTCTTTCCAAAATGGATTTGACAGCACCAAAGGCCTATGCTAAACTTCAAGATTCATTAGAACGATTAGAAAGAGAATATGGAACCCTTGATGGCGAATAAATTTTTCTATGAGAAAAATACCTATCTGTTAAATCACGAGGTCAACAAGACCTTTGAACAGGTCCTATGGATGTCCAAAGACGAATTTCGCCAGTGGTGTGTCGAACTGCGGGAAGTGGTCGTGTATGCCTGGGACAAGTTGGGCACGCCACCTGTTGTAGGCAAGTCCGAAGAAACCATGATCGATCTTATGAACCATATGATTGGTTATCCAGTCAATGAATTCGTGGTCAAGGATGAACTGACTGGCAACAACGATATCATTCACAACACACAGTCTGAAATGTCGGGCGTAATCAATGGTTTCTTTCCAACCATGATGAAAACTCGTATTAACTACACGAAAGACCCTGATGCCGGGCGATCTATCTATGATTACTTTGCCGACCCAATCCTCCTAGACACCTTCGTAACCTATGCATCGCGGCATTTTAAGCGAGATTCTTTTTATGCCTATTCAAATCCTGCTAAGGTTATGGATAAAGAAAGTGTCGAATTTCTTCCTTGCACCAGGGACGCCCAGGATTGGATTCAAACATTCGAGAAAAAATATCGTGCCCATGGAGAATGGGACTATTGGATTGCGCCCAAGGAAGAGGCAGCAACATACACAGGATATAATCAGGAACTCAAAGATCGAAAAAATTTCTTTTTGAATGAGGCTGATTTGTTTGTTTTACAGAATATTATTCCAGCCAAGGCTCTGACTAATGTGGCGGGCAGCAAACATAAGACATACAATATCCGAGTCTTCAAACACGGCCAAAAACTTTTCCCAATTGGTCTGAAGGCGTTTCGCGTGTCGTATTGTCAGTATGCGACTAACTTCCCTCCACTAACGGCTAAATATCTCTATGGAAAATATACGGAGCATTGCAAAAACAATGAGACAGTGGTTTTATATGACCCTTCTGCTGGTTGGGGTGGCCGTCTTCTTGGCGCTCTTTCTATCGATGATCGGAACATTCATTATATCGGTACTGATCCTAATCGGGATCATGATACTGTGGGCGGCCGGACGAAATATCACGAATTGGCTGATTTTTTTAATGATAAAACTAATAAGGGCTCGTCACTTTTTCCCCATCTGAATTCCTATGAAATTTATCAGTTAGGGTCTGAGGAAATTGCTCAGGACAAAAACTTCCAGAAGTGGAAAGGGAAAGTGGATATGGTGTTCACTAGCCCACCATATTTTTCGAAGGAGGCTTATTCAGAAGATGAAGGACAATCCTATAAAAAATTTGGACAATATGATGCCTGGAAAAAAGGCTTTTTGGAACCTACACTCTGGACGGCATTCCATTGGCTCCGGAACGATAGATATCTCTTGTGGAATATTGCAGATGTGGTTTTCTCCGGGGAGCGCCTGCCACTCGAACAGGACTCTATCAATATACTTACCGATCTAGGCATGGAATATCGCGGCGTGGAGAAAATGGCTATGAGCCAAATGCCGGGAGGGAATAGATTAGTGACCGATGAAAATGGGGATATTAAGGCGACAACGAAAAATATTTGTCGCGTGAATGGATTGTATCGAAAATATGAGCCAGTGTTTGTGTTCTACAAACCTTAGTCCTTCAATTCGTCCATATCATCATTTAGGAAAGCCCACAGGCGAAAGCGCCGAGGCATGACGGGCCAGGCCCATACAATAAAATCAACTAGAAACTGTTTCATTGTTGAAGAATCCCCGCCTCTAGAATATGATCGGTCCAACTATCACCGCGTCCTTCGTTTTTTGCCTTTAGAGCAACCATATATCCATAAACATCGTCCAACGTGCATACGCTGGTGGCGGCCCACATTTCAGTGGACTTACTGTCTGTCTGATTCATTTGCTTTAGGCGTTTGTCTCGAAGCTTGAAAATAAAGTCCATTACCTTTTCAAAATTCTCGTCCATTTTTCCTTTACTCCTTTATTGCAATGCCTCAGTTCGCAAGGTTAGCTTTTCATCTTCCATTTGAATCAAAACATATTGGATTTCATTATTTTTTGTGACGGAAATTTCAACACTGTCTTCTCCTTGACGTTTAATTTCTATTGAATCAACTTCTTTACATTTCATCGTTTGGAATTGTTTCATTAGTCCTGCATATTCTTTAACAGAGGACCATTTAACATTCATGAAACCGTGACTTGATTTGTAATCAGTTGACATTTCCTTTACTCCATATGCTTTGCGATCCGATGAATGAACCGCGTCATGATCTGCCGATTGATTTTCAGATTTTCGAAATGCTTTTGGAACTTTTTCTTCATGGCAGCCTTGGTATCATGGACCGTAATCGTGTCAATGATATTGGTATCCGAAACCCGCATCCGCGTTGCATCAATGAAGTAGTATTCATCGTATCCAGAATTGATCCCGGCGAAAACACCTTCCTCTTTCATTTCATGTTTGATTTTTGCGACCACGGTATGATCGCCCCTATCGAGTCCGGCCTTGTTGGCGATGTACCAGCCAGTAGGATTATCCATGAGAAAGAACCCAGTCATGGTGACGTTGCACCGCTTCCGAATTAACTGGATCAAAGCCTTTAAGTGACCGCCAGCCTTATCCACATCAATTTCGTGCCGGGTCACTGGATCGCGCAGAATGTAGGCGTTACTCCGCTGACTAAACTTGCCACCATAACTTCCTTTGGACCAATAATTCATTCCATGGGTATCATCGCCGTCCGTCAGGACAATTCCATGAACGATTTCCGCCCGAGTTCTCTTTTGAAGTTCCTCGATAACACACGGCATCAGAGCCAGCGCCTTGATTAAAGGCGTCCCGCCCATGCCAATACTTACCCGATCTTCTCCCGGCTGATTTGCCGTGGCCCGAGCATAAAGCATCATGGTCGCCATATGATCCAACTGTTGATTATTCATTTTCGAGGAAAACAGATTGAGCAAGGTCAATCCTTGTCCAGCGGCCATTCCTTCGTTCTGGTTTTCGCCATTATATCCATTCTGATAGATCATTGATCCATCCTGAAAGGCATAGACCTCGAAATGAATGTTGATCTTACGGCAGAAATAAATCAGGTTCATCAATTGCTGCAAGGTTTCTTGCAAATTGCCTGCCATGGACGACGACCAATCCACATACATGACCAGAGCATGATTCTTGCCATGCGGCACGACCGCTACCCGCTTGAAAATATCTTCGGAGTAGGTCGCGGCAAACAACTTATTCGTGTTAATCACACCCGTTTTTGAGATTTGAGTCCGAGCATACGACCGAGCCGCTTTCTTGGCTTCAAATTCCTTGGCCATATGCGACACTACTTTGAGTGCCGAAGCCCGGAAGTTTTTGAATTGATTGTTTCTAACTTCTTGGTCGCGCACATCCAGCTTGACCCAGTAATTATCCAACGCCTTGTAAAGTTTCTCCCAAGGCTGAACATAATTCTTTAGATCGACCTTCTTTTGCAGATTGATATAAATGGGGTCAGTAGCTTTGTTATTGACCAATTTTTCAAAGGCTTCCTTCGAAGCTTTGTCAGTCTCGGCCTCGGCCATTGCTGGCGCCGAACCCTTGCCTTTTTTATTACCACCACTTTCGTTTTGATCGCCAGATGGATTATTGTTTTTGCCTTCATCCTCGCCGTCGCCATCGTCCTGACCGCCCGACGATTTATCATCGCTTTCATCCTCGCCGTCGCCGTCGGCCCCGGCACTTTCGCCTTCGCCATCCTCATCTTTGTTTTCGCCTTCGCCATCCGACGGCGCCGATCCCTTTTCTTTTTTCTCTTTCCCGTCCTTATCGGGCGAGGAAGATTTCTTCTGGCTCTTACCAGATTTGTCGCTTTCTTTTTCCTCATCGCCGGGCTGACCGCCCTCACCTTCGCCACCAGGAGAATTTTCTTCTTCCTCCTGATTCTGTTCGTTCATATAGACCCAGACGGCCTTGGCTGCCTCGATGGCCTGGTCAAACGTTTCAGAAGCCGCGACCAAATCGACCAGCTTCTTTTCTTCCTTGTTGAAGAAAGGAATACCGTATGAAGCCCCTAATTTGAAGTGAAGATTGATGCGGTCGATTAGCCGCATGTCCTCGACAAACTTCTCCTTAGTACCGAAGAAGTTTTTCGATTCCAATTCGGCATAACCCTCATTGAAAATGCGCCGCATCCCTGGATACTTACGCTTGACCAGTTTTTCGATACGAGCATCTTCCGTCACATTCACAAACGAATGAGCCGCTTTCAATTGTTTCGGATCGATCCTTTTGGCATGAGCCAAATCATCTTCCGTCGCCGGAGTATAAAGAGCATGACCGATTTCGTGACCGATCAAAGCATCCTCGACCGATTCACTCAGATGATTCCACATTGGCAGAACCAGTGTCCGAGTTTTGGGCGTGAAGGACGCTGTTGCGACCCCAGCCTTACGGGATACGATTAAATTTTCACTCGCCATCAGTTTGGCGAGCATGTCCTGAGATTGATTGAATGAATTGTTCATAGGGGCATTATCTCACAAAAAAGGAGGAAGAGTCGCGCTGATTTTGCATAACTGTCATGGGAATGGGAAAACCCAAAACACGCAAACCGCAGCAATTCTTCCCCAAGTAAAACACGGCTCTATGCCCGAGCCGCAGGGCGACTCTACCAGGGCATTCCGCCCCAAGGACCATATTTTTCTTCCACTCGGAAGAACCATTTCTTGAATCTCTTCCAACGACTCATCTTCCGGCGCATTTTACGCTGCCTTCATCTGGGCGACAGGTTCGCCCTTCGCGGCAGCAATACGTTCCGCAGCCTGATACATGGTCATTTCCTCACCAGTGTTGACCTTGTGTTCAAGCCTCGCCAGAAAGACACGCTGGGCAATAGATGCCGGACGGGTCTTTGCATCGGCAGGAAGCACAAATACCTTAGCCATGATTTTCTCCTGTTTCTCAAAACGCAAATGTAGTGTAACACAATGGGTAGAAATATGATTGCGTTGTTTTAAGATTTTTGGCAATTAAAATGCGGGCTCATTAGAAGGCGCTACGGCAACGATGGCAGAGGGGTATGTGTGAAGCCCTATGCCGCGCTATCAAAACCACCCAGTGACCGTCTAATAGAGCCAGGAAAATCCAGTCTCATTAGAGGGTCGTGGGGCGGTCTAGACATTGTTTTATAGGCAATCATAAGTCCATATGTGTCAAAGCCGCCCTAGAGCCCGGAAAACCGCTCAGTAACAAAATTACAATTTATCATCGAAAATAGTCATAAAATATAATGGCATGTCATTGATTTCTATGATATAATGATTTTGTAATATGAAAGGAGTTTTCCATGTTCGACAAGTATGCTGTAGACATGATGGATGCCGAAGGCGAGAGAGAAATCTTCGTTTTGAACTTTTCACTTCACTCAAGGCAGCCAAGCAACATATCAAAGTCAAACAGCCCCTTTATCCTTATTGCAAATTCAAGATATGGCAGTTTGATTTGAATGGTGGCCGAACTAAACGTGTAAAACTGTAAAATAGTTGTTGGATATCGTCTGGTTTTGTGAGATACTTTTTTTGAAATTGTTACAAATGGCAAACGAGAGAGGAAATAGAAATGGCTGCTAGTCCCGAGGAACGCAAGGCGTTTATTGACGCCGCGAAAGTAGATCATGGTCCGGAGGTCACTCAATTGAGTCGTCCTCAGGTTTTCGAAACAGTCGCCAAACACAAGCTGCCTGTTCCGTGGTGGCTGATTGCTGGCGATGCTCATAAGGTCAGTCGCGGCGTTTATTCTTTCGCGCGGCAGACTCCTCCGCTTGCTTCTGGTAAGGGAGCACGGCGCAGTAAGTCAATCATGCCAGCGCCGGCAATGATTCAGACTGTTGCTGTTGCCGGGCCGACTGAGTCGGCAAATACGGCCGCTGATAATCTGGCCGACGATGGTGGTACTGGGACGATGGTGCATCATGTTTCACTTGTCCCCGAAAAGTTCCAGGGCTATGTCCCGTTCGGGAATTACAAGGATATCGCCGGCATCATTGCTTCGAAGCGGTTCTATCCGATCTATCTGACGGGTGAGACTGGTAACGGGAAAACGATGATCCCGGAGCAGGCTTGCGCGAATATGGATCGTGAAATGATCCGGGTCAACGTGATCGCCGAAACGGATGAAGATGATTTGATCGGCGGTTTTCGTTTGCAAGACGGCAAGACTGTCTGGCACAACGGGCCAGTCGTGGTCGCAATGGAACGCGGCGCGGTTCTTCTGCTGGACGAGGTCGACCTTGGGTCGTCCAAGCTGATGTGTCTCCAGCCGGTTCTTGAAGGGCGGCCGATCTTTATTAAGAAGATCAATAAAATCGTTCATCCCCAGCCCGGGTTTACGGTGGTCGCTACGGCGAACACCAAGGGGCGGGGAAACGATAATGGGCGTTTCATCGGGACCAACATCATGAATGAGGCGTTTCTTGATCGGTTCTCTATCACGATGGAACAGGATTATCCCACGCCGAAAATCGAAACCCAGATTCTGACCCATGTTCTGAAAAAGGAAGGGACTTGGGACGACCAGGGTGAGGAATTTGTAAACATCCTGACGGAATGGGCCGACCTTGTTCGTAAGACGTATAAGGACGGCGGTGTTTCGGAACTGATTTCGACCCGGCGTCTCGTGGATATCTGCAAGGCTTACTCAATCTTTGGTCTGGATCGGATGAAGGCTTTGACGCTCTGCCTGGCGCGGTTTGATACGGAAAGCCGGGACAGTTTCATCAAGTTCTACACTCGGATTGATGCCAAGGTCACGGCCCCGGCAGCCGCGCCAAAGACTTCGGGAGTGAATAAGACCACTGACGATCCTTTGGCCTTCTAGGAAAACGAAAATGACAAAATTGACAAATGATGAATATCGAAACGCAATGGATTTTCCAATGCAGATATTGGCCGAGGTACTCGATCCTGAAGGCAATCATGCCGGCATGGCCGACCATGATATAGTTGAACGAGCCACCAAGAAAATCCTGACAATGAAAAAGATGCTTTTGGTAATTGGATTGAATCCCAAGTTGCTTGATGCCATCATGGAGGAATAAACTAGCCTCAAATAGGTCCTAACTCTCTCGGATCATTTGGGGTAAACTAGGGGGCCGGACACCTTTTAAGTGTTGACAGGTCCCCCTTTTTATCCTATAATTTTACATTGAATGCAGCCAGTGGAAACATTCCACTGGTTATTTTTATCTCCACCACTAACTGAAAGGAAAACATATGTCCAAGAAAACTTCAATCAAGTCCAAGCTTCTAACTACGCTAGAAAAGAAAAACTCGTTTTCGGTTGCTCAGGCACGAAGCCGAACAGGCGGGCACAATATTACCGCTCGCATTGATGAACTTCGCCAGGATGGCCACCCAATCACTACCGATTGGCGCGTCAATTCAACAACCGGCCGTAAGGTAGCCGTATACAAGCTGGCTAGCACCAAGCGCCGCGCTTAATTTCTGGCTACAATTTCTGAAACGTGGGACCATGTTTTTACATGGACCACGTTTTATTTTGCATAAATAATCTGAAACTGCAATATCCTGTTGTCAAAGGAATAAAATGGAAAAAAATCTGTTAGCTGATTTTAAGAATGCTTTTGAAGTTAAAACCGAAAATGAACTAAGCTTGACAGACTATCTTGAATTATGCAAAACAGATTCTTCGGCGTATGCTAGTGCTGCCGAAAGAATGCTCAAAGCAATCGGAGAGCCTGTGCTGGTAGATACGAGCAAGGACGAAAGATTGCGTCGGATTTTCCTAAATCGAACCATCAAAACATATCCTGTTTTCTCTGATTTCTATGGCATGGAATCAGTCATTGCAAATATTGTTGGCTTTTTCAAACATGCCGCCCAAGGACTGGAAGAACGTAAACAGATTTTGTATCTGTTGGGGCCTGTAGGAAGTGCCAAATCAAGTTTGGCTGAACGGCTAAAAGAATTGATGGAACGTGAACCAATTTATGTTTTGAAATATGGCGATGAACTTTCTCCAGTTTTCGAATCTCCTTTAGGGCTTTTTGATCCTACTGTTTGGCGGACTCGATTAGAACAGGATTACAATATTCCAGGTCGTTATATTCTAGGGCGTTTGAGCCCATGGGCCGTCAAGCGATTGACTAAGGACGCCAAAGGCGATCTAAGTCAATTCTCTGTTGTTAAAATGTATCCTAATCGCCTAAAGCAAGTCGCCATCGCCAAAGTCGAACCAGGCGACGAAAACAATCAGGACATTTCAAGTCTCGTTGGCAAGGTCGATATTCGAGGTCTAGGAAAATTTGCCCAGGACGATCCAGATTGTTATCGTTATTCTGGTGGACTATGCCGAGCCAATCAGGGGCTTCTTGAATTCGTTGAAATGTTCAAGGCACCAATCAAAATTCTTCATCCTCTGTTGACGGCGACACAGGAAGGAAATTTCAACGGCACCGAAGCAATTTCTGGTATTCCATTCCAAGGAATTATTCTAAGTCACTCGAATGAATCAGAATGGCAGTCTTTCAAAAACAATCGCAACAATGAAGCCTTCCTGGATCGTGTTTATATGGTCAAGGTTCCTTATTGTCTCCGAGTCAGCGATGAAATTTTCATTTACAATAAATTGCTGAAAGATTCCAGTTTGGATCAGGCTCCTTGCACACCAAAGACGCTAGAAATGTTGGCGCAATTGGCTGTTCTTTCTCGCCTACAAGTTCCTGCCAATAGCAATGTGTTTTCCAAGATGAAAATCTATGACGGCGAAAATCTGAAAGATAAAGATCAAAACATCAAACCAATCCAGGAATATCGCGACGATGCTGGCGTCAATGAAGGCATGGAAGGATTGTCTACTCGTTGGAGTTACAAAATTCTTTCCAAGGTGTTCAATTATGACCCAATGGAAGTGGGAGCCAATCCTGTTCATCTACTAAGAATATTGGAAGACTCTATTATCCAGGAACAATTTTCCGAAGAGGATGAAGCAATTCTGTTGGAATATCGCCAGTGGTTGCATGACAAATATTCTGAATACATCGGCAAGGAAATTCAGATTGCTTATCTGGAATCATATTCAGAATATGGACAAAATCTATTCGACAAATATATTGATTATGCCGATCATTGGGTCGAGGATCGTGATTATCGAGACTCAGATACCGGTGAAATGTACGACAATGAAACACTCAATCGCGAACTTGAAAAAATCGAAGAACCTTCTGGTATCGTAAACGAAAAAGATTTCCGAAATGAAATTGTCAAATTCGCTTTGCGATATCGTGGAACTCATAATGGACAAAATCCACATTGGACCAGCTATGAAAAGCTTCGCGAAGTCATCGAAAAGAAAATGTTCGCGGCAACGGATGAAATTTTGCCAGTGATTTCGTTTGATAAAAAATCATCTGCGGAACACGAAAAGAAACATAGTGAATTCGTATCACGAATGAAGGCCCGTGGATATTCAGAAAGACAGACCCGTATCGTTGTTGATTGGTATCTCCGCGTCAGGAAATCTAATTAATTTTTTATTCCTATGACTCTAACTTGGGCTAAAAAGAAAAAGAGCAATTAAACATGTCCACGATCATTTTAGATCGAAGACCTCAGGGCAAAGAGTCCAAACACTTAATTAATCGCAAAAAGTTCCTTGATCGTACCAGGGAAGCGATTAAAAAAGCCTTGAAGAAAACTATTGGTGGCAATCCTGGTAGATCGATCACGGATGCTGGTGGTGGAAATGTCTCCATACCTAAAAAAGGAATTTCTGAACCTACGTTTAGACAATCATCGAAAGATGGTTTTCATGATTATGTGGTGACTGGAAACAAACACTATCAACGTAAAGATAAAATTCGCAAGCCATCAGAACAAGATTCAACCAGAGGTCCAGGAAGCCCAGATGGTGAAGATGGATTGGACGAATTTCAATTCACTCTGAGCCGCGATGAATTTCTAGATTTTCTTTTTGATGATTTGAGACTTCCAAATCTTGTCAAGACGGCACTCAAAGACCTGACTGAAAACAAATGGTGTCGGTCAGGATTTACGACGGTTGGCATCCCTGCTAATTTGGATGTGAGCAAGTCCTATATTCAGGCGCTGGCTCGGACGATTGCCCTTGCTGCTGGTTATGATAAAGAAATCGAGGAATTGGAAAAACAAAGATGGGCGCCTGATATCGACAATACATTACATTTTGATTTAGGTCAGAGAATTGTAGAACTTAAAAAACAACGAGACTCTATTCCTTTTATTGATGATTTTGATTTGCGATACAAACTCTTTGTGGAGCAACCAAAACCAATCACCAAGGCCGTCATGTTTTGTCTAATGGACGTGTCGGGTTCAATGGGCGAATACGAAAAAGACCTGGCCAAGAGATTCTTTATGTTGCTTCACATGTTCCTCAATCGTAAATACGAAAAGGTTGATGTGGTATTCATTAGACACACGACCGATGCCTATGAAGTAGATGAACATGATTTTTTCTATTCATTAGAAACAGGTGGAACAGTTGTTAGTTCGGCGCTTACTTTAACGTCCGAAATTATTCAGAAACGTTATCCTACGTCCGATTGGAATATCTATATCAGTCAATGTTCTGATGGAGATAATTCTAATTTGGATGATGATGTATGCGAAGAAATCATTGTGAACAAACTCATTCCTTACATTCAGTATTTTGCCTATGTGCAAGTTGGACATATGCGAAATGAAGAAACGAATATGTGGGGTGTTACGACCAGTTTCTTTTCATCGCTACAGAGAAAATATTCTGAAATAGCGGCCAAGTTTCCAACCATATTTCATTGTCGCTCTATATCCTCGCCGGCGGATATATTCCCTGTTTTCCGAGACCTCTTTTCAAGGGATATAAATGTCAACAAATAAACCTCTTTTGGTTAACAACGGCGATTGGGATTTCGAATTACTCAACCTGATGGATGAGGAAATTTCTAAGATTGCTGTTGGGAAATACAATCTTGATTGTTATCCAAATCAGATAGAAATTATTTCTTCGGATCAAATGTTGGCAGGATATTCCACACATGCCTTGCCGGTCATGTATCATCATTGGAAATTTGGCAAGACTTTCTCCCGGGAAAGAAAGGCCTATCAAAAAGGACATATGGGATTGGCCTATGAAGTAGTAACGAATACCAACCCTTGTATTTCTTATCTCATGGAACAAAATTCTGCAACGATGCAATGTTTGGTCATTGCCCATGCTTGTTATGGACACAATAGTTTCTTCAAAAACAATTATCTATTTAAACAATGGACAGACGCCGAGAATATTATTGATTTTCTGATTTATGCCAACAAATATATTGCTGAATGTGAAGTGAAATATGGAGAAAAGGCCGTCGAGGAACTTCTAGATTCATGTCATACATTGGAAACTTTTGGATTTGATCGGGTGAAACGAGTCAGAGACAAATCTGAAAAAGAAAAAAAGATGCGATTGGAAGAAAGGGATGATTATTATCAAAGTCGTATCAGCGAACTTTGGCCCGTTCCTGAAAATCGTCCTTCGCTATTAACAAAGACCAATGCTACTCAAAGAAAACAGTTGATGTTGCCAGAGCCAGAAGAAAATATTTTATTGTTTCTTGAAAAGAATTCACCAACTCTTTTGACTTGGCAAAGAGAAATTGTAAGGATAGTCAGAAAGATTTCTCAATATTTCTGGCCACAGTTCCAAACCAAAGTCGCTAATGAAGGATGGGCATCTTTCTGGCATTATCATCTGATGAATGAATTGTATGATAATGGCATGATAACCGAAGGATCGATGTTGGAATTTTTCAGGTCCCATTCTGGTGTTGTGTATCAAAGAGAAATGGATGACCCACATTATAATGGCATCAATCCATATGCTTTAGGTATTAATATTTTTCAGGATATAAAAAGAATTTGTGAAAATCCTACTGGTGAAGATAAACAGTGGTTTCCACATTTGATTGGAAATAGTTGGCAGGAAGTTCTAGATGATGCCATGAAAAACTATAAAGACGAAAGTTTCATTCTACAATTCCTGAGCCCAAAGGTTATTAGAGACATGAAGTTGGCTGCTATTGAGGACAATCCTTTGAAGGATTCCCATCATTACATTGTTTCTGAAACTCATGACGATGAAGGTTATCGAAACATTCGGCATAAGTTAGCAAAACAAAATGATGTTCATACTACATTGCCAAGAATTTTAGTGGAAGATATAGATTTGGATGGCGACAGAACTTTATATCTTCGCCACAATAGATACAATATGGTTCCTCTGGATTTGCCAATGGCCATGGAAGCAATTCTTCATGTTAGAAGACTTTGGGGATTTCGTGTGGTGTTGTCGTCTTATAATGGCGATAAAGATACCAAGGCGGCACAGATGATTTTTTCTGAATAATTTGTTGTTGACTTTCGGTTGTGTTTGTTCTAAAATATTCAATTGAAATTAATATGAGGAAAAAATGGAAATAAAAGTCAAAGTCGAAGACTTACGTAAACAGAAGATTTTTGTGGCAACGCCCATGTACGGAGGCCAGTGTCACGGGTTATATAACAAATCAATTCTCGACCTCCAGGCCATTCTAACGGCTCATGGTATAGAAAATAGATTTTCTTTTCTGTTCAATGAAAGTTTGATTACTCGTGCCAGAAATTATTTGGTCGATGAATTTCTTTACAGGGCGCCACAGTTTACTCATTTCTTGTTTCTAGATTCTGACATTCATTTTGATCCAAAGGATGTTTTGACTCTGTTGGCTTTGAGTATGCCAAATGAACAAGGAGAAACTAGAGATATTATTGGCGCCCCTTATCCTAAAAAATCAATCAATTGGGGAAATGTTGTCAAGGCCATAAAGAAAAACGCAAGTTTGAATCCTGGCGATCTTGAAACGGTTGTTGGTGATTATGTTTTCAATCCTGTTGTGGGAACAAAACAATTCCAAGTAACCGAACCTCTAGAAGTTATGGAGATTGGCACTGGATATATGATGGTTCGCCGTGAAGTGTTTCCTAAATTTGCCGAGGCGTATCCACAGTTGAAATACAAACCAGATCATGTAGGACAAAAACATTTCGATGGATCACGATATATTCACGCTTATTTTGACACTGTGATTGATACGCCTCTTGATCCAGTTGATCTTTTAGCGAAGAAATTAGAAATGCCTCGTGAAGAATTGGTGAAGTTATTTCCATTAGAAATGCAGGTTAAGTTGGGTGTGCCTCCTGGTGCATCGGATCGTTATCTATCCGAAGATTATATGTTTTGTCAATGGGCAAGAAAGATTGGATTTAAAATTTGGTTGTGTCCGTGGATGAAAACCCAACATTTAGGCACGTATCCTTTCAGTGGCAATATGCCAAAGGTGGCAGAGTTGACAGGAGAATTATAATGTTTACGTCCCCTACGGAAATTGAAGTTAGAGACCCTATTCTTCCAAGTGGATATAAAATTAACGCCATGGTCGAGAATTTTGATGATGTTCAGGAATTATTTCAATTGATTATAAAAGTATGGGACGAAGAAAAGCGTAAACGCCAAGATAAAAAACACGCTTCCTCTAATTAAAAATTAGGAGTAATTATGATCATTGGTGTAGTAGGACTTATCGGTAGCGGTAAGAACGCCGTTGGCGATTATCTTGTTGAATCTTGTGGTTTCCAAAAAGAAAGTTTTGCCTCTCCGTTGAAAGATGTAGTGGCAGCGGTGTTTGGATGGAATCGAGAATTACTAGAAGGTATCACCGAAGAAAGTCGAGAATTTCGTGAAGCCAGAGACGAATGGTGGTCCCTTCGATTGGATCATGAAGTGACTCCGCGTTGGGTGCTTCAACATTTTGGAACAGAAGTTTTTCGAAATCATTTCCATAAAGATATTTGGATTGCTTCACTGGAAAAAAGACTTCTAGGAAAAAGCGGGGATGTTGTAATTACGGACTGTCGTTTCCCAAACGAAATTGACGTTATCAAACGTAATAAGGGTTTCGTCATTCATGTTCGAAAGAAAGAACTTCCAGAATGGTGGGATTATGCCTATCAATATAATCGTATGATGGCAGGAACTGTACGTCAGAACGAATATACCATAGCCAAAGCTTTGTTGGACATAAAATTAAAAAATCCTCAGGAACTTTATGGCATTCATCCTTCCGAATGGTCGTGGGTAGGAATCACTCCTGATTGGGAAATCGAAAACGACCGAGAAACTAATTCACTAGAGGAACTTCATGTTAATGTAAAATATGCATTGACGGCATTAAGAGGTTCTGATAAACTTATTAATACATCTGAAAAATAGGAGATATAATGAAATTATCTGACGAGACTTTAGTTATCCTCAAGAATTTTTCTGAAATCAATTCGGGAATTGTAATCGAGGAAGGGAACGTTCTATCTACAATCCATCCCAACAAAGTGATTATGGGATCGGCTGTTGTGAAAGAAAGTTTTCCATTTCAAATTCGCATTTATGCATTAGGTGATTTTCTAAGCATTCTTTCCGAAGACGAAGATTTGGTTGATCTTGTCCTCGATAAAGACGATCAAAATCAAATCACGATTGTAGGACATTCTGGGAAATCAAAAGTCAAATATCGTCTGGCAGCACCAAATCTAATTATCTCTCCGCCAAAGAAGGCCTTGGTTCTTCCAAGCAAAGACCTTGAAATCAAATTGGATGAAAAAGATTTGAATTGGGTTCTTAGAATGGCAGACATTCTTCACAGTCCGAACATCATTTTCCGCAGCGATGGAAAAACGTTATCGTTAGTAACGATGGATATCAAGAATGATTCGGCACATGAAGATACAGTAGAGTTAGGAAAGGCGCCATCTGGAACACCATTCGAATTTGTGTTCAAGAGAGAAAATTGGAAAATGCTTCCAAAGACCTATGATGTAACTGTGACTGCCAAAGGTATGGCACATTTTAAGGCCAATAATTTACAATATTGGGTCACTACTGAAAAAGAAACTTGGTTTGGTGAAAAGAAACAAGGCAAAGGGGTAGAATAATGTTGTTTGAATTAAATGCTGTGATTGAAAAAATTCAAAACGAATCAATTCCTTTTGATAGAGTATTTGCCGGTAAAGTGGGAAGATTTGCTGTTGCAAGTTCTAATTTTAATGATGTTGTTGATGCTGTTGAAACGGCATGGTTACAACAATTTCACGAATTACGATCTAAGACTTATGAAAGTTTAGGAGTCAATCTAGAAAGTGATTTAGGAGTAGATGTATTGAAAACAAACGATCCAGAAACTCTTCCACTATTAGATGGAAGTGAATTGACGGATGATATTTGGGCAGAAGGAAATCCATTTCAAGACGGTAATTTTCCTGATGCAGTAGAACAAGAAACAAAAGGAGAATAATTTTATGACAATTCATGTTACAGCAACGATTTATTCAACAATACCAGATGATTTATATATTGGTAATGTCGGTGGATTTAGTGCCAAAGGGAAATTCGATGATGTTGTGAATTCAATTCATCAGGCAATGCAAAATAGTTTTTGGGATCAAGTTCAAAAAGAAAAAGGGAAAGGACAGCCAGGTGAACCAGCAACGCCAGGAGCCTGAAAAGGATTCAATTGCTCGGCCAGGAATGAGATTTAAATCTCCTCTAACCTTTGATGAATTTTCGGCAGTAAGCCGAGAACGATCCAAGGTTTGGCACAAAGGAACTCATTGGAGTGTTGTCGATTGGTCTAATGCTCTTGCTGGCGAGGCAGGAGAAGTCTGCAATGCCGTCAAGAAACTAAGACGCCTTGAAGATGGTATGGTCCAATCAAAAGGACCAAAGACTCGCGAACAGGCCGTTCAAGACATTGCCGATGAAATTGGTGATGTGTATGCCTATCTTGATTTGCTCGCGGAACATTTAGGCTTGCGAATGGCTGATTGCGTTAGACATAAATTCAATGAGGTTTCGGAACGCGAGAATTTTCCACAGCGAGTTCGTGAGGATTAAAATGACAGACGAAGAAATTAATTATGAGAAAAAATATGATCTTCTTTGTTCGGCAGTGAGACAACTTTATTTTGCTGCCCATTGGACAGCCGATAGACCAGTTCTTAATGGAACTCAATTATGGGAAAACTTGAGAGATTGTGCTGGTATTCCGTCAGGACATAGCGCAGAAATTTTAGGCCTAATAAAAATAAATTATGGAAGGTAGATTATGGATATCAATGAGAATGAATTTTTGTGGGTGGAAAAATATCGGCCCCACAAGATAGCTGATTGTATTCTCCCGGCACATTTAAAAAACACACTTCAAAAAATTGTTGACGACCGAGAAGTTCCTAATCTCATGTTCACTGGTGGACCTGGGATGGGGAAAACTACGGCTGCCCGGGCTATTTGTGAAGAAATTGGTCTAGATCACTATCTAATCAATGCTTCGATGAATGGCAACATCGAAACACTTCGGACTAATATTGTGCAATATGCCTCGGCCATGTCTCTGACTGGTGGGCGTAAAGTTATTATTTTGGATGAAGCTGATTATCTTAATGCTCAATCAACTCAACCCGCGCTACGTGGCGCCATCGAAGAATTTTCTCAGAATTGTTCTTTCGTCTTTACGGCAAATTATAAAGATCGAATCATTCCAGCCCTTCATTCAAGAATGGCGATTGTTGATTTTCATTTGAAAAATTCTGAAAAGCCAGAAATGGCCAAACAATTTTTCGCTCGTATCTCGGAAATTCTAAAGGCCGAAAATGTGACGTTTGATAAGTCAGTTGTTGTCGAGTTAATCAAGAAACATTTTCCAGATTATCGTCGGATCATTGGCGAACTTCAACGATATTCCAAACAAGGTAATGGAAATATCGATGTTGGTATTCTGGCTCAGGTTCAAGAAATCAATCTCGGAGAATTGGTCAAATTTTTGAAGGCCAAAGATTTTATTGGCATGAGAAAATGGGCCGGGCAAAACAATGACGCCGACTGGACGAAACTGTTTCGGCAGATTTACGATAAGGCTTATGACATGGTGAAGCCAGGAAGCGTTCCGCAATTGGTTGTGACGTTGGCTGATTATATGTATAAGGCGGCATTTGTGGCTGATTTAGAATTGAACGCGGTGGCTTGTCTGACCGAACTTATGATTGGTGTGGAGTGGATATAATGACCGACAAAAAACAAACTATGGGACAAATTGGTGAAATTATTATACGAACTCTATTGGAGTCCGTTGGCCGACTTGTCGTGATTGGAGATTGGTGGGACCTTGAAAAAGATTTTTTGATCGATGGTAAAAGAGTCGAAGTGAAAACTCAGGTTCCTTGGGTCAAAGAGGGTGCCTTTACGTTTAAGGACGATCAATCTTGGAAAGTTATGAAGGCCGATGAAGTTTATTTCGTTGCTGTTCCTAATAAGAAATACCCATCTAAGTTTGATGGTTGTGTCTATAAACTGGACACGTCCAAGAAATTCAGATATTATAATAAAGAAACATCAGATGGACGTGTAATGAAGTGTGTTCCAATCGAACAGGACGCAATGGAAATGATTTATAAAATTGACGATCAGGATATATTGGATCAATTGATGGCGGCATCCTCCAGTGGTTGGAATTAATGGCTGGCAATCCAATTTTCGATGATATTCTGCCTGCAATTTGTAAGTCGAAAAATCGAGAGGCATTAAAAAAAGAAAAGGATTATGTGCCTTGGGTAGTTAATCGGGCTCTGTCTTATCATCGCGACAGTGTTCTTTATGCCAATGAAATGAACAAACGCTGGCCTTTAGATAAACAGATGCAGTTTGATTATCACCTAGGAGTAATTCTACCGAAAGATCGTGGATATAGGAAATGGTGGAAGCCTGAAAAATCGGAAGACTTGGATTTGGTATGTGAATACTATGGATTTTCAGAAAGAAAAGGCCGCGAAGCCTTGAAAATTCTGCGCCCAGAAGATTTGGAAACAATACGGAAAAGGATGGACAAGGGTGGAGTCGGGAACCGCTAAATATTGAAACAACAATAAAAATATGAATATGGAGCGAAGCTTATGTTTAGTAATATTCTTGACGACGGAATTGAAATTCTATTGGTCAAACCCGATGATTTTTTAAAGGTAAAAGAAACTCTTACCCGGATCGGCGTGGCTTCCAAGAAAGACAAAACCCTTTATCAATCAGTTCACATCCTTCATAAGAAGGATCGTTATTGGCTTCTACATTTTAAGGAACTTTTTGCGTTGGATGGCAAACCAACAAACATATCCGAAAATGATGTGGCACGACGAAACACTATTGCCAATCTCTTGGCAGAGTGGAATCTATTGAAATTGGTTGATGGCAACAAATCAAAAGAACCAGTTATACCTATTGCACAGTTAAAAATTCTTCCGTTTCGCGAAAAGAGCGAATGGAATCTACAGGCAAAATATAGTATTGGAAAAAAGATAGGAGTGAAAAAAGATGAACGATACGAAGATGGATCGGTGGTTGAACGGCGAGAAGGTATTAGTGGACGCCAACACCAGCCCTTGTCTAACACCATTCTGTGGAACTCCAGCGAGCATGTCTCCGACGATAGTGGCGAACAACTCCGGGGAATCCTTGGTTAGTAGCACTGTTAAGATAACCTGGGACCCTATCAATCATTGTTGGATTGGACCAGATGGATATATCATGAGGGCTCCACAATTATTTCATGATGATCCCGATCCAGGATTCCTTGTTCCCTCTAAAAAATCAGATTTGCTTCCTGGTAAGTTAGAACAAGCAAATTATATGCAGGTCCTTCCATGGAATCATGGAGCCATTGGATTACAAACCTATCGTTGTCATCCCAATGTTCCTCTTCCTGTTTTCGCCACCGAAGATTCAGCCTGTTTTGATATGGTTTTTTCTTCGGATGGAAAACAGGAATGTAAGGTTTGGCGGGCAGATGAACCTAAGTCCTATACTCGAAACTTTGATCCTATCGATGGAAGTCTCACGATATATCCTAGCGAACGAGTGATGGTACCGACAAACATAATATTCAATATACAACCAGGATATTATGTCGAATTATTTTCGCGATCTGGTATTTCCTTAAAGGAAGGACTTCATCTTGTAAATGGTGTTGGTATTATTGATGCTGACTTCAAAGAAGAGGTCCATGTCTTGTTGACGACGGATCAAGCCGTAAACATCAAAAACAACACCCGAGTTTGTCAGGGTATGTTGAAACAGATTGTGCCTCCACATAGTATTTTAGAAGTAGGAATGAAACCTCAAAGAACCACAAGTCGAACTGGTGGATTTGGTTCTACTGGCGATGGAAAAAATCCTCTTGATCCTGAACAACTTAAAAAATACCTAGGTCTCAATAAATTTCCTGTTTGATATTACCAAGGAATTAGTGTATGATTATGGGAATGCGAAAATTTATCAATTGGTTGGCATATATTGCCATGGCTCTGTGTATCGGAGCCTGTGCGCCCGTCTATTATCAAGACGGGTCATACGGAACTTATTATTATCAAGTTCCTCAAGTGTATGTGGCGCCAATTCCTCAATATTATTATCCATATCCACTACACGATTATAGTTATCGTTATGGATATTATGGCTGGCACAGACAACATTATGGATGGTAAAATATGAAAGCAACTGTTGAAAAAACTGTTATCTCTGGAAATTCCAAGGGCAAATATATTTCGAAGGGCGAACGACCTAACGTCAATCCTTATATCTGTAAGTTGATGCGCCGGGAACGAAGTGTATTGGACAGGACAATGGCGAAACTTGCTGCCTGGCAAAAAGGTTACACACCAAAAGGCATGGAAGCAAATCAGTCCTTGGCGGAAGGGCATGTCTCCGCACATTGGAGTCGAAGCAAATGGCCAAATCACGATAGAAACACGAAGGACGCCAAGATGCCTTCTGATATTGTGGCAAAGGAAGGCGAATAAATGGAAGAAGTAGTAGAATTTGCCATTAGTTATAATAAGGCAACAGATAAGTGGTCTTGCACAAGACACACTAGCGTCACCAGTAAAATTGTTTTGGTATGTAATTCCTTCGAAGAATTAAAAGAAAAAATGGGAGAAGGATTACATTTTGAAAATTTAGATTCTAATGAAAACAAAATCCTTCTACAGGAATAAAAATGGATTTGAAAATTTTGAAATCGGCTGTTGTCATTACACCAACTATAGGCAAAGAAACGCTTGCTGATGCTATCGATTCTGTTCAATCTCAAACTTATGACAATCTTCGGCATCTTTTGGTGTGTGATGGTTTATCAAGTTTTCCAAATGTAATGTCAGGATCAAAAGAAGAAAAATATCTTAATCCATCCAAAAAAATTGAGGTTTCCCTTTTAGCTAATAACGTAGGTGGCCATGGGTTCTATGGCCATCGCGTCTATGCAGCGTTTTCGCATTTGGTCGATGATGATTATGTGTTGTTTCTGGACGAAGATAATTTCTATGAACCAACCCATGTTGAATCTTTAATCGAAGCAATCGAAATCAACAAGTGGGATTGGGCATATTCACTTCGCAAAATTGTAGATGTAAAAGGCAATTATCTTCTTGCTGACAATTGCGAAAGTCTCGGGCGTTGGCCTGTTTGGTGTTCTCTCGCCAATGATCCAAATTTTCTTGTGGACACTTCTTCATTCTGTTTTAAAACATCCTTTTTGAAAGAATATGGCCATCATTGGCATTGGGGTTGGGGCGCCGACCGTAGGTTCTTACAGATTGTTGCCTCACAAACTAAACCAGAAACATGGGGCACCAGTGGATTGCACACTCTTAATTATAGACTTGATGGCAATCCAAATTCTGTTACTAAGGAATTTTTTGAACAAGGAAATCAAAAATATAAAGAATATTATGCTTCTATCAATCACGACCTGCCATGGCATCAAATATGAGCGACGATTCTCCTCTTTTTGAATATGACGACACCGGAAAATCAGCGGATGAAATTCGCAAAACTCCAATGTATCATCGCGGAGATTGTGTTTGGATTTGGGTACATGAGGGAGACTGGTTACGATATCGAGATTGGCGAAAGAAAAAAGAAAAGGAAATAACAGGATGAAACAAGACCTAATTTTTGGCTCTATTACAAATTACACATGGGATCAAATTGAACCATGGGCCGTATCTATTGATCGTTCTGGTTTCACAGGTCTCAAGGCTGCCGTTGTTTATAATATGGACTTCGACACTGCCGATGAACTTCTGAAACGAAATTTCACTCTTTTTACGTTTGAGAAGGATGATGCCAATAGGAGGTTTGTTCATACACCTCCTTTCTCTATTGTTACATATCGTTTCTTGCATATGTGGTATTTCTTAAATCAGATTCCTAAGGATCAATTTGATACTCTGAGATATATCATTGCGACAGATGTTAAAGATGTGGTGTTTCAAACAAATCCTTCCAAATGGTTGGAAGAAAATCTTGGTGAAGACGGTCCAGCAAAAATCAATGTTGGGTCTGAAGGCCTGAAATATAAGGACGAGCCTTGGGGTTATAACAATATGTTGCAATCTTTTGGGCCTGTTGTTCAACAGGCAATGAAAGATAAGCCAATCGTTAATGCTGGTACGATTGCTGGTCATGCCGAATATATGCGAGACCTGTTTCATAATATTTGGCTTCTTTCTGTAAATAATGAAATTCATAATCCAGACCAGGCAGCCTTGAATGTTTTGCTATCCATGGCGCCATGGAGTGATATCACGTTAGTAAATAATCATGATGATGGCTGGTGTTGTCAGGCAGGCACGGTAGCCGATCCTTCTAAGATTGGAGGCTTTGCTCCAAATCTTTTGGAATTCAATTCTGAACCTGTGTTGTGGCCAGATGAATTGATTTATCCAATGCTGCAATATGATGATGAAAAGGGAGATACTGTTTTAGAACAAGCCAAGGAGCCCTTCTGTTTGGTCCATCAATATGATCGTGTTCCAGCTTGGAAGGATGTAATTATGAAAAAATATCGGGAGGGTCAAAATGCCTCTGCGTGAAGAAGGATTTGTTGAGTGGATTAAATCTTTTAAAAAGGAACCAAAAAAGCCAGTGGAAAAAGTGGAGCCTTATTTGCTTCCTCCGCATGAACATAATTGGGCCATTTATGTTATTCCATCTATGGACACAGTGAATACACAAAAATTTAAATGTGCTGGATGTAATGAAACGGTTGATATACAACTTGAAGCCCTTTATGATATGGTTAAATATTTTTGGCCTTATGGATTTTCTAAAAAGGAAACAAAATGATCGAAGAATTAAAGATCAATACCGATTCTGGCGATGCTCAATTCATTTTCGATGGCGGCACATTTGATGCTGTTCCCACAGAAGTGCCAGAATTTGATACCCATTTGACTCGTGAATATCTTGAAAAATATTCTAATGGCAGATGGTTTTTAGAAACTGGAACATATCGTGGGGAGACAGTTAAACTTGCCTTGGCTACTGGATTATTTGATGATATTTTTTCCGTAGAACTTAACCAAGAAATGTATGATGCTGTGGTACCATTGTTTGAAAATAAACGATGTGTTCATATCATTCTTGGAGAAAGTCCTGATGAAATTCAAAAAATAATGAATTATTCAGTGCCAACCGACACAGTTACTTTTTGGCTTGATGCACATGCCAGTGGTCCACTCCCAGGCGGAAAATATGGTGGTTCCCCGCTTGTCGAAGAATTAGAAGCAATTCTATCTTCAAAAAATCCAAATCATACTATTTTCATTGACGACCGACGACTCTTTGGGTCTCAGGAATGGGATGGGCTGGAAGAAGAAAGGGTTATGGAAATCCTGAAACAAATTAATCCAAATTATAATATCGTGTATCTTGACGGCCAGGTTCCAGAGGATATTATCTGTGCCCATACAAGGTAAAGCCGAATATCAAAAAAAATATAGGGCAAATAATCCAGAAAAAACGAAGGATTATTGTAAAAAATATTATTGGGCAAACATAGAAAAAGCGAAAATCAGACGCAAAAAACAATATTTGAAAAATTCTTTCAAAGAAAAAGCAAAGGCTAGAAAATGGAGAAAAGAAAATCCTGATAAAGCTAGAATGATTGATCGGCGTTCAATCCTAAAAAAATATGGAATCACACCAGAAAAATATGATTCAATTTTAATTACACAAAATAAACAGTGTGGCATATGTAAAAAGCCAGCAAGCAAATTTAAACGCAATTTATCCGTCGATCATAATCACGAAACAGGAAAAATTAGAGGATTGCTTTGCAATAAATGTAATAGAGGAATAGGCAATTTTAATGATGATGTAGAAATTATGAATCGTGGGGCTGAATATTTAAGGAGAGGGAAATGAATAAACCTCTTCGACTTGGGTTCGCCAACACGTTTGATAATGCTAAAAGATTTTTCACAGATGTTTTAGGTCAGCGATATAACATAATTCGGGATGATGTTATGCCTGATTATTTAATATTTGGTGATGCTAACTTTGGCCAAAATCATATGGAATTTGATCCATTAAAAATTAAAAAGATTTTTTATACGGGAGAAAATGTAAGGCCCAATTATTTTTCATATGACCATAGTTTGAGTTTCGATCACGAAAATTCCCCAAGACATTATAGATTACCGCTTTATGTCTTAGAAATGTGGGCACTTGTTGCCGATGGCGTCTATCCAAATTGGGAGAGCATTCTCCAGACAAATCAAACTGTCAATGAAAAGAGACTTCATTACGCGGCCTATGTGCAAAGCAATCCTAATTGTTTTCCGCGCACAGAATTTGTCAAAAAACTAATGAAGGATCACCTTGTAATTTGTGCTGGGCCACATCTAAATAATACAGGTATTGTTTTGCCGCGAGACAACATCAAATGGAAAACAGACCTATGTCGAGATTCTATTTTCACGATTTGTTATGAAAATGGAAGTCATCCTGGTTATGTTACCGAGAAAATTTTGAATGCCTTCTGTGCCGCGAGCATCCCTGTTTATTGGGGTTCGCGAACGATTGGAAGGGATTTTAACGAGGCGGCTTTTATCAATCGTTTCAATTTTTCCAGCGACGAGGCGATGATTGATTATATGGACGAGGTTTATGCTGATCCAATCAAATGCTTGGAAATTATGAATCAGCCAGCCTTCAAAGATAATTTGAAACCTGATGTGTGTTATTTGGAAACATTTTTGGATTGGTGGGAAAGGTATGTAATATGAGTATGACCAAAGAAGATAAAGAATCATATTGGCAAGTAAGTGATGATGCGCCCGCGGTGACAATTCAAGGATTTACAAAGGATTGTCCGAGAACAGATTGTCATTTATCATTTAAATTTGGTGGCGGAACTATGATGGGCACTAGTAAAAATTATGATAAAAATGGACAGCTTCATATCGATGATAGAAATGCATTTCATGGATATATTACATGTGGAACTTGTTGGAAAAGTGCCAAAGTAAATCAAGACGGCGAAATAATAGAGTTATATCGTAATGCAAAGTAAAAAAATCCTTTTTGTCGTCCATCGCGCCCCACCATTTCCTGGTGGGTCCGAAAACTATGTGAAAAACATGGCCGAAGAAATGTTACGCCGAGGCCATAAGCCCGCCATTTATGCCAATGAACATAAAGGAAGTTATAATGGTATTCCCGTTACTAATGATCATAATTCATTGGTTGCCGACTGGGATTTAATCGTGGTTCATGGGGGAGATTGCGTCTCTCAGGATATGGCCCACATCAACGCCGCCATGATTAAATCTCCAGTGCTTTATATGATTATCAAACCATCTAGCAGTTTTGTATGCGCTCAAGGTCTCAAATATCATCGCTTTCTAGGATATTCAACAAGCGAAGATCAAAAATTCTTGAAGGCTTATGGCCCAGTAGGAACTTTCAAACAAACCAGAAATAGAATGCGCCGAGTTCGCCATGGCGTAAATTTAAAAGAAACTCTAGGCCAACCCATATTCAGTAATTTCATGTTGGACAAAAAGGGAATTCGTGCGGGCGATTTGTTTCTTTCTGTGGGTGGTTGGTGGCCTCATAAACAAATGAATAATCTTGCCGAGGCCTTTTGGGAAGCAAACAGGCCTAATTCTATTTTGGCACTTTGTGGATATGATGCAAATTCTGGACCTGTTCCTTCCGAAAGACACCATGAAGAATGGAATCGACATGTTGTGACGTTCACTGATTTGCCAAAAGAAATGATTATGGCGGCCATGTGCGAAGCCAAAGCGTATATCATGAATTCGACAGAAGAAGGATTTGGACTGGTTCTTCTAGAAGCCATGCTAAATCACACGCCATGGATTGCACGAAACATTGCCGGTGCTAAAGACCTGCACAATATCAATGCAGATTTTGGTTTAGTATACGACACAGAAAAACAATTGACCCAAATGCTTGGCTATGATATACTTTTAGAAAATCGAGACGTGCAAAAAGCTTATGAATACGCAATGGCTAATCATACCATTGAAGCAACCTGTAATGACCTTGAGGATATTTTGATTGAATTGACGCCATGGAGTCAGATTAATGTCTAGTAAAACTGTTGCGGTTGTTGGTGGGGCAGGCCATGTTGGCCTGCCTTTTGCTATTGCTGCCAGCAAGGCGCATGTGGTTTACATCATAGATAAAAACGAAAAGGCATTGAACACGATTGTTTCTGGTGAACTTCCTTTTATCGAATATGGAGACGAAATATATTCTGATTTGGAAAAAGGATTGTATAATGGAACAATCCGTCTCAGAAATTATAGTGGTGTTTTAAAGGAGTGTGATTATGTCGTCATTACCATGGGCACTCCTGTCGATGCCGAAGGCAATGGGCGAGTGGATGATATTATCAAATATTTTGATGAAGAATTGATTCCAAACATCAATCGAGCAAAAAGGGTTCTTGTTATTTTGCGTTCTACTGTTGCTCCTGGCGTTTCTGAAATATTATTGAAAAAACTCAGGAAGGCAGACACCTGTGCATATTTGATTTATGCTCCAGAAAGAGTTTTGCAAACTCGCGCCTATGAAGAAATAACAAAACTTCCACAGATTATAGGAATAGATGCTGATGGAGGAGAAATATTTAAACCGTTGGCCGAAGAATTTTTCTTCCCTATGGGAGTAACAAATTTAAAATGGCTGACATATCGCGAAGCCGAATGTGCCAAACTTGTAACCAACATGGCTCGTTATGTAGAATTTGCCTTGGCGAATGAGTTTTATATGTTGGCCGATAGACTTTCTACCGAAGAAGATCGAATTGATATGCATAAGGTCATTGAAACGGCCAAGGAAGATTATCCAAGGCTTGCTCATTTACCTTTACCAGGTCCAAATGTCGGTGGTCCCTGTCTTTTCAAAGACGGTAAATTTCTTCTAAAAAATTCTCCATTCAATGGATTGATATCAACAGCATTTAATATCAACGAAGGAATGCCACAGTTTCTTTTTGATAAAGCCAAAAAAGAATTTAAATTTTGGGATGGAAAAACACCTAAAAAAATAGCCATCCTTGGCATGACATTCAAGGCTGATTGTGACGATCCAAGAAATAGTCTGTCCTTCAAGTTGAAAAAGATTGCACAGATGGAAGGCATTGAAGTTGTTTGCGTGGACCCATATTTGTATTCCGCACCACCAGAAGGAATAAAAGATTGTGATATAATTTTTCTTATGACTCCACATGTCATATTTAAGGATTGGCGTAGATTATTAGATCAAGTTCCAATAGGAACTCTTTTAGTGGATGCTTGGAATTTTTGGAATCTTGATACACCAGATGGATTTTATTTTAAAAGGGATTTAGATTAAAAAATGAGCAATGATACAAAAAAAGTTTTAGTATTAGGTGGCGCTGGATCACTTATGGGCGCCGTAGCCAAAAAATATCGTGACCAAGGACATTATGTGCGTTCTTTGGATCGAGCCGATTTAATTGGCATCGATGAAAAAATTGATTTGGCTTATGATACAGATCGATTGGCTGATATTATGGCCGAAGGATGGAATTTATGCATTCAAGGCGCCGCTACTGTGTATGGCGTAGCCGGATTTAATAATAATGGCGCAAATATCTTGACTAATGACTTGACAGTTCAAATCAATGCTCTTAATCTTTGGTCAGCCATTTGTCCTGGAAGATTTGTGTATATTTCTTCTTCGATGGTCTATGAAAAAGATCATGCCCATTTTCATGGTCCGTCGTTAGATCGATCTGTAATTGAAAATATATTTCCAATTCCTGTTCCTATGACTGATTATGGTCTTTCAAAATATACAGGCGAAAGATTGGTCGAATCATATCATAAAGATTATGAAATGGAATATACCATATGGCGCCCCTTCAATATCATTACACCATATGAACAGGCCCAACCCACGCAAGGATTTTCTCATGTTTTTGCTGATTTCATAAATTCTATTATTATCGAGAAACAAAATCCTTTGTCTGTTTTTGGTAATGGAGAACAAGTAAGATGTTTCACATGGATTGATGATGTTGTCGATGCCATCGTAAAATATTCGGATGATCCTAAAACTTTAAACAAAGTGTTTAATGTCGGACGCGATGAAGAAGTATCTATGAAGAAATTAGCTCGCATGATTCATGATGAAGGCATTGACCAAGGTCTTATTGATCCGTATTCAAAGTTGGCATTTAAACATCTTCCAGCATTTCCAAATGATGTTGAACATCGTGTTCCTGATGTTCGCCGAATGAAGAAAGAACTTGGATGGGAGGCGCCAACCTCTTTGGTGCGAAGTGTGCGGGCCTGTGTCAAGGAAGCTGCAAAGCATGTCTAACTCCTGGACCTTTGGAATTATAACTGACGGGAAAAACAGGCAGGGAGTCACTGACTTAGTTGAATCGATTTATTCCCAGGTTCCAAGAGATATATGTGAAATTATTCTTGTTGGTGACAATGGAAGCGATCCTAGTAATAGACATAAATGTTTATTCGGCTCAAACTGGCTGCATGTTAATTTTGATGAAAACGAAAGACCTGGTTGGATTACTAAAAAGAAAAATATAATTGCAGCCAAGGCCACTTATTCTAATGTGTGTATATTGCATGATTATTATTTGTTAGAGCCGGATTGGCTGGAAGGCTTTCAAGAATTCGGATATCATTGGGATGTGTGTTGTAATCCTCTTGTGAACAAAGAAGGCCAGAGACATTCTGATTGGCTCGTCAATCCTGATTATATGCATCGCTTCTGGCGAACAAATCCACATATGTTTGGGCATCTAGGCCATATTAATGGCGATCCAAAATATATTTGTGGATTGCCTTATAATGTGAGAGGCATGGAACAAACCCAGTATGTTAGTGGTGGCTATATCGTCGCTAAACGCGAAGTGTTATTGGACTGTCCTTTTGATGAAACTCTGACGTGGGGATTAGACGAGGATGTGCAATGGTCTACGACATTTAAAATGAGACATGGTCTATATTTCAATCCATATTCAATTGCCAAGGCAAATCGTCCAAACAAATGGGCACTAGAAGAAATTCCTCAATCGGTTCTAACGGAGGTCGCGAAGTTTTATGGCCGAACAATCAGATACGTATCCTAAATTAGTTATTTTCGATTTGGATGGTGTTCTCATTGATTCGCGGGAACTCCATTACGAGGCTTTAAATGAAGCCTTGAAGCCTTGTAATGTGTATATTACACGCGAGGAACATCTATCGACGTATGATGGGTTGCCCACCAGAAAAAAACTTGAATTGCTTACGATCAATAAGAATCTTCCGGCCTGTTTTCATAAGGAAATAGCCGAACGTAAGCAAGACATAACCAACGTTCTGTTGCGAAGAAATATTCAGAAGAATCCAAAATTGATCGAATTATTTAATACAATTCGATCTAAGGGTTGGAAAATCGCCGTGGCATCTAATGCCGTAAATAATACAGTGTATCAATCTCTTTTGTCGCTTGGAATTGCCACCACTACAGATTTCTATGTGTCGAATGATAAAGTCGAACATTCCAAACCACATCCTGAAATGTATTGGCGGTGCATGAATTTTTTTGGTGCTGTTCCTAGAACTACTATCATTTTAGAAGATAGTCATATTGGCCGCATTGCCGTTAGAGAATCAGGAGCGATACTAATTCCCGTAACTAAAGTTTGTGAAATTCCAGTGGAGGAGTTGTTTGAAAAAATGACAGAGGTCGAAAATGCGGAAGTTGAAATTCGTCCTAATGTGCCTTGGTTGGACTCTAGCCTTACTGTGGTCATTCCTATGGCAGGGATGGGTTCTCGTTTCGCTGCTGCGGGCTACACATTTCCTAAGCCCCTGATTGAAGTTCACGGCAAGCCCATGATTCAAGTAGTCGTGGAAAATTTGAATATGCCTAATGCGCGGCATATTTTCGTGGTCCAAAAAGAACATCTGGATCGTTATAACATGGCACCATTTTTGAAATTGCTTCGTCCAAATTGTAAAATTGTTGCTTTGGATCATGTGACGGAAGGTGCTGCTGTTACTGTAGATACTGCATTGTATTCTTTTTGTAATGATGAATTCAATGAATATCCTTTGGTGATTGCCAATTCGGATCAATTTCTTGAATGGAATGTAAACGAGTGTATGTATGCCTTCTCTCAGCCAGATATTGGCGGAGGTATTCTGACTTTTGAATCCATGCATCCCAAATGGTCATATGCTGCTTTGGATGATGATGGATTTGTCAAAGAAGTTGCTGAGAAAAAAGTCATTTCAAATCATGCAACATGTGGTGTTTACTACTGGTCGAAGGCTGGACATTATAGAACTTGTTTTGCTCAAATGGTTCGGAAAAATATTAGAACCAATGGTGAGTTTTATGTGGCACCTGTGTTCAATGAATTTACTGGAAAGATTCGCACGAAGGACATTGAAAAAATGTGGGGTCTTGGAACACCAGAGGACCTAAATTATTTCTTAGAACATTATAAAGGAAAAATCTAATGGTTGGAGTAGAAGATTATCTAGACATGCAAAAACGATATTATGAGGCCGATGCATCGCGTTGGTCGTTGCAGAACAAGGACCCGGTCGTAGGTAATTGGCATCTTCATGAAAGTTGGCCTGATTACGATGATATTCTTTTTCGGAATATAGACACGCAAGGATTAGTTGCCCTGGAATATGGATGTGGTCCTGGGAGAAACCTAGTGCGATTCGCCAATCGATTTGAACGGGTCGATGGCATTGATATTGCCGAAGAAAATATCAAGAAAGCTAAACTATATAAAGATTCTTGTGGTGTCGCTAAAGGACTTCTATTTGCCAACGACGGCAAAACAATCGATGTTCCAAACGATACATATGATGTTGTGTTTTCCGTTATCTGTTTGCAGCATATTTGCTGCCATGAAATTCGCAAATCAATCATGCAAGAAATCTATCGCGTGTTGAAACCAGGTGGTTCTTTTTGCGCTCAGATGGGATTTGGTGGGCGAAACAATTCGGTAGATTATTATGCCAATGAATATCATGCCACAAGCACCAATGGGGGACGAGACGTGTCAATTACAAACGAAGATTTTTTGAAACTTGATTTGATAGACATGGGGTTTAAGGATTACAATTCGATGCTACGGACGCCGTGTTCCGATGAACATGCCTATTGGCTTTGGTTTCAGGTGAAAAAATGAAAATCATCGCACACAGAGGAAACATAAAAGGTCCAAATCCATCGGGAGAAAATCATCCATCAACAATCATGGAAGCTTTGACTTTAGGTTTTGATGTTGAAGTAGATGTTTGGTGTTTTCAAGGATCAGTAAAGAAAAATCAACCGCAACAACCACTTTGGTATCTTGGGCATGATTGTGCGACATATGTAGTGGATGAGGAATTTCTTAATCGTTCTTCCTTGTGGCTTCATTGTAAAAATCTAGAAGCACTCAAAGTTTTGAATAGTCCTGTATATTCTGGAATCACAAAGGCCAATTATTTTTGGCATGAGAATGACCAGGCCGTTTTGGTAAAAAACAAATCCGACAATTCAAGTCTTATTTGGAATAATTTGAATGTTGTTCCTTTTCATGGTTCGGTTTGTGTGCTACCAGAAATGCTGAAAACAGAATTTACTACGGCATATGGAAAAAAAATTCCTACTGGTGATATTACAAAATCAAGTGCTATATGTACCGATTTCGCAATCGAATACGATAATTATTTCAATTGAATCTACCAAGTTTTTCCTTTATAATGTTGGGAACATGAAAAAAATCAATATCGCCATGACTACCAAACCAACCCAATCTATGTTGGCAATTAGTGTTGATCCTGATGTTCAATTCAAATGGAAAACAGTATCTTGTTTATTGCGAGCATTCAAAAAAAGTTGGGTGTTTGATTTGGCGGCTCTCGATAAAACCGATAATTATTTCTATAACCACCTTATTGCAATAACACCACATAGAGGACGATCCAAAACTGTTTGGTTTTCATTGACTGATTATATAGCCGATCCACATAAATATGAACTATACATATCTGGTGGAATTATTCCTAGACTTTATGATTTGGTACGAGACATTAAAATAAAAAAGTTTACTCCTGAGACATTGGCTGGGGATGTTCTTGACCTATCTGCTGTATTAAGTGACGCCGACATATTTTTCTATGATGAAAATATTGCCCAGGCATTCACGGCATTGTTTTCAACAAATTCAAAAAAATACATTAAAGAAAAAGTCTCTAATTATTTTGAAATCAATCCTATGGCAGCCATTGATTTGAATTATCCAAAATTGCCGATGGACAAAAATGGTCATTATCAACTTATTATCGATCCTAAGTTTTGTGGCGAGCCTAAACAAGTCACAGAACAATTTGATTTTGCTCATTGCCGGGCCTGGTATGATTTCAATGAAGAAAAATTGAAAATTCATCCATATACCATGTGGGCCATCGAAAACAAATATTTGATTCCTATGTATTCTGATATTAAATCGAATAGGTATGATAAATTTGTAAATCAAGGCTGGAAATACATACCAACTATCTTAGATTACGAAGGATATATTAATGCAACATGATTTAGTATTTCGACAGTACGACAAAAAATATGTTTTATGGGGACTTCTTGACGATCCCCTGACTCCCAATCCCGAAGATTGGAAGGACAAGTCTTCATACTATCCACAAAGATGGGTTCCTTTGGGCGTGTATGATCATGTTTTGGAACCCGTGGAGACAAAAAAATGATGACAACCGAAGCAATTTCAAGCGTTGCCGATAAGAAAATTGGGGATGTGGTGGCAATGCCTATAACCAGTCAGCCGTCAATTAAATTTGTACGGCTTTTGACTGGTGAGGAACTTATTGGCCGCGTTGATGATATGGGTCCTGGTGCCATCAAAATTTATAATCCATTGGTCGTAATTGTTCAACCACCAGCAAATCCTCAGGCAAAAGCAGGTGTTGGGTTTCTTCCTTGGGTTCCATATGTTGATAAGAAAGACGGCCTGACAATCAAGGAACAACATATTTTGTTCATAGCCGATCCTGTGGAAGGCATGACTGATGCATATATTCAAGTGACTACGGGAATTGTTGCCGTCAAAAAACCAGGCTTGATACTGCCATCTTAATACAGTATAATTAGTCCTTAATGAGCAAAGGATATTATACTTCTGTTGCCGTCTATGGCAATAAGGTTCTTTTACGTGGTGTTGATGAAAATGGAAAGAGATATAATAGGACGGATCGAGATTTCCGTCCGACTCTTTTTGTCCCTACGCAAAAAACTCAAATCCCAAAATGGACAACACATCTAGGCGAACCTGTTGAATCGATTGTTCCAGGAACGATCAAAGACGCCCGTAAATTCATCGAAACATATAAAGACGTGTCTGACTTTACAATTTATGGTCAGACACGTTTCGAATATTCATTCATAGCTGATAATTTCCCTGGCGAAATTCATGGCAAACGCGACGATCTTTTGATTGCATCATTGGATATCGAGGTCGCATCGGAACACGGATTTCCTAATGTGAAATTAGCCACCGAAGAAGTTACAGCCATTACAATCAAATTGAATGATTTTTATCATGTTTTTGGATGTGGGCCTTGGACAAACAATACTGGCATTCCAAATCTTCGTTACTATCATTGTGTGGATGAAAAAGACCTTCTTGAAAAATTTCTGAAATTATGGTCGGCTGATTATCCAGACATTGTTACTGGATGGTATCTTCGCACATTTGATATTGTGTATTTGGTTCGACGCATTGCAAATGTCCTAGGACAGAAAGAAGCCGATAAACTTTCTCCTTGGAAAATAGTCAAACAAAGAGAGACGATGTTTCGTGGCAAAATGTATGATTGCTACGAAATTTTAGGGGTGGCTCAGTTGGATGGACTGCAACTTTTCCAGAAATTCGCCCCTGATTTTGCACAAGAGTCATATTCATTGGATCATATCGCCTCAGTTACATTAGAAGGCGAAAAGAAAACTGATTATTCAGAATACGAATCACTTCATCAACTTTACAAAAAAGACCATCAAAAATTCATCGATTATAATATCCAGGACGTAACACTTGTGGATAAGATCGATAAGAAACGTGGGCTGATAGATTTGGCTCTTGTATTGGCGTATGATGCCAAGGTAAATTTTGAAGATATCTATTATCCCGTCCGAATGTGGGATACTATTATCTTCAATCATTTTGTCGAAACACATATGGTTCTTCCACCAAAGAAAGATAGTTTCAAAAACGAATATGAAGGCGCCTATGTAAAAGAAACTCAAACAGGATTATTTAATTGGGTGGTTTCGATTGACGCTAAATCCCTGTATCCAAGTCTTATCATGATGTTTAACATGAGCCCTGAGACTTTAAGGGCAACTGCGGAATTTAAAGGTGTTAGTGTAGAATCTTTATTGGCCCAACAAGATATTCTTATTGGATTGAAAGACAAGAATTTATGTTTGACTCCAAATGGACAAACATTCGATAGAAGTAAAAAAGGATTTCTTCCAACGCTTGTCGAAAAAGTTTTCAATGATCGTGATCGATACAAGAAAATTGCCGAGGCAGCCAAAGCCGATCTTGAAACAACGACCGATCCTGTGGTTCGAAAGGTTTTAGAAGCCAAGGCTATTCGATATGGTATGTTGGAGAAAGTCAAAAAAGTTATTGCAAATTCTCTTTATGGTGCCGCAGGAAATCAATATTTCAGATTTTTTGATGTGCGAATTGCTGCTGGTATTACAACGGCTGGACAACTTGCAATTCGTTGGATTATCAATCATTTAAACGAATATTTGAACGCGGCTTTGAAAACCACTGGAATTGATTATGTGATTGCGTCAGATACCGACTCGGTTTACATCAACATGGAGAAAATTGTTGAATTCTATTATAATGGAAATATTCCTAGTGATAAATGGGAAGTTATCGATTTGATCAATGTTCTCTACAGAAAGAAAATCGCGCCATACGTTGAAAAGGTTTGCGACGAATTAAAAGATTATTTGAACGCCTACGAGCAACGATTGATTATGAAGCGAGAGGTTATTGCGGACCGTGGAATTTGGACAGGCAAGAAGCATTATATCTTGAACGTTTATATGAATGAAGGTGTGAAAAACGCAAAGCCCAAGATCAAGATCGTTGGATTGGAGGCAGTTAAATCATCAACTCCTGCTGTCTGCCGAAGTAAGATTAAAGATGCCATCAATATCATGCTTAATGGAACTAATGATGAAATTATCGAATTCATCGATGCCTTCCGAAAAGAATTCAATAAACTTCCTGCCGAAGCAATTGCCTCTCCCCGAGGAATAAATGGATTGGCCAAATTTCGAGGCAAGACACAGAACGAAATGTTCGCGTCAGGAACACCAATTCATGTGCGTGGAGCGATTCTATACAATGCGAAACTTAATGAATTGAAACTGACAGGCAAATATCCAACAATCAAAGAGGGAGAAAAAATCAAATATCTGTATATCAAACAACCCAATCATTTCCAAACCCATGTCATATCGTTTGGTAACGTGTTGCCTGACGAATTTGATTTGAAGAAATATATTGATTACGACACGCAATTTGAAAAGGCGTTTCTGGACCCGGTAAAAGACATTCTTGATAATATGGGATGGCAAGTGGAACATATATCTTCTCTTGTTGACTTTTTCAATTAGATAGTGTAGGATTAAAAACTAACCAAAATAGGGATAACAAATGGCAAAAACAAAAAGCGACGATAATGATTTTTTCAATTCAGCAATCAAATCACTGGAGAATGAATATGCTTCGACCGTCGAAAAGGGAATTGAGACGGGCGATGTGTCTGGCTGGATTTCTACTGGTTCTTACGCCCTCAACGCTCTTATTTCTGGTTCTATCTATGGTGGCGTGGCGGCTAATAAAATCACTACGCTTGCTGGTGATCCTTCGACAGGCAAAAGCTTCTATGCCCTTAATGTCGTAGGAGAATTTTTCAAGGCTAATCCAACAGGATATGCGTTCTATTTCGAAACAGAAAGTGCCATTCATTCTGGCATGTTAGAAAGTCGTGGCATCAACAAGAAACGTTTCGCCATGGTTCCTGTTTCTACAGTCGAAGAATTTAGAACGCAATCCACAAGAATTCTCGATAAGTATCTGGCCGAAAAAGTTGCAGACAGAAAGCCAATTATTTTCGTTCTAGACTCTCTAGGCAATCTTTCGACCTCGAAAGAAATGGAAGATATTCAGACGGCGAGTGATAAACGAGACATGACGCGGGCCCCGCTCTTGAAAGGCGCCTTTCGTGTTCTTAATCTGAAACTTGGCAAGGCCAAGGTTCCATTGATCGTGACCAATCACGTCTATGCATTGATTGGTGCCTATGGAAATCAAAAGGACGAAGGTGGTGGTTCTGGATCGAAGTATGCTTCCACGACCACAGTCTATCTTTCTAAATCGAAGTTCAAGGAACAAGAAGAAATCAAGGGCGTCATTATCAAGGCCAAGTTGAAGAAGAGTCGTTTGAGTGTGGAAAATAGAACAGTGACAACACTTCTTCGATACGACACAGGCCTGGATAAGTATTATGGACTTCTGGAACTTGCTGTGAAATTTGGGGTAGTTCAAAAGGCCACATCATCCATGTATACTTTTCCTAATGGATTTTCTGGAAAGGAATCTGAAATCAATAAGAATCCGGAAAAGTTCTACACCAAAGATGTTCTGGATGCTATTGACGCCAAATGTCCTGATGAATTTCTATATGGCAATTCTTCGTTGACCGAGGAAACGAGCGATGAAGAAAAATCGTAAACTTCCTGTTGCCGAAGTTGACTATACAGTATTTGATGATCCTAAATTAACACCACAGACACATCAAAGTTTTATTCGGCTATTGACTGGCCCGTGGAAAGGTGTAGAATATGGATACACTTCTATTCAAATAGTTCCTATCAACGAGGAAACAGGCGAAACAAAAGTTTCCTATGGGTATGAAATAATCAAAATTCCAGATAGTCTTACGACCAAATTATGTCGTAAGGACGTATCTAAAAACATTGCTAAAAAAGAACTTCAAGAAAATCAAGAATTCAAAAATTGGCTTGGTGATATTGTAATGGATATTTTGATTAAAAACGTGCAAGAATTAGAGCCCGGTTTGATGCCGACAACGCCAGAGGAAAATGGAAAATCAGAATCAACAAAATCTTGATGCGCCTGAAAATATCCTAGCCTTGGGCACAAGGTTAGAAACGACCATTCTCAAAAATCTGATTTACTCAGAAGAGTTTGCAGGGAAAGTCATGCCTTTCCTTCGCGATTCATATTTCGAATATGCCGCTGATAAAATTGTCTTTAAGGCAATCAGCGAATTCGTAGCAAAATTCAACAATCGTCCGACATATGAAGCATTGGTCATTGGCATCAAGGAAGCCAAAAATCTACATGAAAACGAAGTGAAGGAATCTATGGCTCTCTTGGCCGATATCAAGAAGGCCAAGGATAATCCTACTGATGTTCCTTGGCTTGTCAATCGTGCCGAAAAATTCTGTCAGGATCAGGCAATCTATAATGCCGTGAGCGAGTCTGTCACTATTTTGAGAGGTGAAGGCAAGAAAGACAAAGGATCAATTCCTGGACTTCTTTCGGATGCTCTTTCTATAACATTCGATAATCGTGTAGGTCATGATTATATCGAGGATGCGGTTCACCGTTGGGAATATTATCAGCGCAAGGAATTAAAGATTCCATTTCACCTTGCGTATTTCAACAAGATTACAAACGGTGGTTGCGTTCCAAAAACACTAAACGTCATTCTTGGTGGTACTGGTGTTGGCAAAACTCTTGTTCTTTGCGATCTAACCTGTGGTTGGATGAACGAAGGAAAGAATGTTCTGTATATCACTGGTGAAATGAGCGAAGAAAAGATTGCCGAGAGAATTGATGCTAATTTATTGAATGTTCCATTGGATCAATTAGCCACGCTTCCAAAGAACGTTTTCAACAATCGCATAGAACTTGTAAAAAATCGAACAGTTGGAAAGATATTCATCAAGGAATATCCAACGGCCGAATTCTCCGTCATTCATATTGATTCATTGTTGAAAGAGTTAATTCTAAAGAAGCAATTCAAACCAGATATAATCGTGGTGGATTATCTTAACATCATGTGTTCGGCTCGATTGAAAATGGGCGCCAACGTCAACAGTTATACATACATCAAATCAATTGCCGAAGAATTGCGTGGATTGGCTGTGCGTCATAATCTTCCAGTATGGAGTGCCACACAGACCAACCGCGAAGGATTTGATGATTCGGATATTGGAATGAAAGGTACATCTGAAAGCTTTGGCCTTCCAATGACAGTAGATTTCTTCATTGCGCTTATTACAAACGATGATTTAGAAAAACTTGGACAGTATATGGTCAAGCAATTGAAAAATCGTTATCGTGATGTGGCCAAGGATAAGAAATTTTTAGTGGGTGTTGATAAATCAAAGATGCGGCTGTTTGATATTTCAGACAAGGTCCAACAACAATTCACTGGAAGTTATGTGGTAACTGGTGGAGGTTCGCTTCCTGGTGAAGAAGAAGTTCCAGATTTGATTGTCATGGATCAAACGTCGATGGGAAAAAATCTCAATCGATTTAAGGATTTGAAGGTGATTTAGAAATGTATAGGCCAACAAACATGGCTCTGTATAAAGCCTTCAATAAAATCAACAAACAGGTATTCGACAATGGATTGGAACGACCAAGTGCCTGGATGTGCATCAACGATTTGAGTTATGTGGATAGAGAATATGCCGATCCAAAAAATTATTATATGGATAAAAAAACGAAATTGAAATTCGTGTATGGTGAAGCAGCAATTCTTGGTATTGTTAATTGGTTTGACGACCATAAAACATATATGGAACTCGCCAAGGAATTTGTAGATAAAGCCCAATTTTTAGATACCGTTGCCCATGAAATGGTCCATTTATTTCAATGGCAATATTTAGGCATGTGGGATGAATTGGGATATTCAAATCGAATAGATCATGGTAGAACGTTTAAGTCTTGGATCGAACCATGCCTTGAATTTAGTTATGATATTATGTCATAGAAGGGAAAATAAAAATGATTTACATTTATGCAAAGAAAAAATTTGAGGTGGCCACATTCAAAGAATTTCATGATGAAGAATATGAATATGCTAAATTCATATTCGACCGACTGGAATCCGTCCCAGGAATTACTTTTTTCTTGGTCCACCATCAGTGGTTCCCAACAGTTCATTATGAAAAACTATGAAAAATTTAGTCGTATATAAAATTAACGATAAGGTGGTCGGTAGCAAGCCAAAACGGTTTGCGTCATATGAAGAATTTTGCGATAGCAAACTTAAAACAAAGGCGTTTCCGTTCTATCTCAGAAATCACACGTATATTCTAATGGAGGAAAAAGATGGCGAGTCTTAAAAATATAGATTTTACTGGTGCAGATGCCGAGAAGGCGATGCTCAAAGGATTGGTAAATACAATTCGTGAAAATCTCAAAGAAATTATTATGGAAGATATGGATCAGTATGTGGACAAGGCCATTGATGGTGCCTTGGAAACTTTTAATGTTAATTTGCGTAGTATGATAGATTTAGGTCAACAAAATTTGGTCGTCAAACTTCTTGTTGACCGAAAAGATAAGTCCAATGGATAATCAGATAAATCTTTATGAAGGCGATTGCTTGAAGGTCATGAAGGACATGATCGCCAAAGGCATCCAGGTTGACTCTGTGGTGACCGACCCGCCGTATCATCTTACATCGATTGTTTCGCGCTTCAAAGGAACGTCTCAGGATGACGACAACAAAACTGGCAAGGCTGCCAAGGCAGGATCGAATAACTACGCGAGGCTTTCTAAAGGCTTCATGGGACAAACTTGGGATGGTGGGGATATTGCTTTTCGCAAAGAAACCTGGGAATTAGTTTTTCAGGTTCTAAAACCAGGCGGACATGTCTTGGCTTTTGGTGGAACTAGAACTTTTCATAGAATGGCTTGTGCAATAGAGGACGCAGGATTTGAAATACGCGACACAATCATGTGGTTGTATGGCACAGGGTTTCCTAAAAGTCATAAAGTGGGTGATGGTTGGGGTACCGCGTTGAAGCCCGCAGTAGAGCCCATTGTGTTGGCTCGCAAGCCTCTTTCTGAAAACACAGTGGCAGGGAATGTTCTTAAACATGGAACTGGTGGATTGAACATAGATGAATGTCGAATTTCTCATGTTACAATTGAAAATGGCACACTTGCCCAAAACACACATTTACGTTCTCATGTGAAAACCTCTGGTGGTCGATCAATTTTTGGTAATACAAAAGAACATCGATATGAAATTCCTTCTGGCCGTTGGCCTGCCAATGTGATCCATGATGGATCCGAGGAAGTGTTAGAAAATTTTCCAGAGAGCAAATCTGGTAAAGTGGTTGGTGGGCAGCCAATGACAAAGGGATTTACTCATTCGACTGTAGCTAAACGTGCTGATTTTGAATCGTATAATGATGATGGTTCCGCAGCAAGATTTTTCTATTCATCCAAAGTTTCCAAGAAAGAACGTGGCGAAGAAAATACCCATCCCACTGTCAAGCCAGTAGACCTAATGCGCTATCTCATAACTCTGGTCACGCCAAAAGGCGGTTCTGTTCTAGACCCTTTCATGGGCTCTGGATCAACGGGCATCGCTGCAAAGAATGGCGGTTGGATTTTTCATGGCATCGAAGCCGAACCCAAATATTTCAAGATAGCACAAAATCGTATTGGACAATCAAGCGAATATGCGACGTTAGAGGGATTTTTCCAAGAGTAATTTTATTACCCAGACACATCTAACAACGCAATTTTAAGTCCTTCTTTTTTGTCGTATTCCTATCACTAAAAGCGTATATTATAGATATGAAAAAGATGTTTCTCCTCGCTGTTTGTGCCTTGTGTCTGGTCGCGAACGTTGCGGCCGCTGGGCAGTGTGTGACAAAGGGGATGGAAAATCATCGTGCATCTGTGACACAAGCCATGACGGTCGAGCAGTTGGGACCTCTGGCGACGAATTTCTTGCTTTGGAAGATGCCGGTTCATCCTGTCTTTGCGACAGACGCGGCCCTTCTGTTGAAGTACGAAGAAGGAGTCGAAATCGTTTTCTTCTGGCGCGGGTGTCGCGTGATGGTTTTAACGGAGGAATGAAAAATGTCCTACAATGAAACAGGCAGTGTTGCTTTTCAGGAAGGATACAAGGCCTTCAAGGAAGGCGTCAATCTGCTGGACAATCCTTATGATGTGAAAAACAAATACTGGGCAGAATGGTCCGACTGGGCCGCTGGCTGGGAAGAAGCCGAAAGAAAGGGAGAGAAATATGTATCGTAATCAGATTAAGCATGTAGTGAAGGGCTTGAAGTGTGACAAGCCGGGCTGCGGATATTCGATTCCGAATCTAGAGCCCGCGCCATACTTCATGTGGATTGGGCATGAATGTCCCAAGTGTGGATCGAACATGCTCACAGTGAGGGATTATCTTACTATGAAGGCGATTCTTTTTGTCGTGGCAGTGATCAATTTCTTTCAGCCATGGCACCGAGGTGTCGCGCCTAAGGAAGATCGTTTCGCCATGCCGCTTCATATGAATGGCAGCGGCAAGGTAAAGCTTGGAGAGCCGTATAAAACTGGGTAACAAAATGGCATACAAACTCTTTCTGGACGATAAGCGCGATCCTCCCGGCGTTGGGTCGGACTGGGTCGTTGCACGAAACTACTGGGAGTTTATCTGGGCTGTGACTTTGAAAGGGATGCCTGAGTTTATCAGCTTCGATCACGATCTTGGCGAGCCAATGGACGGCAAAGATTGCGCTGATTGGCTGGTGAATTATGATCTGGATCATCCTGGTTCGATGAAAAATCTGACTTGGTATGTTCATAGCGACAATGGTCCGGGTACGGATAACATCAACGGTTTGCTTAACAATTATATGGAGAAAACCTATGGGCGCAGTTAAGGCTTGGATGATGGACATGGAATATTTTACTAACGAAGCCCTGACTTCGCAGTATCTTAATCTTTATCCTTGCAGCGAGGAACAGTGTTTGGCCTATGTCAAATATAAATTAGGGAATATCGATGAAGGATATTGTCGCCGGCTTTATAAAGAATTGGTTGGCGGCGTAGTAGATGATTATGGCAGATAAAATCGTTTATTGGCTTCGGCTTTTCTGCCTGTTCGATAATCTTGATATACTAGGAAATTTAGTTATTTCCTTTGTGATTTTTGGTGTTGGGGTTGCGTTAGGATTATTCATTTTAACCATCGTGTGATTTCGCCATGTTGGCTAAGAAATATTTCACTGTCTTTCTGACTTTAGGTTGTGGTGTTTTATCGTATGCCACAACCCTTAGTGTTTTATCGTATGTTCAATATTTCGCTGCCAAATCAAGAATGCCGTTTGCAGATTTGATGATGGTCAAGATAGATCGAATCATTGGTCCAAGTTGGACAGAAATATATAATGAGGTCTGGAATTCTCAGAATATTTTGTTTGTTCTACAGACCGTTTATAATTCTACGTTTTTGATTTTATTGTTTGTCGTGGTTTCGCTCGCGTTATTCAAGCCAGAACAAATGTGGCGAGTGTTGATTGCTAATGCGATATGTGGACCTTTAGTGTTAATGATTTTTGCTCTATTGCCTACTCTTGGCCCCGAACATACTCTTGGATTGATTAATCAATTTCCAAAGGTCGATCAAGAAATTATGTTGATCCGAGAGGGATTGCTTGGTATTCCTGCAATTGGTCCTGATGCCGGGCTCGTGTTTTTCCCATCATACCATACGGTAGTGATAACTCTTACTGTGTATGGCGCGTCAGTTTTGCCTTGGTATATTCGTTGGTCCGTCAATGGTTGGTCGACAATCACTTTGTTGGCAGTTGCTCCAATTGGCGGGCATTATTACGTGGACATTCTTGTAGGAATGTCGTTGGTTTGTTCGGTAATTTATGTTATAAGTGGTCAGAAATGAAAGTCATTCCTACCCATCTTGATACACTTCAAAAGATTGCCGAAGCCCTTCCTCCGGTTGGTGGTGCGCGTGTTGCCGCCATGCTGACTAAAGGGCACAAGGTGGTTGCGATTGGATATAATCAGAATAAGAGCCATCCGTTCCAGGCCAAGTTTGCCAAGAACAAAGACGCGATTGATCTTCACGCCGAAACGGATTGTATCCAGAACGCGCTTCATTCGGTGTCGACCCGCGACCTTCGCAAAATGACGCTCTATATTGTTCGCGTGAAACGGCCAGGCGCCCAGAGCCAGGAGTGGATTTGGGGAGACGCTTGCCCTTGCGTTGGCTGTTCGCGAATGATTGCCACCTTTGGTATTCGCAATGTCGTATTTTCAACGGATGAACATAAGAAATGGAAAACGTTATAGAATAACTGATAGATAGTTACTCCGCATAAAAACCCTGTCCACTGACGGGGTTTTTTGTTGCTTCTAAATATCTCCATGACAACAGCATCGGCGGGCATAGGCAAATGGCAGGGTACGTTTGCCAATAAAGGAATTATAGATACCAGAGTCAAGGCGCAGCCAAACGAGCGTGTCAACATCATGTCCATGGATCGAAGACACGTCATTCATACCGTGAAGGATGGCCATCATATTTCGGTTCTTCCTATGAAAACCTATAATCCTTGGTACAGTGTCAGATTTCTAGGAAAAAATAGAAAGCCGGCCCTTGGTCTTATTCCCGAACGATACGTTGCCAAGCCAAGCCAGAAAGATATTTCGACACATCTTGAAACCGCCACGGCCATCACCTTTGCTTCCTTGGGCAAAAAACAAAACATTGTGTATATTGATCGTGAAGTTCCAGTTCTGGAATTCACCAGTCATACGACGCTTCAACAATCCATTCTCAAAGGTCTGGCCTATGCCGAAGGCAAAAACAGAGACGCGGCCCAGAAAGCCTTTCAGGCTTTTTTCCGAAATGGTTATGTTAATATTCCTTGGACCTCCGAAACAACTCCTGATGAAATAAACAGATACGGCGTGGCCATTGGAGAACTTCTTCCCGGACTTCTGTTTTTGTCTGGCCGAGCATCGCGCCACATTCATCCAATGCCAAGGGTCCGTGGCCGCGCCAAGAAATTCATCATACCTCAGCAATCTAATTTTCCATTGATTGATTCTCTGACTGAATTTGAGGACGGTAAACTTCTACCCATATCATCTAAATTTGGTATTGGCGCCAAAGGATCACTGTTCACAAATCTCATGGCCAAAGGCATGAAACACTATGAACGTTTCAAACCTTCGGTGTTTCGTGACCTGCTGGCCATTGCCGATGAAATTGGAGTAACCGAGGCAGACTTGAAGGTAGGCAAACGAGCCAAGGATATCATCTACAATTATGGCCTACGTGAAATTCTAAAGATACCAAAAGGCTCAGGACCAAAAGCAATCAAGGACGCCATGAGTGTTTTCACATCCATCCGAAAGGGTGATATTAATGATGACGTGGTGAAAGTCCTGACACAAATTCGAGATTTCAAAAACGTGGAGCCTGCCGTCCTAGCAAAGCTTCCTCTGTCCGTAACAGCATTCTTTTCGCGATATACAGCCGTGCTTTTGAACAAGGATAAAACGTCTATCGAACAGTGTTTGAACATCTTGTCTGGGACTTATTACTGGCAGGCAAATCTAAATATATTGAAGTGGCGTAAAGGTAAAGTCCATATTGACTTGACAGCCTCGGCCAAGGCTCGAATTCGTTTCGTTGGTAATAAATCAGCTATCGAAGACGTGACGGCAAACTACGGACTTATTGGCTACGAAATGAAACAGGGATAACAATGAAATCATTCAAAACATTTATTCAAGAAAAAGTGGAATCGCTTCATGGTGGGTTAGGACTTCCTAGAAACAAATGTCCACAGGTCCAAAGTTCCGATCTTCCTGATTTTTTCGCCTATCTGCAATCCAATGGAATTCATTACGATCAAAAAACTATTGCGGCTAATTCTATCCAACCAATTCAAAAACATGTAGACGACAAACGAGTTGGAGCCATTACGCCTCAGCTTGTGAGCAACAAGAAATGTATAGTATCGGCCGATCATTATTTGGTCGATGGGCATCATCGCTGGCAGGCTGCCTTGTCCATGAATCCTCACGCCAAAATAGATGTGTGGATGATTCAAACTAATATTTTCAAATTACTTGATTTAATGAAGTCCTATCCTAAGGTGTTTTATAAATCTATTTAAGCGCCCCAATATTGATAAGGCAATAATGCCGCCTTTCTCATTTTTTCAATAACTTTTATGGGTCTACATATTCCTTTAAAGGGACTTGGTTTTCCTCGTTTAATAGAACGCATTTTTTCTAAAGATTCTTCAAAATAAATTCCCGTTTTTCCTTTTTTCCATGAATATTTTCCTTTCATAGACATTTTCATTCTTCGAATCATGTCCTCTGAGTAGACTCCAGTTTTTCCTTTGTTCCAAGGAATTTTTTTCTTCATTTTAATTATAGTTTTTTCTGAATGATTTCTTCCACTCATAGGAGCCTCTCCACCCCAAGTCATATTGTATCCTCCTTGAGATACATGAGTCTTTTGTTCTCGGATATAATATTCCTCCATGACATTAAGGGTCCAATCTTTATCTTCATCCTGGTATAGAATTTCCCAAACAAAAGAATCAGGCCCATATTTTCTAAGGGCTCTATGAAAATAAAAATTATCTTTGGCATTTAAGTGTTTCTTTTTTCGATTTGGCCAATTTTTATCAAAGCCCACATATCCTTTGGTAGGATTTAATGTTAAATGCGCTCTATAGATTGTATAAATATTATGTGCTGGCATTTGTTGACCTTGATTTACAAGCTAGAATGGTGGGAATGGCAATTCCGCGACCATACCTATTTATAAAAAGGAAACCATGACCAAAAGTATATTACAAGAGGGAATTCACGACCGTGGTATATTTAAAGCTGTGTTTATGGCAGGCGGCCCAGGCAGCGGTAAAGACTATGTTGTTCATAATGCTATTACTGGCCTTGGTCTGGTCGAAATAAATCAGGACCTTGCCTTTGAACACATTCTTAGAAGTCATGATATGGCTTTTACGATGCCGGACGACCAGGCGATGTTACGGCAACTTATGAGAAATCGCGCCAAGGACATGACTGCCAGCAAATCCAAATTGGCACTCGCCGGGCGCCTTGGAATTATTCTCAATGGAACCGGGGCTAATTATGATGATACCTACGAAGTAAAAAATTCCTTGGAAGGCCTAGGCTATTCCACGATGATGGTCTATGTCAATGTGGACGATGAAACATCCAAGGAACGAAATTATTCCCGAGGCCAAAAAGGTGGCCGAATGGTTCCAGAAACTATTCGAGCCCAAAAATATATCCAGGCCCATCAGAACATTACGAATTATCAATACCTGTTTGGACCTAATTTTCATTTAATCGATACATCCAACACCGTAGACAGAACCCAACATCAAAAAGACCTACTCGGTGCTTTTAAAACGATCATGAAATTCGTCAATCGGCCTTTGGTAAATCCTGTAGCATTAAATTGGATTGATCGACAAAAAGCTGCTATGATACATGAAGAAGTTTCCAAGAAATCTTTCTTTCAGTTCCGCGAAGATACAACATCACCTATAAATGATCCTAATAAAGAACAAGGGAGCGGACGTTATGTGGCTGACATGCCTTTTCAAGAAAATCAAGCGAATACTCAGCCCAATGCCGGAGTTCGATCTAACGATGGACGATTGGCAATTGCAGGCGCTTTGGTTACCGGATCACCCGGAGCTATGGGTGAAGAAGTATCGAGAGGGGCCGGAATCGACAGTGTGGACGCCGGAGGATTAACCGAAGATATTGCTCATGCCCTAAGACCTGCCGGCGATGATCTTTCAAAACAGGCTCTGTCCAAAGGCATGACATATTCTGGGCTTGGGCGTTGGTCGTCTTTTGATGGCAAAGTCAAAGCCGTAGAGAAAAACAAAAAACTTATTCCATTCAAAGGAAAATCATCTGAAAAATCCATGGCTGGTCGATTGATGAAACATGGATATTCTCCAACCAAGGCTGGCGAAGGGGATGGGTCGTTAAAAGACATTCTCAAAAAAGAAAAGGTCAAGAGCGATGCAACAGCACGAATTCTGGCTTCTTATTATGGTGAAAATCTCGATCCACAGGACCTGAAGGCAATTCAATCCTATGCCGCCGAGGATCATTATTCGATCAACAACCATCTTGTTCAAAGCAAGGCCGCTTCTGGAGATATATCTACGAAAGGCATGAAAGACAAAAAATCCAAAGAGGTTGTTGGTAAAATTGGTGGATTGGATAGCGCCATCAACAAATGCGAAACTCCTATCGCCTTTCGTGTCTACACAGGAACCAAGTCTGGTGAATATGAAATCGGTAAGAAATATGTATTTCATGGCTATTTGTCAACTACGTTAGATCACGAAGTTGCCAATGAATTTGGTGGCACGAATATTCTCATGATTGATGTTCCCAAAGGATCACCAGGCGTCTATATTGGTGCCATGAAAGAAGATGATGCTCCGACTGACGATAAAAAGAAAAAGAAACCAACGAATGATGCTGATAAAAACAAAGAATTCCTGTTGTCCAGAGCATCCCAAATAGAAATTGTCGATGGTCCATTAGAGGATGCGGCAGGAATTTCAAAGACTTCCACTGGTGCCAAGTATTGGAAAGCGAAACTTGTGGCGACCAAGGATGATAAATACTCTGCTGAGAAAACTCCAAACAAAAACAAGGATAAACAAGATGCATTCTCCAAACAACCTGACAGCGTTTCCAGACCTACAGGAAATAGCAAAAAAAATCCTAAGTGAAGGCGCAATCGCCTCCGAAAAGGAATGGACTGATTTGCTAGCCGAAGGTAAGACTTCCTTTGGTGGCAATAAACTGGCCGAAACTTATCTTGGTCGCTTGAAGTCATCTGTTTCAGGCTTCAAGGCTCGTCACGGCGTCAATTGGAAGAAAGCAATCTTAGAAAATGCCATTAAGATGGCAGAAGCAACCGAAGGTGGTCGCAATTTCGATCCCTCAGTTGCAGCTAGTGTAGTTGGCGATGAATCAAAGGCTGGGTCTCCAAATCCAGGAACAGCCGATGCTTCCCATGGTGAACCATTTGGTGCCAACAAGAAAAAGCCAGAGGAACGTCCAACCACTTCCGACGCTGCTGGACACAACGGCAAGGCCGAAGTATTTGGGCGTGGTGGAGCAGGTGCTGGTTCTTCCGGTGTCAAGACGCCAGGTCAGGTAAACGAAGAAGAATTGACAGAAGCCAAGCCATCTGCTGGTCTTTCTAAGGCAACAAAATCAGAAGTTGAAAAGAAAGCCCACAAGGGCGAAAAAGTTGGTCATGGAAATTTCGATAAAGTAGCCAACAAAGCGGCCAAGGAATATGGTTCCAAAGAAGCCGGCAAGAAAGTTGCTGCTGCTGCAATGTGGAAAAATCTTCACAAGGAAGCTGCCGAAGGCGGACAGAATTTTGACTCCGGTGTTGCCAAGTCTGTTGTAGATACCGAAAAAGAAACTGCAACTCAGGGCGCAGGAACTGCCGATGCATCCAAAGGCGAAACGTTTGGTGTAGGCAAGGACAATCTTCCTCCAAAGAAAATTGCGAATATGTCCGAGGCTGAATTAGCCGAAGCTGCCGGCGCTCTTGGATTTGACCTAAAAAAAAAGTAACTAATCTAGACGAAGCCGCCTGGGGTCCAAAGATGGACCCAGACACCTGGGAAAAGAAACAATATAATATCTCAGGTTCGGTCCGATATGCCGGCGATCTAGGCGGGCAACATCGCTTTGTTTCGACCAATCACTCTGGCGAAACCAAAGTTCATTCACACAAAGACAAAGATTCTGCCGAAGCAATGGCCAAGCGCCATTCTTTGACGGAACATGCCGACTATGTTGCGGCTGGAAAATATATTCCAAAGGTTGGAGATAAAATTCGAACCAAACTTGGTGGACAAATTCCAGGTGTCGTAACAAAAGTCGATGGAACCAAAGTTCATTTCGATCATCAGACAGACAAATATCCAACTGGGCATCCAAAATCCTATGAAACACATATCTCGAATGTGCGCTTGGATGAACGAACAATAGTGGAAGAACCTCAGAAAAATACTGGATATGTTGGGGATTTGAGCAATCCACAAACAAACACTAATGAACCAATGAGCGAGGACGACCAGGATAAAATCCAGGAAGGCTTTAAAGGATTTGTAAATACTGTGAAGGCGGCCCATCGTGCCAAGAGAATGCAAAAAAATCATAAACCTACCGAGCAAGAAAAGAAAGACGAAAAAGACATGGCCAATATGGGCCAAAATTATGACGACAAATACGTAAAAGAATCAGATGCAAATCCAACTCCACGAGAAAAGAAAGTTGGTTTCACAAACGATAAGGCCGACGACATGGCTCATAACACAATTAAGTATGTCGGCAAAAATAAAGTAGGCACTCATTCGTTTTCGACAGTAGATAAGAACGGAACTTATGCCATGAGTCGTGGAGATAGTCGCGGTGCCGCTTATCGCGCAGCCAAGAGCGAAATCAAGCCACGAATTGCCGAAGGTGATTCTGATGCCGTTGAAAACGATCCAGCGCCAAGTTCTTTGGCAAGCGGTGGACAGGGATTAAAAGAAGTCCATCACGTAACAGGCCGCCATTATCCAAAGCCAAAAGCAGAACCAAAATTTAAAGTGTTGCCTTATGATCAATTTGTTGCTGGTAGAAAACCAAAATCACCATCCACGATTCCACATGATCCATTTCCAAAAACAAATATGTGTCCGGATTGTGAAGGCGAAGGAAATATTAAAGGCAAGGAATGTGCCTACTGTCACGGCGTCGGAGAAATTTTCGAATCTGTAACCGATAAACTAGCAGCAATTCGCGCCAAATCCGAAACACCAGAAGGCAGAGCCAAGGCAGCTAAAATCAAAAAAATTCTAGGTGCCTTTAAGAAGGTTGAAAATCCATGGGCAAAACCAAATGGTCCATCTAAATTAGGTCCAGAATGGGCCAAGAAACCTCCTGTGAATGAATCATGGCCAGATCGCGACAAGAACAAAAAAGGTCCTCTTTCTAAAAAAGGAGCAGGTAATATTCCTGCTGCCGGCAAAGGAAAAAAGGCTCCTGGCGACACATCTGGAAATGATGAAATTGATCCAAAGGCAAAGCACGCCGGAAAAGCTAATAACAACGGCGCCACAAAAGCTAATGATAGCGGCAAAATGCCAGAAATTCCATCATTCATGGATAGAAACAAGAAACAACCCGACAAGAAAGACCCTTCGGCATCAACCAAGATAGTTCTAGGGTCCAAGGCTGATTTGAATAACCGAGACTCAGATGGAAACAAACTTGTTCTAGGCTCAAAAAAAGACAAGGTGATTTTCAATCCTACTCAGATTCAAAAAGACCTTACAAGTTCACCAATTACTAATCCACAAGGAAGTAACTAACGAATGATTTTTTATTGCGATTTGGATGGAGTTTTAGCAGATTTCAATAAAGGAGTTGCTCAGGAATTAGGCCGGCCAACATCAGAAATAGTAGGACCGGATGGGAGATTGGATAAAACCAAATATCGTCCTATTATTTTAGACAACGAAAATTTTTGGAAAAATCTTCCTCCAATGCCCGGTGCCGATAAACTTTGGAGTTTTTTGGAACAATTTGATACTTATGTTCTCTCGGCTTATGCAAATTGGGATGCCATGAACAGTAAAAAAGGCAAACTTCTGTGGTGCGATAGATTTGGTATTAGAAGAAATCGAGTGAAATTAGTTCTTCGATCCGAAAAGAAGCATTATGCCGTGTCACCAGGCGGCCCTAATGTTCTAATAGACGATTTTGCGAAAAATATAAACGAATGGAGAGAGGCCGGAGGCATTGGAATTTTACATACCGGGGCTGTTTCTACCATTGCCAAGATTAGAAGTCTCGGCCTCGGAAAACATAAATAAGAATTAGAAATCTTTTAAATTTAGGAGAATACTACTATGCCACAATGGTCTGCAAATAACGCCGTCACCGTCAAGAAACCTACTTATCTCCGCGCTGGAGCCAAAGATGGCGACCTTGCAAACACTTTTGCCACACAACGGGGCTGGGTTTTCAAACACAAGGACGGCGGAAGCTGGACTGGTGTAGGATCGGCTATTGGATACGAAGAAGAATTGGTAACAATTGGTGGTCTTGCCAATAGCATGACGCCAGCCATTCCAACCTCTGTTGAATGGTCTTCTCCAACTCTGGCAAATGGCGCCACAGGTGGATTATGGGTTACCTATGATGTTCAATTGGTGGCCAACACGATCCCAGGCAATGCCAACATTACTCTGGCTGTTGTAAATGGTATCAACCTAACAACAATTCAGGCATTCTATGCTGGTCTATCGGCTGGAGCCAATCGAGTTCTCTTCAATTTCACAGCACCAAATAATGCCAACGTAACAACTCCATTGACGACATTCCAGACCAGTGCTGGTATCACAGCCAACCAAGCAACTATTGTCCGAAATTCATTGGCAAACGTAGCCGCCGTTCTTATCGCCAACACAAGCAACACCGTAACTACTCTATCGCTTGCAACTCAGGCAAACGTTTTGGCATCCACTGCCAATACATTATCAATTCAAATCCTGGCCAATCTTGCAAATAGTTACATTATTGCTCGATTGTTCCCAACGGCAAATGGTTTGGCAAACGATTCAGTCAATCTATCGGCTAACCTGGTAACTGCTGGTGCCAACAACACCAACAGCGCCTCGTCATTGTCAAGCAACACAACGATCTTCATTAGCAATCTTGCAAACACTGAAAATTCTTATGCAAACTCAGTTGTTCTATTGGCTCTACCAGCCAACTCAGCCATCATCGCAAATGGCATGACGTTGACAGCATCCATTGACGCAACAAATGCTAATTTGACAATTGGCCAACCCATCACGGCAACAAGCAATGGGGCCGGCGCGCTAATTATCACTCAGTAATTGAGAAAGATTGGTATTTTTGTTATGAAGCTTTTTAAAGATTGGCTCAAAGAAGATTGGGCTTCTATTCCTGTCCTGGATATCTCGGCCAAAAGCCCTGATATCCACGACGAGGATGTTAGATCAAAATTAAATGGTGCCATCTGGGCATCCACTGACACTCCATTTCCTACTCCTTATACAGCCCTAGAATATATTCGTAAATGTCTGGCATGGGCAGCAATTAGTGTGCCGGCTGTATTTGATATGGATGAAGAAGTAGGCGAGAAAATTTTCATCTGTTCACAATACGGATTTAACGCGATGGACGATGAAAACGATCCCGATCCAATTTTCCTATATTTCTGTTGGGTTATGAATGATATTGGAGATTATGATGTGTACGGCGAATTAGTGGACCAAGAAGATTTGGATGATTTGCTTTCGGATGATGAATTTTATGATGAAGAAGGCTTCGAAGAACCTATAGAAGAGTCCTATTCTTTCTCTTTCGCCAATGATCCATATCTATCAATTGGACATGAAAAAGGAAAGCCAGCTACGGTTTGGTTGATGAATCCAAACGGCAGATTGGATACCGAATATGTTGCGGATGGACGGCAAGAAGGTCATGCCGAAAAACTTAATTCCCATAATTGGTTTGCCGTAGGACGTTATGATCCAGAAAAAAATTTGGTTTCAGTTGCCTTTCCTAATCCAAAAAATCCTTTAATGCAAACCAAGGTCCGAAATCTAGCCAATGCGCTAGATAAGAAATTCCCTGGAGCCCAGACGCGAGTGTGTGGCATAGGAAGTGCCTGGGCCAAGAGCCTGGATGATTTGTTATCCGAAACATAAAATATGTCTGAATCCCATTTGTTTGATGATCTAACTGATGATAACTTTCTCCTTTATGCCGCCAAGGCCTATGCAAGACCTAACGGATGCGTCACATCCGAATTCGAGGAAGACCTTCTTCGGATCAAATACATCAAGAGACTTTTCAAACGCGCCCGCCTAACAGGCAATCTCAAGGAACGGCTGATACTCAATCATATCATTGTCCTTGGAAACGTCTTTGGATGGCGGGCCGCTTCGCGCATTTGTTTCTTCAAACTATCCGAAGGTGAAGAAAACGAAATGATTGATTGGCCGGCTCTTAAATCCTTCTTGTTGTTTCTAAATGTCATGCCAGAATCTCTCGGTAAAATTCGTGGCAAACATATCGAAAGTCAATATATAGGAACCGATCAGGGAATCTTCGATAAACTCAATTCCCTATAAATACTGTTATGAAGTCCTATAACAGTTTCCTCAAAGAAAACAATCTCAAAGAAGTTTCTGGTGTCGCTCAATTCAAAGGTCCTTTGGATGAAACTGGTGACAATCCATATTCATATGTCGCCGAACCGCGGGATAGATACCATTTTCAAAATAAAGAAGGAATTGAGTATTTGGCTTCTTTTGCTATTGTTCCCCATACTCAATCAGCCGAGTTTGCTTTTGCCGCAAAATTGAACGGTGGATGGACAACAGGATCAATAGGAAATACTTCCGATAGTCTAAAGATATTTTCCACGATAGGTCATATTTTAAAAACTTGGTGGGATCAACACCCTAACATTTTAGATATTGTATTTTCTGCATCCAAAGCAAAATTTTCTTCAGGAGAAGGATGGAGCCCAAGTAATTCTCGCGTCAAGCTTTATGATATATTAGCTGTTCGTTTAGCCAAAGAAATTCATGCCAAATTGACGGTAGATGATGATGTAAATCACAAAATATATTCTCTCAAAAAACAGATGCCTATATCAGAAGATGGTGAAGGTGGTGGTGCTCCAACAAATTCTGCTGGTGGTGGAGCCATCGCTGGAATTGGCGTGGGCCCAAAAGGCGAACCAGGCGTCAATCCAAAAGCAAATACTTCTCCTGTGATTGGAGATATGTTTCGCCGTAAGGCCGTGAATGAATCCGAAGAAATGTTTGGTGGTCACAGAGTATTTCTAGTAGACACCGAACGCTTCCATAAAGCTCGTCTAGCCAAACGCGCACAACACAAATATACTAAATACGTAGGAGACGATGAAATTGGTGACAATATTAGGACCTATGGCCGATCCAATCCAGGCAAGCCAATCCTTTTGAAAGATAAAAATACTGGCGCAATGCAGTATCTAAAATACGGAAGGAAAGATCGCGGTGAGTAAGACCTATTCAAAATTTATAAAGGAATCTTCCGATTTTGCGCGCCAAGGTACGGCTAGTTTGAAGCAAAAAGCCAAAAGTCATGGCGGCATACTTCCTGATGAAATCCACCATCACATTGAACATTTGATTATGAGCGCCCGCGAAGAAGGTCAAAATCGCGGGTCTAAAAAACACATGGGCGCCACCGATGATGCCCATGACCGATTGGTTACTATGTTACATCAACATTTGGCAGGATTAAAATGAACCCAACAGTATTAGTTTTATTGCAAAAAGAAATTTCTCTTGAAGGTGGTTTTTCTAATCAGCCGGCCGATGCTGGTGGTGCCACTAACATGGGAATTACCCAAAGAACTCTTTCCACGTATATGGGTCGGCAAGCCAGTATTGATGATGTTCGAAATTTGAGTGTGGATCAGGCCGAAGAAATTTACTATCGAAATTACTATTTGAAACCAAGATTTGATTCTCTTCCAACAGGCCTTCAATCAATCGCGGTTGATACAGGAATTCTTCATGGTCCAGCTTGGAGTATTCAGATCATGCAACAAATAGTCAATCAGGCTGGATTTGGTCCAATCGATCAGGATGGTGTTCTGGGTCCACAATCGCAAGGGGCAATTACCAAGGCTTATGTTGCCATGGGTCCATATTTCACTAATGCATTTGTCGAGGAACGAGTGAGTTATTATAAGGATCGAGTCGCGAATGATCCGTCACAACAAGTATTTTTGATTGGCTGGATTAATCGAGCCGAATCATTTTCACAGCCAATTCCAGGAGTAACCAGCAACTAACATGTGGACCTTTCTTTTAAGCTTCTTTAGTGGTGGTTTTGGCGCTCTGGCAAGTGGCATCAATACTATTATCACTTCTATTTGGGGATCAAAACTTCAGCGCGACACAGCATCCGCCGCTCTTGCGGCACAGACAGAAACTGCAATGTCGGCCGAACAACAAGCCGTGCAGGCATCTTATGCTGCCGAAATGGCCGCGCCCGAAAAGAAAGAATGGTTCAATATTTTTGTTGATGGAATGAATCGTTTGGTTCGTCCTATTTTCACTTATGGCACTATCGCTTTGTTTGTGTATTGTGTAGCCGATCCAGTAAAATTCTCGGCTGACATGGCCGCTCTTGCGTTAATGCCATCCAACATGTGGTACATTCTTTTGGCCATTGTTGGCTTCTGGTTTGGTTCTCGTATGTTACTTGACGCAAAACCAGGTGTTGGCAATGCTGTTTCGTCAGACCTTTTGGCACAAGTTCAAAATACAATTCAAACCATTAATACACAAAGAACCTATGACCAGGCAATGGCTGATACTAAGAAACCATTGACTAATTCGATGATCATCCGTTGGAACCAATTAAACAATCCAGGTTTCACTAATCCAAGTGCGACTAACTAATGCCGTCGAATGAAGAATTTCAGACCGCAATTAATATTGCCGGCCTCCAAAAGGACGTTATTATTCTAAGTAAGGTCGTGGATAAACTCGATCAGACTTTGGAAAAACTTGAAGGAGTTTCTCAATCATTGACTCGGCTCATAGAACTCCACGAGCAAAAATTCAAATACCTTGAAGAAGATATTACCGAATTAAAAATTGCCAAAAAGAAAAACGGCAACGGCAATTATGATGGAATAACTCTTAAACAAAAAAAGAGCATTGGTAACTTTATCGATGAACTGAAAACATGGCACTGGATGATCATTGGTGGTGCCTATGTATTTTCGTGGTTTGTGGGACATATTGATTTGGTCAAATTTTTTGAATTTTTTCAAAATCAAACGCCAGCCTCTTTAGGTTTACCGCCTCTACCTAAACGATAAAGTCTTTCTTGACTTCGCCTTGTAAAGGTCTATAATACAGGGTCTTCCTATGATATACACAGATAAAAAATTCTTGTCTCTGGTCTCGTCCAGACTAGACAAATTCAAACAAAAATCCGAGTTCTTATGGAATTGTCGGTGCCCGTATTGTGGCGACTCAAAAAAATCAACTTCGAAGGCGCGAGGCTATATCTATCGCAAGGAAAACAATCTGTTTTTTCGTTGTCATAATTGCGAGACAGGAACGACCTTTGGTAAGTTTCTAAAACACCTTGACCCGACGCTATACAAACAATTCGTGATGGAGAAATATGAGCATGATAACAAAAGAACGGAAGATCGAAGTGTTAGGATCGACCCTCCAATTAGCGCCCCTCGATCCGCGAGGTCCTTATTTGGTTGCGATAGAATCTCCGATCTACCTAAAGACCACTGGGCAGTTCGTTACATATTGGATCGCAAAATTCCTACAGATTTTTTATCCGACATTAGCTTTTGTTCTGATTTCAAGGACACAGTGCGCCACATGGTCCCAGGCAAAGACGTGGAGACTTTCCCTAATGAAGAACCCAGGATTATCATCCCGTTTTTTGATGCTAACAATTTACTGATTGGATTTCAAGGCCGTTCTCTCTTAAAGGTAGATAAATCCATAAAATATATCACGATTAAATTAGACGAAGAAAATCCTAAGGTATGGGGATTGAACAGAATCGATTTAACAAAAAGAATTTATGTTGTCGAAGGTCCATTCGATGCAATGTTTTTGCAAAATGGAATTGCAACTACCGACTCGGCACTTTATAACGTGAGGCGTTGGGTGAACGCTCCTAATACAGTTTTGGTCTATGATAACGAGCCACGCAATCGTGAAGTGGTTCATAACATGGAAAAATCTATTGATCTTAAATTTGATATTTGTGTTTGGCCGAAGCAACTGGAAGGATTTAAGGATATCAATGACATGATCAAGGACGGAAATCTTTCTCCGTCTTTCGTACAAGGCCTAATAGATAAATATACATATTCAGGTATTCAAGCAAAGTTTGAAATCTCCCGATGGAAAAAATTCTGATTTGGGGCTGCATATGTATTTTAATTTTCGCAATAGTCTATGCGGCACAGGGTGGCGCAATTTTATCCTCGGCCTCTTATTGGTGTTGGTAACTGGATGTTCTTTCATGGAAACATTCTCTGGATACAACACCAAATTTGATGGTCAAACTTTTCTTTTCCCACGACTAATAGTCCTTCATTTCTAAAAAAAACAACAACAAAAGGCAATCATGAATAATCAATATCTTCCTACAGAATATCAAAATTTTATCTATACTTCGCGATATGCTCGTTGGCTTTGGGATGAAAATAGACGCGAAACATGGCCTGAAACTGTTAAAAGATATTTCGATTTTTTCCAGACACACCTAAAAGAAAATTGTAAATACGATCTATCTCCACGCGACCGAAAATGGCTGGAGGATGCTGTCCTGACTTTGAAGGTAATGCCTTCCATGCGTTGTTTAATGACCGCAGGAACGGCATTGGAACGTGAAAATGTTTGTGCCTATAATTGTTCCTATACAGCCATTGATAATCCACGCGCCTTCGATGAAATTCTCTATATTTTGATGAATGGAACAGGCGTTGGTTATTCGGTAGAAACTAGATACGTCAATCAACTTCCTGTGGTGGCCGAAGATTTTCATACTACCGACACAACGATTGTTGTTGCTGATTCCAAATTAGGCTGGGCGCGAAGTCTCAAAGAAATAATTCATTTGCTTTATGGTGGACAAATTCCACAGTGGGACACAAGCAAACTTCGTGTCGCTGGTGCGCCTCTAAAGACATTTGGTGGACGAGCATCTGGTCCAGGTCCTCTTGAAGACCTTTTCAAATTCGTTGTAAAAACGTTTCAAAATGCTGCTGGCCGTAAACTCACAACACTGGAAGTTCACGATATTGTTTGCAAGATCGCTGAAATTGTGGTTGTTGGTGGTGTTCGCCGGTCGGCTCTTATCTGTCTTTCAGATTTGAATGATGATCTTATGCGCGATGCCAAGAGTGGTCGCTGGTGGGAAAATCATGCACAAAGAGCCTTGGCTAATATTTCTTATGTCGTGGAAAACAAGCCAGATGTTGGCGTGTTTATGAAAGAATGGCTATCGCTCTATAATTCTAAGTCAGGCGAACGCGGAATTTTCTCGCGGGCTGCTGCGCGTAAACAGGCCGCCAAGAATGGCCGACGCGACCCTAATCAGGAATTTGGAACCAATCCATGTTCTGAAATCATTCTCCGTAACAAGCAATTCTGCAATCTGTCCGAAGTAGTGGCTCGTCCAGATGATACGCCAGAAACCCTCAAAGAAAAAATTGAAATAGCTACGATCTTTGGAACTTGGCAATCCACTCTGACAGATTTCAAATATCTTTCTCGTAAATGGAAAGAAAACTGTGAAGAAGAAAGACTTCTTGGTGTTTCGATCACGGGTATTTTTGATTGTTCCTTCTTAACGGAAACCGCTTTTGGTGGGCTCGAACAATTCAAAGATCATGCCATCAAGATAAACAAGAAATGGGCCAAGGACCTAGGCATCAATCAATCAGTGGCAATCACTTGTGTTAAACCATCCGGCACTGTAAGCCAACTGGTGGACTCAGCATCTGGAATGCATCCTCGCCATTCGCCTTTTTATATTCGAACAGTGCGCGCCGACAATAAAGACCCGCTTTGCAAATTCATGAAAGAAGCTGGTTTCCCATGGGAGCCTGAGGTCAACAAACCTGAATACACTTCGGTCTTTAGTTTCCCTATTGTTGCCCCTAAATCAGGAGTCTTTAGAGATAATTTAACGGCATTGGATCATCTAACCCTCTGGAAGGCTTTTCAGGATAATTGGTGTGAACACAAGCCTTCTGTAACTATCAATGTTCGGCCAGAAGAATGGGTAGAAGTTGCAGCCTGGGTGTGGAATAATTTTGATTCTATTTCTGGAATTTCTTTCTTGCCTTATTCTGATTCGTCCTATCGGCAAATGCCATATCAAGAAATTACCGAGAAAGAATACAAGGAATGGCTTGGTAAGATGCCCAAGAATGTAGATTGGGAGAAACTGGCCAACTACGAAGCCACGGATATGACGCTTGGGGCTCAGCAATTTGCCTGTAGTTCATCGGATGGAGCCTGTGAGGTTGTTGATTTAGGAAGCTAAATATATGCATGACACCATATATTGCGGCTTTTGATTATAGCATGACATGTCCGGCACTCACCTTATTAAGTGGTGGGAATGACTGGGCGAATACCACAATTCATTACGTCACAGACAAAGAAAAATACCAAGGCAAATACGCGCACAAGAAGCTTGTTGGTCATCCATATCCCAATTGGAAAACACCAATGGATCGTTATATCGAGTTGGCTTGTTTGTTTATGGGCATCATTGCCGAAAGACCTAACTGGCGTGAGACACGACCCAAGATATTTCTGGAAGGATATTCGATGGGCTCTCGCGGAAAGGTATTTCATATTGCCGAGAATACGGCAATCCTAAAATATCTCATGCATCAAAACGAATTTGTATGGGAAGACGTGCCTCCAACAACATTGAAAAAATGGGCAACTGGTTCTGGTGGTGGTAAGAAAGACGCCATGGGAATCAAATTCAAAGAATGGACTGGCATCGATCTTGCAAAGACCTTCTTTTATGAAGGCAAAAAACCTTATGATACATCGCCTTTGAGTGATATAGCCGATTCCTATTTGTTGGCGAGATATGGATGGGAAACACAACTAAAAGATAGCAGTTGTATTCCTCTTTAATTTCTCATATACTGTTTGGTAATGACACACGAAATCGATCCTCGATGCCATGAAAAGGTAACTCTGGCTTTGCAGTTATTCGATAGACTGTTTAAGGATTCACAAAACAAAATCACTCCGGCATGGGCCTATGCGACTTCTTGCAAACTAGCAGGAATCACGGGTGGTCATGCTGAAAACGTTTTTGCATCTAAAGCAATCGAATACATCATAGAAAAGGGATTATAAAATGCCAACAGGATACACAGCCGGCATCGAAGACGGCAGAATCAAAACATTGAAACAATACGCCACGAAGGTGGCATGTGCATTTTTCTATGACATGGATCAATTACCAGAAAAATTCGTGGCTGATACGGCATGGGATGATGAAGAAATTGCCGAAGCCGAAAAGACGCTGGATCGTTGTCGAAACATGTCAATTTCCGATTGTCAACAGGCAGCCGAAAAAGACCACAAGAAAAAATACAAAGAATATTTACAAAGTTGTTTGGATGCCCGCGACACTTCTGAAAAATATGAGAATATGAATAGTAAAGTTGTGAATTGGAAGGTGCCGGTGGAATTAGAGGCATTAAGAAAATTCATGCTTCAACAAATTGAAGAATCTACAAAATATGAATATCATCCAACCCTACCCACAAAATTAAGTGGAATGGAATGGTTGGAAGAAACAATGCGTCGAACCAAAAACGATATCAAAATCCACACAGAAAATCGTGAAAAGGCAATCAAACGCGCCGCAGAAGGCAATAAGTTTTTGAAGGCGCTCAAAGAGGCACTAAAAAATGCAGGGTAAAATCTTTGTATGTGGCCGCGATGAAGTATTGGCAAAGGCAGGCAGTGTGAATCCGACACATCTTCTTTCGATGCTCGATCCGACTACTCCTGGATATCCTGGAACGTCTTTTACTATTCCACCGCGCATTCAAGAATGTCTTATCATTCGTAAGTTCCATGATATCGAATATAAACACGAATTTTCCCCGACACAGGAACAAGTGAACGAAATCCTTAAATGGACATATGGCATTCTCCATCACGAAAATCATACACTTCTAATTAATTGTGAGGCAGGAATTTCCAGGTCTACCGCAATTGCTCTTTCTGTCATGGCGCAGCATGGAATGCCACCGAGCGAGGCGATGAAATATCTTCTTAAAATTCGCCCGCTTGCCCATCCAAATCGTTTGATGTTGAAATATGCAGATTGGTATCTAGGGTTCAATGGCGAATTAATTGCCATTGGTGAAGAAATTCGCAACGGTCATGAATTTCACCATCTGTTGGAATTAGCTGTTGAACCTACCGAAGAAGTGTGATACACTTACCACCATTAAACATTAGGAGTTTATGATGATTAAGCATGTTGACCCAAGCTGGGATGCCGTGAAGAATTGGTACGAGGAACATGGGTTCTGGGATGCTGCCCGGGCACCAGAAGGTTCCGAAGATGAAATGGCAGAAATCAAACGAGCCTGGAGAGGTTCACCAACTCAGTGCATGGCCGCAATCGGTCGTGCCAAGGCTGACTTGAAAGACGTTGGCCGGGCTCTGGCAGATAAGAATATTGTTCTGCAAGGTGTTTGGTAGATGGAGTCAGATACCAAGTTTGGATTGGGACTATGTGCCGCCATAGTTATTCTAGGATGTGTGGTATTTGGCATAGTTAAATGGAATATGATCCAATCCCCTGATGAAATTCTTTGGGATAAAATCAATCACTTAGAGAATTTGGTCAATCAATGCAATCAATTGCCTAAAGAAAGACAGATTATGCCGGACTGCCTTCAAGCCAATATAGATTTAATTGAGACAAGAGTAACATTGATTATTCAGGACTCACAACAAAAATGATACTTAAACAAAAAGATTCTGGTTGGCAGCCATGGTTTGCTTGGCATCCTGTAACCACTCTTGCCGGCGAAAGAATTTGGCTGGAATGGGCTGAGCGTTGGTATAATGGCCGTTTCGATCCTTTCACATATACTTACAAGCGATGGGGCGCTCAAATACCAATAAGTGGTAAAGAACTTTAAAAGGAGATAAAAATGTTCAAAGGAATTTTAGGCTTTCTAGCAGTTATCGTTTTTGTCCTAGGAATGACGTGGTTATTCCAAGGCAATGATTTCTTCCTCTATCAGTATTTCGCGCCAAAATATGCCGATGTTCAACGAAAGACTTTCGAAAATACTGCGCCTTATAATGAAGGCATGATGCAGGACCTTCGAAGAATGCAGGAAGAATATATTAGTGCCGACAAGGATCATAAGCCAGCGATTGGTTCCTTGATCCTTCACAACTACGCTAGTTATGATGAAACTCGTATGCCACCCGACTTGCGGGCATTTTATGAGCAAGTCAAACAGGATCAGGGAGTGAACTAACATGAAATTCCGTTCTCTTGGTTATGCTCTGGCTGGAATGGCTTTCATTCTTTGCGCGGCAGATTCTTGTACGCCAACGCCGACCGCCAACGATTTGCAACGTGATCAGCAAAATCGAATTACGACCGAAGCTGCCTCGGAAGTTGGTATGCCCAATATCACACATTTTCGTGAAATGCGTCTCCTAAAGACGATTTACGAAATGCGCGACCAGGCCGATCTGGCAACATGGTCGTATCGTGAAAATGTTATGACTGGAAAGCTGGTGTTTCTCTGTGAATCAATTGGATATCCAATTCCATATGCTACTCAATATTCGGCGCCAGAGAGTATGCAGTATTACAACGTGACGCCATCCGGCGGAGGTTCTACTGATAGCTGGCGTTATGGCGTGGCTCGTCTTCCACAGTCTGAACCCAATGGATTGAATATGCCGGCAGCGGCGGCTGGAACGTGGGTCATGTGTATTGGTCCGGACAAGAAGCCACATCCGGTTTATTCGGAACCAAATATTCTGGCGCTGCCTTACGAGGCTCCAGCAAATCAGGTTCAACAGTAGTTATGTCGGATGGATCAACTGGCATCGATCCTATGGAAAAAAGGATTGATGCCATTCCTCCCGATGAAGGATTGGTATGGCAGAATCGTCAATTGAAAAAGACGATTCTTGCCTACAAAAAAGAAATCGATGAATTAAAAAAAGACCTCAAACAGGCCAGACATGATGCGGAATATTATCAGTTTCAATTTAGTCAATTAGGAGGACACTCACAATGATAGCAACGTGGATTTTAATTGTGTTTTTGGGTGTTGGTTCAGGCGGCAGCGCAGTCACTTTGCCGCTACCATATATGTCTGCCCAGGCATGTGAAACTTCCTATAATGAAATTTATCGAAAATGGATGGGACAGACTGGATTTAACACTTGGATTTGGCACGATTGTTCGGAAGTCAAACCTTATGTCAACGCGCAATAAAGTAGAATATCTGCCAAATCTATTGGTCATGAGGGATGGCCAGACCATTTGGATTGAGGGAATTGAAATTACGAGATTCATGTCCAGTGGACCGCGAGAATATCTAATTGGTAAATCCATCGAAAGCAATTCTCTTGGTTATATGACGGCAACCGACGTGATTAATTTTTTGACAAGGAACGCAGATGAAAAGTAAAATTGTTGCCCTTCTTGGGTTTGTTGCTCTTTGGTGTGCCTTTGGAACGGGACTTCGATTATTTGTCACTGAAACTGATTGGAAAATTGTTCTGATTGGATTTTTGTTGATGGTATTGGGACAAACCGGGGCCGTAAATATTATCCTCAAGAACCATAAAATCATTTGAACATGGGCAGTTTTTCTGATACACTTGATCTTATGAACATGGCATCGGAAGATTTGCTAAAGGAAGCAATCGACACCGATAAACTTGTCAGAGAATTGGAAGAATTGAACGCAAAACGCAATCCAGTTTATTCCAAAAACGATCATTCGATGAATGCCTATATCAACGATGCAAAAGAACGTGCGGCACATATTCGCCAGGAACTTAAAAAGAGAATGAAGGTGGTATAATGAATATCAATATTGCAATTCTTGTTGTTTCATGGTATCTGTCTGGTTTGTTAGGTGCCTTTCTATATCGTTGGTTTTGGATTCTAGAATTTCCTGATGATCGTTATGTTGGGTGTAAAAACTACGGTCCTTTAATCAAAGGCCTGACATATTGTGAATTGTTTAAGGGCTTGGCGGCCGGCGCATTTGGATATTTGGGATTATTTGGGTCGGCGTTTGTGTTGATTGCTCGTGGCCTTTGGTATCTCGCCAAGACATATTTACCTGATTGCAACACGAAAATTTTCAAGAATTGATATAAATAAAACATAGACCTCTTTGTATAGGTGTGGGATAGTCTGGTCTAGTCCGCCTGATTTGGGATCAGGAGTCTTCGCAGGTTCAAATCCTGCCACCTGTACCAAGAGGTTTAAAGAGTTTGCAGCGGCGTGGATGGACACGCACCCTTCGATGACTACGGGAATCGGCTGATAAACAAGAACCGTATAGATGGGGGCAGCCAGTTGGTGTCGAGCCCAACCTGCAATTAAGAATTATTCCCATCGACTCAGCAAGCGACGAGGTCTGACTGTTAATCAGAATTGGCTACGGGCGGTACGTAGGATGGGAGCCATTTTTGGTCTCGTAGTATAATGGATAGAATTCCGGGCTTCGAACCCGGCGGTGGGAGTTCGAATCTCTCCGGGATCGCCAAACCTTCTCGTAGTGAAACTGGAAATAACGGTTCACTCCTAATGAACAGTTCGGGGTTCGAGTCCTCGCGGGAAGACCAATTTATGCAGGTAAAAATATACGGTCTCATAGGCTAACTGGACAAACCTGAGGACTACGAATCCTCTATTGAAAGTTCGAATCTTTCTGGGACCACCAATTGATCCTTGTAGCATTAGTGGGCTATGCGCCGACGGGAGAACGCGAGGTTCGATTCCTCGCCAAGGATCAACTACTACCAGCCGGTGACAGACCTAGAAATGTGCGGGACTGCAAATCCCGAAATGCGGAGGCAGATACCGCCCGGTTGTCCAAAATAATTGTTGAATACCACTAGAACATGTGATACACTTTAAAGAATGAATTTAATAACGGGACATTGGCAAATTACTCCTTGGTATTTAAGATTTTTTTTAGGCAAATCAAATCTTAGACGTTTTCGATCTATCATGCCAGGTTTGAGTTATTGGGAATATTCTACTTTCAAAAAACAATTTCCACAGTGGCTTGTCGAATGGTGAGCAATGTTCAAGTCATATACTGACGATGAAATTAAATATGGGATTTATGCGCGTACCCCAAAATGGCTTAGGTTTATTGGGTTCAAAAAATATCGTAGGGTTGCGTCGAGATATTCATTGATGCCAGAAGGCAACCCAAATATGAAAAGTTGGTATTGGAGATATTTTGATTAAACCTTGGCCCCTTAAAAGAGTTGTATCTGGTGGGCAAACTGGCGTGGATCAAACTGCGCTGAAAGTTGCCAAGGTGCTTGGATTGAAAACTGGTGGTTGGATGCCACAGGGATTTAAGACCGACGAAGGTCCAAATCCAGAGTTCGCAAAAGAATATGGACTCTTGGCACATTCATCGCCAACGTATCCACCAAGAACTAGATTGAACGTAAAAATTTCTGATGGCACGTTGATTATGGGTGATCTGGGATCGCCTGGTTGCAAGCTGACCCATAGATATTGTTGCGAAGAAGATAGAAAATTTCTGAAAATTCGCCGCACCTATGATCTACAGGAAGCCATATTTTTGATACGGAGATTTATTCAGGACTATCGCATTGTGACGTTGAACGTTGCAGGAAATCGCGAACGAACAAATCCTGGAATTTCTGAATGGGCGACAATTATTTTGAGTGAAGGATTAAAATCAAATGAGCGACAAAGCAAAAACTAATAACATGTATTTGGAAATTCCTATGTATGTCGATATGCCCGGCGCTGATGTTTTTGCGCGCACCGTAGTTGACGATGATGCCGGAAATTATGATGTTGAAACCATCAATGTCTGTCGAGCGTATCTATATCAAAAGTCCAAGATTGATGTGCTAGAAGCATTATTGGCCGCACCAATAGAGAAACCAAAGAAAGGAAAATAGACAATGAGTAAGAGCGTATTTAAGACTGGTGAAGTTTATGAAACCAAAGGTGGATATTATGACGCCAAGGTAATGGGAGGCTCGGCTAATTCCGATCTTCTGATGATTCGTTATAATGTGAAGCCGCAATATTCGTTGCGTGTTGGAGTTCCTGAGTTTGTTTCCTGGGTTGATTATGATGGAAATCCATCTAATAATTATGATTTGAGTTCCCAGGGATACACTAAGAATGACGATGAATATGCCTTGGTTCGCCCAGTCGAAACCAAAGTCGGTTATTTGAATGTCTATAATGACTATGTTAATGGCATTCATGTTGGTAAAAGCCTTTGGGATTCCAAAGCCGAACTAGCAAGGATGCCTCAGCATGGTGGGGTTGAAGTTAATTCAACTTTGAAACTGACTTTCGTAAAGCCAAAGGGCGTTAATGAAGCATGGACATTACAGTCTGTGACAATTGAGGATCATAAGGCCGAGTAAAAATACGATCTTGCATGGCGAAAAAACGCAAGATTGTTTTTGAATGAACGTCTTGCGTTTTTTGTTACCAAGGAGATAAATATGTTTAGTTATCAGACATTTCCTAGTCAATCGCTTGACTATTACAAGAGCAAACGAAAAGAATTTTTGGCTCGGAAGATCGAATGTCCGCATGATAAGAGTAATAATTGTCCGGTTTGTGTAAAGGCCAAAAACGATTTTCTTTCAGGATTAAATGCGCTTGTCTTCCAATAGCAGGAAACGCGGCCGATAACCGTGGAACCGTGGGGCAGAACCATGCTGGCGCACCATTTTTTAAAGGAGTGATTTATGAGAAAAGAACTTGATGATAAACTTTGTGCCGACTATCCTGAAATTTTCAAGGATCGTCATGCGCCAGAGAATCAAACGGCTATGTGTTGGGGTTTTAGTTGTGGCGATGGTTGGTATGATATAATTGATAGCCTTTGTTTTGCTATTCAAAACGATGTTAAATGGAATAAGGCAAAGCAACCTGCGGCATTTCAAGTAAAAGAAAAATTTGGATGTTTGAGATTTTATTTAGATTCCTTTTCTACTGATGAAATGAATGGCTATATAAGAATGGCCGAATTATTAAGCGGCAAAATTTGTGAAATTTGTGGTTCACCAGGTACCAATACCGAAGAAAAAGGTTGGTGGAGAACTCGTTGTGAGGCACATAAGGGAAAATAAATGAAAGATAGTTTTGATGATTGGTTGACGTGGATTTGGGAGAGACCGCACAAATGGGAAAAAATCTTTTTCTCTCTCGGCGCTGGGTTTTTCCTTTTCTGGGATAAATCCACTCATATCGAAGGAGGCTTGATTGTAATTTTTCTTTGGGTTTGGTTCATTGCCGATAAATTACGAAACAGAAATCCAGAAAATATTTGGGAAAATCCGAGAGGAAGGAAATAATGAAACAATATAGAAATTTTGAAGATGTTCCAAGTTTACATCAGGTAGTCTATAATCATTTTTTTCCTAGACCTGGTGATTATGAAGAAAGAATGGTGGATGAAGGATGCCCAAATTTGAACGATGAGGACTATATACTAAAAGAGAGAGATTTTGGTAAGTGTCCTAAGTGTGGATTGAAACTGGCTGCGGCCATGTGGTATTATTGTTCAAATTCGAATTGTCCTTGTGGTCTTGGATCAAGAGGAACACTATAAGGTCTTTGTGGCGAAACAGGCAGACGCGGCAGACTCAAAATCTGCTCCCTTAATCGGGGTGGGGGTTCAATTCCCTCCAGAGACACCAAAATAAGCCCTGGTGGTGAAATGGCAGACACACTTGCCTTAGGAGCAAGCGCGAAAGCATGGGGGTTCAAGTCCCTCCTAGGGCACCATTTTTAGAGGAGAAAAATTATGCAATATGTGCCTGTAATTGTTTTGATAGTTTGTATTACAATCTATCAGGTTGTTAAATTATTGAAAAAATAATGCCGCTTTGGTGAAGATGGTTCTCACGCCGCGCTGAAGACGCGGAGAATGACGTTCGATCCGTTGAGGCGGCACCATTTATGAGGGACGGGACTTGTTCAATGCTGGACAAAAATCTTCGTCAGATTTTTGGATGAAGGCGCCAAGCCGTTGGCAGGGTGATTCAGTGACTATGATAGCCCCCACTGTCGAAACATATCTAATAGGTGTGTTTCAAATTTTTTACGCTGGATAGACCATGAAATGTAAAGAGTGTCATAAAAAAACAAAAAAGAGCAATTAAAAATAGATTGATTTATAAAATGGGAATTGAAAGTTGGCGATCCTCTGTGAGACAGAGATAGGTGTGTCGAGCCCTCATAAGGCTAAAAAGATTGGTGCAAGTCCAATCAGAGGGACCAAAAGAGATTATGGTGAATGTAGTGTAGAGGAAACACGCGACCCTGTGAAGGTCTAATCGAGATATCGTAATTCTCCATTCACCCCAAAATCCTACTGGTGTTGTCGCTACGGGGACATATGCGGGAAACTCTCGACGCCAGGAAGATATAATTGCCAGTGTCGTATAAAGGCATTACGGTTGATTCGTAATCAACTTATCAGGGTTCAATTCCTTGCTCTGGCACCAAATTTGCCGAGGTAGTATCAACAGTAAAACGGGCCTTTGGTAAGGGCCAGATTGTGGGGCAGCACCACACCACGGCACCATTTTTTGCTTGGATTGATTGTGATTTTGTGATAGAATGGTCTATTGGTATATCGGCTATTACGCCCGCCTGTCTAGCGGAAAAGCCGGGTTCAACTCCCGGATAGATCGCCATTTTTTGAAGGATAACAAATGAAAGAACTAGAAACAAAGCTGTATCAGGCATTTTTATTGGCAGCGATTGCATTAGGACCTGATTTGAAAAAAATGTCTTGTTTTGTTGCTAATTGGAAGAAATCATGAGAATACAATGAAGTTAGGAGTTGATATGCGAATTGCAGAAATGTCAGATTTACATTTGGAATTTCCAGGTGGAATTGATGAATTAATCAAGGGACTTCCAGATGCCGACGTGTTGCTTTTGCCTGGAGATATTTGCGTTGCCAAATATTTGAGTGAGGCGCGTACCGATAAGGAATCTCGCGCCCATAAAAAGAATGTTGCGGCATTTTTTGATGCCGCCAGCAAGAAATATGAAAACATCCTGTATTGTTTTGGTAATCATGAAGCCTATGGATATAATGTTCGCGATGCAAGACCTAACATCAGCGAATTTCTAAAGGATTATCCTAATGTTCGTATCATGGAAAATGAACATCTATGGATTGGAAAATTTCCTGAGTATGTATTTCTTGGTGCAACGTTATGGACTGATTTCAATGAAGGCGATCCAACCACATTACATCAAATCAAATATGAACTAAATGACTACCAGATTATGCAGAGTGTTCCAGGGAAAACTTTCCAGCCAGAAGATGCCTATGAACTTCACAAGACTTCACGGGCTTGGTTGGAAGAAAAAATCAAGGAATTTGCACAGCTTAAAGTGATCGTGTTTACTCATATGTCGCCTTCGAAGCAATCGACGCATCCAAGATTCAAAACTGAATTTATTACAAATGGAGCGTATTCTTCGAATTTAGAGTCTTTGATGAGTCCAAATGTAAAGTTGTGGTTTCATGGTCACACCCATGATAATTACGATTATATGATAAATACAACGCGGGTAATTTGTAACCCTAGAGGATATGCCCACTACCAGGAAAATCTAAAGTTTAATCCTGGAATGGTGATTGAGATTTAAAAACATAGGCCGTTAGCTCAGAGGCAGAGCGCGGGACTTTTAACCCCGGTGTCGAGATTTCGAAATTCTCACGGCCTACCAATTTTTTAAGGGAGAAAAATAGATGTGTGTAATGAGTGCAATGATACAGAGACCTTTCGATGAACACTGGCCATTAAAAGAATATACCTATCCAGATTGGAGGGATTATAAAAAACTTATCGATGCCGCCAAAGTGCTCGATAAGGTCAATGGTGAACCGGATTGCAGCACCGACGACAAGAAAGAACTTCTAAAGCAAATGCAGAAAATGATTGATGCTGCCTTTGAAAAATATGAAAAGACTCGCAAGGCCAATAAGAAGGCCAAGAAGGAAAAGAAGATCAAGCTTTTGCAGGAATAAAGCCTAAACATTGCTAAATAACCTTAGAGGTTAATTTAGCAATGTCTATAAATTCTGGTAGGGTAAGAAGTTTTAGAAAACGACAAAAATCAAGAATGGTGAGAGCCATGGGCGATTGTTGTCAAATATGTGGATATGATAAAAGCATTGAAGCATTAACTTTTCATCATATTGATCCTAAACAAAAGAAGTTTGCCTTAGGAACTTCCAATACCATGAGTTGGGAAAGGGTTTCCGAAGAAATTAAAAAATGTGTTTTATTGTGTTTCAATTGTCATATAGAATATCATGCGGGTTTGGTCACTATACCAAAAAATTATAAACGATTTGATCCCAATATTGAATTGGAAATAAAAAAATATCGAAGTGACGCAAATAAAAGAAATAAGGACCGTTAACTCAGAAGCAGAGTGCCAAACTCTTAATTTGGAAGTCGGGATGGCAGAATTCCCACGGTCTACCAATTGGAATAAAGCCCGATGGGTTCAGAAATTAAGACGCCGCCCTTACATGGCGGAGAAGGCGGGGAAGTACCGTCATTGGGTACATAGAGGTGACTAAATACATGCAGGAAATTTTCGCATGTATTTTATCATCTATAAAACGACCAACGTAAAGAATGGCAAGGTTTATGTTGGGTCTCATAAAACAAACGATCTTGCCGACGGATATCTCATTCTAAAAAAATGAAAGGACGCACGCCTTGGAATAAAGGAAAAACTGGAGTGTATTCGGTCGAAACCTTAGAGAAATTAAAGAAAATTATTCCTTGGAATAAAGGAAAGAAAAATGTCTCTGTTCCCACGTCTCTATAACAAACGAATTGATAAGAATATTCCTAAGGATGCCGTTCTGATTGATCGGACCACATTTTGGGGAAATATGTTCAAAATGGAAAATGAGAATGAACGAAATATGGTATGCGATCAATTTGAAAACTGGATTAAACATTTTCCAGGCGTCATAAAAAAAGCCAAGAAAGACCTTGCCGGCAAAGACCTTGTTTGTTGGTGTCATCCGAAACGTTGCCATGGCGAAACACTTCTGAGGATTGCAAACGAAGTCCCTTAGTTCACCGGTAGAATGCCACCTCGACACGGTGGAGGTAGTTGGTTCGATCCCAACAGGGACTACCATCTTGACATTGCCGCCGTCATTCTTTATAATTGAAGGAATATGCAATATTTTCAGTTCAAAATCTGGGTCAGTCGTATAGAAGGTGCAGGACCTGCACCTTTACCGACAGGTTGGTTCTTCAAACATACCAAGAAATATGTAGTTTTCAAATATGATACTTCCGATGTTAATGGTGGTTGTGAAATGGCCTCAGCTTTGATTAGGCATTTTAAATCCCAAAACGTTACTGTTTGTAAATTTCAATACAAAATTAAAGAAGTGGACATGCCACACATAAAAGCTTTGGAGAATTAAAATATGCCATATGTGAAAGAGGAACGAAGAGGACTTCCTATTGGATTTGCCAGTGAGGCAGGTGATTTGAATTATCACCTAACAATGAAATGTCTGGAATATTTGAAAGTCAAAGGATTAAAATATCAAACGATCAATGATATTGTTGGCGCTCTTGAAGGCGCCAAACAGGAATTTTATCGCCGTGTAGCCGCGCCTTATGAAGACACAAAAATTCAAGAGAATGGAGATGTGTATTAAAATGCATATTAATGATCATGATGATTTTAGAAGCATCCAATATGGTGATTTTGTCAGACAAACTTATCTACCTAGACAAATCTATCTAGGTACCATAATTACAGACCTGACAATTGAACAGGCTCGTTGGTCGTGGCAGCCAGGTTTCAAGAAATTGCTTCTGCCACATATTCACGCCTATTCACCATTGCGCGGATATGACGACGGCGAAGTGAATAATGGAATGGTAATTACGACCAAGTGTTATGACGACAATCCTATGACGACGGACGATGGCATTGTTCGCCAGGACTTCAATGACGTGAAACAATCCGATGCTCTTGTCATGAATTATCTTGGAGCCAAGGCACGATCAATTGGAATGGGTGGGGAAGTTTCATGGGCTTGGTTGCTGCAAAAGCCTATTGTGATTATCATGGAAAAAGAAGGCAATCCAAATGACCACGCCTTTATTCGTGGACAGGCTTCGCACCGAGTAGATAATTTGGAAGATGCTGCCAAGATTATCAACAGACTTTTGACGCCGGGATTATAATGGATAGTGGCGCACCGACAGCTTCTAATGATTATGCAACAAGTATGTCTCCGGCACTTTGGGAACAAATTCGTCAGTTGATTAACGAGGAAATCAGCAAGAGGATAATTTCGTGTCGAGAAATGTCCGAGAAGGAATTTCATGATTCGACAGAGGATTATGGAGTATGAGATTCAATTGTGATAAATTCAGTGATTGGCGATATAAAAAATATCTGGCCTCACAGGAATGGCATCGATGGTTTGCCTGGTATCCTGTTCGTCTAGGCTATCATGATTGTCGTTGGTTTGAATGGGTTGAAAGAAGATGGTTTAAAAATGATTGTTGGGATCATGATTATTGGGCCTGGGAATATAGAAGATTTTGGTACTAAATAGAAAATAGAATTTAGGAGTTTGAACTGGTCAGGGATCAGGTTCGCCTGGAAAGCGCAACGACCGAGAAATCGATTGGGGATCAAGACCTCCGAACTCCGCCATTTTTTTAAGGGTAGTCAAGTTTGCTGGCGCAAGCCACCGCCTCGAAAGCGGCTGGAATCTGAAAAAGGTTTGGGGATCGATACCTCGGCTGCCCGCCATTATTGGAAAGTTAAGTGGGCGAGGCCCCATCATCGTTTGCTAAACGAATGGCTCCTGAAAAAGGAGTGTGTGGCAGGAACACAACTTTCCGCCAAATTCATCATGTTCAAAAAAATCATTTGGATATTATTCTGGACTATGATACTATTAGGAACTGTATTATGTACCTGGGCAAATTGTTGCCGAGTGTGGACTTCACATCCTATTTTTTGAAAAGGCAGAATTAATGTTTACTAAATTACATGTGTTGATTGCCGTGTTTATTGGTATGATTTTAGGTGCTGCATTGACATTGCTTGTGTTAGGTACTGCAACATATTCTGTTGTTCCGATTCACTAAAATGCCGAGAGTTCCCGTTGGCGGCCTGTAACTCCGCTGTCATTAAACAAATGGGGTAGTAGACGAGAGGCGCAAGTCCTCCTCAAGGCACCAGTTTTTAACAAGGAGAAAAAAATGACTGAAACAAACACCGACACAAATATTGAAACTCTAGGAACCTGGACGCTTTTTTCCAGAGTTCGTCCAGATGATTCGACATATTTTTATTCCGTGCCGGCAGGATTTCAGTTTGTGTTGATGGAAGGCGTGGATAAAGAATTTGGTTTAAAAAACGCCTTCGACAAATTTAAGATGTTTGTTGATATGGCGGCTCGTGGAGGTCCAGGTTTCAGAATGAAAATCGGACCAGAAAACGATCCTGATTTGATTTGATCCGACAGTCTAAATATTTTTATTCCAGGATAGTTTATTCGGTAGAACGCGAAACTCTGAATTTCGAGAGACAGGTTCGAAACCTGAGCCTGGAGCCAATTTTTTGAAAATGGGAGATATATTCATGTTGAAGAAATTATGTTTTGTAGGTAAACTTCCTTGGTATGTCGCAATTCCTGGTATAATGGTGACACTAGGAACATTCTTTATTTCTTATTGTGTATGGGGATTTTATTATCTTGGAATGTTCGTGCTTTGGTTGTTGAATACACCAAATCAATTTAGAGTCGAAGATACACCTTCTTTTTATGCCTGTGGAGTTTTAACTACAATAGGATTAACGATACTTACTCTAGTTGCGGGCCTGGTAGCGTCCAGCATTTATATTACATGTAGGAAAAAATATAATGTCTCACTTTGAAGTTCCAATCGTCCGCGTCGATGCGGTAGAAAATCATCCAAATGCCGACAGGCTTTCTCTCGTGACTGTACGAGGATGGACCTGTATTTCTGGCAAACTTGAAGATGGTTCACCACGATATAAAGTAGGTGATCTTGTCGCCTATGTTCCAGAAGCTTCACTTGTGCCGGAATGGCTTCTGAAAAGCCAGGGTTTCTGGGACGAGTCAACCAATCGTGGTATGCTTTCTGGCGCTGGATACAATCGCGTCAAGGCCATCCGCCTTCGTGGCGTTGTTTCACAGGGCATCTTGGTTCCAGTTGTCACCGAGGAACATTCTGAATCTGGTGGGTCTTGGGAAGAAAATTGGATCAAGAACATTCCTTTGCCCACGTCAGTTCTGGAAGGTGATCCTTTTTTCACAAAGGACAGAAATGGTGAATATACTCAGGACGTGATGGTCGAAGAAGGCGATGATGTTGCCGAAGTTCTAGGTATCACGAAATACGAACCACCAATTCCAGGTTCTATGCAGGGAGTTGTTCGCGGCGATTTCTTTGGCTATACGTTGAATTACGATATCGACAATATCAAGTCTTGGCCAGACGCCTTTGAAGAAGGCGAGGAAGTTGTTATGACCGAGAAACTTCACGGCACCTTCTGTCAGATTGGCTATCATCCTGACAAGGGCTGGTACGTTGCGTCGAAGGGTCTAGGTGCCAAGGGTTACGTGTTTGACCTGGAAAAGACTGATAACGTCTATACGCGAGCCTTCAAAGAACATAAGGAAAAATTAGAATTTTTACGTGATTTCATGGGCGGCTCATTCATTGTATGTGGCGAAATTGCCGGGCGCGGCATTCAGGACCTACATTATGATTTGGACAAACCAGAATTTCGTGTGTTTGATATTTACTGTTGGGACGAAACAATCGCCAATGGCACCTTCATGGATTTTGCGACGTTGTTTGGAAATTTGAAATATTTTGATTTGCCTAGTGTTCCGGTTCTTTATACAGGTCCATATTCCAAAATCGTGTTAGATATGTATACCTCCGGCAATACCGAGATTGGATTTAATGTTCATATTCGCGAAGGCATTGTTATCAAGCCGGCCATCGAACATCTTTCTGGGCGCAAGAATCGTTATCATCATCGCGTAATTGTCAAGAGTATCAATGACGCCTATCTGATGCGAAAAGGCGAAACAACGGAGTTGCAATAATGAAACAATCACATATTCTTGTTGGTTTGATATTATCTTTTGTTGTCGAGATTTTTGTTTTGTTATTTCTCGCTGCCCAGGGACCAACCTATAAAGACCCAAAATTAGAAACCTTATATAGAACATACAATCTATGCAAAAAATACAACGTGTATGAATACAATTCGAATTTTACGCCAGAATTAAAACAGGCATGTAACGATGCGTTTGTTCAATATGGTTCTTACCCGGTAATACGACCATGAAATTCACCATTTACACACAACCGAATTGTTCCTGGTGCGAAAAGGCCAAGGAACTTTTAAAGAGACTTGGACATATCTACAGGGAAGTTGTGATTGGGCGAGATATTTCTGTCCGAGAATTTTATAAGATCATTGAAGAATACACCGACAAGAAATTAGTACCACAGATTTTCACAAATCCTGATGGTCAACATGCTCAATACATCGGCGGCTATGATGCTCTTGCAGAATATCTAGAAAATGTTGCCGGTGGATTTGGCGACGAATTTTAAGATTTTTTCCAACCAATACGTCCTGGCTTCCATCCAAAAATAGGAATTTTGGAAATACTTTCAATATTTCCATCATTATACCATTTATATCCTTTAGTGCTAACTTTACCGGGCCATCCATTCTTTTTTCTAGTAGCAGTTCTTTTATCCATTGATTTTTTTGTATGATGTTTTCCAAAAAAGGGATTTTTTTCTCCTATTCTTTTACTATTAGCTATACCAAGATTTTTACGATGCGATTCAGAAAATTTCATTCCCGTTCTGGTCTTAGATAATCTTTTTCTCATTTGTAATGATTTCTTTTTTCCTTTAAACATAATGCTATTTTTTTCTGCAATCATTTTACGAATTAATTCATAAGATTTGGATGTATATCTTTTTTGTCCTTTTGATTTTGCGAAAACCATTTTAATCAACGCATTTATCAATTTTGCTTTTTCTCCCAAATTATTCACCATTTTAGGAAGCAATAAATGACAAATAAAATGTTCCTTACCAGTAAGCAAAACAAGATTGATTGCTTCATTACTACCATCAAGACATTTAGGTAAAATATGATGTTTTTCATAATAGATGTATTTACCAGATTCTCTCGATAGTCTTTTTCTTTCTTGTATTACCGCCTTCTTTATGATAGAGTAATACCACTTTGAATATTTGTTTTCTATGATCATACCAATCTCCTCATTTGGTTTCTTATTGGGGTAGAGTATTTATATAATTGGAGAAATCATCTTGGCATGGCCGCATAAGAATCGCCCCCGTAAAGGTCGCCGCAAGATTGGCAGCACCAAGCGCAAAGAACGTCGCAAGAATCGTCACAAGGGCTAAAGTTTGCGGGTCGAAGTCTGGACTGGCCTAGCTGGGAGGTTCGATTCCTTCCTCGACCCAGATTTTTTAATGGAGAATAATGATGTTTTTTAGACCGTCGGAATTAGCCAAAGCGATTGTGTGTCTTTTGGAAGATGATCCGAAAGGATGGGAATGTGACAGATTTAATTTGAAGCATCATAAGGCACAAATATCTATATGGATAGCCAACAGTGCCTATGGATTATGCTTGGATCGAATGAGTTTGAAAGACCACAATATTCCAACATTATCTGGAACAGACAGACGATTTATTTGGTCGCGAGCCAAAGAATTCAAACCAAAAAAAACTAAAGGCAAGGAAATGATTGCCAGAATTAATTGTGTCTTATTGCAAAAATATTCATCTGAGGAGTTACAATAAATGGCCGATCCAACAAATACACCAACAGACATTCTTAGTACCTTGGTTAGCAATTCACATTCTATTCAAGATGCCATGGCAAACTTAGGTGGTTTCTTGAAAGATGCAGCCATAAAATACGGTCCTGATATTGCCGATACTTTTATGTGGGTTCTTCGATTGAACGCTGCTAGTAGTATTTTCTTAGGATTGATGGGCCTGGTTGGACTGATTGTTTTTTGGAAAATCGGAATGAAACGATGGTGGAATTGTGAATGGGCCAAAGATAAACGTGAATCTGATGATTCTGATTATAGGGCTGGGTTTTGGTTTCCTACGGTCGTCGTAACAATTGGCATCAATGGATTTTTTGTGGTATTGGCAACTAGATTGTTACAGATTTGGGATTGGGTCATGTTGTTCAATCCCATCCTAGGACTGGCTGGAAAATTATTCACAAAATTTCTAGATTTCTGATTTCCCTTCGACTAAATATGGTTGTGCCGCTTCTGTGGTGTAACGGCAGCACGGCGTCCTCATAAGGCGAAAGGATTTGGTTCAAATCCAGACGGAAGCACCATATTTGAAAAGGGAAAAAAATGAAATCAGAATTGCTCCATGTTGTAACTGCTATATCAAATCCTGTCCGATGGGACTCCCGAATAAATCTCTATAAACAATTTGAGGAACATATGTTGGATTCTGGAGTGAATCTGACAGTGGTCGAATGTCAATATGGTGAACGTCCACATGATCTTATCCCTACCAACAAATTCGTCAATCATATTCCAGTCCGTGCCAAGACACAGACATGGAATAAGGAAAACTTGCTTAACATCGGAATTGCAAGAATTCCAGAGGCGAAATACATTTGTTGGAGTGACGCCGATATCGAATTCAGAAAAAATTCATGGGCGGCGGATACCGTCCACGCACTTCAACAATATGATATTGTCCAACCATGGACAGATGCCTACGATCTAGGCCCTAACGATGAACATATCCAGGCACATAAATCATTCTGCTATCAGTGGTGGAATCGTCAACCAGTAATTCCTAATCAAAAGAATTTCTGGAAGCATGACGGCGGACCATATGCCTATCCGCACACTGGATTCTGTTGGGCAGCCAATCGAGTTACCTTAGAATGGTTAGGCGGACTTTTGGATATTTGTGCAATGGGATCGGCAGATCATCATATGGCACTTTCCTTGATCGGTGAAGTTGACCGTTCGGTTCCCGGTGGAGTAACACAAGGATATTTGGCTCACTTGAAGCGTTGGGAAGCCCGGGCGTTGCGTCATGTTAACAAAAACATTGGATTTGTTTGGGGCACCATCGAACACTTCTTCCATGGCCGAAAGACAGATAGAAAATACATCGACCGTTGGGATATGTTCGTAAAACATCAATTCAATCCCGATAATGATTTGAAGAGAAATTCCTATGGTGTTTATGAATTTGCTGGCAACAAACCAGACCTTCAACACGAGTGGGATTTGTATCTAAGAAACCGCAATGAAGACACTAACACTTTGAACTAAGGAGAAATAAAAATGAGAATTAGAGATTTTCCTGCTTACATTCCAATCTTTATTGAAGGCGGCCGGCCTATTGGCATTAAGGGCGTAGGTGATATTTAAAATGACAATCGAAGATATTGCAAAAATCGCCCATCAAGCCAACAAAGCCTATTGTGAATCGCTAGGAGATTTTTCTCAGAACGATTGGGATTCGGCTCCAGATTGGCAGAAAAATTCTTGTATCTCAGGGGTGAATTTTCTAGCCGAAAATCTCTCCGCAGGCCCAGATGCGAGCCACAATAACTGGCTCAAAGATAAAGAAGCCGACGGTTGGACATATGGTTCCGTGAAAGACGTGGAGAAGAAAGAACATCCATGTTTCGTTCCATACGAAGATTTGCCAGCAGAACAGCAATTGAAAGATGGTTTGTTTTACTCAATCGTAACTACCCTTTTGGACGCTTAAATTTAGCTCTCGTAACTGCCTTTCTAAAGTGATATAATGATGAATTGGCAATTTCGCCAATGTGAATTTTTTCTTTGAAAGGAATTTGTTATGAATAAGTTGATTTTAGGTATGGCATTAATTGTTGCCATGGGATTTTCTGGAATGGCAATTGCGGCTGATAATGGTCGGCCGAATAATTGTTCGACTACAGAAGGCGCGTTTGCATCATGGCATCCATGCGGAAATCATGAAGCCCCTACCCCGGTGAATGGATCAAAGCACGATCAGCATCATTGCAAAGGGTAATTTAATTGCTAAAACGGCACAAACAACGTAATCATATTTCGTGTGGTCTGTGCTAGACTTTATGTGAGTTGAGGGAGTGAAGTGGAGCCCAAAATACTCATACGCCTTACGGGGCGGGCTTAAAACGCCCCGAGTTTGAAAGAGCGAAGGACACCCGCAATAGAGAGCGTGGTTCTAAAAGACCGTCCCGAGAATTTCGGCGTCCTTCTCTCGTTTTCACTTCTTGACTTTTTTGAAAGTCTAAATACGTGTATGGAAACAAAAACTTGTTATCGATGTAAACAGACAAAAACACTAGAAAATTTTAGAATACATCCTACTAAAAACAGACAAGCTTATTGTATTCAATGCAATAAGGAATATCATCAATCACATTATCAACAGAATAAATCTAAATATATTGAAGATACTCGATTAAGGAAAAAAGAAAAAATAAAAAGGTGGCGAGCCTTTAAAGCCACTTTAAATTGTGTAAAATGCGGGGAAAATCACCCAGCATGTCTTGATTTTCATCATATTAACGGAAAAAAAGATTTCAATATAGGCCATAAATTAACTTGGTATGGCTGGGCTCGTTTGATGAAAGAAGTTGCAAAATGTGAGGTTTTATGTTCCAATTGCCATCGCAAGGAACATTACGGATCATAGTTTACCAGCTAGAATACTGGCCTTTCAAGCCGGGGGACGGGGGGCAGCACCCCGTGGTCCGACCAATTTTTTCTCTTGGATATCTACCAAAACTGTGATAGACTTTCTTTGCGTGAGTAAAGGAGTGTTTTGTCATGCGAGTCATTTGTCCCTTCTGTGAACGAGCCGTCAGTCCAAGAGCCCGTGTTGGCTTTAGACTAATTATCAATCCAGAAGATGTGAGTGACGTTCATTTCGAATTGGCTCACGAAAAATGTGTCCGTAAACTTCGCAAGGAGGACCCGGTGCTTGCAAAAGACTGGGTAATCGACTAATGAAATTCAGAACCAAACCAAAGTCTGTTTTGGCAGCCCCGGCAAAGAAATTCAAGAAGTCTGGGCGCAAAGTTTCAGAGAAACTTCTCCAGTCGCAACTTGGCAGCGAAGCCAATTATGACGGCAAGGAACTTGGGACGTTCGAACTAATCAAGGCATATAATTGGTACAATGCCATGTTCGAAAAAGCGTCTCAGGCGGCTCCGGTCGCCAAACAATTCGCTCTCGAATATCTAAAGTCGATTGGGACCAAGAAGGCAATCATGGACGTCATCAATGCCGTCCATGAATCGAAATTCATCACGTTTGGTTGGTCGTCTCGTATTCAGATGCGCGGCGGCAAACTTCCAGCCACGAGTATGGCTTGGTATCAGACTAAATTTGACAGTCTGGTCAGCGAAGGCAAATCGATCAAGGCGCCGGCTGTTAAAGATGATAATGAAGTGCCCCGCCTCTCGGTTCAGGATCATATGGCGGCCCAGTTAAGCGAATATCTCGCCGGGTCCGAGGAAATGTTGGATAAGGCGATGCTTGTGGACTTCAATGTGAAAAAGTTCCAGTTCAAGCCGGCTGATTGGCTGGCCGAACAGGAAATCAAAGGGCCGCAGGCAAAGAAGATCGCGGAATTTTACAAGCCCATGCTCAAGGAAGCAACGGCAGCGTCCAAAAAGAAAGACGCTCAGTTGACCGAGGCTTTCGCCAAGCCCAAAGCATTGAAGGGCTACGTCCAGTTTCTCAAAGAATTTATCGAAGCCGCCGAGGCTCGTGCAATGATGGCGAAGGCTTCACGCAAGCCCCGCGCCAAGAAAGTAAAGAGCGCCGCGCAGTTGACGGGCAAAGTCAAGTTCAAGGCTTCGGATGATACGTACAAAATTACCAGTGTTCATCCTAGCAACATTGTGGGTGCGTTGGAACTTTGGACGTTCAATACGAAAACGCGCAAGCTGGCAGTCTTTGAAGCCATGGATGCCGGTGGGCTTTCGATGAAAGGCACGACCATCCAGAATTGGGCGAAGGCGACCAGCAAGAAACTTCGCAAGCCGGAGAAGGTGCTGCCGGGCGTAGTGAGCGGTGGCAAGGTTGCGCTGCGAAAGGTCATGGAAAGCATCAACGCGAAGGCAGCCCTCCCAAAGCCAAGAATCAACGCCGACACACTTCTTTTGAGGGTGGTGAAATGAAATCGAAAATCGATCCAGATGCGGTATCAATTGTAGAAGAAATGTCTTATTTTGCTACTCCCGAATATCAAATCCGTACCAAATATAAAGGAGTGGAAAAGGAAGGCATATTTCGTCACGCCATGATTAATCTTTGTCATTGTGCCAAGGATCGTGGATATGATGTATCTAAAATCGTTGGCATGGCCATGCGAGGTTATTACATGGAATGTGATCCTAGTAAACGAGATAAAAATTTGCTCGTAATGGCTAATTTGTTGGACCCATGAATGGAGGACGATAATGAGTAACGACCCAACATATCAGGCGGATATTCGCCAGCGAAGCGAGGTCATCAAACGCGAACTTCGCAAGGCGCAGGGCGTCGTGGAAACAATTCGAGGCTCTATCCGAGGTCTCCAACGCGAATGCGATCATCCAAATCAATATGCAACGTCTTGCATGGGTGATCCTGGAACCCACTGTCCAGATTGTGGATATTCGACATGAAAATTAATCCGCGCCGATATCATGTTACTGGTGATTATCGTTGCAGCAATCCCTTGTTCCAGGAGTACCTGGAAAGTGACCAAGAATTTGTTCTAAATAATCTGGAAGCTTGCGTACAGTTTTTAGAGAAAGAACTAAATGGCAAAAAAGAACACCGCCGCAACGACGGCAAACACAAACGATCCAAAGCCACAAAACAGCGGCGCAAAGATCATACCGTTTCCTAAACACAAAATCGTTCGCGAACATCCAGCCAGTCCTCAAGCCTTCAAGAAGGCCTTGAAAAACCACAAGTTAGTTTTTGTCAATGAAGTGGTGGATGATTATACCACCCTTCTTTATAATAATCTGCAACAAGCTGGCGTCTCGATAGACGAAGAATCCACACAATTTAAAACGGATTTTTATTTCGTTTGTGCGGCACTGAAAAGTGCCTTGCTGCGCCATTACGGCATCAAACACCAACTTCAAGGATTTGTGGACGAACATTTTGTTTATGATGCCACCGATGAATCCTACCATGTCACATATGACAAGTTGTCCGAAGAAGATGTTGTGGAATTAATACCAGAAGAATAAGTTTGAACAGGGTTTTGATTTGCTGTATAATAAATGAAATGGAAATGGAGATAATTCATGACCCGGCCTGAAATCGAACAGATGAATGATCTATTGGATAACTTCGAATTTAATATTTCGCTTAGAGCGGCATATGCCGTTTCACCAAAAATATTGAAAGAAACCTATGCGGATCGTGCGCGAAACGCTCGCCGCGCCCTAGAAAATTTCATCATTGCCTTGGCGGAGAAAAAGTAATGACCAAGCGCCTATCTGATTTTGAAAAACTTTTGAACAAGTTTCATTACGCCTCAGTTGCTTTGGTAATTGAGGAAGGACATTATGTTCCACCTAGAGCAAAAATTTTGAAATCCTTAGGCAAATACATGGCAAACACTCGCCAGGCTGTTATCAACGCCTACGAGCGCAAAGCATAAATAAACAATAGAAGGAATTAGGATGGTAAAATTAATCAGTGAGATTCTAAAAGAAATTGGTGCTGTTGAAAGTCCCGAAGAAAAACTTCAAATCTTAGCTGCCAATCAAAATTGCCCCGGACTGTCTCTGGTTCTTAGGGGCTCATTTCATCCACATATTCATTACACTGTGGAAACAATCCCACCATATAAAAACGATCCAAATTCAACCAATGGCATGGGTTGGACCTCAATCAATCTGGAACTTCCAAGAATTTATTTGTTCGAAAAAGGTAATCCTCGGACGCCAGTTGGATTGACTGAAAAACGCAAGACCGAAATTCTTATCCAGATGCTTGAAGCAATGGAGCCAAGTGAAAGCAAAGTCTTTTGTGAACTTCTGGAGAAACGAATTGGCCAAGTTTATGGTATCACCACCGACATGGTAAACAAAGTTTTTCCAGGAGTGTTAAATGGATAATTTCAAAAAGTTTCAGGCTACGATTCTTTGCTGGTTCATCTATTGTTTGTCCTGGTTTGGAGTGGCCGTTTGTTATCATTACGGCATTCAAGATAAAATTTTAGATGCCGATCCAACCTTCCTGACATTCTTTATCACTGGCGCTTGTCTAGTAGCACAAACTATTTTGTGCTGGCAGGTATTCAATTTTGAGAAAATAAGTACCTGGAAACGAAAGGTCCTTCGCCTAGAAAATTTCTGGTTCAAGGCCGATAGTGCCGTGAATTTTGGAATGATTGGAACCGTCATTGGATTCATTATCAGTCTTGAAGCGTTTAAGATCGTTCTGTCTCATGCCACAAACATTCAAGATACCGTTCCAATTCTTGTCATTGGTATGTCCACGGCTCTCTGGGCAACTCTGGCTGGCTTGGTCTGTTCCCAGATTATGAAAATTCAACTTCGCATTGTCGAACATTTCCACGAAGTAGAAGAGTAATTCATGTCGCGGAAATTTGCCAAGCAAGGCAAGCGGGCTCGATATCGCCAAGATATTGGGTTCACGGATATGATCCTGAATATGACCATGCGGCTGGTTCTTATCTTGGCCGTCATGTTGTTGATTGTAATCAATCCACATAAAACCGAAAACATTAAACCGCAGGCCGAAATGCAGGTCATTTTGGAATGGAACGATGGTTATAATGACGATATAGATTTGTGGGCAGCCGATCCAAACAACGCCCTGTGTTATTTCTATCAGCGGCAGGCAGGGTTTATGTCCTTGGATAGAGACGATAGAGGAAATGCTACGGATACCGAAGTAGTCAATGGCCAAGTGGTTAAAACAGATTATCGCCGCGAAGTCATGACCATCAATAAAATTATTCCAGGCGAATATATTTTCAATGCACAATTTTATACCAAGAGCGATGAACGGGTTCCAGTTAGCGTAAAAATTACCGTCATTACGTATCTGCCAACTTACAAGATCATCTATACTCAAACAGTCGATTTTGATACGATGGCTCAGGAAAAAACATTGGCTCGAATAACGTTCGATCAAGATAAAAATGTGGTCAATTTAACGACCGAACCTTTCAGAAGCTTGTTTCATGAAGGCGGGAGGGCACCCCAATAATGTTTGATTCACTCCTTATTCTTTCGGTTGCCTTTTCGCTTTTTGGATTAGGGCTTTTGACGTTTTTCACAGTAAGCCGACGCTGGGTATTAATTATTTTAATTCCAATTGTTCTAATGTTTTCGCTTTACAGTTGGCGAGCCGAGGATTATTTCAGAGCCCAGCCTATTGTTGGGGTGCCGGCTGGTGAGAAATTTCAATTCCTTCATCACATGGTTCAAGGAAATAAAATCTATCTATGGCTAATCAACGTGGATGATTTGTTTTCGGCCAAAAAAGCAACCGATACATTTCCACCACAAACCTATGTTATACCTAGAACTAAAAATGAGGAAGATGCCTTGGAAAAGGCAGAGGAACAGGTTAAAAACGGTATTGTTGTTTTTGGTATGAAGGGCGCTGGCAAAAAGGACGATAAACAAGGATATAATGGATTGAATGATTTTCAGACCCATCCTTTTGATCCCAGAACTGACGCTCCTACTAAAAATTAGAAATTTGTTCCAAAGCCCTCTCAAAGGATAAATAGGAGTAGAGAGGGAAACTGGTATGGCAAAAGGCGTAACTGTCTCCGTAAGACCAAAGAAATCCATTATTGCCAAAAGCAAACTTGCCAAGGCCATGATGGCCGATGCCTATTTCGTAGAATCTCCCAAACATTGTCCTTTTCGTCCCACTGTTGACTATGTGGAAAAATGGTTTGCCATAATCAACAAGGAAGTGTTTAGCGGACAATTGAGAAAGCCAGATAAAATCGAAGTCCGCCGCCGGCACAAGTGCTGGGCTGAAACTGGTGGATATGTTTTGAATGAAGATGGGCAAGAAACTGTTGTAATCAATCTGAGTATCAATCACCGATTCAAAAGCCATAAACACTTCCTTTCAGTCTTGGCTCATGAGTGTGTTCATATTTACGAATATCTAACAGGACAGACAATGGGGCACGGCCAAAATTTCTTGGCATGGGGACCAAAACTTGCAAAGTTTGGCGTCCAAATATAAATTCCTTCTGTCTTTAAGTGAACATACAATAAATCCCAAGTACAGTATAATTAAAAGAATGGACAAGGGCCTATGGCACTTCCATTATCACATTGAATTTTTGGTGAATGTGAATTGATTACGTAAAACGTAAATCCAAATATTATGAGGATTTTTAAAATGAAAAATTTAATTTTGGCGCCCCTTTTTGGTCTTGCTCTTTGTGTAGGAGCCATTCCATTGGCCTCGGCCGCTCCAGTGAGCGATACCATGTTCAATCCTAATTACCTGAGAACCGTCGATTGTGAAACAACGTCGGTAGGAAACATTTTCCTATATCAGGATTGTAACGGTTACAATCGGGACAGAAGTCCGGTTGAATGGAATTATTGGCACAATGACAGGGACAGTCGAAGTCATTTCCGACATACCGAGAGGAGATATAACAGTAGAGGATATGATAATGAGGGGCAATATCAAAATCGCGGATATGATCCTTATTACAATGAAGGATACCATCACAGATCACATTAGCAAATATTTGAGCATGTGAATTTTTAGGTGATGATGAAATCCCTTTCTATCAGTAAAATGATAGAAAGGGATTTTTGATGCAAAACGCGCAATAAAATTACGTATGGTTTTCCGGGCTCCAGGGCGGCTTTGCCGTATATCGGCTTATGAAGTCCTATAGAACAGTCTCTAGACCGCTGTACGACCTTCTAATGAGACTGGATTTTCCTGGCTCTATTAGACGGTCACTGGGTGGTTTTGGTAGTAGAGCATAGGCAATCAGTCATACCGCTTTCCAGAACGCACCCAAAAGCCTTCTAATGAGCGCGTAATTTAATTACAAAAGTTAATAAAACAACGCAATTATATTTCCGTCGTTCTATGCTAGATTATGAGCATCGAAAGAACGAAAGGGACGCCAAAATGTCCGTCACTCGATACGTTTACAAGGAAGAGTCCTGGAAATATCCCAAGGAGGAGCAGGGCGCTTTTGTGACTGAATATGAGGGCGCGGTTCTAAAGTTGTCCAGTGGCCCCTGGCAGGTCATGTCTGATATTTGGGGCACTCAGTGGTGGGCTCTTGTCTGGGACGGCAACGCCGCCAAGCAAGTCGTCTATCAGCACACGGAAGGCGGCCCGCAGGGAAAGGCAAATGTCGATGCCACTCCCGAAGTCGTGGAAGCCTATCGCGCATGGCTGGTTCAGAAATACTACAATGAGAACGTGAGGCGCCAGCAGGAAGCGGCTGAAAAGCCTGAAAAGGGTAAGGTCGTTCGCGTTGTGTCTAGGCGCAATGGTCAGGGCGGCGTCGGGAAGGTCGAAGTTTATCTCCCGATTTGGGTCTGGGAACGGAACGTGGTCGTTGAAAATCCCGCCCAGTATTTGGACTTGAATGAAGCCATGGAACGTGCTAAGAATAGGGCTGACGCTGAGGTCGCGTCCAAGTAAGGAGAAGGAAGTGAGTGATATTCGCGTTCAATATGAAAAAATGCTGGTGCGCCTGGCCGATCTTGACCAGGCCATCGAAGACACCAAGGATACCTGCGGCGTCGGTTCGTGGATCAAACAACATGCGGAATACAAGGCTGAGCGTCACCGGCTCTCCGAAATTGCGAAGAGGATGCACAAACAAATTTTTGGCCGTGTTTCATGAGGAAAGAATCCTATCCAACGATGGCCGAAGTCGAAGCCGCTTCCAGATATGATCTATGTTATTGGTGGCGGTTTCTTGACAGTCCTGGAATGGAAGCCATCGGAATGGATTCCTTTGAAGACGTGCTAAATCGTCAAGTGGTGATTATGAATCGCATCAAGGAACGAATGGATGAAGTTGGTGGATTTACGCCAGAAATTTCAAAATCATTAGGGTGGTGAAAAAAATGGCACTGGGATTCCTCGCATTGTTTTTTCTCTATTTTTTGAATGAAAGGGTGAAAGTCTTAGAAAAGGCAATTGCCGCTTTAGAGGTAAAAAAGCAATAAAATTACTCTTCTTTTTTCGTGTATTTTGATTGGTTTTATGAGACAATCTAACAGTGAGAAATAAGGAGATTGTGTCATGACTACCGCCCAGATTGCCGCTGAAAAGAGGCGATATGAGGAAGAGTTGATGAAGTGGTTGGTGTGGAAGACCACGCCAGAACAGATGGCGCTCCGCGCCGCAAAGAAGGAGTAATGTGATATGAAAACTTTCTATGCAACGATGCTCTATCCTATCGAGCCGAAGGAGAAGGCCAGCAAACAAAAGGTCGCCAAGATTGTGGCGGAGACGGAGGAGAAGGCTTGGGTTGCGGCGTATGAAGTCAGTCGCCAGTTTGGGGCTGTGGTCCTCAAGATGGCAGACGAGAATCATAAGACGCTGAAACATCCCACGGCGAGGTTTGCGGAGAAGCTGTGATGGAATTACCTGATTGGAACAAACGTGAAATTTTAGCGGCCTTTCGAAAAATGTTGGCCGATATGGGATATTTCAAACAGGCTCGTTCCATCGACTATGAGGGCGACCTGAGTCCGTATGAAAGTCTTTGGGCGCAGATGGAAGCCGAAACGGATTGCAAGGATTAAGAAATGGAAATCAAGCTACATAAAGTTGCAGGGCTCTTATCCGGCAATTATAAAATGATTCTTTCATGGGAGGAAGCCCGAATAATTCAAAAGGCAATCGCCCAGACTAACCGAGGCATGTTTTTGCCAGAGGACAGGGCAATTCTCGATAGGTTGCATAATGTGTTTGTAGATAAACCAGGAGAAAAAATATGAGTGATATGCACGGACCATTTGAGGTCGATTTGAAGATTCGCATGACTGACGGCAATCAGACTGCCGTGGTCACTTACACTCTTCCGGTTGGGCAGTATCCAACCAAGGAATCAGTCCAGAAGGGCATGGAGGAATCTCTCAAACAGGTTCGCGAACAGATGAATTCCGAGGACTGGAATTTTCTAAATCGTCCTGATTTTGAGAATGAAGTTCTTGGTGAACGTACTGGCGGCATTATGGGTCGCGGCAACAATCGCTTTGCGACCAAGGACGATTGGGACGAGGCGCCTGATCTTTATCCAATGCCAATGGCGTAAAATGAAGCCCTGGATATATCTCAAAAAGAAATCGGAGGTTGTTGCAGAACTTTTGAATTTCTGCAACACTCCTTTCTTTGAGGGAATGCTTCGCGAGGAAGAATTGGCAGTGGTGGATGAATTGATCGAAGCTGGATTAATGAAGCGCGTATATGAAGGGGCCGCTGGATTTATGGGATTGGCAAAGGTTGTTAGTATATGAGTGTTTTTAATCCCACCGTAATCAAGAAATGTGAAATGACCGGGGCAATGGTCGTACAAACTTCACCAAATCTTTTCAAAGTTTCGTTGAACAAGCGCGGTACTTATGTGTTTAACAATAAGGCATCTGCCCTTTCGTATTTCGAAAAATATAAAGGGCGCTCGAAATCAGAATTGAGGATGATCGCATGAGCGTTGATCTAGGCGCCGACATTACATACGGGCTGGTTGCTCTTTTAATGAGTTTCGCCGCTTACTTGTTCATGCGAGAAATCGCCATTTGGATTTGGAGAAAAATCTAATGAGTGTCATGTGGTGCCAAAAATGCGGCGACGTACTAATTGACACGGATTTTGATGTGGAATCATGGGTCCGTCTTAAAAATAAAAAGGACGAGGCATGTTGGTGTCTCGGCTGTCAGGAACTTTATGCCGACGAAATTCTAGAGGAGGAATAATAGTTGAAGTCCACCTAGAACTATGTTAGACTGAATCGAATTTGAAGGCAATATTGCCACAACAACATGATGGAGAAATATGATGAAAACGAAACAATATGAACACCTGCTGGAACTTCTGGCAGCACATCCAGGTGAATTCGTCGCCATGGCAAAGGTCGAGGCTCTGATGGCCAAGACAGGAATGGTCGCCCAGCGTCTTTCAACATATGTTTGGGAGATTGCCAATAAGGCAAAGGGCAAGGTCGAGACCCAGAAGGACGGCCGCAAGGTGACTGGTTACAAGCTAGTCAACGCGGAGAAGTTCACTGGCTTCAAGGCTGGTGTCAAGCCTGGAACAGAGCCAACAAAGAATCTTCCGAAGACTGGCCCGCAGACTACGGCCAGTGTTGATGCTGCTGTTGTGACGAACATGGCGAAAGCTGCTGCGGCGAAGAAGAAGGCCGCCAAGCCTGCCAAGAAAGTTGCAAAGCCTGCGGCTCCGAAGCCTGCGGTCAAGAAAGTCAAGGCACCTACGAAGCCTAAGAGTGTTGTGATGGCTCCTACGGTGCCGGCAAAGCCTGCGGATGCTCCAAAGTCCACAAAGAAAGTTGTGGCGGTTGGTCCAAAGAAGGATGTCCCAGCGGCAAATACTGCTGCCCCGGCACTTCCTAAGACGTTGGATACTCCTGGCGTCGATCCAGCATTTGATGAAATGCCGGAACTTCCGGCGTTCATGGATCGGACGAGCGGCACTGTAGTTAGCGACCAGTAAAAATTTCAATGGCTTGTCATCCTGCCCTGTGGTCTGATGATAAGTTCGATGAAGTTTTTATAAAACCATTTAGGAGAAAAAATATGAGTGAAGGAGTAGACCCATATGCCGATCCTGCACCATATCATGCTGCCGTAGAACCACTACCGGATCATTTGGCGGGAGATTTACCGCCCGCCAAGGACCCAACCAAACATTGGGAACGTGTTTGTTACGAATTATCCCGAATAGAAGTTCCTGGTGGCTGGTTATATAAATCGGATCAGGCCTATGGAATTGCTTTAGCTTTCGTGCCTAACAACCATTAAATTTTTTCTAGAATTTTTTTGTTTCGCGCATATATATAACTACGCTCTCTCTATCACATTTTTAGATTACCAAAAAACAATTAGATCGATTACATTTTTTTGTTGAATACCACTTTTGTTTCTGATATACTGCAAAAGTTAAATCGGTTGGTAATTTCTAGACAGGGAAGGTGTGAAATGACTAGGTAGAAAATCGCTTCGGATTAAATGTAGAATAACACATTAAGAACTAATTACCCTTTCATGGAGGGCATGAGCCCATCGAAGTGAAAGGTTATTTGAAGATTGTTTCATTTTCATTTTTAAGCCCCGGCATTGGGGACACTGGAGAGAAAATGAAACAAGGGAAAGATGCCAATGCAAAGCCGGGGCATCAGGTGCGAACAGCAAGTCTGGGTGGCTAGTTCGCCTTAGAGTAAAGGAAAGAGTTGGGACTATGTGTGTGTCCCTCTCTTTTCCCAGTTACCGAAGTAAATTATTTGATAAACCTGGGCCACAGGCTCTTATCTTTAGAAGTTCGGTAATTGCGAAAAGAGAAACTACCGCTGTTTGACAAGTTAATAGAAAACGAGAAATCTGCCGAGGCGTCGTCTAGCGATCTAGGATGCTTCCCTCTCAAGGAAGGTGACGTGGGTTTAAATCCCGCCGCCCCGGCCAATTTCTAAACCACAATGTAAACGTCAGGAAGGCGTCTACACGATCAGTAATTTTGACCGCGGTAGAGTGGCGCGGGATATAAATTCCATCGAGACCGGTAATGATCCGGCATGTTTCCTCGAAAGGGCGAACAAAAACAAAATCGGGAAAAGAAATTACTCCTTGCAAGGTGATTGAGTAAGTAGCGAATTGCACTAACATCAAACTTCGCATAAAGATTGATGTTGCGGTATAAGCCCGCCTGACGCTTTTCTGTCGCTTACATTGTGGAATATTTCTTTCGTCAGGGCTGATTCTTTGAGTGCCCATCGTGGCCGTGAGTGTCTTGCAAGACCTCTGTAGAAGTTCATTAGTCTAATAGGAGGACGCCGGTTACAAAACCGGAGGTAGTGGCGCAATTCCACTATGAGTAATCAGTTCTGACGAAAGAAATATAAAGATTGCCCCGCTCAGAGGCGCATGGTGAAACTCCAGAAAACTCTGGGCGCCTTTACGTCCTTGATCCTGATGGCCGAATATTGTCCTAATTTTTGCGAAAAAGGGCTGGGCCAGGCCAGTGAGGATAGAAGTCTTACGCAAATAAGACAAGCTATCGTGTCTGAAAGGGCACCCGGGGCACCTATAGAATTCCTGTAGTTTAATCGCATAAGAACATCCGTCACGGGACGGGAGGTGCTGGACTAGCGAACCAGCCGGGGATATGAAAATACGGGATGTTGGGTGAAAACCCCTCACATTTAAAAGACCGGCTATGAAGCCGTCGCCCTTTAAAAATTAGCCTTATCCGACCGAAAGTCTGAAATGAGGGACGGTTTTATATGTCGCGCCAATCAACAGAAACCGAGATTGAATTGCTGCATACGGCCATCTGAAAAGATGCGTGGCTAAAACAATTGGCTGGTTCTCATTCGCGTTTGAGAGAAATGATGGAGCGTTCCCACGTCCATCGCCCGCCATAAAGTTTGTGTTAGAGTATCGTTGAAAATTAGAGGAACACTTGGCCATCGGCCGGGGGATCGCTACTAGTGCGATGCTAACCAGTGCAAATCTGGGCTCTAACGTTTAGTTTGGGCTTGTAGGTAAACGGGATACCGGTTCGCTTGCACCGATCAATTGAGGGTTCGATTCCTTCCAGGTCCACCAAGTTTCTTGCCACCCGATAGAAGGGTGGCTTGCCCGCGGATTGTACCGCGCGGATGGGAGAAAAAACGAAGTTGCGGGCGTTATAAAGTTGCCCGGCCGGTTGACAAGTCTGTGCAGTTTAATTCCATGTTTTTTTTAGAGTTCATTCATGGCCGTGGGGAAATTATCGCCCTATGTTAGCAAGTTGTCCGGTCCACATAGATGTTCTGGAAATGTGCCGAAGCCAGAGGCGAGAGATACGACCCCGGATGATAATGACCGGGCAACGTCACAATTCTCTCCATGAATGATTTAGTATTTGGCCTATAAGCGGTTTTTATCTAATGGGCCTTGGAAGATAGTTAGCAGATGCTTCCAAAGGCTTTGACCGCGAAAAGGATACGGGGCTACCGTCCTTTTTGAAAAACATTAGAGCGTTCTACCATCCGGTGGTTCGCGGCCAAGTTTTTTAATGCGTCTATAGTAGATTGGATTTGCCTCTGGCTTCCAACCAGATGAAGTCTGGGTTCGATTCCCACTGGACGCGCCATTCTAGGTTTGTATGTGGTATCCATAAAATGAGAAAAACATACATCGATTTTTAATGCGGGGTAGAGGAGAAGTTCCTTGCTTGGTTCATACCCATGAGACGTTGGTGCAAATCCAGCCCCCGCTCCCAATTTACGTCGGTGTAGTGTAACGGTAACACAACGGCCTCCAACTCCGTTATTCTGGGTTCAAATCCTGGCACCTTCGCCAATCCACGCCAATGATTTATCATTGGCCCCTGATGATAAACATTTTCGAATGTGAGGCATCAGACTATTAGCAGCCTCGCCAATCCGGCGAGTTTTTCTCTACACAGTGGAGAAAGTCTGCAAGTCGCCAGATGGGCGACGGCGCCGTCCATGCAATCGCCAAAACATCATCGAAGCATCGAAGCCGGCATAAGATGCTTCCCCTTTTTTTGTTTTCTCGTTTTCTATTTTCTTGGTGGAGTGGTTTCCAGAACTGTCTTCACCCGCGATCAAAAAGGGTCCTTTTTAGGGTCCTTTTTTTGTTGCCAAAATTCCTCAAAACACGCAATAAAATTACAAAGATTTTTCTTGGACTTTTACCCAGAAAAGCGCATACTATCGATAGTCTTTGTAAGGAGTTTTCCATGTTTGAATTCTCAGTCAGCTATGGGATCGGGCCAAAGATGATCCAGACAGTTGGAGGGCCCATCGCAGAGGAGGCAGCTTCCCCGGCATATATCGCGTTTTGTGATAACACGTATGAAACTCTTGTCGGGAAGAAAGGGTTCGGAAAGAATGGGCCAAGTCAGCGCCATTTGAACTTTTCGTTTCCTTCGCTGTTGTCGGCAAATTTTGGGCGTGGGCAGTTGACAAAGTGGATCAAGAAGAATAAGATTCATTCAGTTGAGGTCAGCGCCGTCATGAAGATGGAGGAATAAAATGGAACGCGCAAAAGCGCAAATGCTCCACTCAGAATTCGGTTTCTTGGCGAATGAATTCGCCAAGAAACATGGACTTGTCGTGGCGCTCGGCAAGAGTTCTTTCGGCGAAAATTTTTTCAAGGGCAAGTTTGAATTGAAAGAGCCCGGGAAGGTTTCAGTCCTCGAAAATCTCGAATGGAATTCTCTCGGCGTCAAGCCCGAAATGATCGGGAAGATGATTAAGTCGCCCACGGGAGAAATGTTCGAATTGACCGGGGTGAAGGCGTCTCGTTGGAAGTTTCCTCTCCAGATCAAGAATGTTCGGACGGGGAAGATGCACAAGGCGCCAGTGTCCTATCTCAAATTTATGGTGGCATGATGAATATCTCCACGAAGAAATTCATTTGGGATAAGGCTACCAAAATATTCGTAGCCGAAATGTCCGATCTTGGAAAGGATTTCGAGTTCGAACAGATTTATCCCAATGATGCAACAAACGTCGGCTTGGTTCTTGTTTCGGCCCGAACACAAAAACCGATGCTAATGTTGCTCGTGGATACATTAAAAGATGCCGACGATGATATTGTTTGTTGGAAACTTGAACCTGCAAACACAGAAAATAACGGCCTTTGCAAAATGATTATCTATAACGATTGAGAGAAATCAAATGCCAAAATATCCTGATATCGAAGTCGAATTGATCGGGCAGTCTGGAAATGCTTTCTATATTATCGGGGCTGTTCTAGCGGCACTTCGAAAGGCGAGAGTTCCCGAAGAGGAACGAAAGAATTTTCGTATCATGGCAATGGCTGGCGATTATGATTGGCTTTTGCGGACCGTTATGGCTTATGTGGTCGTAACATGAAAATTCTTGGCTTTCATTTTGCCGCTGGCGCCACTGTGCTTCTTCTGCTGGCACGATGGATGCAAGTGTCCCATGGAAATCCTGAGGGTTGGACGCTTTCCTATTGGTGGTGTTTCTCGCCTATGATTATCTGGGCTCTTGTTTGGCTCTTGATAATTCGTTTAGTGATTGGATTTTTTCATTCTATTTTTTGGGAGATAAGAAAATGAATTTAGATCGCCTCTATGAAATTCTCGCCGCGACAACGGCACAGTTTCGCAACCAGGCCGAGGAACTAACAATCGAAGATGGTCCGGTTCGCGTCGTGGATATGAACATCAATCCGCCTGTTTCTGCGGCGCGCCCTAGCCTGGTAGTGGTCGATATGGTGCTTTTGAGCGTCGGCGTGGACAAGGTTGCTGCCGAGAAATACAAGGACGAATTGGTGGCAATTCTCAAGGAATATCCAGAGCCAGAACGGCTCGCCGGAGGACCAAATTATATGGAAGTCGGTGCGGCCGTTGGCGATCAGGGCGCAGCGTTTCAGTTATTTGCGCTTGGTCAGGTTCTTGGATTGTGGAAGGTAATCACCCCAGCCTTTTTTGGAATGACAGGCGACGAAGCCAAAAATACCGCCGGCATGGGATTTATCATGATTACAGGATTTAAGGCTTGAAATTTTTCAATCGATGTGGTAAGATAATTCCATGACCTGTTACATTTTTGATCTTGACGGGACGCTGGCAGATATCAGTCACCGGCGTCATTTTGTTGCAACGAAGCCTAAGAATTGGGCGGCGTTCAATGCGACGATGCATCTGGACAAGCCAAATCAGCCGGTCGTGGACCTAATCCAAATTGTTTTCTATTTCGGTTGCGAACAGGGCGAAAATGATCAACCCAATAAAGTCGTCATTTGCTCTGGGCGAGGCGAGGAACAGCGCAAGGTGACCGAAGATTGGTTGAAGGAACATGCTATTCCTTTTCATGGTCTCTACATGCGCCCTGCCAAGGACAATCGCGCGGATTATATCGTGAAGGAAGAATTGCTCGCGAAGATTCGTGCCGATGGCTACGATCCAACGGTGGTATTCGATGATCGAAACTCGGTCGTGGAAATGTGGCGACGTAATGGATTGATTTGTCTTCAAGTTGCACCAGGAGATTTTTAAACCAGGAGGAAATCATGGGCGTTGATTGCACCATCTATCTCATGCACGGCGTTAAAATTGATTGGGACGATGATTTGAATGAAGCGTTGAATGACGATCCACTTTATGCCGCGATGAATGATTCAATGGTATTGGATGCCATGGGCGGCGAATATATGTGGTTTGGAAATATTCTAGCCAGTGGTGATTATGCCGAGGCAGTTGATTATGTCCTCGATCCTGAAACGTTTGTATCCAAAGAAGCCGAATATCGTGCCAAGTTTAAGAAACTCTTGCCTGATTTTGAACATCTGATTAAAGACAAGAAATTCGAATATCATTTCTTTTCCCACTACAGTTGAGAACAATAAATGAAACACTTCTATAAGTTTCCTATCATCGAAAATATTTCTGATGTGCTGCCGGCGATTAAGGACGCGCCAGAGTTTGCCGTGTCCGAGAAAGAAGGCGGATACACTGTCGTCAATTATCACATGGCGACCAAGGATACTTTCCCTCCAATAGTTGATGGCGTGGACGATCATTATGCCCGGGTGCGCCGTGAATGTCGCGGCATCATTTTCGAAACGTCTACAGGCAGACTTATTTCTCGTCCATATCACAAATTTTTCAATGTGAACGAACGCGCCGAAACACTAAGCGAAGAATTGAACATTCTTTGGCCACATGTGATTTTGGAAAAACTTGATGGTTCGATGATCCGCCCTTTCTATGTGAATGGACAAATTCGTTGGGGCACGAAGATGGGTCTGACAGATGTTGCGATGCCTGCCGAGGCGTTTGCTGTGGCTCGGACAAATTATGTGCGTTTTGCAGAAGTCTATCTTAGTATTGATTGCACACCACTATTCGAATGGTGTTCGCGTTCGCAAAAAATTGTTTTGGATTATCCACAAGATCGCCTTGTGTTGACAGGAATGCGAGTCAATCGTTCTGGTAATTATTATACTCAACCAGTTTTGGAACAAGTGGGTAATGAATGGGGAATTGATTTGGTTCAGCCTATTTACCAGAAAATTAAAATCGAAGATATGAAACACTTTCAGGATCATGTCGCCGCCATGGAAAACACCGAAGGCTATGTTCTCCGTTGGACGGATGGACATATGGTGAAGATCAAATGCGATTGGTATCTTGCACTTCACAAGGCCAAGGCCGCCCTGATGCAAGAAAAGGGATTGATCGAATTAATTCTTGACGAAAAGCTGGATGATTTGAAGGCGGTTCTGGAGCCCGTGGATCGTGAAGCGGTCGATGAATATGCCGATGCCTTTAATATTGGCGTCCAAAAAACTGTTCATTCAGTTGAAGATGATTTCTTTGATTATTGGGACGATCAAAAACAAAATTGGATTTCTAATGGCATCAATGCAGTCTTATGTGAAAATTTAGAAGAAGTAGAACGTTTAAAGAAAAAGAATTTTGCTCTTTGGGTAAACGAAAAAATTGATCCATCATTACGATCAATCATGTTCAAGATGTATTCAGGAATGGATGCTAAGGAGTCTATCCTGGACGCTATTCGAAAAAATCTTGGCACACAGAAAAATGTCGATAAGGTGCGCGGCTTGTTTGGTTGCGTGACGTGGAAAGGATTAGCCAATGGAAATTAAGATTGAGAAACCTATTTGTTATATGCTCGTTGGTCTGCCTGGTTGTGGCAAAACTACTTGGCGCAACAAGACGATTGGTGTGTTGTCTTCCATCCACGGGCTCTTTCAGGTCGTTTCTTCGGACGAATGGATCGAAGCTTATGCTCATAAAACTTTTCGGACTTATGATGATGTGTTCAAGGAATATGTTCCCACGGCGTCCCAATTGATGCACCGTCAGCTTGAAGAAGCAATTTCGAACAAATGGAATATTCTTTGGGATCAAACCAATCTTACCGAAAAGGCCTGGAAATTCAAATTGGATCGAGTCAAAAAGGCCGGTTACGAAACCGTGGCCATATTGTTTCTGACCGATCCGGCTCTTTGTGTCGAGAGACAGAAATTGCGCCCCGGTAAGAATATTCCGAACAACGTCTTTATGCAGATGGTGGAGAACTATAAGCCTTTGGCCAACGGCACCAAAAATTTGTTGGATTATTTCGACAAGGTGGTCTATATCAACGAATAAATAAGAACTGAAAGGATGTTCTCCATGAAAAAATATCTAGGCCTTGTCTTTGTTTGTCTCCTTGCATTTGCTGGATTTGTTGCCTATCAAAACACTCCGCATGTAACTCTTCCTGTTTCTGTGGCGGTTCAATCGCCTTCCGAAGTTTCTCTGGCTCCGCTTGTGAATAAAGTTTCCGATTCAGTGGTTCAAATTTTTGATGGTATTATAATCAATAATCTTGATACCTCGAAAAAATTTGCGGATGATGCCGCAAGTGGAAAATTAGATAATAAGATCGAAGAGGGTTCCGGAGTTATTTTCGATGCTGCTAAAAAATATATCATTACTAATTATCATGTCGTAAGCAATGATACAAAAAACATTACTGTCGTTTTACAAAACAAATACTATCTGAAAGCCAGATTAGTATATGGCAACGAAAGATTTGATTTGGCCATTATTGAAATTGTCGATGATCTTCCTGTAAATGTAGTTTTACATCAATCTGATTTGGAAGATTCATCTAAGGTTCAAATTGGTGATTATGTAATGGCTATTGGTGCCCCATATGAACTTCCTCAAACTCACACCTTTGGCAGAGTTTCGCAAACTAAAGAATATAAGGGTGGAGGATATGCCATTCTTCAAATTGATGCTCCTATCAATCCTGGAAATTCAGGCGGGCCGTTATTCGATATGGATGGAAAAGTAATTGGTATTGATTCATCAATTTACAGTCCAACCTCAGGCAGCGTAGGCATCGGATTTGCCATTCCATCTAATGACGTTGCAAATTTTATCGATCAATATAAAAAATATGGTAAATTTATGTTTTCTAAACTTGGTGTTCATATTTCAAAAATCATTGATGATGATCATATTATGCGCGTTCAAATAGTTGATACCGTTATTGACGGCGAAGCCGATAAGGCTGGATTGCGGGCTGGCGATGTTCTATTATCATTGAACGGAGAAGAATTTAGTTTGCTTGATGGGGCCGTACACGATATTTCTCTTATGCCAGCAGGCAAACCAATCCCATTTATCATCAAGCGAAATATGGCTGGTATTTGGAACACTCTCACTGGAACCCTAACCTTAGGAGTTAGTCCTTGATGTTGCAAATTAGCGGTCAAGAATCTTCTATACTTTCGTTCATCCAAAGATTTCCTGAATCGAAGGAAGCCTTGAAATTATATGAAGGTTTAAGACCCGAGGTTCGAACAATAGCCCAGCAATATATGTTAAAGGAACACGATGCCAATTTACACAGTACGAAACACAAAGACAGATAAACAATATGATGTAGATTTGAAGATGAAGGAATTTGAGGATTTTCTTCGGAACAATCCTGACATTGTTCAAGTTTTCGTCAAAATGAATATTGGCGATCCCATAAAACTCGGTATCAAGAAACCTCCGGCTGATTTCATGAAGGGCGTCATCGCGCCAATGCAGGAAAAATATGGAAAAAATCACGAAACAAAATTCAAGGTACCAAAGGAAATTTAATGTTGGAACAAATTGGTAATGATCCTTCTAGATGGGATGGAACCCATATACAATTCATTCCCACTGGAATTGTCAAAGGGCAAAAAACGTCACGATGGAATATTGAATCAAAATATGGTGGGTTTCTTGGTGAAATTAAATGGTTTGCTAAATGGAGGAAATATAGTTTCTTTCCTGAGCCCGATTGTATTTTTGAAGAGACATGTATGCGCGACCTTTCTCAATTTATTGAGGACAGAACATTAGAGCATAAAGCTGGAATATAAATATGACTGATAGTATGAAAGAAATTACTTTCTTCAAACGGGATTTGGCACTAAAAAAGAAAGAAGATCAAAAAGCCATGTCGGCCAAGCGTAAAAAGAATCACCAAAATACTACTCAAACACAACCTTTCTTCCTTAAAAAAATCAAGCCGTTAAATTCAAAACAAGAAGACGCATTTGATGCCTATGATGATGGCAAGAATTTGCTGTTGCATGGAGTGGCGGGCACAGGCAAAACCTTGCTCGCCCTCTATCTTTCTTTGGATGAATTAAGTCGGACAAACAAATACAAAAAACTTCTGATTATCCGATCCGTTGTTCCTAGTCGAGACATGGGTTTCTTGCCGGGCAACGAAAAAGAAAAATCAGCCGCCTATGAAGACCCTTACAAGGCAATCTGTACCGAACTTTATGATCGTGGCGATGCCTATGAAATTCTAACAAACAAAGGCGACGTGGAATTTACAACCACTTCCTTCTTGCGGGGTATGAACTTCCATGATACAATCGTCTTTCTGGATGAAGTTCAAAATTTGTCAGGCGGGGAATTCAATACCGTCATGACCCGTATTGGTGAGAACAGTCGCGTAATCGTGGCTGGTGATTATCGCCAAAGCGATTTCGTGGACACAGGCATCAACAATTCGATTAGGGCCTCGTTGAATGTCCTACGGTCTTTACCATCAGTGATAGATGTAGAATTTGGAGTAAATGAAATTGTGAGGTCTGGCTTCTGTAAGGAGTGGATTCTCGCACATTGGAAGGAATAAATTGATATTTCGTCATGATCCTATCCCTATAACCTGGGACAGACCTAAACTTGTTGAAGGATATGGCGAAGGCCACTATTATCAAGTCCCAGGCATCGCCACTGTTTTCCCTTCTATCACGACCATTTTAAGCGCCAAATCTTCCCGAGGTCTTGATAGATGGCGCCAGAGACTTGGCGATAAGGCAGCCGACACGATCAAAAATAGTTCGGCATCGCGTGGCAAATCTCTCCATGCCATATCTGAAAAATATTTGATTACTGGTGATGCCAAACAGGCACTCACTGGAGTAATGCCGGACCAGATAATTCAATTCAAGGCATGGCAGCCTGTATTAGATCGTATCAATGATATTCGTGGAATTGAACTTCCAGTTTATTCCGAACAACTGGGTATTGCTGGAACGATGGACGTTGCCGGTTCGTTTGATGGTGACGAAGCTATCATCGATTTCAAAAATGCTCGCAAGCCCAAGTTACCAGAATATGTCGAGAGTCATTTCATTCAAGCAACCGCATATCAGCGAATGCTCCATGAACGATCTGGATGGAATCCTAAAAAGCTTGTTATTCTAGTGGCCGTGTTTGACCATGAACCTCAGGTATTCGTGGAGGACATTTCAAAACGGCATGTGATTAATCTTGTGAAAGCAATTGAACATTGGAAGGGAAAAAGCCCAAAAATGTGTTTGTTCCTACCAAATAGATAGTGTATAATGCTAAATACTACGTCAGCGTTTGATACTGACATAAAGACATTGGAGACCCGGGTGCAATTCCCGGCTGTTCCACCAAGCACATTGGCAGACTGATACTTTTAATTTCAGCCAAATTAGGATTCGCGATCTAAAGAGTCAGTGTGTTTCGTGGGACAGAACTAGGATCGATCCGTGTGGAATAAAATCAGGGTAGTTGACCGGTAAGATACGACCGTAAATTTGTTCAAAATGTTAAATGCAAAACGAGACAATCGTTTTTCCGTGAAGGCACGAAAGAGTGGGCAACCACTTCCACTTCGGGCACGGACTTTCTCTCCAGTAGCTTTGGCTGCCTAAGGAAAGTCTAAACTTCCAGGCGTATGATCTTCGACGTGGCAACAGAATAGAGGATAGAGGGAAAGGGCTCTAAACAAGCCCTTTTTCTTTTCCCGTAATTTTCAAGGAGAAATCAAAGTATGTTTCATGCTCTCATTACAAAATATTCGTCACTCTTACTTTTAAGCGGAATTCTTTTCTGCCTTTCCGTTGTTCAACCAACTACCATTCCAATGACTATACATACCATCCATGACTATGATCGTGGAGAACTTGTTGCCGAAGCGGCCCAATTGGCTTGTATGACCAAAACGATTTTTCTAGAGGCGGCCAATCAACCAATGACAGGGCAACTTGCCGTGGCATTCGTAATCAAAAATCGTTCGATTAAATCAGGGAAATCTATCTGTGAAGTGGTATATGAACCATTGGCCTTTTCGGTATACAATGGACATAAGAGACCACATATTGATTTAAAGAAATCCTATAATAAAGTCATATGGGATCAAATTTATTCACTTGCTTCCGCGGTGGATTTACATTATAATCAATTAATTGACATAACAGACGGTGCCCTTTATTACCATACTTTGAAATGCAAGCCACGCTGGCATATGAAACTTGTGAAAACTCTGGTTCTGGGTAACCATATATTTTACAAGGAAGCCAATGCCAACGAAACAGGAAATCAAGGATTTTAGTCAAGCGGTAGAAAATTTAGTTTTCAATGAGCGATTTACTTATTTGGAAGCTATTCAAACATTAGCCGAAAAGAAAAAAATTGAAATTGAGACGGCAGCAAAATTGTTAAGCCTAACAGTGAAGGCGAGATTATTAGAACAGGCCGAGGCGCTTAATTTGGTCAAAAAATCCAAAAAGAGGAAATTGCCAGTATGATTGAAAACGTAAGACGTTGTTGCCGACGTTGCGAAGAAGAGGACCTTTCCAAATTGAGTGACATGGATCAAATTTTTGGTCGCATGTTTATTGTCTGTCGCGAATGTGGAAACAAACGTTGTCCGAAGGCAACTTGGCACGAAAATATTTGCACTCATAGCAATGACACTGGCCAACCAGGGAGCGATTATTGAAATGAAAGCAATTAAACAAGTTCAAAACATTTTGATAAAAATACAAAAATTAAGAGAAAAAATTAACGACATTCAAGATTCTTGTCCGCATCAAAACAAAAATAAAAAATACAAGTCCAATACTGGAAATTATGATCCTAGTTGCGATTCTTATTGGATTGATATTGATTGTTTGGATTGTGGAAAACATTGGTGTGAGGATCAATAAAATGGGCAGACATAGACTTAAAGAAAAATTCTATTACTACATAGCATTTTCCGAAGGCCCTATTGATAATGTGATTTACGATACATATCAAGAGGCGGCCAATGCCAGAGCCGATTTGAAATTACATCAACGTTTAGACACCTTCATAAAAATGGGCTCTTATAAAAATGACGGAGAATCTTAAATGCCTTATCATGAAGATTATGACGGCGAAAGATTTAAATCCGTATATAAGATGTTTTCTGAATTGTGGCCTGAATTAAATCCGGAGGAAATCTTGAAACCTAATTATCCCTCATGGGCCTGTCAGAACTGCGGCGCTGCCATAGGATGGATAGGCCGGCTTTATCAGTTTCTTAGAATTCCAATTCACAAATGTATAGGAACATATTCAATTGAACGATTCAAAAAAAATTGATGGCTACGAAGCCCATAAAAATTATTTGGCCGTCAAGAATCATTTCAAACCAAATTCGACATACAATTATTTCAAATATGATGGTGGCTTCAAATTGAGTTTGGAGACTCACGAAAAAACTCCAGGCCACTATATGTATGTCAAATTGGCTAAGAAGTATCCAACGCTGGGCGAATATAAATTTTTCTTGGCTGTGAATTTCTTCACTCAATCTAAAGCACCGTGGGTTGGCGATCTTTTAGCAAACGAATGTCATGATCTTTATTTGGCATGGGCAAAACGAAAAGAGGCGCGGGTCTATTATTATAATGAAGACATGAAAGAAGTTATGGGCACACTAGGACACAGGGCGCATACTCTATTAGCGTTGACCAAATCTAAAAAACTTCATCCGGACACATTGATGATTGCCAATCAAATTTTCAATGGTGAAATTTTCAAATGGATTACCGAAGAATATTATGCCGGCGATACGTTAGTCTGGCCGGCATTTCGTTTCAGAATGGAAAGAATGACTCCATTCCTGGAACTGACCTCAGAAGAAAAAGACGCAATAGATAAAAATAACTATTGACAATGTATCCGGTTGGATATATAATATTTGACAGTCTGCAATACAACTTATACGTTTACATAAACAAAAATATACAACCATATAGGAAAGGAAATACAAATGTCTACATATACTCTAAATTCACTCAAAAAATCCTCCAACATCGATAAGCTTTCTCAGGAACTTGCCAAGATGAACGAAAAAGGTTCAGGTCAGGGCAAGAATGCCGACGCGGAAGAATATTGGACTCTTTCAGTCGATAAGGCTGGCAATGGTCATGCCGTTATTCGTTTTCTGCCAGCGGCTTTCGTTGATGGTGAAGATGGGCTGCCTTGGGTCCGTTATTGGGATCATGGATTTCAACATCCTAAGTCTGGCAAATGGTACATCGAAAATTCTCTCACAACTTTAGGACATAAGGACCCAGTTTCCGAATATAATCGTGAACTTTGGGCCACTGGCATCCAAGCCAATCGCGATTTCGTTCAACAGAAGTCCAAGCGTCGGTTGCATTATGTGTCCAACATTTTGGTAGTTGAAGATTCGAAAAATCCTAGTGCCGAAGGAAAGGTATTCAAGTTCCGTTACGGCGCCAAGATCATGGACAAGATTTCAGAAAAAATGAATCCTGAATTCGAAGACGAAACAAGACTTAATCCATTCGATATGAATGAGGGAGCAAACTTCAAATTGAAGGCGAAAATGGTTGCTGGTTATCGTAACTATGATAAGTCTGAATTTGAAGATTCATCGGCTTTGTTTGATGGCGATGAAAACAAACAAGAGGAACTTTGGAAGAAGGAATATTCTCTCTTGAAGGTTGTTGCTGCCGATAAGTTTAAAAGCTACGATGAACTAAAGACTCGTTTCGATAGTGTCATGGGATTTGCTGGTGGAGAAACACCACAGGCCGCTCCTAAGACGACAGAGACACAACGGCGAGTTAATAAGAGTGCCGAAGCGGAAGATGGTTCTCGTTTGGAAGAAACTTCCAAGCCAACCAAATCTACTGATAAAGAAGATAATACCAACTATGATGCATTCTTCGCTGGTCTAAACGAAGAATAAGGAAATTCGTAGGCCCCCAGTCCCCGGAAGAAATTCCGGGGATTTTTTTATCCTAAATCAGGACGTGAGGTGTTTTCTGGATTCCAAGGATCAGCCCCACCGGACATATTATTAGTGATTGATTGTTTCCGACTTTGATCGATCTTGTTAGAAATAATTACGGGTGCTGTCGGCGCCGGCGTTCCTTTGATTTGATCGTTAGTGGCTTGTGATTGATGATAGACTGCCGCCAATTGATTTGGTGCGGTTGGAATGGCCGCAGCATAATTTGCTTGAAATGCGTTTGTAGCACTATTTGGTTGACTTCCTCCAGGCAAAGAAGTCCAAGTTGGAGATAAAGCATTTGCCACTCCAATTGTGTCACCCTGTTTCAAGGAAGACAAAAGATTTTTTCCTGTTCTTTTTTGATAATCGCTTTGCGCTAGAAACCAGGCAGCCTTGTCTTGATTTTCAGGAGAAAAATCTGCTAACTTCAATCTATCTTTAATCCATTTCCATGTTGTCGAAAGAAACTGATATTTTCCAGCCGCATCGGAATTGAATCCAGTTTTTTTGTATAACGCAGGATCAATAATGCCCGGATGTTCGGCATAAGAGTTAAATTTAGTACCACCCACGATAACGTCATAAGCACCTTTAGATTCACCAACAGCAATACTATTTAATAGAGCCTTGCCTTCTGGAGGAATGTCTGTATTTCCACTTAATGGTGTTACAGTTGATTTTGGTGGGGCACTCCCAGCGGCAGGAAGCCGCTGTAAATTTAATGAATCAATGTTTGATCCTGGTGGCGGATAAGTTCCGGGTGTTCCATATCCTGGTAATGTAGTAACACCAGGAGGAGTTGGAATTGATTGTCCTGGTGATTTGCCGGCGCGATATATTTGAGGATTAATACCTCTCGTGACAGAGGGATTTCTTTCTGCCGGTGTCATGGAATCTACAACATCCAAATCATGTTGATATTTCTTTTTCAAATCATCAACAGCCTTGGCGCGTTCTGCCGCACTCTTGTATGTTATTCCATTTGTATACACATCACCATAGGCCTTGTCTGGATTTGGCATATTATACTTGGCTGCCATATCACCGTAATTCAATTTATCATTTATTGTTTTAGGACTAAATCCTAGAACCTTGAGAATATCGGTTGTAGTTCCTCGTAATGCATTTGTCCAAGATTTTTTGGCATCTTTGGTCTTGCTGTAATCTTCGAAAAAGTGATACATCAAATCACCAGCGGCGGCGATGGGAATACCCCAACTTGCCAAGAAGCCTAACGCAGGAAATATCAATCCTAATCCACCTAAAATCCATCCACCAGCTTCCGCCCCGGCCATTATTTCTGCGCCGGTTGCCAGATTGCCCAATACCCCGCCGGTGCCTGGATGATATCCTTTAAGAATATCATCGATGCCGGCACCATGACCTTGACCACCACCATGACCTCGTTCCAAGATACGAATTAGATCATCAAATTTTTGTGTTTGGTCTTGTTGATTTTCCTCAGTTACTTTATCGTGTTCTCTTGTAAGCGAATCAAAATAATCCGCCTTCATCATTTCTCCAAGCTGTGCCTTTTGAAGAATGTTTGTGTGTTGAACTTCGGAATAAATTCGTCTTAGAATTTTGTTTGTTGGGGTATCCGGCGCCCCGCCTCTTGCGGCCCCGCCTCTGGTGCTTTGAACATCATAATAATCGCTGTTAGGACTCAAGGCATCTTTTCTCCCGCCAGCCGAACTTGATTTAATTGGATTGCCCCATTCGTCACGGCCAAATCTCATACGTCGCATGGACTGAGGACCTCGCCCAAGCGCCCGGGCCGTCATGACTCCTAAAAGGTCCGAGCCAGTCATGGAGTGAACTATGTTTTGCATTTCCATGCTTTTACGGAAGTTTCGCATTTTTTGGCCAATGGCTCGCTTCAAGGCGCCGCCGGTACTAACGTCGCCTTCTTCGGCCAATATTTCCGTCATCATTGAAGCAAGTGAAGCCACGATTTATTATCCTTTTCCTTTAGCAGCAATTTGTTCTTTCATTCGTTTAGTCTCTTCCTCTATTTTTTGTATCAACAGTGCAATATAAACATCCCGTTCCCACGGCACCATATTTTCCAATTCTGTCAAAGACCATTTATGATGATACATTAACGAAAAGTTTGTCTTATAGTAATTCCCTAGGCTTTCGTGGCCTAGGGTTATCCGAAAAAACTTGCGATTCCCTCAAATGGAATTACATGATCGAAACCACACTTGGAACATTTAACTTCCTTCTTGATTTTTACCTTAGGCATTTCAGTAAAGAAGTTTGAAATTTTATCGAACTGGGTTTGAGTTAATTTCTCCAACCACTCCTTTAAATCATCGCGGCTTTGTTCTTTGACTGGGAAAACAGTGTCTCCCATATAAATGTAATCGATGTGGTCAATAATCATATCTTCGGTAGCTTCGGTGGCATTGCCTTCTTTGAACTGACGCAAGGCAGCAATCGAATCAAAATTAGGATATTTCATTTTCACGCCAACATTACCCGCCAAAAGAATTTTGGTGGAATGTTCTGGCACTTTTTCTACCTTCACTGCCAACAAATCAATTTCTGTCGTAATGATATTGCCACAAACATTTCCTGCGGCATCCAAACTATTACATTGAAATTTAGGCTCGACCTTTTCGCCCATGGATCGCGCTCTAAGATTCAGAAAGAAATATTCCAAATCGAACCAAGGTAGATCACTCACATCAAATCCTGGATATGCCGAAATAATGCAGTTTTGCACGATTTGCCGAACTGCCGAAATCATGTCCGATTCCTCTTTAGATTCTAATGCCATAAGCAGTATCTTTTCCTCTTTTGTGAGAAAAGGACGGAATTTGATTTTCTTCCCATTTGAAGGGAGTTCTAGTTCATACGTAGGAACGTCAATTGTAGGTAATGGTAAAGTCATTTATAAATTCTCCATAAAAGATTAAGACCCAGAAGATGAAAAGCTTCCGGGAGTAGGTGAAGGTATTCCGAGTGAAGATAATACATTGGTGGGACTAGAACCTAGTGCCGGACCTGAATTTGGATTGTCCCAATAACGATAGGCAAACGTAACCGATAGGCGATGAAAGTTTTCGTCGGCCCAGCTAACAGGCATTGAATTAACGGCTATTGGAAAGGCCTCTAAAATATCTACCTGATAAATTAATTGACTTGGCGTTGATATGAATGAATTGTTCGGTTGACCCAAAGCAAATTCTAGAAAGCCTCCGGCTACTGCGCCTGGTCCGTTTCCAATCGATCCACCTTCATCAAATTGATAAACACAAATCGTGGTCGTGTAATCGTCTTTATAGGCCCAGTCAAAAGTTTCCACTGGATTGATTTGGTCCATCCACGTATCGAAGAAAAGGCGTTCCGAAAATGAATTGGTTACGATAAAATTAGCCGTCCAATCATTGTAGGTTCTCTGAAAAGGAAACTTGGACGAAGGACCATAAATCTTCACATCATTGGTATTCAACGTCACGCCTGGAATTTCCGTAGACTCACATTGTAAAAGAAGACCAGGAGAGTTTCCAACGAGTCCCGGAAGCAACACGGCCGTCAATTGATTAAATAGGTTGGTCAGTGGATTTCCCATGCCAATGTTTGTCAGCCCAGAAGTCGAACCGGGTTGACCTATCTGCACCAAGAATCGATTGCTCTTTGATGGTCCACCCAGGGCAATAAGATTCGATCTAAATTCATCGATAGAAGGAACACCCATTGCCATTTATTAAGCGCCCCAATATTGATGGCGTTTACAATGCGATTCGCTTAATTTTTCTCTAGTTTTTTTATCTCTAGATTTTCCTAATTTAGCCAAACGCATTTTTTCGCGTGTTGAAGTAGATGGGTTTTGTTTAGCAACACTGACTCTTTTTTTAGTTTCTTCTGATCGCTTATGACCAAACAATCCTTTACTGATTTTATTTCGTGTTTCTGATAATACAATTCTTCCAAAGGCTCCTTCCCCGCCCCAAGTCATATTATATCCACCATGACTCATGTGAGTTTTATATTTTCTAATATAATATTCCTCCATAACATTAAGGGTCCAGTCCTTATCTTCATCTTGATAAAGAATTTCCCAAGCGAAGGCGCCGGCCCCATATTTTTTTAATGCCCTAGTAAAAAGAAAATTATCATCGGCATTTAAATGGGCGCGTTTTCTAGAGGGCCAGTTTGAATCTTGGCCACAATATCCTTTATTTGGATCGTCTATAAGATAGGCTCGATATATGGTATTCATTAATTATGTTCCAAGGTATTTATAGAATCTTTCCAAACTTCATCCTTTGATTTTTTCTGAAATCTTTCTGCTGGAAGGAAAATTGCTATTTCCCATTGATCTGGTGTTACAGTTATAATTTTAGATCGAATATGAGCCGTCAAATATCGTTTCAAAGTTGGTTTAAACATCCAATATTTTGCCGTGTTTTTTAAAAGATTATAATTGACTCTGAATTTAGTTGAATCATCCATTTTTGCGTTGTTCAAATTGGTAAGCAAGGCGTCCAAAAGCTTGGCGCGATATTTCATCGGAAGGTAATGGAAGTTAAGTCCGAGAAACCCATCTGGATATTTTTCAATCGGAAGCACCAAAGGGAACTTATCCCAGAACGGAAGCTTGGCCTTGGTCTTGGCGTCATAATAAAAGAAGATCAATTTGCCTTGGATGGCCTGAGAGGCAATCTTTTTGTCGGCGGTCTGCTGGGCAATGAATTGCGGAACATTCATCCGCCCGCCTATTTCTTGAATTTTCCCTGCCAACCAGCGCCGGGCTCTCTGAGTGTGATAAGGAATACCCGAGGCAATCATGCCAACTTCAAGTCTTCGAATGAGACTCAATCTTGGATATAAATGAGCGTATTTGTCTTGTTGATAGGCCATGGCGTCAATGTATTTATGTTGAATGTCGGTATGGACTGTGATAGAGTGTGATTATGCTCTAACAGAAAAGGTGGTAATTATGGCTCTCTTGAATTTCTATATGCCTTTTTTCTTTGTTGCGTGGTTCGGGTTCATGTTCACCATTTGGAATAAGAGTGGTGGGAACCTCATAATCAAACTTGTTTGGCTCTTGCTTCTTATCTGGGCCGTCGTCAATTCCTATACGATCTTAGTGGCCGCACATGGATAATGTAGTAGTTAGTGCTATCTGTGGCGATATAAATGCGTTGATAGGTGCGTCTGAGGAGGAGACTAAAACATTCTTGAAGTTCCAATCATATCGTATTGTCTCCAGGGATGGGGTTGGTTATATGCTTACGGCGGATTACAGACCTGATCGATTAAACCTAACCATCAACAAAGGCAAGATAATGGAAGTCTACTATGGATAGCAAAAGGCCGCAGGTAGACAACTAAAACATAGTTGTTGGATGTTTACCGCGTTTGTGCGATACTTCTTTTGTTGGTTTGATTGAGAGAGAGGGAGAAGGTCCCATGAGGCGCTAGAAAATCGCTTGTTGAAAACGGAAAACGTAGGCAGTGCCGTGAAAATCTGGGTCAATGAGTCGGGAGAAAGTCTATGTGGACGAAGTAGTTTTGTTTCCCCTCCGAGAAACCCCGGGATGAGTTCCCGGGGTTTCCATAGCTAAAAATAGTTCTTGGATGTTTCGAAAGAGTGTGCTAGATTTAAATCATGATTAGTGCTTTTGATTTGATTGAAATATGGGTTGAGTTTTTCCAGAAGATTTGGAAAAGGATTAAAGGAGAGAAAAAATGAGTGCCGCCGTCAAAGCAATGCATGAACAGTTGGCAAAGGAGCGCGAAGCGTTCCGCAAGTCCCACGTAGCCGCTGCCAAGGAATCGAAGTCTCGTTTCTTCAAGCTGTGGGAATGGTTTGCTTATTCGTCCCTGCCTTGGCAAGTCGCGCTGCTGAGTTTTTAAAAAACATGGCAGAAAGATGGTTAGTCGTAGGCGGTTCTGGATATATTGGCAGCCATTTGGCCGCTGAAATAATGGACCGTAGGATGCCGAGCGTCGAGGTTGTGGTATTCGATAAACTTATGATGCCGGCTGGATTACAAAACATACCAGGATTAACATATTTTCCCGGAGATTTATCGAACCTAGGTTCTCTAAGACGAGTTTTTGAAATTTTTGGACCTTTCACAACCGTGTTTCATTTGGCCGGGTCGTCTATTGTTTCAGAAAGTATGTCGGACCCTCTGAAATATTTTGAGGACAACGTGAGCAATGGAATTAATCTGGTCAAGGCATGTGTCGAAAACAAAGTTCAAAATTTTGTGTTTTCTTCATCGGCCGCAATTTTTTATGGTGAAGGTGCCGTCATTCCTTTGTCAGAAACAGCTATCATTCGCCCGGCATCGCCTTATGGTGTGTCCAAATTAATGTTTGAACGAGTGTTGGATTGTACCGCCAAGACACACGGAATGAAATGTGCCTCGCTGCGCTATTTCAACGCGGCTGGATGCGATCCACAGGGAAGGTTAGGCGAAAATCATTTTCCAGAAACCCATTTGATTCCTGTGGTGATCGATGCGGCACTAAATGGTAACTTGTTCGTAGTCAATGGAAGTGATTACCCGACTCCTGATGGAACGGCGATTCGCGATTTTGTGCATGTTAAAGATTTAGCCGATGCTCATATTCGAGTCCTAAATGTTCTAAAAGAAAATACCAACGTCAAATATAATTTAGGAACCGGTAAGGGATATTCAGTTCGTGAAGTAATTCATACGGTAGAATCTCTTACTCGTGAGCGCGTTAAATTTATGTCAAGATTTAGACGCTCAGGTGATCCGGCTTATTTGGTTGCCGATCCAAGTGCCTTCATACAAGACGCCAAATGGGAATTGAAACATTCCTATTTGGATGAAATTGTTGATACTACTTATGCCTGGCGTAAACGAAAGTAACAACTTAACCCAACACACACAGAGAAGGAGAACTTGCTATGTTTGAAGATTTTGTAAAGGTAAATGACGTGAGCGAATTCGATCCGCTTTCGGAACGCGAAGTTCGTTTGGTCATGGCGTCCACTGTTAAATTTGGCGCCGAACTTGTGGCGAGTATTGGCGTGGCGTATGCCTTGCTGCCAAAGGAAAAATTCGATGAATTCATGGTCGGTGTTCTGGACAATGCCGCTGCCCAGGTGGACATGGTTTTTGCTTATCCGAATGATGCTGAATTTTCAGATGTTGCAGCATCAGAGCCGGCTAATGATAATACTCTGTTCGGCACAGACGAATTTGAAGAAGGATATGAAGCCTATGTCGCCGGCATGGCAGTTGCTCAGAATCCTTTTCCCGAAGAATCGGATGATGCGCTTGAATGGCTCGATGGATATTATGCCGCCAAGGACGATCAAAGAAACGAGGACAACGGCGGCGCCTAAAGGATAGAAAGCCTCGATATTTAGGAAGGATATGATGAATATGATAAACTGTCATGTTAGAATTTTAAGACCTAATTTTTGTAAATGTTTTTCTGTCCAAGTTTCAAATATCCAACCTTTAGTTTTTGCAAAGGATCGTGCGAACTCCCACTTGGAGTAATTCTTGATATACGTCATGAGGTCTTTCTTATAGCGCCAAGTGACGCGCCCAGATTTGTTCCGCCGAGGTTCCGAGGTTTCCTTTTCGGGTTTGACTTCGATCAAGAAAGTTTGTCCGTTCGTAAACGTGATTTGAAAGTCCACGAAGTAGCGATGCTGTTTTAGATCGGTTCGGCAGATATAAGGCACTACCACTGTTTCCGAGCCCCATTCGGTAATGTTAGGATTGCGGTCACACCATTCGGCAAGTTTGCGTTCCCAGAGCGAGCGACATTGAATTGGAACGTCCAGCCGACAGTTGATGCACTTGGCAGGATTTTGAGGTTTGTATTTGGATTTGTATGCCATTAGCCCAGAGCCTCACCATCGAATTTGGCACCGTGGTCACCCGGGTTTTTTGATTTATTGGCACGAATAGCAACCCATGCAACAAAACATACTACGACAATTCCAACGATAGCTTCGACCCAATAAAACCAATCCATGATAATGTATTTATAGAGGACAAAGAAAATACCTACTTGGACTCCCGCCGTTCCTATGATACACTTGAGTCAAATCTAAAAGGTGGTAAAGATGGAACCTGACAACAGACTATCAAGAAAGTGGACTGAATTGATGGGAGTAATTCATCCGTTGGTTCAAGGCACTTGTCTGGATGATCCGCTTTCGCCCAAGGAAGCCGTTAGCGAACACAACGCCCTTGCCGCCCTATGTGAAGCCCGATACAACGAAATTGAGAGGTTGACACGCCAGGTTGCGGAACGAATGACGAGCGAAGATTGCCTACGAGGTTCATCCATGACCCCGGCCCAGCCCGCGCCGGTAGAGCCGGAAACCTGCCCTCATTGCAATGGGCCGTTGCCGAACCTTGACTCGGCAGAAAAGGCCATCCGTCACCTGCGCGCCGAGAACGAGGCGCTGAGGGAACAACTGCGCGACATACATCAGCGAGCGTTCGATTCCGACATGGACAAGGTGGAACGTGTGGAAGCATTGGAAGCCCGCGCCGAGGCATCAGAGGCCCGATGCGCCGCTCTCTTGGGTGACCTTAGATATTATGGACGACACAGGAAGGGCTGCACCCAAACAATCGAGCAAGTGTCGGAATATGCCTGCGATTGTGGTTTGCAACGGGCCATCAACAAGGCATCGGCAGCTATCGCGGCGGGGACGCCAAAGCAGCACGATATCGACTGCCAGTCGCTCGATCATTCGATGGGCGTTCTGCCATGCGATTGCAGCCTTTCGGAGAGCAAGCCATGAACCAGATGAGCGACGCGGAGTTGGCAGAGAAGCTGAAATTCATCACCTGCATGAACATTGAACAGGCAGAAGCGATAGGCCGCGAAGCCGGCCGCCGCCTCTCCGCGCCTGCCCCGGCAGTGCCGAGGGAGCCGACAGGGGCGATGTTGCGAGCTGGTGCCGCTACATGGACCAATGAGGATTACGGCACCCACGAGCGTGAAATCTGGCGCGCCATGTGGGACGCCGCCCACCAGCGGCGAGCGCCGCTGAGCGGGAAGAGTTGCGCCGTGACATTGCAGCATGGGGTGACCGTGAGCAAGGGATGGAATCGAAGTGCGTTGGATCGGTGCCGAAAGAAATATATTGAAACCCCTACTGAAGGAGAAACATCATGACAAAACTAGAAGTTGGAAAGACCTACAAGACCAAAAGTGGACAATCTGTTCGCATTATCGCCACGGACGTGAAATCAGAAAACTATCCTATTCTAGGATTGCTCAGTTGCCAAACGTCCTTTGGGAAGAATTATGAAGAAGTGGTATCCTATACTCTGAAAGGCATCAGTGGCATTGATGCATGGTCCTGGAAGTCATTATGACACATTGGTGCAAGACACATTCGAACGAGAAATATTCCTATACCTATCTGGGCGAAGAATTTCCAGATTATCTAGTGAAAGGTAAATAACAAGATGCTTATTACAGAATGGTTGATGAAAGTCCTAGGCCTTCTACTTTTACTTGTATTAGGCCTATGGTTCTTCATGATATTTGCCGCTGTTGCCTGCTGGTATCTGGCAGTCTACATAGGAATTCCGACGCTGGCGATCTGGGCCTTTGGAGACTTGGCTGGGCTCTGGTAGCGCGCGCCAAAATAACTGTTGTATTCCTACCAGGGCTGTGCTAGTGTTTGAATAGTAGGGAGATGTGGGTAAGAGGCAAATCCCACCGGGTCCTGAATTCGTCGCAATGCTCTAAGGAGGAAAAAATGGCTTCCAAGAAACCCTACAAGCCCGACTACAAGGACTTCCCGGAAGTCCTACAGCTTTTGAAGGACACCTATCATTGGATTGCCGATGATCATGAAATGAATCAGGCTGCTGTCAATTGGGAAATTTACCGTGGGGCCATGTTGAAGGCCATGAAGAAATACGTGGTCAGCCGATGAACATCCTCTTTTCGCTAGTGATAATTTTCACGGCACATCTGGATAGTGGAGCCAATACTGGACTTGTAATTCCAGGATTTCGTTCGTATAATGCCTGTGAGAATGCCTATGTCATTATGGCTAGTCAGGCTCAGGCGAATCCAGCATACCAAGATAGCATGGCAAGGTCGCCAGAACATTACTGCCTCCAAATCAACTAACCAAAAGGAATCCACACAATGCGCTACTCAGTCTATAATTCCGGTTTGAAGAAGGCACAGTTTTTCAATCTGGTCGATGCGATGGGATGGGCGAGGATGATGGCGCGCCCAGGGTTCATGTATGTGGTCCATGACGACAACGCGAACAAACTAGTCCAACGATTTGGTGGCGGTAGTGAATTTAAGAACTGCCCCGGCGTTTCGTGAAAGTAGAGCCGCGGCATGACCAAACACGAAAAGCTGATGTTCGAGGCGCTTTGTAGTGCCGAAGGCGCCCTACAGGATTATATTGATTACCTTAAACGACAAGGCGCCCAGATGAATTATGGTCATGCCGTGTTGGCACAAGTTCGCGCTGCCATTGCCTTCACCAAATTGAAAAAGGAAATGAATCCATGAACAACGAGGCCTTTAAAATTACTCTCACGGCGCTGAAAGACACATTGGTTATGGTCAAAAATGCTTTTTATGACAAGCCAAACGATGATGAATTCGCACAGTGGCTAAACGACCAAAAGAAGATCGTCCAAAATCGCTTGGACGCCTTGGAGGAATAAAATGATCACGTTACATTCGGCCAATTCTTGTTTTACAAGCACGCTGATGTTCCTCTGTGGGGTTCTCTACATCTTTCTTTATGTGGTGATGGGATGAGCAGAGAATCGGAAAAGACGATGGCAAAGATCAGAGAAATTGCCGCGAGGCGCCCGAAGAAACGCCTCCCCAAGATTTGTCCTGAGTGTGGGGTTTATCCAGCGGACGAGCCAAACGGACTGTGCCCCGGCTGCGTAGCCTATAAGGATCATCAACGATGAACAGAGACATCGAAATTCGACAAGTGGTTTTGGGGACTCCAGTGGGTGTTTTGGACGGGCATCTGGGTCTATGAAAGCTTTATGTTATGATGAAGTTTACCAGCGGCACTCTTGATCCGCCAATGCGTCTCATGTATCCAGCCGACATTGTATCTGTTCCATTACAAGATAGATTTCTACCACTTCTTGTATGGGTAGGAAGAAACACAACTAAAACATAGTTGTTGTATGTTTACCACGGCGACCCTATATTCAGAGTGTAAGTTGTTGTTCTAGGGAGTTTCCAATGTTTGTCGCCAGATTGATCCATCAGGGGAATGTGTTCTGGTTGAGGTCCACGGTTTGGACTTCCGAGCGCGAGAGGGCGACCGAGTTCGCCTCTGCCGTGCTGGCCCAGGCCGCACTCACCAAGTCAGCGATGTTCAATAAAAAGGCCGCGAAGTCGGCCGTCGTAGTTCCTGCGTAAAAAGGAGTAATCCAATGCCTACGGGAGTTCATCAGAATCTGGTTGGAAAGAAGTTCGGATACTTCACGGTCATGGCCTACAGTCGCGGAGGCGGGTACAACGTCTCTCGCCGGCACGAGCGTTTCTTCCAGTGTCGTTGCGATGCCTGTGGGCATGTCCAGGAAATGACGGGGACGGCCGTGTTGAAGCCGGGGTTCGTCGGGAAGAATTCCTGCAAGAATGCAATGTGCAAGTTGAACGTGCCGCAGGACATCTCGGCCGCCCAGAGGCGCACATGACCAGCGAACACGGCGCCGAGGTGGTGGTGGTAAGATATGCACAGGATATAGTCAGATGTGCCGAGGCTGGGGATGATCAGTCATGGCCTTCTGACATCGTGCAAAAGTTAGCCCGCGCACATCTTGCGCTCACGGCGAAGCTGGCAGAGGTGACGGCCAAGGTGGATCAGTGGATAGACATAAATGCAGCGTGTGGGATCGCATTGGAAGCCGCCGAGGCCCGCGCCAAGAGGCTGGAAGCTGAAGTAACGGGCTGGCGTGAGTGCGCCCTATACGACGCCTGCATGGATGGGCCGAAGTTCAAGGGCTGGAACCGGAGTGCGCTGGACCGGATGCGCCTATCCGCCGCCCTCGATGCCCCATGAAGCGCGCAAAGAAAGTGGAGCGGTATCGGTACTGGGTACAGGCTTTTGTAGGCGCGTTGCTGATCTTCCTCGCTTACCACTGGATATGGCCGTGAAGCACGCACAGCGGAGGAATAGACGATGAATTTATGGGGCATCCGTCACGTTCGCTATTGGATACTGCGGACGCGGTTCAACCTGTTTTTGATGCGGTGCGAGGCCATAGGACTTGGCTGGTGCCCGCAGCAAAGTGACCTCGATTATTTAGACGCAGTTTGGAAAGGTGAAGCATGACCACCCCGCCCAAGGCCGAGGACGTGGCGCTGCTGCCGTGCCCGTTCTGTGAACAAAAGCTCTATCGCCACTTGCATCAATGGCGTCACCCGGAGACGAACAAGAAATGTGTTCTGTCCGACTGGTGGTTTGTCGCCAAGCCAGAATGGGAGGAAAGCTGGAACACCCGCGCCCTATCGCACCCAAGTCTATACGACTGACGGCGAACCGGTCTGCACTCTTGAATGGTATCCAATCCATTACGAGGGCGGCACGAAAACGGCCCGTGAAGATAACGCTGTCTTTCTTGCGGCGGTAGACCCGCAAACCATCCAGTGGCTCATCTTGCGGGCACTTCCGGCATGATCCCAGGTCCGCCGAATAGTTCCATCCCCTAGAATCCAATAACCATATCCTGTTTCAGGGATTTCTATCCGCGCCTCGAACAAAAATTGGCGATACGTTTTCATGGGAATATTTTATAAATAAGTCCATGGCAGCAATCACACTTCAAAATCTATTTCAAGGCGGATCACCTGTTGCAAAGCTAGCCGGTGCCGGTGCAGGTCCACTAGCCGCACTAGACTCGTCTTCCTATGATTTCTCGTCCGCAAAGTTCCCACCAGACCTTGGAACCAATCCCCAAAAGGGCCACTACATCATCTTTAATATTAACGTCCAAGATTCCTCCGCTTATGTGGCCAACCCAGGAACTTCAGGAGTGTCCGTAATCCCTTCAGGGACGCCAGGTGCCACTTCAGGTCTCACACAACAACTCCAAAACGCCGCCGGGGACCAATTATCCGGAATAGGCACTCTTGGTTCTGTAGGATCGAAACCAATCTCATTCGGCCAAAAGACTTCGCGAATATCACAAGCCATCGCCCTTTATATGCCAGACAACATCAACGTTACCTATAATGCCGGATACGACTCGCCAGGACTATCCGATGCCTTTGGTGCTGATATTGGTAAACTAGCCGCCTTCGCTGGTTCTTCCAGCCTCAAAGATATATTGAATGGAGATATTCGTAAAGCGGCTTCCACTGTATGGTCCGATAAGGTGACAGGTGGACTAGCCGCTTCACTACCAGTCGCCGCCGAAGAAGCTGGATCGGCTCTACCAGGCAGCGGTGGCTCCCAAGTCGCGCTGTTTGCCGCTGGGTATTCATTGAACCCTCAAATCCAGGTAATCTTCCGCGGAGTAGACCTTAGAACGTTTCAGTTTGATTTCCTGCTGGCACCAAATAACGCTGCCGAAGCGGCAATCATCCAGAACATCATTACCCTGTTCAAGTTTCATCAGGCTCCCGAGGTCGCATCGGGCTTCGTCGGGCGCTATTTCATACCACCTTCGCAATTCGACATTCAATTCATACACAATGGGCAGATCAATTCAAACATTCATCAGATTTCCACCTGTGTCATGACCAATTTCTTCGTGGATTATGCGGCGACGGGCCAATGGGCGACGTATTCGGACGGTGCTCCGGTAATCACCAGATTGCAAATGCAGTTCCAGGAAATTGAGATAATGACAAAATCCAGAATTCTTCAAGGTTTTTAATATTGTTTTGACTAAATAATTCGAAATGAAAATTGCGACAATATATAGAGCCACAAATACTATCAACGGCAAAGCCTATATTGGCTTCACCTCTGGTTCCTTAGAAAAACGCCAAAAGGCCCATTATCAAACAGCCTTCTATACTAAAACAAACAGGTCCTTTCCTAATGC